>JAABUR0100000486.1_pt1 | contig 86081 bp, 94 predicted proteins | sample 5560091 | NCBI WGS metagenome assembly JAABUR01 (sample SAMN10711879, study PRJNA513375) | rock metagenome | isolation source: Antarctica rocks | place: Antarctica: Victoria Land, University Valley sud | reverse complement strand
CAAGACCCCTGAAGCTGCGTGGGTCGGGGCCAGGGCTCGATGGCCGATGGTGGCTCGCTGGGGTTCGATGATTTGGTGGCGCAGGCAGACAAAGGGATCACGCGAGGGGAGCCCCTTTCGCGCCAAGACCCCTGAAGCTGCGTGGGTCGGGGCCAGGGCTCGATGGCCGGATGGTGGCTCGCTGGGTTCGGTGGCAAACCTTTTGGGCTTGTGCTCGATCGGTAACGTCGGCTGATGCGGCGGCTGCTCGTCCTCGTCAGCTCGATCGTCTTCGTCGACGCGTTGCTCTTCGGCGCGCTCGCGCCGCTGGTGCCCGGGTACGCGGACGAGTTCGGGCTCTCGAAGGCGGGCGCCGGACTGCTCGTCGGCGCCTTCGGAGCGGGCGCGCTCGTCGGTGGGATCCCCGGCGGGATCGCGGCGATGAGGTTCGGGCCGAAGCGAGCCGTCGTCCTCGGCCTGCTCCTCCTCGCCATCGCCAGCTTCGGTTTCTCGCTCGCCTCGGGTCCGTGGGCGCTTGGGCTCGCACGCTTCGTGCAGGGCCTCTCGAGCACGACGACCTGGGCCGGGGCCCTCGCCTGGCTCACGGTTGCCTCACCGCGCTCGCGACGAGGCGAGCTGATCGGGATCGCCTTCGGAGCCGCCGTCTTCGGCGCGATCATCGGGCCGATGTTCGGCGCGATCGCGGACGCCGTGAGCATCCGCGGCACCTTCGGGGCGGTCGGCGCGCTCGCGCTGGCGCTCGCCGGTTGGGCGGCGACCCGGCCGGCTCCCGCCGCAGACTCGCACGAGCCTTCCTCGCTCCTCGTTGCACTGCGCGACCGACGCTTCCTGGGCGGTCTCTGGCTCAACACCCTCCCCGCGCTCCTCTTCGGGGTGATGATCGTCCTGGTGCCGCTGACGCTCGACGACGCCGGCTTCGGCGCGTTCGCGATCGGGCTCGTCTTTCTCGGTTCGGGACTCGCCGAAACCGTGGCGAATCCGCTTCTCGGACAATTTTCCGACCGCCGCGGCCGGCTCCTCCCGATCCGGCTTGCGCTTGCGGCCTCGGTTCTCGTCGCAGCCGCATTCGCGTTCGCGAGCCGACCTGCGCTCGTCGTCGCGCTCGTGGCGCTCGCGGCGATCTCGTTCGGCGGCTTCTACACACCAGGAATGGCCCTCGTCTCCGACCGCGCCGAGTCCATCGGGCTTGCCCAAGGCCTCGGCTTCGGGATCATGAACACGGCGTGGGCGCTCGGAAACATGACCGGGCCGGTCGCAGGCGGGGCGGTCGCAGCGGTTGCGGGAGATGCCCTTCCCTATCTGCTGGTGTCGGGACTATGCCTCGTCACGCTCGCAGCGACGTTCAGAGAGCCGGAAAGCGCTCGAGCACCCAGCGCGCGTCGAGTGGACGCTTCCAATAGGGCTCACCGTTGACGAGGACGAAATCGCCGGTGCGTGGATCCATCGGCAGCCGTGCTTCGAGCGGATACCACCGGTTGTGGCGATCGATCAGCTCGTTGACCTCGTCGAAGTCCCAGCTCTCCGCCAGCTCGCGCCAGGCCGCAACGGCGGTCGCCGGATAGCGCTCCGCGAGCGCGAGCTCGTACCGGACGACGAGCGCCTCGATCTCGCGTAGCCTCGCCATGTAGGGGAGCGGCCCGCCGAGCGAAGTGAAGTACGAGCCCGCGTCGGGGATAAAGTTTCGGTACCGCTGACGCAGCCGACGGCCCTGCAGCGGATGCTCGACCAGATCCTCCCCCAGCGTCGCCAGCTCGCGCTTGCGCCACGGAGTCTCCGGCAGGACGACGCCCTGCCGCATGATCCGTTCCCGTTCGCGTCGCTCCATCAGACGGTTGCCGCTTTCGCCTCGAGCCCCTCGCTCTGCGGCCGTGAGCGGACGCCGCGGCACGCAGCCGCACCCGTGATCGCCGCGAGCACGGAGAACGCGGCGAACATCCCCCACATCGCGTCGTCGCCGAACGCATCGCGGACCTGGAGCCCGAAGAACGGCGCCAGCGCGAATCCGGCTGCCGCGGTGCTGCTGAACGCGCCCATGTAGGCACCGCGTACGTCCTCCGGTGCGAGCGCGGCGACCACGGACTGCGAGGTCGGCACCCAGAGCATCTCGCCGACGACGAACACCGTGATCATGAATGCGATTACCGGGATCGCCGAGCTGACCGAGAGGAGCAGGAACGGAAAGCCCATCAGCAGCATCGCGACGACGAGCTTCGGCGCCGCCGGAATCCCGCTCACGCGCCTCGTGAGACGCAGCTGGAAGAAGGTGACGAGCGCAGGATTGATGATCACGAGGAAGCCCCACAGCGTCGGCGAGAGCCCGTGCGTGTCGGTCAACGAGATCGGCAGCGCAACCTCGTAGGCCACATAGACGAGAAACGCAAGCATTCCGGAGAAGAGGAAGACGAGAAAAACGCGGTCGTGAGCGATCACGCCGAACGAGCCGCGCTGCGGCGGCGCCTCGGGCGAGTACGCGCCGCGCGCCGGGATGAACCGGTATGCAAGCGCAGCCGCGCCCGCCGCGAGCAAGCTCACACCGACGAAGAGGCCGTTCCAGTCGCCGACCAAGATCATCAGGCCGCCCAGCGGAGGGCCGAGCGTGACGCCGAGATTCGAGGCGACGCGGACGGAGGCGTACGCGGCCTCGTGCTTCTCCGGCGGGACGAGGTCGGCGACCATCGCCTGGTCGGCGGCCCCGCCGATCGCGCCGAAGACGCCGACGCCGGCCATCAGCCCGAGCCCGAGCAGCAGATTCTCGCCGGCGAGGAGGAAGAACGGGGTGTAGAGCACCCAGCCACCCCAGCCGGCGAGAATCAGACGTCGGCGGCCGAAGTGGTCGGAGAGGTGGCCGCCGAGATACCCGCCAGCGGCCGCGAGGATCGCGCCGACGAGGAACGTCGCTCCGAGCGACCGCCCGCTCGCGCCGAGCTCCTTGATCGCCCAGATCCCCATGAAGGTAAAGAGCGACGAGCCTGCGATCGAGCCGGCGAGCGCGACGGCGAGCACCGGCCGCAGCGCGCGGTCGATCTCGCCGCCCCAGACGAGCTGGAAGAGGCGTCCGAAGATGCGCATCGTCCCAGCCTAGCGAGCGGCTCAGCGCTCTTGAAACAGGCGACGGCACCGCACCTCGCATGTCCGCATGCCCCGAGCACGAGGCAGCGGCGCGTCGCCGGCGCGAGCCTTCACGCGGTGCGCGGGTCGAGCCTGGTCGCGACCTCGGCCGCGGCACCGAGCTTCTCGATCACGAGGTGATCGTCCGCGTGCTCGACCACGTACTCGATCTCGTCGGTGACGTGTCCGTGGGCAAGGACGAAGCGCTTCCCGTCTCCCCGGACGTGGTCATACTCGACGCGGCTGAGCGTCAGCCGTTCCGTGCAATGCGGGTCGGAGCACTCGCAGACGAACTCGTAGCGGTGGTCGTCTGCGCCGAACGAGACGGCGGCGTCGTTGATTCGCTCGTTCAGCTCACGGAAGAAGGACTCGTTCCGGGCGAGCCGTTCCGTGTGCCCGACCTCCATCCCGCGCAGTGTAGCCGCGTCGCGGACGTCCAACGAGGCGCGCAGCCTCAGCGATCTTGCAGATCGAGCCGCATGAACGCGTAGAGCACGAGGTAGCTGAGCGTGAGAAAACCGGAGAGCAGAATCGTCATCGCGAGCGCGCGCGGATCGACGAGGATGCCGTCGAGCTGGCGGAGCAAGCCGGGATCGGTCAGGACGTCCCAGCTATTCCAACGCAGGACTCGGCCGAGGTAGACGCCGAAGCTCGCCAGCCCGAGCGCCCCGATTGCGACCACCCACCCAACGGCGCGGCCGGCCAGTCGGCGCACGACCGCTTGCACGAGATAGAGCGAGAGGAACCCCAGCAGCATCCCGGTCCAGGCGGGTGCGGCGATCACGACGACGTCGAACCAGAGCGGCACGCGACCGCTTTGCTCGAGGTGCTTGAAGTCGGTGACAATGTAGGGCGCGTTCGGCAGGAAGAGAAGCCAGAGCGCGGCGAACGGCAGCAGACCCGCCGTGCGAGCACCGACGCGGTGGCGGTCGTAGACGAAGATTGCGAGCCCGAACGGAATCCAGGCGAGGAAGAGATTCCAGATCAGACCGCCGAACCGCGGCTCCTGGGAGTAGGCGTACCGTGCGACGACGAGCGCGACGGAGAAGAGCGAGAGGAGCGCGAGCGCCGCGTAGATCGCGCGACGACGACGGCTCGCATCCCGATCCGGCATGGAGTCCAGTCTACTGACGCTCGCTTTGCCGACTCGAAAGCTTCGCCGGCCCGTGCGGTGGCGCTGAAACCTTGCCGGATCCACCGCAAAGCCCTGCGCACCGACGCGCGCAGAGGCGAGTTCTGTCGAGCGCTCTTCGCGCTCGACCTGCTGACGGCCGTCGCCGATTTCTCGGCGTCGGAAGTGATTGATGCGATGGAGGCGGCGGGAATCGAACCCGCGTCCGCGGACGCACCGGACAGAACATCTACAAGCGTAGTCTGCGCTTTGGTTTCGCCCGGCGGCCGGTTCGCAGACGACCTACCGACGGACTAGCCATCCTGAAGCGTCGCACCTCGGGCGATTGGCTCTCCCTCGGTGCCGAGCCCGAACGTTGGCGCCGCTTACCTGACCTCGGGCCGAGCCAGGAGCGACGTCGCCGATTCCTAGTTACCTAGGCAGCGAGTGCGAGATCATTCTTCGCATTTGTTCTTTTTCCCGGTGGATTAACGAGGCCGACCGGGGACCTCGGCTTGCAGCTCTGCCGGAGAATCGACCACGTCGAAACCAGGTCGCCCCCGTATGTGTGTTCGTTCGAGTGTAGCCGTCAGCGGCGAGCCTTGAGCGCTCGCTCCATCTGCCGCTTCGCGTCCTTCGTGGCGAGATCGCGCCGCTTGTCGAGCCGCTCCTTGCCGCGGGCGACCGCGACCTCGAGCTTCACCCTGCCGTCCTTGAAGTACAGACGCGTCGGGACGAGAGTCAGGCCCTTCTCGCGCACCTTGGCGTGCAGCGTCGAGATCTCGTGGCGCTTGAGCAGTAGCTTGCGATCGCGCGTTGGCTCGTGATTCGCGCTGTTGCCCTGTCGGTACTCGGCGATCTCGGCCCCGATCAGCCAGACCTCGAGCCCGCGCACGTCCGCGTACGCCTGCCCGAGCGTGACTCGACCCTCACGCAGCGACTTGACCTCGGTGCCGGTCAGGACAATCCCCGCCTCGTAGCGATCGAGCAGCTCGTAGTCGTGCCGGGCGCGCCGATTCTCGGCGATCTGCTTGGTTCCCGTGGGCCTGGCCATCGGCTGATTGTAGGTAGCGTCCGGCGCGTGACCGCCGAGACCGCGCTCGCGTTCATCGCTTCGTCGTACGGGATCCTGATGGCGATCTCGCCGCTCCTCCAGATCCGCGCGATCCTCCGGCACCAGAGCTCAACGGGCGTCTCGATCGCCTACCAGGGCGTGCTGCTCCTCGGCTTTGGACTTTGGTTCTCGTACGGGATCGCGAGCGACAACTGGGCGATCATCGTCCCGAACGCGTTCGCGATCGTCGTCTCGGCGCTGACGATCGTCGTCACGCGCCATTACCGAGTGCCTGTCCTCTAGCGGCGGCCGGCGAAGCAGCGGTCGCAGAGGGGAAACCACGGCGCGCAGCTCTGACCGCACGACCGGCAGCGGCCGACTGTCGGCGAGCGCACCTCGGCGGCGAGCCGCGCGCTGACGCGGTCGGAGGCCGCCTGCTCGAGCGCCGCCGCCTTCTCGATCGTGACACCGCCGACATCCGGGTACTGGAGCGCGAACCAGCGCAGGATGCTCGCGGTTCTCGCCGCCTGCTCGGCATCCTCGAGCGACGAGTCGCGTAGGCGGCCCGGGTCGAGCAAATACGCGAGGATCGGCCGCTGCGCACGGTCACCCGCGACGGCGAGCGCGAGCGTCGCCAGGAGCTCGAGGTTGTCCTCGTCGACGGGTGCGTTGACGAGCTTCCACGTCTGCTCGAGCGCCAGCTTGCGCCCCCGCTCCCGCAGCCGCCGCTGAACGGTGTCGAGCCGGTTCAGGAGTGGGCCGATCGACTCGACGGAGAGCCAGCCCTCCGTCGCCCACTGACGCAACGCCGCGGAGTGCCATGCGCGCAGCGCCGCGGCAAGCAGCGCTGGGTTCTCGATCGGCAGATCCTCGAGGCGCGGCCGGATCCGCGCTGTGTCGACGATGCGATAGCCGAGGTGGCCCCCGGGGAGCTCGATCTGCGGAACGAGCGCCGACTCGACGATCTCCGCCTCCGCCTGTGCCCAGACGATCCCGGTGAGCACACCCACGTGGCCGCGCTCGACGAGTCCGAAGCGGCCGGCGCGGCCGGCGATCTGGGCGATCTCCCACGGATGGAGATCGCGCCGCTCGACGCCGTCGAACTTCGTCGTCTCGGCGAAGAGCAGCGTCTCGCAGGGCAGGTTGACGCCGTGGCCGAGCACGTCCGTGGAGGCGCAGAAATCGGCCTGCCCGTTCAGGAATCGGTCGATCTCGACGCGGCGCGAGGCGAGCGGCATCGCGCCGTAGAGAACGGCCACCCTGCCGGCGTGGCGGCGGTTCAGCTCGCCCGCGAGCGCGAGGACGGCGCGACGACTGAACGCGACGACGACAGTGCCCGGCCGGAGAGCGTTGAACGCGACCTCGCCGGTCCAGTCGAGCGGCGCCTTGCGCTCGAAGAAGCGGATCTCTGCCTCCGGAAAGGCGTTCTGGACGAGCGGCAGAGCCTCGACCGCGCCGAGCAGAAGAATGTGCCGGTACTCGCCGGCGAGCAGGAGTCGGGTCCACGCCGAGCCGCGCTCCTCGTCCTCCGCCCACTGGATCTCGTCGAGTACGAGCACCTCGCCGCGCAGCGGGGCCATTTCGGCGGTGCAGCAGATGATCGGCGCATCCTCGTTGACGCGTTCTTCGCCCGTGACCAGGCCGACACGCTCGGCGCCGAGCTGCGCAGAGAGCTTCCGGTGCGCCTCTTGAGCGAGCATCCGCAGCGGCGCGGCGAAGACGCCGCGACCGGACTCGGCGAGGAACTCGAGCGCGGAATGGGTCTTCCCGGAGTTCGTCGGGCCGAGATGCGCGACGACGCTCTCGGGCTGGGAGCCGCGGGTCGGGAGCCGGATCTCCGGCTCAGCCAGGCGCTTCGGCGGATGTTGCCTAGCCTTGCGCGTCGCGCGGCTCGGCCGCTTCTGGCGACCGCCGCGGTGTTCCCGTCTCGCCGCCATGGCGTCCACGGTAGCGGCGCTAGACGTCGAGGAAGCGCCTGAGCGTGATCCCGGACGCGAGTGCGCCGAGGCCGAGGCCGAGTCCGAGGACGATCAGCCCGACGAGCGAGAACTGGAGCGCATTCACGTTGTCCTCGTTTGTGATCTGGGGAATCCGCGCGATCAGAAGCACCTTTCCGAGCCACAGCAGCAAGACGGCCCCGAGCGCGCCGGCGAGGCCGCAGAGCAGTCCTTCGAGCATGAAGGGTCCGCGCACGAACCAGTTCGTCGCGCCGACGAGCTTCATCACCTCGACCTCTCGTCGACGGGAGAAGATCGAGAGCCGGATCGTGTTCGCGATCAACATTGCCGACGCGATCAACAAGATCAGCACAGCCACTCGCACGGCCCATTCGATCACGTCGAGATAACCGAGCACCTGCTCGGTTCGCTGCTTCCCATAGGTGACCTTGTCGACGCCCAGAGGAAGGGGCGACAAAGACGCGGTGATCCCCTTGAGTTGATCTGCGTCGAATGGCGTGACCTTGTGAGCCGGAGGAAGCGGGTTGGCCGACAGGTTCGCCGTCGCCTCGGGGAGGCGCTGTCGCATGATTCGCAGCGCCTCCGCTCTGGACACGAACTCGATGTTCTTCACCCGCGGATCGGCGTCGAGCTGGGCGCGGACGGCGTTGATCCGCCCCGGAGCGACATCGGTGTCGTAGTACACATTGATGACGAGCCTGTTCTGAACGTTCTGAGACCACGAGGACAGCCATGTGCTGAGCGAGATGGAAAGTCCGAGCAGGAACATCCCGATCAGAACAGTCATCGACGCGGCCACGGTCGTCGAGATGTTCGCCCCCAACGAGCGGAGCGACTCGCTGAAGATGAGCCGTAGCCTCATTCGGACGCATACCCCCCGCGGCGCTCGTCGCGAGCGAGCCGCCCGTCCTCGAGCGCGATCACGCGCTTGCGCATCTTGTCGACCATCTCGCGATCGTGGGTGACCATCAGGATCGTCGTGCCGGCGCGATTGATGCGATAGAGCAACTGCATGATCCCGACGGACGTGTCCGGGTCGAGGTTTCCCGTCGGCTCGTCGCAGATCAGAAGCGGCGGGTGATTGACGACGGCACGCGCGATCGAGACGCGCTGCTGCTCGCCGCCGGAGAGCTCGTCGGGCAGCGATCCGGTCTTGTCGGAGAGGCCGACTAGGGAGAGCACCTCGGGGACGTTGCGGCGGATGCTCGCCTTGCTCTCGCCCTGCACACGCAGGGCGTAGGCAATGTTCTCGCCCGCCGTGCGGTTCGGCAGCAGCTTGAAGTCCTGGAAGACGCAGCCGACATTGCGACGCAGGAGCGGTACCCGTGAGCGCTTGAGCCGGGTGAGGTCACGGCCGCCCACGACGACGCGGCCCGAAGTCGGCTCCATCTCCTTCAGCAGCAGGCGGATCATCGTCGACTTGCCCGACCCCGACGCGCCGACGACAAAGACGAACTCGCCCTTGTCGATCGTGAAGGAGACGTCGTTCAGGGCCACGACGTTCGGCTCGTAGATCTTCGTCACGCGCTCGAAGACGATCATCGTCCCCGATCCCGGGTCGAGCGGAGCGACCTGCCCGTCGCCCTCGACCGGGTCGACAAGCGCGGAGACGCCGTTCTTGCCGGATACGCCGTTGGCGGCCGCGCTCTCGCCGGAGGGAATCACCTGGGTGTGGACGTCGGGTTCCTGCACCGGATTCGAAGAGGAAGCCCCCGCACTGCCGCTCGAGTGGTGGCGAGGCGCTCCGGTCTCTGGAGCCATCAGTCTAGCCGACGCTTCGGGCTAGACCACTCGCCCGGTCGCCTTCGCCAGGAGGAAGGCGTGGACGAAGCCGTCGAGATTCCCGTCGAGAACGCCCTGCGTATTGCCCACTTCGAAGTCGGTTCGATGATCCTTGACGAGCTGGTAGGGATGGAGCACATAGCTGCGGATTTGACTCCCGAAGCCGATGTCCTGCGCAGCGCCGCGCTCCTTCGCGAGCTCCGCTTCGCGCTCCTCCTCCTGCAACTCGACGAGGCGCGACTTGAGGATCCGCAGCGCCGTCTGCTTGTTCGAGGTCTGGGAGCGCTCGTTCTGGCACTGCACGACGATCCCCGACGGGATGTGCGTGATCCGCACGGCCGAGTCGGTCTTGTTCACGTGCTGCCCACCCGCACCTGAGGCACGGTAGGTGTCGATCCGGAGGTCGGTCTCGTCGATCTCGACCTCGCTCTCGTCCGCCAGGAGCGGCGCGACGACGACCTGCGAGAACGCCGTATGGCGGCGGTGCGCGCTGTCGAACGGCGACTGCCGAACGAGCCGGTGGACGCCGCGCTCGGCCTTCATGATCCCGTAGGCGTTCTCGCCCTTGACGGTGAAGGTGGCCGACTTGAGGCCCGCCTCCTCGCCCGGGCTCGCCTCGATCAGGTCGGCCTGGAAGCCGCGGTCGTCGGCCCAGCGCAGGTACATCCGCAGCATCATCTCGGCCCAGTCCTGGGCGTCGGTTCCACCCGTCCCGGAGTGGATCGAGGCGACCGCGTCGCCGCCGTCGTACTCGCCGGTGAAGAGAGCGTCCTCTTGCAGCCGGGCGAGCTCGCCGCGCAAGGGCTGGAGCTGCGCCTCGATCTCGTCGCCGAGATCGGGATCCATGGCGAGCAGCTCGGCAGCATCGTCGTGCTCGCGCTGGAGACGCTCGTAGCGCTCGAGGCGCTTGGTGAGACGGGAATGCTCGGTCGAGACACGGGCTGCGTGGCTCTGGTCGTCCCAGAAGCCCGGCTGGCCCAGCTCCTCCTCGAGCGCGGTTATGCGGACAGAGACGGCATCCGGGTCAAAGGTAATCACGAACCCAGGCGAGCTGGGCTCTGATCTCCTCGAGCTGCTGGTCGAGTGGGATCGCGGTCTCCGACATCCGTCGATCCTAGCCCACGTACCCCCAGGGGGCTGATGAGGGCCCCTGAGAACACGATACGCGCGAACCTGTCACGAAAGCGTGCCGTCTCTCGATCAGATGCGTGCCCGTTACGATCGAACGCATGGCGGAAGGCCGACTCGTCTACTCGACCGACGGCGGCGATCGCCGCAGCAAGATTGTCGAACAGCACACCAAGGCAAGCTCGCCACAGCCACCGGACGATGGGATCGTGCGGGTCATCCGCGAGAAGGGCCGGCGCGGCGGCAAGACGGTGACGGTGATCCGCGGACTTCCCGGCGGCGACCTCGAACGCGTCGGACGCGAGCTGAAGCGGCGCTGCGGCTCGGGCGGCGCGGTTAAGGATGGGATGGTCGAGATTCAAGGCGACCACCGGGAGAAGGCGGCCGAGCTCCTCGGGGCGAAGGGCTACCGGGTCAAGCTGGCGGGCGGCTGAGCCGCTAAGGCGCTTATCAGGCGCCGTGGCATTTCTTGAACTTCTTGCCGCTCCCGCACCAGCACGGGTCGTTCCGGCCGACCTGCTTCGTCTCGTCGTTCACGACCGTGCCCTGGTTCTGGGCGCCGTTCGAGCGCAACGGGGCCGGTGCGAGCGCAGTAGCGACTCCCGCTCCCGCTCCGGCGGCCGCGATCACATCCGCTCCCGCTGCGGTCTCGTGTTGGTAGGCGAGTGTGCCCTGCGGTTGCTCCTGGGGTTGGAGATCGGGCGGCTGCTGCACCTCGATCTGCGCATGGAAGAGCGTCAGGACGACCTCCTCGCGGATCACGACGCTGAGCTCCTCGAACATCTTGTGACCTTCGCCGCGGTACTCGACGAGCGGATCCTTCTGTGCCATCGCCCGGAGATGGATCCCGTCGCGCAGATAGTCCATCGAGTCGAGGTGCTCGCGCCAGCGCGAGTCGACGACCTGGAGGATCACGTAGCGCTCGACCTCGCGCATCAGCTCGGTGCCGAGGTCCTGCTCCTTCTCGGCGTAGGTCTCCAGCGCGTCCTCGACGAACTCTTCGGTCAGCGCTTCCCGGTCGAGCTCGACCTCCTCCTGCAGCTCCTCGACGGTGATGTCGGTGCCGTAGAGGCCCTGCATCTGGACGACGAGCCCGGGGAGATCCCACTCCTCGGCGAAGTCCGTCTCCGTGTGATTGGCGACGTTCGTCGTCACGACCTCCTGGATCCACGCCTTCACGTCCTCGGAGAGATCCTCGCCGTCGAGCACGCGCCGGCGCTGCTCGTAGATGACGCTGCGCTGCGTGTTCATCACGTCGTCGTACTTGAGGACGTTCTTGCGCGAGACGAAGTTCTGCTCCTCGACCTTCTTCTGGGCGCCTTCGATCTGGCGCGAGAGGATCCCGGCCTCCATCGGCTGGTCGTCCGGGAGCTTGAAGCGCTCCATGATCCCGTGGATCCGGTCGCCGGCGAAGAGACGCACGAGGTCGTCCTGCGCGGAGAGGTAGAAGCGGGTCTCGCCCGGGTCGCCCTGACGGCCTGAGCGACCGCGGAGCTGGTTGTCGATCCGGCGCGACTCGTGGCGCTCGGTTGCGAGCACGTAGAGCCCGCCCAGCTCGACGACCCCCTCTCCGAGCTTGATGTCGACGCCGCGGCCGGCCATGTTCGTCGCGATCGTGACGAGGCCGGGCTGGCCCGCGTCCTTAATGATCTCCGACTCGCGCTCGTGCTCCTTCGCGTTGAGGACGTTGTGCGGGATCCCACGGCGCGTCATCAACTCCGAGAGGTACTCGGATGCCTCGACGGCGATCGTGCCAACGAGCACCGGCTGGCCCTTCGCGTGCCGCTCCGCGATGTCGTCGATCACGGCCGCGAACTTCGCCTCCTTCGTCTTGAAGATGAAGTCGTTCTCGTCCAGACGGGCGACCGCGACGTTGGTGGGGATCTCGACGACGTGGAGGTCGTAGATCTCGACGAACTCCTTCTCCTCGGTCTTCGCGGTGCCGGTCATCCCGGCGAGCTTCTCGTAGAGGCGGAAATAGTTCTGAAGGGTGATCGTCGCGAGGGTGACGTTCTCCTCCTGGATCCGGACGCCCTCCTTCGCCTCGATCGCCTGGTGCAGCCCCTCGCTCCAGCGGCGGCCTTCCATGATTCGGCCGGTGTACTCGTCGACGATCTTCACCTCGTCGTCCTGGATCACGTAGTCGACGTCGCGCTGGTAGAGCGACTGCGCCTTCAGCGCCTGCGTCAGGTGGTTGACGAGCTGGACGTTGCGTGGGTCGTAGAGGTTCTCGATTCCGAGGGTGCGCTCGACGGCGTCGATCGCGGTCTGGGCCGGCGAGATCGTCTTGTGCTTCTCGTCGTAGAGGTAGTCGGCTCCGGAGAGCTCCGTCTCGTCCTCGCCCTTCTCGCTCTTGCGGGTCGCGGGCGCTCCGGTGAGACCTTTGGCCATGCGGGCAAAGTCGTAGTACGTCGTGGCCGCGGTCTCGGGCTCGCCCGAGATGATCAGCGGCGTCCGCGCCTCGTCGATCAGGATCGAGTCGACCTCGTCGACGATCGCGAACGCGTGGCTGCGCTGGACGAGGCCGTCCTTTGAGACGGCCATGTTGTCGCGGAGGTAGTCGAAGCCGAACTCGGAGTTCGTTCCGTACGTGATGTCGGCCTCATATGCGACCCTGCGCTGCGCGAAGGGCATCATGTTCTGGATGAAGCCGACAGTCATTCCGAGACGCTCGAAGACGGGCTGATTCCACTCGGCGTCGCGCTTGGCGAGGTAGTCGTTGACCGTGACGAGATGGACGCCGGTCCCGGGGAGCGCGTTCAGGTAGAGCGCGGTGCAGGCGACGAACGTCTTGCCCTCGCCGGTCTTCATCTCTGCGATGTCGCCCTCATGGAGGACGATCCCGCCCATCATCTGGACGTCGAACATCCGCTGTTGCGACTCGCGCCAGCGCGCCTCCCGAACGGCTGCGTACGCCTCGAAGAGCAGCTCGTCGAGGGCTTCGCCCTGTTCGAGACGCTGCCGGAGCGCGGCCGTCGTCCCGCGGAGGTCGTCGTCGGAGAGTTCCTGGAAATCGGGCTCGAGTGAGGCGATGTACGCAGCCTGCTGGTGCAGGCGCTTGAGGCGGCGGCCCTCACCGAAGCGGAGGACCTTGTCGAACTTCCCGAAGTCGGAGGACGGCATCCGGCACAGGGTAGCCATTCGGCCCGTCCTTCATCGACCCCTTACACGGGCGCCGCGGGACCCTTACAGGGTCGCTGTAACGTCGCTCTCATGAGATCGCTCCTCCTGCTCGCGGCGGTGGCCGCTCTCGTCCCGACAGCGCTCGCCGGCTCCGTCCGCTCCGTTACAGCGCCGGCGCCTGTGCTCGCCGTTGCGTTCGATGGATCCCGCGTCGCCTATGCGGCCGGCCGCTCGACGACGGACTGCAACCGCGTCTTCGTCTGGAACCTCGCCACGCGCGGCGTCTCGAAGCTGGGGCGAAAGACCCACTGCGAACAGACGAGCACCGGCAACGCGGTCGCGGCCGTCTCGATCGCCGGCAAGCGAGTGCTCTGGGTCCACTACGTCGGCGGTAACCTCCGCGACTGGACGCTCTGGACTGCGACGACTACGGCACCTGCGCCGATCCGCATCAGGCTCGTGACTCGCGAAGCAGATGCGCCCGCACCGATCGTGATCGGAGACGGCGGCGGTGCCCAGTCCGGCAATATCCTTCCCTATGGGGTCGACCGCACAGTGGTTGCGTTGCGCCCAAGCGGCGCGCGTCAGTTTCGGTGGACGGCCCCGGCAAAGGTCGTCGCGCTCTCGGCATCCGGCGCCCGGCTAGCCGTCGCGATCGAGGGCGGACGAGTAATCGTGCTCGACGGCAATGGGCGCATCCTTCGTTCGGAGACGTTCGCTCGGACCGTCGAGGCCGTCAAACTCACCCCCAACGCCCTCCTCGTCCAGTCGGGCAGGACTCTCGAGGTGCGTGATGACGGTGGTATCCGTTCGTACAGCCTCCTTGCGGGTATCCGGCTCGCCGATGCGACCAGCGAGCGCGCGATTCTCGTCGGGGGCGGCAAGGTGCTGCGGCTCGAGCTCGACTCGAGCCGTGGGGGCGTCTTCGCGAACGGCACGCTGACGGCGCTCGCGGACGAACGGGTTGTCGTCGCCACGAGTCGGAGCGTCACCCTCCGGGCGCTTCCCTAGAGCCGGTTCAGCTCGACCTCCCAGCGCATCTCGTCGAGGCGCTGCGCGGTCACGACGACATCGTCGCCGCCGAGTCGCTCGAGGGTGGGAATCGAGCCGAATGCGGTCATTCCGTCGAGCTCGAGCGTGCGCGCGCCGTCGCGGAGCGTCAAGGTGGCGCGGTCGCCGTCGACCTCCTCCGGGATCTCGACCACCTGAACGCGCCGGCCAGCGACCGCCCAGAGCCCGTCGCCTCGACGAACGGCCTCGGCGCGGTACGGCGCTTCGAGCGCGCCCTCGAGTGCGGCGGCGAGCGTCTCGAGCTCGAGGTCGTCGGTCTCGGCCAGGATCGAGCCGTCCACCAGCACGACGAAGCGCGCCTCGTCGCCCTCGAGCTCGGGTGCCTCGGCGATCGCGACGGCGTCCCACTCGCGTTGCCGGTGGACCCCGTGAATCCCCACCTCGCCCCAGCGCGGAGCTGTGTCCAACGGCCCGTGCTCGGCCGGTGTCATTCCGCCGTCTCGGGCAAGCTGCTCGTGCAGCGGCTCGCGCTTCCGCCAGAACATCAGGTCTGCGAGGGTGGCTGGGAGCCCATCAAGCTTGGGGCTCGATGTGCCCGTAGTCGCCGTCGCGGCGCCGGTAGACGACGTCCGTCTTGCCGGTCGCCTCGTTCTTGAAGACGAAGAAGTCGTGCCCGACCAACTCCAGCTCGAGCACCGCCTCTTCGGGCGAGAGCGGCTGGAGGTCGAACTGCTTGGACTTGACGATCATCGTGTCGAGCTGCTCGGCCGTGAAGTTCGGCTCCTGCGGGGCGGATTGGCCGTTCGAGATTGCGCGCCGCCCCGACTCGCGTCGGCTTCGCTTGGCGCGGTAGCGCTGAACCTGGCGGTCGAGCTTCTCGACGATCTGGTCGATCGACGATTCAAAGGACGTCGAGCACTCCCGCGCGCGCAACGTCGGTCCCTTCGTCCAGATCGTCGCCTCCGCCACATGATCGTCCGCGATGGAGGGATTGTGCTCGACCGCGAGCTCGAGTTCGACCTGCGTCGGATCGGCGAGCAGCCGCTCGAGCCGTCCAAGCTTCTCCTCGGCATACGTCCGGATCTGATCGGTGACCTCGACGTTTCGGCCCTTGACCTGAAGTCGCATCGCGTCTCCTTCTCTGTCCGGTTGAGGCTTCAGGGTAACGGACGCCGAGCCTCGGCGAACGACCGGATCGTGCCTGGGAGCGGATCAGCGGACAGCCCTCGCGAACGTAATCACCTCGACTTGTCGCGCACCTCCTTTCCTGAGCGCCGAAGCCGCGGCGGCGGCCGTTGCTCCGCTTGTAAAGACATCGTCGACGAGGCAGACACGCGCCGGCGAGGCACGAGCCGACGCAAAGGCGCCGGCAACATTGCTCCGGCGCTCCTTCAGGCCGAGACCGCGTTGCGGGTCGACCGACCGGATCCGACGAACGAGCGACTCGACGGGCAATCCCCACTCCACTCCGAGCGCACGAGCAAGCGACTCTGCAGGCCGATGGCCCCGTTCGAGCGAGCGGTCGCGATCGGCAGGCACGAACGCGAGCACCGCTACGGCCGGCCGAGCGAGAGACTCGACGACGATCGCGGCGGCGATCCGCGCCAGGTGGCGCTGACCGCGTTCCTTCCACGCCGAGACGAACTTCCGCGCCCTGTCGTCGTAGACGATCGCGGCGCGCGCGGACGCGAACGCGAGCCGGCGTCCGCGGCATTCGGCACACCGTCGGATCGGCCAGGCACCCGGCGAGCCGCACCGCTCGCAGAGTGGCGGCGCCAGCCGGACGAGGCCGTCGCGGCAGGCCTCGCAGAGCGATGAGCCGGTGATGCCACACGAGGCACAGCGCCGGGGAAGGAGGAGGTCGAGCACACCCTCGACGCTAGCCGTCGAACCGTCACGAAACCGTCACAGCTTTTGTGTCGAAACCGTGCCATTTCAGCTACTCGAGGGTCGACGACTCGAGTAGCTCCCGCAGCGGCTCGCGGGCCGCTTCGAGGTCGGCGGGCGTCTTCACCGGTAAGAAGCGACCGCGCGGCCCCTCCCGCGGCACCTCCAGGTAGGTCGTCGGCACGAACGCCGTGATCTCGTGGTAGAGATGCTCGAGCTGGACGGCGACGCGCCCGTCCACCGTCTTCTCGACGTGGAGCCAGGTGAGATCGTAGGCCCGCTCGAGCACGTCGAGATCGCAAGTGAGGGTATTGACGTTGAATACCGAGATCCGGCGCTGGTCGAAGCCGGGCGGGAAGCGGGGGCCTTCGAGCAGCAACAACCGGCCGTCGACCCGCGCGGGCGCACCGCCGATGTCACCCCTCTTTCGGGCGACCTCGGCCGTCACCGGCCGGCCGCAGAGCAGGTGCATTCCGAGCACCGCGGGGTCGATCCGCGCGCCGAGGTTGTCGACGTTCGAGACCATCACCGTGCGGATTCCTCGCGTTCGGAGCCGCTCGAGCATGCCCGAGCGCGCGAACGCCGCAAGGAAGTCTCCGTGACCGGGGCTGTAGAGGGAGACGCGCCCGTCGTCCTCGCGGAAGAGCGAGCCGTCGGGCTCGAGGCGCAGGGAGACGGATTGAGCGAAGCTCAAAGGCTCCGGCAGAGGGAGAGCCGCGACGAAGTCACGGACGATCTCGTCAGTCGCGAAGCTCGTCATCAGCACGGTCGGAATCTCGGTACCGAGCGCCGACGCGACCGCCGCGGTCTGCGCGAGCTTGAGCTCCAGGAAGCTCCGGCCGTCGAGCACCTCGACCGTGCCCTTGACGACGCCGCCGAACCGGGTCGCCATCCCGCCCGTGAGCACGACCGAGGCGACCTCGCCTGACTGGAGGGCCGTCAGACCGGCGGCCCTCGCCTCGTGGTCGTCGCCTCGCTCGGGCAGCTTTACGATGTCGTTCGCGCGCGGCGGCTCGACCTCGCCGCCGACGGCGTTCGATTCCGGCGCGAGCGAGCCGTCTGCGACCCTCGCCTGCAACCCGAGGAATGTCTCCTCGTCGAAGCCGTAGCGCTCGAGCGTCGCACGGCTTTCGGCGTCGATCTCGTCGAGCAACGTCATCTCGACCGCACAGCGCGGGGCAGGCTCTCGGCGAATGGCGACCTGTGGACGCCTTCCTCGGTGACAATCGCAGCGATCAACGCGGCCGGGGTGACATCGAAGGCCGGATTGCGCGCTGCGAACCGAGTCGTCACCTCGGCGCCGGGTCGCTCCTCGATCGGGATCGCCGCCCCGGTGGGCGTCTCGAAGTCGATCGTCGAGGTCGGTGCCACGACGTAAAGAGGGATCCGGTGGTACGCCGCGGCAATTGCCAGACCGTAGGTGCCGATCTTGTTCGCCGAGTCGCCGTTGGCGGCGATCCGGTCGGCGCCGGTGACGATGCAATCGACCTCGCCGAGCACCATCAGGTGCGCCGCGGCCGAGTCGGCGATCACGGCGTGCGGGATCCCGAGGGTCTCGAGCTCCCATGCGGTCAGCCGCGCACCCTGGAGCAAGGGGCGCGTCTCGTCGACGAGGACGTGCGCGAGAAGCCCATGCTCCCAAGCTGCCCGCAGCGCCCCGAGCGCCGAGCCGTACCCGCTCGTCGCGAGCCCGCCGGCATTGCAGTGCGTCAGTGCCCTCGTCCCCGGTGCGAAGAGCTCGACCGCGTGCGCGGACATCCGCTTGCACCGCGACACCTCCTCCTCGTGCAGCCGGCGCGCGTGCTCTGGCGAAGGGTCCGATCGCATCTGCTCGAGCGCCCAGACGAGGTTGATCGCCGTCGGGCGAGAATCCGCGAGCAGCGCGTATGCCTCGTCGAGATCCTCCCCACGATCCGCCGCGAGCGCGTAGCCGTAGGCGGCCGCGACTCCGATCGAGGGCGCGCCACGGACGGCGAGCGTCCGGATCGCCTCCGCGACCTCGGCCGAGCTCGTGCAGCGGAGCTCGACCTCCTCGTCGGGGAGCCGTCGCTGGTCGAGGAAAATCACTGCGTGATCCTCTAGACGAAGAATCCGATCCGGCTCGAGCGCCGATGCAGAGCGGTTAGGTCCCCTCATCCCACGACGCAAGGTACTTCGCCTGTTCCTCGGAGAGCTGGTCGATCTCGATTCCCATCGTCGCGAGCTTGAGTCGCGCGATCTCGTCGTCGATGTCCTTCGGGACGACGTAGACCTTTCGCTCCAGGGAAGCGGCGTTCTGGACGACGTACTCGGCCGAGAGGGCCTGGTTCGCGAAGGACATGTCCATCACGATCGCGGGATGCCCCTCGGCCGCGGCGAGGTTGATCAGGCGGCCCTCTCCGAGCAGGTAGAGCCGGCGGCCGTCGGTGAGCGTGAACTCCTCCACGAACTCGCGGGCGGCACGCGCCTCGCCGGCGAGCGCGCGGAGCGCCGAGATCTCGATCTCGACATTGAAATGGCCCGTGTTGCAGAGGATCGCGCCGTCCTTCATCTGCTCCATGTGCTTCGCCGCGAGCACCGATTTGTTGCCCGTCGCCGTGCAGAAGATATCGCCGATCGAAGCGGCCTTCTCCATCGAGAGCACCTCGAAGCCGTCCATCGCCGCCTCCAGGGCCGGCATCGGATCGACCTCCGTCACGATCACGTGGGCACCGAGGCCCTTCGCGCGCATCGCCACTCCGCGGCCGACCCAGCCGTAGCCGGCGACCACGAAACGCTTGCCGGCGAGGAGGACGTTGGTCGCGCGAATAATCCCGTCGATCGTCGACTGGCCGGTGCCGTAGCGGTTGTCGAAGAGGTGCTTCGTCCGCGCCTCGTTGACCGCGATCACCGGAAATCCGAGCTTGCCGTCGCGCTCCAGCGCTTTCAGCCGGATCACGCCGGTCGTCGTCTCCTCGGTTCCGGCGATCACGTCGCCGAGCTGCTCGCGGCGCGCGCTGTGGAGGACACCGATCACGTCGGCGCCGTCGTCCATCGTGATGTGCGGCTTGTGGTCGACCGCGGCCTCGATGTGCTGGTAGTAGGTGTCGTTGTCCTCGCCCTTGATCGCGAAGACGGAGATGTCGAACTCGTCCACGAGCGCAGCGGCTACGTCGTCCTGGGTGGAGAGCGGATTCGAGGCTGAGAGGACGACGTCTGCGCCGCCGGCCTTCAGTGTCCGCATCAGGTTCGCCGTCTCCGTGGTCACATGCAGGCAGGCCGCGATGCGGTGGCCGTCGAGCGGCCGCTCCGCCTCGAAGCGCTCGCGGATCGCGGCGAGCACCGGCATTTGGCGGTCGGCCCACTCGATTCGGCGTATTCCCTCTGCGGCGAGGGCCAGATCCTTAACGTCGTGCTTAGGGGGCGAAGTCATCGGTTCCTCTCGTTTTAGCGGGCAAGGTGACAGGCGGCGAGCAGCCGCTCGTGCTTGCGCTGATCCCAGTCGACCCAGTCCCCGGCGGGGGCACTGCCCGCGAGCCAGGTCTCGACCGCGGCGCGGAGCGCGGGCTCCCAACGCAGTCGGGCGACGAAGGCGAGCTCGTCGAGCTCGACGCCGTAGGTGTCGCGAAGGTCGCGCAGCGAGCGGAGCTGGTTCAGCTCCCGGAGCCCGTAGAGCCGGTAGCCGGCACCGGTTCGGGCGGGAACGACGAGTCCGGAGGACTCCAGATAGCGCAACATCCGCGCCGACCAGCCGGTGCGCGCCGCCGCGTCTCCGATCGCCAGCTCCATCGGCCAACCTTACCACAAGCGTGGTAAGGTTGGCTAAGCCTCGCTCGTTCCTTTGCGCCCGTAGAGATCCTCGAGGCGGACGACGTCGTCGAGCTGCGGCGTCGAGACCTCGAGAATCGTCGTGTCCTCGATCGCCGTGACCCGATGGACCGTGCCCGGGCGGTAGCGAAAGGCCGCGCCGGCCCCGATCACCTCCTCCGTGAGAACCGCCTGGCCGACCTCGCCGAGCTCGAGCTTCGCTTTCCCCGACTGGACGAGCCACGACTCGTCCTTCTCCTTGTGGAACTGAAGGCTGAGTGCCGCCCCCGCCTTCACAAACAGCACCTTGCCGACGTAGATCTCCGAATGCGCCCAGATCAGCTCGTGTCCCCACGGCTTCTCGACGCGACGCACGGCGAAGCTCCAGCGGTCGAGCGAGTCGAGGTTGGGGGAGTCGGGATCCGTGGTCAAGAGAAGGTCAGAGCACCCGGAGGGATCGACTCACCGGCGGCGATGCGGATGCCGTGAGCGAGCATATTCCTCTCGCCGAGCTTCGCGCCGGGTCCGACGACGGAAAGGCCGCGAATCTCGCAGCCGGCGCCGATCTCGGCCTGCTCGCCCACGATCGAGCCGATCACCGACGTCGTCTCCCCCACGCGCGCGCCCGCGGCGATCACGGACGAGTCGATCACGGCGCGAGCGCCGACCCACGCTCCCGCGCCGACCACCGCGAGGCTGCCGACCCGCGCCCCGTCCTCGATCACCGCGGCCGCGCCGACGTAGACGGGCGGTACGAGTCGCGCCCCCGCGGCGACCTGCGCGCCGGATGCCACGAGCGTGTAGTCGGGGCCGAGCAAGTCGCCGAGCTCCGACGGGAAGTTCCGCTCGAGCACGTCTCGGTGTGCGTCGAGGTAGCTCTCGGGCGTGCCGATGTCGCGCCAGTAGCCGTCGAGCCGGAAACCGTAGAGCGAGCTCGCCTCGACTAGGCGCGGGAAGACGTCGCGCTCGATCGAGACGGGACGGCCGGGCTCGACCAGGTCGAGCACCTCCGGCTCGAGGACGTAGAGGCCGGCGTTGATCAGGTTCGTGTCGATCTCCTCCGCCCGCGGCTTCTCGACGAACGCCCGCACTCGGCCGTCCTCGGCACAGCGGACGAGCCCGTAGCGACTCGGATCGTCGACGGGTGCGAGGAGAATGGTTCCGGCGGCGCCGCGCTCGCGGTGGAACGCGAGCATCGCGCCGAGATCGGCCCCGTGGAGCACGTCTCCGTTCAGTGCGACGAACGTCTCCGAGATGCCTTCGGCGCCGAAACGGATTCCTCCGCCTGTGCCGAGCGGCGTCGGCTCGACCCTGTACGAGAGGGCGAGATTCCCGTGCCGGTCGCTGAAATGGGCCTCGATCTGCGTCGGCAGGTAGCCGCAGGAGAGGATCGCGCGGTCGACGCCGTGCCGGGCCAGATGCTCGAAGGTATAGGCCAGGAGAGGCCTGTCGACGAGCGGGAGCATCGGCTTCGGCGTCCTCGCGGTCAACGGGCGCAGGCGGGTGCCTTCACCCCCGACGAGGATGACCGCGGGCAGGCTTCCTGGGGCGCTCATCCGGCAGCGCGGCCGATCCCCTCGACTGTGAAGCCGGCCGCGCGCAGGACCGCCGGATCGAGCATGTTGCGCCCGTCGACGAGCAGCGCCCGTCGCATCACCTTCGCAGCCTCCGGCCAGTCGAGATCGGCGAGCTCCGGCCACTCGGTCACGAGAATTGCGGCGTCGGCGCCTCGCATCGCCTCGAGCGGGCTCTCGCAGATCGTCGCGTGCGGGAGCACGGCCTTACCGTCGGCGACAGGATCCCACGCCCGCACCTCCGCGCCCTCGGCCACGAGCCGCCCGGCGAGCACGAGGCTCGGCGCCTCGCGCGTGTCGTCGGTGTTCGGCTTGAACGCGAGCCCGAGCAGCGCGATCGTGCTCCCGCGCAGGCTCCCGAGATGCTGTTGGAGCTTGCCGATCACGCGCCGCTTTTGCAGCTCGTTCACCTCGATCACGGCGTTCAGGAGCTGGAAGTGGTAGCCCGAGTTCGCCGCGAGCTGTTTCAGTGCCAGCGAGTCCTTCGGAAAACAACTCCCGCCGTAGCCGATCCCCGCGCGCAGGAAGCTCGAGCCGATCCGTCGGTCGAGCCCCACTCCCTCGGCGACGCGGACGACGTCGGCGCCGGTCGTCTCGCAGACGTTGGCGATCTCGTTGATGAAGCTGATCCGCGTCATCAGCGCCGCGTTCGCAGCGAGCTTGATCATCTCGGCGGAGGCGACGTCGGCTCGGACGATCGGGGCGTCGATCCCGCGGTGCAGCTCGGCCACCGCGTCGGCGTCCGCTTCGTCGAACGCGCCGATCACGATCCGGTCGGGGTGCTGGAAGTCGCGGATCGCCGTGCCCTCGGCGGTGAACTCGGGATTCGACGCGTAGCCGACGTGCTGGAGGCCGCGCGCGTCGAGTCGGTGGCGAACGTTCTTGCCCGTACCGACGGGAACGGTGCTCTTCATCACGACCACCGTCCGTCCGCCGACGCCCTCGAGACTGTCGATTACCGTCCAGACGGCGGAGAGATCCGCGTCGCCGGAGTAGGTCGGCGGCGTCCCGACGGCGACGTAGATGAAGTCGGCGCCCTCGACCGCCTCCGACACCTCGAGCGTGTACGCGAGACGCTCACGGTTCCGCTCCAGGAGCACGTCGAGTCCCGGCTCGTAGATCGGCACCTCGCCCGAGCGGAGGGAGGCGATCCGCTCCGGAAGAATGTCTGCGATCACGACCTCGTGGCCGAGGTCGGCGAAGCAGGCGCCGGTCACGAGCCCGACGTAGCCCGCACCGAAGACCGCGACCTTACTCACCGCGGAGAACCCTACTTACCTGATGTTGGAAAGCGGCTTGAGACCCTTCGCGATCGCGAGCATGGTCTCGTTCGAGAGGGCGTCGAGCACCGAGTTGACGACCCAGTAGGTGGCGCCGCCCTGACGCAGCACGACCATGTGCAGCTTCGGGCCAGAGTAGTGGAGCTCGTATCGCCGGCCTCCGATCGAGCGGACGAAGTTGCGCTCGCCGAGGACGGGCGCGTCCTCCCAGTCGGTCATCTGCACGCCCCAGTACTCACTCGCTCCCGTCCGATAGGTCAGCCTGATCGTCTTGTGCTTTCCGTCAGGCCCGATCCGGTAGAGGCGGATCGGCCGCTCGGGATCGATGATCGAGTTGCGCTCGATCGCGGTGGGCACCATCAGCGGGAACGGCAGCTTCTTCGCGCGTTCCCGCAAGAGCGCGAGCGACTGCTCGGCTCCCGGCGTGACGAGGGGCGGCTGTCGCTTGGGCGTCTTGTCGACCGGAGCGGCCGCGATCGTGCCGTGGAAGGTCTGGCCGACCACGACCGTGAGCATGGCGCCGTTCGCCAGCGCTCTGAGCCTCGGCGTCTGGGCGATCATGTCCTCTGTCGCGAACAGGGTTGCGACCTTGCGCGCCGCCTCCCTGCCGCCCGGCTGCGCGGGGTCGTAGGCGACGCGCGTCGCGAAGAAATCCCAGTTGGGCGCGTTCGCGGGCTTCCCGTCGGGCGGGTAGATCATCGAGTAGCCACGCTGCGAGAGCAGGTAGCTCGCCGTCGAAGCCGAGCCGGTGATCCCGTTGCCGTTCAGCACCGTGATCGTGGTGTCGCCCGGCGGCGGCGCTTTCGGCTTCGCCTTCGCCCGCTTCGTCGCGCCGAGCGCGACCGTCGTGGCCTTCTCGGGCGACTCCACATCGGGATTCGAAAACTCCTGGACGGCCCGCTGGATGTTCTCGGACGCCGTCGTCAACTCCCCGTACCCCTCGAGCCCGTCGATCTTCGACTGGAAGAAATGACCGGGCGGGAGCCCATAGGCGAAGAGCGCGTAGGAGAGCAGCGTCGAGACGTCGAGCTCGTCGCCGCCGCCCACCCCGACCTCGACGTTGCTCGTCACCGTGCGGACGAGCTTCGGCAGCCGGATCGGGCTGAACTCGCTGCGGATCTGATCCTTGAGCGCTCGAACGAAGAGCTGCTGCCTCGCGATTCGGGAGAAGTCGGAGTCGGTGTGGCGGAAGCGAACGTAGTCGAGGGCCTGATAGCCGCCCAGACGCTGGTAGCCGGGGAAGAGATTGATCGTGGCGAAGCCGGCAGGGCCGCTCAAATCGTTGAAGTAGCGGCGGTCGACGTCGACCCAGACCCCGCCGACTGCGTCGACGAGCTGGCGGAAGCTCTTGAAGTTGACGGTGATCAGGTAGTTCACCGGGAGACCTGTGAGCTTCCGCACGGTCTCGAGCGTGCCGCGAGTGCCGCACTCCGTGTAGGCCTCGTTGATCCGGCCCCGATAGGTCGGCTTGCCGGGGCACGTCACGTCGACGACGAGATCGCGCGGGAACGAGAGCAGCGAGATCGACTTCGAGGTCGGATCGGCGCGCACGAGCATCACCGTGTCCGACCTCGGCGGCGTCCCCTGATCGGCGCCCTTGCGCTCGTCGTAGCCCACGATGAGCGCATTGGTCGGGTGGTCCGCCACCGGTACGTCGAGGCGCTCCGCCGCCTTCTTCACGTCCAGCGACTTGACAGCGACGGCGCCCACCACGTCTTCGTGCACCCACAGATAGAGCCCGCCCGCGAGCGCCGACGAGCTCATCAGGAGCGCGACGAAGACGTAGAGGAGAATTGTTCGGAAGGTCGCCCAGCGCGAGCGCCGGGGCGGCTCGGGCTGCCGGTAGATCGTGATCGGGGAGAGCGCTCCGGGCGGTAGCACCGGCCGGCCGTTCCCGTCCACGGCCGCACCGCGGCCCATCCCTCTTTTCGTCGTGGTGCGCATAGACAGAGGCGGGCACCTGGGCACCCGCGCAGGCGCCACGATAGCCGACGGCTCTGACGGCTCTACGCGGTTGCTGCGCGTACAGAGGTCAGCGCATCGGCGAAGAACGCGTTCTCGTCGGGCGTGCCGACGGTGATCCGGAGCGCTCCGGGCGCGCCGAACGCGCCCAGCGGCCGAACAATCGCGCCCTGACGAAGCAGCGCCTCGAAGAGCGGGCCCGCTTCGTCGCCGACCTCGACGAAGAGGAAGTTCGCAACCGCGGGTCCAGCCGGCTCCAAGCCGTGCTCGCGGAGCGCCCTAGCGAGCGTCTCGCGTCCCTCGACGGTCAGCCGTCGCCGGCGCTCGAGCTCGGCAGCGTCGTCCATGCTCGCGAGCGCCGCGACCTGCCCCTGCGTGTTGACGTCGAAGGCGCGGCGGATCTTGGCGATTCCCTCGATCACGTCGGCGGCGCCGACCCCGTAGCCGACCCGCAGCCCCGCGAGGCCGTAGATCTTGGAGAAGGTGCGCAGGACGAGCACCCGTCGCCCGGCTCTCAGGTACTCCTCGATCGCGTCGGGGTAGTCCGGCTCGTCGATGTACTCGAAGTAGGCCTGGTCGACGACCGTGAGCACGTGCGCGGGGACCCGCTCGAAGTAGGCGTCGAGCTCCGCCCGGCCGGTCATCGTCCCGGTCGGGTTGTTCGGCGTCGCGACGTAGACGAGCTTCGTGCGCGGCCCGATCGCCGCGAGCATCGCTTCCAGGTCGAGATGCCGGTCGCGTAGCGGCACCCGTTTCGGGATCGCGCCGACCTTGAGCGCGTCGAGCACGAAGCTGATGAAGGAGGGCCAGCCGGTGACGATCTCGTCACCGGGGTCGAGGGACGCGACCGAGAGGTGACCGATGATCGCGTCGGCGCCGGCGCCGGTGATCACCTCGGCGGGCGTGACTCCGTGCCGATCGGCGAGGGCGTTCCGCAGGTGAAAGGCGCCGCCGTCCGGATAGCGGTTGAGCGACCCGGCGCTCCGCTCCATCGCCGCCAGCGCCGCTGCGAAGGGACCCCACGGTCCCTCGTTGGAGGCGAGCTTGACGACGCGCTCGAGTCCGAGCTCGCGTTGTACCTCCTCCTCCGGCTTGCCCGGCTCGTACGGAACGAGCCCGTCCAGGGCAGGCCGAAAGAGACTCACCGCGTGCTCAGCTCTCGAGCGGGGTCTGGTCGTCGTCGCTCTTGCGACGCCAGAACCAGAGTGCGCCGCCGACCGCGGCGAGCAGCGAGACGATCGCGCCCTTGTTCGGCCGCTTCGAGCCCTCGACCGTGCCGGGCACCGCTTCCTTCGCCTTCTTCTTCAGCACGCGCTTGGCGGTCAGCCAGGTGAGCCAGCCGAGCGCCGCATTCCGTCGATTCATGATGCTCATGGGGGGAGGCTAACAGCCGCCGCGCCAAGAGGAGCCGGCTCTAGATGCTTGCGGCCGCCTTCTTCCGGTTCGGGAGGTGGATCGCACGGCCGAGCGCGACGAGGCCCGCCTCCTTGATCGCCTCGGAGAGAGTCGGGTGCGCGCACATGCCGTCGGCGACCGTCTCCACCGTCGCCTCGGCGTCGATCGCGACCGTACCGGCCTCGATCAGGTCGGTCACGTGCGGGCCGACCATGACGAGGCCGAGCAGCTCCCCGTACTTCATCTCGTGGATCGACTTGACCCAGCCGACCGTCTCGTTCTGCATCACGGCGCGGGCGTTCGCGACCCACGGGAAGACGCCGACAGCGACGTCGTCGCCGTGCAGCTCGCGCGCCTCCGCCTCGGTCAGGCCGACGCCGGCGATCTCCGGATCGGTGTAGATCGGGCGGGGGACGGCCGGGGATCCGACCACGACGTCGTGACCCAGCGCGTTCTCGGAAGCGACCTCGCCCTCGCGGAAGGCTGTGTGGGCGAGCTGCCAGTAGCCGGCGCAATCGCCGACCGCGTAGATGTGTGGGACGGTCGTGCGGCGGCGCTCGTCGGCGGCGATCCCCTTCCGCTTGTCGAACTCGATCCCGGCGACCTCGAGCCCGATCCCCTCGACCACGGGGCCACGACCGACGGAGACGAGCATCAGCTCGGCCTGCACCGTCTCTCCTTCGCCGAAGTGGACGGTGAGCTGGGAGCCGTCGTCCTCGACCTTCGTGCACTGCTTGCCGAGCTGAAGCCCGATCCCGCGCTTGCCGAAGGCCTTCGCCAGTTCCTTCGACGCATCCGCATCCTCCTGTGGGATCAGCGCGTCGAGCATCTCGACGATCGTGACCTCGGAGCCGAAACGCTGGAAGATCGAGGCGAACTCGCAGCCGATGACCCCGCCGCCGAGGATCACGAGCCGGCGCGGCACCTCCGCGACGGCGAGCAGGCCCGTCGAATCGACGCAGCGGGGCGAGTCGAGGCCATCGATAGGGGGGCGGAGCGGAAACGAGCCCGTCGCGACGATCGCCGTCTTGAAGGTGACGTCCTCCCCGGCCTCGACTGCAAGCGTGTTCGCGTCCTTGAAGCTGCCCGCGCCCTTGACCCACTCGACGCCGTTCGCCTTGAAGAGGCCTGCGATCCCGCCGGTCATCTGTTTGACGACCCCGTTCTTCCACTCGGCCGCCTTGCCGAAGTCGAGCTCCGGCGCGCCGACGTTGACCCCGAGCTTGGCGAACGTCGCCTCGGCCTGGTGGATCGCGTGCGCGGTCTGCACCCACGCCTTCGTCGGGATGCAGCCCACGCGAAGGCAGGTGCCACCGAGCTCTGGCTCCCGCTCGATGCAGACGGTCTTCGCGCCCAATTGGGCGGCGCGGATCGCTGCCGTGTAGCCACCGGGGCCTCCGCCCAGGACGGCGACGTCACATTCCATGCCGTTCACTCCTCAGTCCGTGGTCGGTGGCGACTCTACCGAGGCCACCATCGTCCACGCCTCGGCGCCTTCGGTGACGACCTCGAAGCCGTGGCGCTCGTACAGCTTGCGGGCCGGATTGCCTGGCTCGACACTGAGGCTGAGCTGCGCGAAACCGCCATCGTGCGCCTTCTGCAGCAGCGCCTTCAGGAGCTCGTCGCCAATTCCGTGGCCTCGTTTCGAGGGAACGACGGCGATCGCGAGCTCGGGCGTCCGTTCGTTCACGTAGCCGTAGCCCGGCTCGTCCGCCCGGAAGAGGCGGTACCAGGCCGCGCCGACCGGAAAGCCGCTCTCGAGCGCGATCACCGCGGCATCGCCGGCCCGTCCCCAGCCGCGCACGTAGCGCGAGGTGAGCGAGCCCGGGACGCGTTCGCGCCAGTAGTAAGCGTGGTGGAGCATGTCGCGCAGGAAGCGACCGTCCTGGGCCCCTCCTCTGCGCAGGACGACGGGCATCAGTGGCTCGTCCGGTGCCGTTCTCGCGTCTCTGGCGTGCGAGGCGCAAGCGAGGCTAGGACGCAGGGAGCGTTCAGGCTGGATTGCCTGGGCGCGACTGAGGACGACGCATCGCGCCGCGGATCGCGCGTCAGAGGCGCTCTGATCGGTGCCGGCCGAGCCACCTAGTCGAGCGACTGCGCGAGCTGGATGCGGTTGCCGTCCGGATCGAGTACGTCCAGGAGTCGAATCTCCCCCGTCAGCTCGAAGACCACGCCGACCTCGACTCCCGCAGCGCGCAGGCGGTCGGCCTCGGCCTTGACATCGGGCACGTCGACGTGCGCGACGCCGCCCGCCTCCTCCGGCTCGCCCTCAGCTAGGGCGATCTCCATCCCGCCGTGCTCGAGCTTCGACCAGCGATCCTGGAAATCGACGAACGTTTCCTCGAAGCCCAGCGTCTCCCTGTAGAAGGCGCGGGCGGCGTCGAGGTCGCGAACGCGATACCAGACCGGCGTCGCGTCGCCGTTCATAGAGCGAGCGCCGGCTCCTCGAGCAGCTCCTTGACGGTGCGCAGGAACTCCGCCCCGTCGGCGCCGTCGATCGCCCGGTGGTCGCAGGTGAGCGTCAGAGACATCAGCGGTCGCACGACGACCTCGCCGCCGCGCGCCACGGGCGTCTCGACCGTCGCCCCGACCGCGAGGATCGCGGCCTGCGGCGGGTTGAGCACGGCCACGAACTGCTCGATCCCGTACATGCCGAGGTTGGAGATCGTGAAGGTGCCGTCCTCGAGGTCGCCCCGCTGGAGCTTGCCGTCGCGGGCGCGGGCGACAACGTCTGAACGGGCGGCGGCAATCTCCTGGATCGTGCGGCGGTCGGCATCGCGAATCACCGGCACGACGAGGCCGTTCGGTGCGGCGACGGCGATCCCGACGTGTGCAACCGGGAACCGGCGGATCGACTCGCCGGTGAAATGCGCGTTCACCGCCGGATGGCGGACGAGGGCGGCGGCTGAGACCTTCGTCAGCAGATCGCTGACGGTCGGCTTCGTCTCGCCCTCTGCGAGCCGCGCGACGAGGCGCTCGCGCAGCTCGAGCGCGCGAGTCATGTCCGCCGAGATGGTGAGCTGGAAGACGGGCGCCTGCCAGGCCTCGGTCAGCCTGCGGGCGATCGTCTTGCGGGTCGAGGTGAGCGCAATCTCCTCCACGTCGCCGGCCACGGCGGGGACCGCGGCGGCTGCCGGTTCGGCAACCTGGAAGCGCTCGACGTCGTCGGCGACGATGCGTCCCTCGGGGCCGCTGCCAATTACATGCGAGAGCTCGAGGCCCTTCTCGCGCGCGAGCCTGCGTGCGAGCGGCGAGGCCTTGACCCGGCCGCCGTCCGCGGCGGCGACAACCGGCTCCGCAGCCGCCGTTGCCGCGGCGGCTTCCTGCCCTCGGCGGCGCTGCTCGTCCATCTGTGGCGCGGACGAGCCTTCCGTCTCGGCCTCGTCCTTCTCCTCCACCGCGGCATCGGCTTCGTCGCCCTCGGCGGCCGGCGCCTCGGCCGGCGCGGAGCCGTTGCCGGATGCGACTTCCTCACCCTCCTTGCCGATGACGCCGATCGTCGTGCCGACGTCGACCTCGCCCGAGTCGACGAGGATCTTCAGGAGCACGCCGTCGGCCTCGGCCTCGACCTCCTGCGTGACCTTGTCGGTGTCGAGCTCGTAGAGCGGCTCGCGTTTCTTGACGGCCTGTCCCTCGCTCTTCAACCACTTGACGATCGTGCCGGACTCCATGCCCTGGCCGAGCCGCGGGAGCTTGACGTCCGTCGCCATCAGTGGCTCCCGCGACGACGGTTTAGCGGCGCCCTAACTGTTGTCGCGGGAGCCATTAGCTTCGAGCCACGGTGCGCTTGACGGCCTCGAGCACATCCGCGGCGTGCGGCACCGCCCACTGCTCCATCGCCGGGGCGAACGCGAGCGGGGCGAACTTGGCGCCGACCCGCTCGATCGGGGCGTCGAGATAGTCGAACGCCCCGTGCTGGACGACGGCCGTCAGCTCTGCGCCGAATCCACCGCGCGTGACCGCCTCGTGCGCGGTGACACACCGATTGGTCTTCTGCACGGAGGCGATGATCGCTTCCTCGTCGAGCGGCTGCAACGTGCGCGGATCGAGCACCTCGACGGAGATTCCGAGCGTCTCGGCCTCCTCCGCCGCCTTCAGCGCCTCCGGCACCATCCGCCCGATCGCGATCACGGTCACGTCGGTGCCCTCGCGCATGACCCGCGCCTTCCCGAACGGAATCGGCTCGAGCTCCTCCGGAACCTCGCTCTTGAGCGGATAGAGCAGCCGGTGCTCGAAGAAGACAACCGGGTTGTCGTCGTAGATCGCGCTCCAGAGCAGGCCGCGGACGTCTTCGGCCGTCGACGGATAGACGACCTTGAGCCCGGGCACGTGGACGAACCACGACTCGAGCTGCTGCGCGTGCTGCGCACCCGGGCTCCAGCCGGCGCCGCCCTGAGTCCGGATCGTGAGCGGCACCTTCAACTGGCCCCCGCTCATCGTCCGGTGCTTCGCGGCCTGGTTGACGAGCTGCTCCATCGAGAGCGTCAGGAAATCCTGGTACATGATCTCGACCACCGGGCGCATTCCTTGCATCGCGGCCCCGATCCCGGTGCCGACGATCGCCATCTCGGAGATCGGCGTGTTGCGGACTCGCTCGGGCCCGAACTCGGCGAGCATCCCCTGGGTCACGCCCATCGAGCCGCCCATCTCGGCGATGTCCTCGCCCATGATGAAGACGTCGTCGTCTTCGCGCATCGCGCGCGAGAGCGCGTCGCGGACTGCCTCGCGGTAGGTCAGCTCAGGCATAGACCCACTTGAGCGCGTCCTCGGGTTTGGGATCCGTACCCGCTTTCGCGAACGCAACCGACTCCTCGACGATCGCCGTCACCTCCGTGTCGAGCTGCTCGAGCTCGTCGTCGGAGAGCTCGAGGCGGGTGCGGAGGAGCTCGATCGGATCCTTCGTCTCGCGCAGCTCGTTGAGCTCGTCCTTCTCGCGATAGACCTGCGGGTCGCCGATGTAGTGCCCGACGAGCCGATACGTGCGGACGTTCAGGAAGACCGGGCCCTTGCCCGAGGCGGCGTTCGCGCGCGCCTTCTTCGTGGCCGCGAACACGGCCTCGACGTCCTGGCCATCGACGTCGACCGAGTGCATGCCGAAGGCGACCGCGCGTTGCGAGAGGTCTGTGATCGGTAGGTGCTGGCTCATCGGGGTGGATTCCGCCCAGCCGTTCATCTCGAGGACGAAGAGCGCCGGCACCTTCCAGAGCTGCGCGAGATTCAGCGACTCGTGGAACGTGCCCGTGTTCGTCGCGCCGTCACCGAAGAAGGCGACCGCGACCTTGTTCTCCTTGCGGAACTGGTAGGCGAGCGCCGTTCCGGTCACCTGCGGGAGGCCGCCGCCCACGACGGCGTTCGCGCCGAGCATCCCGTTGGCGATGTCGTAGAGGTGCATCGAGCCGCCGTAGCCGCCCGAGCAGCCCTCGGTTTTCCCGTAGAGCTCTGCCATCACGGCGTTCGGGTGCGTCCCCTTCGCGAGGGTGTGCCCGTGCGCGCGATGCGTCGACATGATCGTGTCCTCGGGCTCGAGCCCCGCCATCACGCCGGACGCGACGGCCTCCTGGCCGATCGCGACGTGGAGGAAGCCTGGGAGCTCGCCGGCCCGGAAACGCTCCTCGACCTTCTCTTCGAAGCGCCTGATCAGGAGCATCTCGCGAAAGAGCTCGCGGAGCCGTTTGTCGGAGAGCGCGCCTTCGGAACGAGCTTTCTTCTCGACCTTCGCCATCTGGGGCTCCATTATGCTGACCCTCGCATGGGACTCGTCGAGGACTGGCGCCGGATCGAGCGTGACCTACCGGATGGCTGGGCGGACGCCCGGCTCGCCCTGAAGATCGCCGATCGAAACCGGCTCGACCGCGCGGCGGCGCTGCTCGGGCCTGCCAATCCCGGGCGCGGCGCCGGGGAGCTTCGCTTCTCCGCGATGCGATCTCCTGGAACCGGCGTCGGACCGGACGCCGTCAAGCGGCTGCTCGGCCGGCTCGAGGAGGAAGGCATCGCCGGAAAGCTCCGGCTCCGGGAGGCGGTCGCGGGCCTGGTTGCCGATGACGAGCCGACGACGAGGCTTGTCGCGGGCTGGGACGCTGCGGTCGCGACGCTGCCGCCCGACTGGAGCGACCTCTACTGCGAGCTGGAGCTCAACTCGAGCGACTACCTCCAGCGAGGCGCGCTCCTCCTGGCGCCGATCAATCCTGCCCGGATCCCCGGCAAGTCGATGTTCCGCTTTCGGGTCGCCCACCGCTTCGGCTACGGGGCGTCGGAGCCGATGACACGTCGCTGCCTCGCACGCGTGGACGACGAGGGCCTCACGGGACGCGTCTCGATCCTTCGAACCCTCTCGGACACCCACAATGTCGACACACAGGGTCCCGTCTGGTACGTGGAAGGGAAGGCGGTATGACCGACACCGATCCTGTCTCATGGCTGCTGATCGAGCACGGCTGGACCGTGGTCGGTAGCGACGGCGCCGATCTCGGCAAGGTCGCCGAAGTCGTGGGCGACTCGGACAAGGACATCTTCAACGGGCTTTCCGTCTCGCACGGTTTCCTGCGCTCCAAGCGCTACGTGCCGGCGGAGAGCGTTGGGACGATCACGGAGGGGCGCGTCGAGCTCGACCTGGACGCGGACTCCTTCGCCGGGCTCGACGACCACGACGAGCCGCCACCATCCGAGACGATCCGCTCGGATACGACAGACCTCTAGGAAAGCTCTCGGACAAGCGCCTTCGCATCGGCGGCGCTGCCGGCGATCACGAGACACGTATCGTCGCCCGCAAGCGTGCCGACGACCAGTGGATGGCGGATTCGGTCGAGCGCACGAGCGATTGCCGGGGCAGAGCCCAGCTCCGAGCGAATCACGACGATGTTCTGTGCGGCAGTGAGCCCGCGACCGTACTGGCTGAGGATCTCGGCGAGCGTGGCCCGCGGATCGCGGCCGCGCGGGCGGCCGGAGAGGACGTAGCGCGGCCGCCCCAGCTCGTCGTCCACCTTCTCCACCGCGAGCTCGCGGAGGTCGCGCGACAGCGTCGCCTGAGTCACCGTGCAGCCGGCCGCGGCGAGGGCCTCCCGGAGCTCGAGCTGCGTGCCGATCCGTCGCCGCGTGATCACGCTCTCGATCAGTCGCTGGCGCTCGAGCTTCGTCAGCCGCGTGTGCCCGTGCATGGCCTCACCGTAGTCCAGACGTTTGCCGAATTCCGGCCGTGGCAACGACGAGACCATGCTGCGCAAAGTTCTCTGGCTCGGTCTGTACGGTGCTCTCGGTGCCGCTTCGACAATGGCTGCGCGCCGCGCGGCGTCGGGGATCTGGCGCGTCGCAACGGGCGAGAAGCCACCGGCCAAGCGATGACGAAGGGCGACGAGGCGGTCGAGAAGGGCGCGGACAAGCTGGACGCGCTCGCCGACAAGGCGGCTGCGCGAGGCGGGCTCACCTCGAAGCTCGCCGATGAGTTGGCCGACGACGCGAGCTTCCTGCGCAAGCTGAAGCCCTCGCTGATCGCGGCACGCGCAAAAGGGGAGGCTCCGAAGGATCGAGAGCCCGGCTCGACGGAGGTCCGCGCTCCCTCCGGGCCTCAGCACAGGCCGCGAACGTCGGGCACCGACGGACCTAATCCGTTCGTCGTCGCCGGCGCTGCGTTCGGTCTGGGCTCGCTGCTCGCCAAGGCGATCGACTGGAGAGGCCATGCCCACCCGCGTCGATAACTCGTCCGGAGTCGGAGGCGCCGCGAAGCAGGTGGCGGAGCACGCCAGCTCTCTCGCGAAGCTCGAGCTCGAGCTGGCAGGTCTGGAGCTGAAGCGGAAGGTCGGTGCGCTCGGAGCCGGTCTCGGACTAGGTCTTGGGGCCGCACTGTTCGCTCTCTTCGCATTTGGGTTCCTCCTCGCGACGGCTGCAGCCGCGCTCGCACTCGTCCTCGATACCTGGCTTGCACTCCTGATCGTGACCCTCGGGCTGGTCGCCGTCGCAGCCGTTCTCGGCCTCCTGGCGCGCGGTCGGATCAAGAAGGGCACGCCGCCCGTCCCCGAGCAGGCAATCCGCGAGGCGAAGCTGACCACGGAGGCGCTGAGGGCCAATGGCAACCACTAGCCTGAACGGGCGGACGCCCGAGACGATCCGTCGCGAGATCGAGACCGAGCGCGAGCATCTGGCCCACGCCGTCGAAGACCTGCGCGAAGGGCTCGGCGCGGCGACGGACGTCGCCGGCAAGCTCCGCGCGAATCTTCCCGTGGTCGCTGCCGGCGCGCTCGGCGCGGGTTTCTTCCTCGCCGGCGGAATCGGCGCGACCATGCGCTTCCTCGCCCGCAAGGGCCGCGAGCGCTGAGATGTCGTCCCGCGCCGAGCGGGCCCGCGTCGGATCTCCCCCCGCCAGTCCGTACCGGCTCTCTCCGAGCCACTGGATCGCGGTCTTCAAGCGCGCGTTCCGCGAGTTCCTCGCCGACGACTGCATGGGTCTCGCCCAGCAGATTGCCTTCAGCTCCCTGCTCGCGTTCTTCCCGGCCGTCGTCTTCCTGGTGGGTCTGCTCGACCTCGTCGATGCGTATCCCACGCTGAAGGATTTCCTCGCTCCGATCGCACCCGGCGGCGTCCTGGAGACGATCGACACTCTCCAGCACGAGACGTCCAAGAGCACCTCGGTGCTCGCGTTCTTCGTGGGCGCCGCCGGCGCCACCTGGGCCGCGAGCGGGGCGATGAACTCCGTGCTGAAGGCCGTCAACCGAGCCTACGAGCGCGTGGAGACCCGGCCGTTCTGGAAGACGAGGCTGGTCGCGATAGTGCTCGTGATCCTGACCGGGATCACGACTGCCGGGCTCCTGCTGCTCATCGTCTTCGGCGAGCCGCTTGGCAACGCGATCGCCGAGCAGGCGAGGCTCGGCAGCGCCTTCGACCTCGTCTGGTCGATCGCCCGCTGGCCGATCGCGTTCGTCGCCGTTCTCTTCTTCTTCGCGATCGTCTACTACCTCGCGCCGAACGTCGACTCCCGCGACTGGCGCTGGCTGACCCCGGGCTCGCTCGTCGGCGGGATCCTGTGGCTCGCGCTTTCGGGGTTGTTCGCGCTCTACACGAGCTTCTCGGAGTCGTACTCGAAGACCTACGGCGCCCTCGCGAGCGGAATCGTGCTCCTCCTCTGGCTGAACTACTCGGCGTTCGCGCTTCTCTTCGGCGCGGAGCTGAACTCCGAGCTCGACCGCGAAGCCGAGATCCAGGCCGCCGGCGGCCCGGACGCGGGGCTCGTCAAGCCCAGCCGCCGCGGCTAGGTAACCGCGACCGTGCCGCGGAGCGTCACCGGGCTCTTGTCCGAGCGGAAGACGAGCGTGCCCCGCTTCAGCGTCAGCTTCCAGGTGACCGTCGCGACCTGCGCGATCCCCGTCTTGCGGTCGACGCCGGCACCGGTGAGGTGGAAGTTGTGCAGCTTCGTGCGATCGCGCACGGTGACGATGTCGGCGCCTGCCTTCAGCGCGCGCACACGGACCCCAGCCTGAGTGCGAAGCGAGATCGTGGCGCCCGGGCCGACGGTCGCGGTCAGCTTGGTCGCCGCCACGGGAGGTGGTGGAGGCGGCGGCAGGGGCGGACCCGTGCCCACATCGAACGCGCCTCGCATCGTGTTCGAATGCGGATCGCAGAGAAATGTGTAGCGCCCATCTCTGAGCGTGATCGTGAACGTTTGTGCGCCGACGTCTTCGACGGGCGTCACGACGTCCACACCCGGGCCGGAGAGGTGGAAGTTGTGCTCGGGCGAGCGATCGTCGACCGCCAGCTCATAGGTGCCTGGATCGAGCCTCTGGACGGGAAGGCCGTCCGCTCCGAGGAGTCCGATCGTGAAGCCAGGGCCGACGGTGCCGGTCAGCTTCCCGTCCGCGGCCAGCGCGACGGCAACCGATGCGGCACCGGCGACGGCGAGGAAGGCGGCGACGATGGAACCGCGGAAGCGCATCACCTCACCCGACACTACGCGCTCGTGCGAAGATCGGATTGCGTCCCCACCGATGGATCGCGTACAGTCGCCTCCGTGAGGCTCGGGAAGAACGCGAAGGCGGATCTGATCCGTAATGTGCCGCTCTTCGCGCACTGCTCGAAGGGCGAGATCGCCGAGGTCGCGTCGATCGCGGACGAGGTCGATGTGCCCGCCGGCAAGGACCTTCTGCAGGAAGACGACCGCGGCCGCGAGTTCTTCGTCCTGTTGAACGGCGCGGCGGACGTCCGCAGCAAGGGGCGCAAGCTGAACACGCTCGGCCCCGGGGATTTCTTCGGCGAGATCGCGCTCGTCTCCCGCTCGCCACGGACGGCGACGGTGACCACGACCGAGGACTCGAGACTGCTCGTGATCACCGCCAGCGCGTTTCGCGGCTTACTCGATCATTCGCCGCGAATCCAGATTCGCGTGCTCGAGGCGCTCGCGGATCGCCTTGCACCAATTTCCTTCTAGGCTCTCAGCTCCGCTCCGAACCGCTCGGCGAGGGAGACCACGATTCGCTCCCGGATCGGGGCCACGTCGGCGTCTGTGAGTGTCCGCTCGGGCGAGCGGAACTCCACTCGGAAGGCGAGCGACTTCTTCCCGGCCGGGATCGGCGGCTCGCGGAAATCGCTGAGGAAGCGCACGTCGCGCAACTCAGGGCCGGCGGCTTCGCGGGCAGCGGCGAAGATCGCAGCCGCGGGCACTCCGAGATCGACGACGAAGGCAAGATCCTGCTTGACCGGCGGGAACGTGATCACGTCTTCGTACTGGACGGGATCGCGGGAGCCGGCGAGCAGCAGCTCGAGGTCGAGCTCGAACGCGCTCCACTGTCCATCGAGCAGTTCCGGATGCAGCTCGCCGAGCCAGCCGGCTTCGACTCCGGCGGCGCGCCCAGGATAGAGGAACGGCTGCGTCGCGGGCGCGACCGAGAGCTCGACCTTCAGCGACCCGTAGAGGACCTCGAGCACGCCCTTCACGCGAGCGAAGCCACCCTCGACGAGCCCACCCACGCGCAGGTGTTCCTCGGGAAGCTCGGAGCCGCGCGGCAGGTAGACGCGCGCGATCTCGAAGAACGCGAGGCGCTCGTTGCCGGACGAGACGTTCCCGCGCGCAGTCTCCACGAGGCCGTGCAGCAACGTCGTCCGCATCGTCGCCTGGTCACCCACGGGATCCGGGAGCGTCAGGCCGCCCGGCTCGGCCGCGGTCGGGACGAGCGACGGCGTGTAGACCTCGGCCAGACCCGCCCCGACGAGCACGTCCTCGACGCGGCGGCGCAGACGCTGATTCGGTGAGAGCGATCCGAACATCGCGCGGCGCGCGGGCAGCGTGAATGGAACATCGTCGAGTCGCACGCGCGCGATCTCCTCGACGAGGTCGACCTCGCGGGTCACGTCTCGCGCGCGCCAGGTCGGCACGATCACGTCGTCGTCCGCGACCTCGAACCCAAATCGCTCGAGAAGCGAGCGCTGCTCCTCGGGCGGCGTTTCGAGACCGATGAGCCGATCGGCGCGCTCGGGCCGCAGCCGGACCACTTGGCGCTCCGGCAGCTCACCGTGCACGTCTGCGTGGCCAACCCAAGTTGCGCCCGTAAGCTCGACGAGAAGCTGCGTCGCGAGCGCCGCCGCTTGCGACGCGAGATGCGGATCGACGCCCTTCTCCCACCGGTTCGAGCCCTCGGTGCGCAGCTTCAGGCGCTCGGACGTCCGCAACAACCCGACCGGCTCGAAGTTCGCCGCCTCCAGCAAGAGCCCCGTCGTCGAGTCGCGTACCTCGGTTTCCTCCCCGCCCATGATCCCGGCGAGCGCGACGGCGCGCTCCCCGTCGGCGATCACGAGATCTGCAGCGACGAGCTCGCGTGCGGTTCCGTCGAGGGTGCGCAGCTTCTCGCCGGCGGCGGCCCGCCGAACGACGATCCGATCCTGCGCGAGCGTCGAGCGATCGAACGCATGGATCGGGTTGCCAACTGCCAGCATCACGTAGTTCGTGACGTCGACCACGTTCGAGATCGGCCGCATCCCCGCCGCCGAGATCCGGGCACGGAGCCACGGCGGTGAGGCCGCGACTTCGACGTTCGCGAAGGTACGGCCGATGTAGCGCGGGCAACCGATGAGATCGTCGATTGCGATCTCGATGCTCTCGTCGCCTCCCTGCTTCGGGTCGCGGCCGGGCGGCGGCTCGAGCTCGAGTCGGAAGAGCGCCGCCACCTCGCGCGCAAGACCGTAGACGGAGAGCAGGTCGACCCGGTTCCCGGTCGGCTCGACGTCCATGATCGCGTCGGCGAGCGGGAGCACGTCGGCGAGCGACGTCCCCGGCTCGGTTTCGGGGAGCACGAGGATCCCGCCGTGGTCGGCACCCAGCTCGAGCTCGCGCTCGGAGAGGATCATCCCGCGCGAGACCTCGCCGCGAAGCTTCGCCTCGCCGAGCGGCTGCTCCGCACCCGGGAGCCTCGCCCCGGGCAGAGCGACCGCCACGGTCGCGCCCGCGCCGAAGTTCCAGGCACCACAGACGATCTGGCGCGGCGCGCCCTCGCCCACGTCGACCTGGCAGAGCTGGAGCCGGTCGGCGTTCGGATGCTTGCCCGCTTCGAGTACGCGGCCGACGAGAAAGAGAGCGTGGTTGCCGTTCTCGTCGACGGGGCCGCGCGCCTCGACCGTATTGACCTCGGCGGCGCTGACGCTGAGCCGGTGCACGAGTTCTGCGACCGGCATCTCGAGCGCGACATAGTCGCGCAGCCAGGACAGCGGCACCTTCATCTAGAACTGCCTCGAGACACGCAGATCGTTCTCCCAGAACGGCCGAATGCCCGGAACCGCGTGCCGCAACTGAGCGGTGCGCTCGAGTCCCATTCCGAAGGCAAACCCCGTCCACTCCTCGGGGTCGTAGCCGACGTTCGCGAACACCTGAGGATCGACCATCCCGGAGCCACCCATCTCGATCCAGCCCGACTGCTTGCAGACGCGGCAGCCCACGCCGTCGCAGATCGGGCACGAGACGTCCGGCTCCATCGACGGCTCGGTGAAGGGAAAGTAGTGCGTGCGGAAGCGGACACGGCGCTCCTCGCCGTACAGCGCCCGCATGACGTGGCGCAACGTGCCGCGCAGATCGGCGAGCGTCAGCCCGCGGTCGACGGCCAGCCCCTCGAACTGGTGAAAGGTCGTGAAATGCGTCGCATCGATCGTGTCGCGTCGGTAGACGCGTCCGATCGAGACTGCGTAGATCGGCGGCTCGCGCTCCTCCATCAGGTGGATCTGCGAAGGCGAGGTCTCGGTGCGAAGCAGCCGCCGCTCGTCGAAGAAGAACGTCTCGCGCGGCGAGCGCGCGTGATGCCAGTCCGGGAACGCGAGCCGATCGAAGTTGTACTCCACGGTCTCGACCTCGCGATCCTCGCGGACCTCGTAGCCGAGCCCGAGGAACGAGTCCTCGACGGCACGCCGCACCTGCGTGACGAGGTGCAGCTGGCCCTGCGGCGGCGCCTCGCCCGGCAGGGTGACGTCGAAGTCGGCGTCCTCGAGGACAGCCGTCGTGAGCTCGCGCTCCCGACGCTCGAGCGATTCCTCGATCGCGACGCGCAGGGCGTTCAGCTCCATCCCCGTCTCGCGGTCGCGCACCTCTCGCAGCGCCAGCTTCAGCTCGCTCTTCCGACCGAGGAAGCGGACGCGGGCGTCCTCCACCTCGTCGACGGTCGTGGCCGCCTCGATCGCGCTCAGAGCCTGGGATTCGAGCGCCTGGGCGTCCACGCGGGCGACTGTACCATCGGCCCGCGTGACCGATCCCAGCCCGTACGACGCCATCGCAAGGGTGTACGACCCGTGGAGCGCGAGCGTTGTCGAGGACGTCGATTTCTATGTCGAGGAGGCGCTCGCCGCGGGCGGTTCGGTCGTCGAGCTCGCCTGCGGAACCGGTCGGATCGCGATTCCGATCGCGCTCGCAGGCGTGCCGGTGATCGGCGTCGACGGTTCTCTCGGAATGCTCGAGATCGCCCGCGAGCGGGCCCTCACCGCCGGCGTGGGCGCGCTCGTCGACCTCCGTCAAGGAGATCTGCGCGAGCCGCCGGTCAGCGAGCGCGTGCGACTCGTGCTCGTCCCGTTCCGCTCGCTGCTCCACATGACGACGGAGGTCGATCGCGCGCATGCCCTTGCCGCCGCCTACACCCTGCTCGAGCCCGGCGGCCGGCTGGTCTTCGACGTCTTCGCGCCCGGCAAGGAGGACGTCGAGGCGACGCACGGACGCTGGCTCGAGCGCGAGTCGGGGATCTTCGAGCGCGCCGACTGGGACGAGGGCGAGCGGACGCTGACTCTCTCCGTCCGCCGCGGCGAGGAGGCGTCGACGATGCTGCTCGCGTGGCTGTCGCCGGTCGAGTGGTCGCGCCTCCTCGAGCGCGCCGGCTTCGAGGTCGAGGAGCTCTATGGCTGGTTCGACCGCCGTCCCTACGGTGGCGGGGAGGACGTCGTCTTCGTTGCCAGGCGGCACGAGTGACTGCGTCGCCGACCCGGACTCCGGCTGGATAGCAGGATCTTCGGTGGGGTGCTCGAGCCCTTCACCGGCGCGACGTTGAAGCCCGCTACAGCAGGGATGTGAAGAGACCGCAACGGGTGGCATTCGTCCTGGCGTATCGGGTACGGTCAGCCCATGCTCTGGATCGTTCTCGGCGTGGTCGTCCTCATCGTGCTCGCGCTCGTTCTGCTCTACAACCGGCTCATCCGGCTGCGGAACCGTGTCGAGAACGCGTGGGCGCAGGTCGACGTCCAGCTCAAGCGCCGCTACGACCTGATTCCGAACCTCGTCGAGACGGTCAAGGGCTACGCCGCTCACGAGCGCGAGACCTTCGAGGCCGTCACGAACGCACGAACGCGTGCTCAGGCCGCGCAGGGGCCCGCCGAGCAGGGCGCCGCGGAGGGCATCCTCGGGCAGGCGCTCGGCCGCCTCTTCGCGGTCGCAGAGGCGTATCCGGAGCTTCAGGCCGACGAGAACTTTCGCCAGCTCCAGGACGAGCTCGCGCAGACGGAGAACCGGATCGCGGTCTCCCGCCAGGTCTACAACGACACCGTCCTCACCTACAACAACGCGATTCAGACGGTGCCGACCGTCTTCATCGCCGGCATGTTCGGGTTCGCGAAGAAGGACTTCTTCGAGACGGAGGAAGCGGCCCGGGAGGCGCCACGCGTTACGTTCTAGCGGGACTGACCGTCGCCGTTCTCGCCGCCCTCGGGCCGGTCGGGAACGCGGGGGCCAAGTCCTTCACGCTGCCGACTGCCGACGTTCTCGTCCAGGTCGAGCGGGACGGCGCCTTCGTGGTCGACGAGCGGATCACGTTCAGCTACGACGGCGACTTCAGCGGCGCCTTCCGCGAGATCCCGCTGGAGGACGGCCAAAGGATCGATGACGTTGCCGTCTTCGAAGGCGAGCGGGCCTACGCGCCTGGGGCGTCCGCCGAGCTGGGTTCGAGCGGCTCGCCGGACACCTTCGGCACGACCGAGACGGGCAAGGGGCTGCGGATCGTCTGGCACTACCGCGCGCTCTCGGAGGAGCGCACATTTCGAGTCCACTACCGCCTGAGCGGCCTCGCGACCGCCTACGACGACGTCGTCGATCTCAACCTGAAGGTCTGGGGAGACGAGTGGCAGACCGGCCTCGGACGCTTGACCGCGCGGCTCGTGGCGCCCGGCGAGGTCACGCGCGCGTGGGGTCATCCGGTCAGCGTTCGCGGCGACGTCACGCTCGACGGCTCGATCGTCCGCCTGCGCGCGCTCGACGTTCCCTCGGAGCAGTTCGTCGAGTTGCGCGCGCTCGTCCCGCGGCGCTTCTTCACCTCGACCGCTGCGATGGCGGTCGAGGCGGGACCAGGGCTCGAGAAGATCGTCGCCGATGAGCGCGATGACGCGGCGGCGTACGAGCGCGACCGGGGAAAGATCGACGAGGCGCTCGACAACCTGCCGCGCACGATCGCGATCCTGCTCGCGCTCGCGCTCGGCCCCGCGCTTCTGATCGCCGGCCTCGTCTGGTGGCGGTATGGCCGCGAACGCGAGACGACGTATGACCGCGAGTACGAGCAGGAGCCGCCGACCGAGACTCAGCCGGCACTCGTCCCGTCGCTGCTCGCCCAAGGCGGCACGCCTGGCTCGCTCGAGTTCACCGCGACCCTTTTCGACCTGATCAGGCGCGGGCGCTACAGCTCGGCTCCGGTCACCACCGAGCGGAAGATCTGGGGCGGGTTGAAGACGCAGCAGGTCGCGGATCTCGAGCTGGAGCTCGACGATCTCGAGGCGCCGTTAGAAGCGTTCGAAGCCCCTGTCGCTCAGGTCATCGACGGAATCCTCGCCGACGGGCCCGAGCGGCTCTCACGCTTCCGCGACCGGATCGAGGAGCACCGCACCAGCAACTCGACGCGCTTCAGCTCGTTCAAGTCCGGAATCGATGCGGTGATCACTGGTCGAAAGTGGTTCCGGAACCAGGGCATCGTCCTGCTCCTCGGGAGCGCCGCGCTGCTCGCTGTCGTGAGTGGATTGCTGCTCTTCGGCGGAATCGAGTCGTTCGACTCGGTGGCGCCGACGTGGCGTAGCGTCGTCGTGCTCGCGCTCGGCGTGTGTGGGCTCGTAAACGCGGGGGTGCTCGTCGTCGCGGCCTTCAATCGACGCCTCTGGCGTCGGCGCTCACCGGAGGCCCAGGCGGAGGCCGAACGGTGGGAGGCCTTTCGTCGCTACCTCACCGACTTTCCGCGGCTCCAGGAGGCGCCGCCGGCGACGCTCGAGCTCTGGGAGCGTTTCCTCGTCTATGGGATCGCCTTCGGGATCGCCGAGCGCGTCCTCCAAGGCGCCCAGCTCCATATGCCCGAGGCGCTGGCGCAGACTAGCTCGCTCTACTGGATCGGCCCGTACGGCGACCTCGGCTCCGGCCCGACCTCGATGGCGATCGGCGATCTGGCGGCCGGCTTCGGCTCGGCGCTCGCACCTCCCTCCTCCGGCTCCGGCGGGATGGGTGGCGGGTTCTCGGGCGGAGGCGGCGGGGGCGGCGGTGGAGGTGGAGGCGGCGCTTGGTGACGTGCCCGCAAGAGACATCTGGCGTAACCCACGGATTCAGGGCACGATTCAGCGATGATGTCGGAGGACGATGTCACGTCTATCATCGAGGCCCTGTTCGATATCCGGACCGAGCTTCGCCGGATAGTCGTATTGCTGGAGGAGAACGATGGCGAGCAAGGAAACGAAGCGACGGATTCGTGAGGAGATCGCAGCCGATCAAGCTCGCTACGACGAGGTGACCAGACGCCTCAAGGAGCGCATCGAACGTGGGCGGGCGAAACCTCAAGAAGACCGACGCGACCGCTCGTAAAGCGCGATCGCGCCGGCGGCGGCGACGTTGAGCGACTCCGCCGCACCCGGGGTCGGGATCGTGGCGACTTCGGCGCTCTGAGCCACTAGGGCCTCCGGCAGCCCCTCGCGCTCGGCTCCGAGCAGGAACGTCACGGGGCCTGCGAGGTCGAGCTCCTGAAGCGGACGCCCGCCGTGAGCGGCGAGCGCGATCCACGGCTTCGGGGCATCCTCGAGCGCCAGCAGCGGGACGCGGAAGATCGCCCCGGCCGACGCGCGTAGCGCCTTCGGGCCGAGCGGGTCTGCGCATCCGGGCGAGAGCGCGAGCGCAGCACCGAAGGCGTCCGCCGCGCGCAGCAGGGCGCCGACGTTGCCGGGATCCGTCACGCGCCAAAGGGCAAGTGTCGTCTCGCGCTCGCCCCGCGGCAGATCGGCCTGACGGTAGACACCGATCGCGCGAGCCGGATGCGGCAGCGTCGAGAGGTCGGCGAGCAACTCCTCCTCGACGGTCTCACCGGAGACGAGGAGCTCGATCGGCTCGATTCCGGCTGCGCGGGCCGCTTCGACGAGATCCTCGCCCTCGACCACGAAGAGCCCGAGCTCGGCCCGCTTGCGCTTCTGCGCGATCAGCTTCCGGACGAGCTTCAGCGTCGGATTCGTCCTCGACGTGATCACGCGAGCCACTCGATCCATGCGCCGTGGAAGTCGGCGTGCGCGACAAGCTCCGGTCCGTTGCCGGGCCAGAGCTGCAGCCACAGGCCCCAGTAGTCGTGGACGTCCTCGGCGGGACGGGCTGTCCACACGAACGCGAGCGATCCGTCGCGGCCGGCCTCCGCGAGCGAATCTCCGACGCGCTCCCAGTCCCCGTAGGAGAGGTAGCCGAGAACGGCGGTCTCGAAGACGACTGTGAGTACATCCGGGTCATGCGCGGCTAGGAGTTCCGGCAGCAACTCGGCGAGGTCTCCGCGCAGAAGCGTCGGCGGTGCGCACCGCACCGCCTCGATCGCCTGGTCGAGCCGCTCGAGCCTGCCCTCCTGCCCCGGCCAGACGAACGAGCGCAACCGCAGCGCTCCCTCCTCGGTCGTCACGTCTACCGGGTCGAGGTCGACCCCGATCCGGCGGCGCACTCGCGGCTGGAGCTCGAGCAGCTTCGCAGGTACAGGCGGGTGCTCCTCGCCGTCGAGCTCGAGCAGCGCGTCCTGTGGGCCCGAGCTCCCGGCCTCGTAGGCGTACTGGTAACGATCCCAGAGCAGGTTGAACCCCGCGCTGGAGCCGAGCTCGATCACGTCGAACGTCGGGGCGTCCGTGCGGCGCGAGAGCTCGAGGAAGCACGGCAGCAGCACCCACGAGCGGCGAACCTCGTTCGTCTGGATGGAGCGCGCGGCGAGCCGCCGAAGATCATCGTGCTCGAGCGCCGCGTCGAGATCCTCCCAGCTGGCGCCGCCGGAGAGGACGAGCGCATGCAGCCCGCCGAGGAGGCGGAGCGGCGCATCCCACGACATCTCGCCGACGAGCGTCGGCACGCGCGGATCCTCGGCGAGGCGCCGGCACAGGTCGACATAGAGAGGCGAGCGGCCCTCGCACTGCCCCGCTTGGGAGCGAAAGATCTCTGCCTGCGTGCTCAGGCGGCCTGGGCGGATTCGTTCGCCGCTTTCGCCTGCTCGGCGACGGCCGCGAACGCGGCGGGGTCGCTGACGGCGAGGTCGGCGAGCACCTTGCGGTCGAGCTCGATCCCGGCCTTGTGGACACCCGAGATGAACTGGTTGTACGACATCCCGTTCACCCGCGCGGCTGCGTTGATCCGCACGATCCAGAGCTGCCGAAACGTCCGCTTCTTGTTCTTGCGGTCGCGGTAGGCATAGACGAGCGAGTGCTCGACCTGCTCCTTTGCGTACTTGTAGCTCGACTTCTTGAGCCCCCAGTAGCCCTTCGCCTGCCCGAGGACCTTGCGGCGCTTCTTGCGCGCGTGAACGGATCGCTTAACTCTTGGCATCTGCGCCTACTTCAGCCCCAACAGGCGCTTGATCCTCGGCACGTCCACCTTCGCGACCGGATGATCCTGGCCGAACGCTCGCTTTCGCTTCGCCGACTTGTGCTCCAAGTTGTGGCTCTTCATCGCGTGCCGGCGCGTCAGCTTGCCGCTGCCCGTCACCTTGAATCGCTTTTTCGCCCCGCTCGATGTCTTCACTTTCGGCATCAGTCTTCACTCCTGCGTTCTTGGTTGGGCCCAGCAGCATCACCATGTTGCGACCGTCGAGTAGCGGCGGCGATTCGACCGCGCCGATCTCCTTGATCTCCTCTGCGAGCCGAAGCAGCAAGTCGCGGCCTCGCTCCGGGTGCAGGTTCTCGCGTCCCCGGAACATGATCGTGACCTTCACCTTCGCGCGCTGGTGCAGGAAACGCACGACATGGCCCTTCTTCGTCTCGTAGTCGTGGATGCCGATCTTCGGCCTGAACTTGATCTCCTTGATGTTGATCTGCTGCTGGTGCTTCCGCGCGAGCTTGGCTTTCTGCTCCTGCTCGTAGCGGTACTTCCCGTAGTCCATCACCCGCGCGACCGGCGGGTCAGCTTGGGCGGCGACTTCGACCAGGTCGAGCCCCTTCGAGTACGCGTACTCCCGCGCCTCGTCCGTCGATTTGATCCCGATCTGCTCCCCGTCTTCGCCCACCAGCCGGACGTTCGGAACCCGGATCGCCTCGTTGATCCGATCCTGCGGCTGCGGGCGCGTGCGGTCTTCCGGGCGCCGTCTCGGTCTCAAAGGGCCTTCACCAAGCTACGAATCCTCTCTCTCAAACGACAAGAACCGCTGCAAGCAGCGGCCACTTTTCCTCGTCCAACCGGGTCGGTTGAACCCCCGCGAACGCCAATCAACGAGTGGCTCCGGGAGGTGAGGGGCAGTGATCCGCTCCTTCTTTCAGGGCTGGATCGTAGCAAGCTCTGCACGGAAGTCGGCGATCAGCTCCTCGAGGCTCCGCGTCGACTGCTCACCGCCGCGGGCGCGCACGGCGAGGGCGTCGTCCGACTCCTTGTCGCCGTAGACGACGGTGAAGGGGATCTTCTCGAGCTCTGCCTCGCGGATTCGCTTGCCGAGCGTCTCGTCCCGCTCGTCCACGTCGACGCGGAATCCGTCGGTCTCGAGGCGTCGGCGCAGGTCCTGGACGGCCTCGCGGTGCTTCTCGGCGACCGGGATCACGCGCAGCTGGACGGGAGCCAGCCAGAAGGGGAAGGCGCCGCCGAAATTCTCTATCACGATCCCGAGGAAGCGCTCGTACGAGCCGTAGAGCGCCCGGTGCACGACGACAGGCGTGTGCTCGGCGTTGTCGGCGCCCATGTAGGTGAGCCCGAAGCGCGCGGGCATCTGGTAGTCGATCTGGATCGTCCCCATCTGCCAGCTCCGACCGAGCGAGTCCCCCATGAAGAGGTCGATCTTCGGGCCGTAGAAGGCGCCCTCGCCGGCGGCGATCGTGAACGGGATCTCGTGGCGCTCGAGCGCGAGCTGGAGCGAGCCCTCGGCCCGGTCCCAGGTCTCGTCCTCGCCCAGCTTGTTGTCGGGCCGGGTCGCGAGCTCGGCGCGCGCCGACATCCCGAACAGGCCGTAGAGGTAGCGGGCGTAGTCGATCATCCCGTCGATCTCCGGCTGGATCTGATCCTCGGCGCAGAAGACGTGGGCGTCGTCCTGGACGAAGAGCCGCGCGCGCAGCAGGCCGTGGAGCGCGCCGGCGAGCTCGTTCCGGTGCAGCGAGGCGGCCTCGGCGAACCGGAGCGGAAGATCGCGGTAGCTGCGGAGCCGGCTGCCGAAGAGCAGCATGTGCCCCGGGCAGTTCATCGCCTTGACGCCGAGTCGCTGCTCGTTGGCCTCGAGCGTGAACATCAGGTCTTCGTACTTCGGGTAGTGGCCGGACGTGACGAACGTGTGCTCGTCGTAGATCAGCGGTGTGCGTACGTCCTCGTAGCCGCGCCTCGCGTTTTCTCGCCGGCGGATGCGTTCGAGTTCGTCCCAGAGCACGGTCCCCTTCGAATGCCAGAACGGTGCGCCCGGAGCGCGCTCGGAGAAGTGGAAGAGGTCGAGCTGCGGCCCCAACTTACGGTGATCGCGCCCCTTCGCGAGCTCGAGCCGCTCCAGGTGCGCGTCGAGGTCGGCCTGGGTGTAGAACGCCGTGCCGTAGATCCGCGTCAGTTGCGTGTTGCGCTCGTCGCCGCGCCAGTACGCGCCTGCAAGCGAGGTCAGTTTGACCGCTTTGATCGGCGTTGAGTCCTGGAGGTGTGGGCCCCGGCAGAGATCCGTGAACCCTTCCTGGCTATAGAGGGAGATCGTGCCCTCGGCGGTTTCGACGAGCTCGACCTTGTACGGCTCGTTCTCCTCGAGGAACCGCTGCTTCGCATCGGCCGCGGAGATCTCCTCGCGCTTCCACGTCCGACCCTCGCCGAGCAGGCGGCCGATCTCCGACTCGATCCGCTCGAGGTCGTCCTCGCGGATCGGCTCCGGGAACTGGAAGTCGTAGTAGAAGCCGTTCTCGATCGGGGGGCCGATCGCGATCTTTACGCCCGGGTAGAGCCGCCGAACCGCCTCCGCGAGCAGGTGGGCGGCCGAGTGGCGCAGGACATAAAGCGCGTCCGGGTCGGAGGTATCGCGCGTCGTGAGGAACTGGATCGGCTTTCCGTCCTCGAGCGGCAACCGCACGTCTTGCACGCTCCCGTTCGAGCGCACGAGCACGGCCTGCTCGGCCAGCTTCGGCCCGATCGCGCGAGCTGCATCGAGCCCGGTCGCACCGTCGGGAAGTTCGAGTTCCTTGCCATCGGGCAGGATCGCCTTCATGACAGATCAGGATACGCACCCACGCGAAGACGATCGCAACGAGGAACTCGAAGGCTCGCCCGTCCCGGATCCGGAGGAGGAGCAGGGCGACGCCGAGGACGTTCCGGGCGCCGACTAGTAGCGAAGGCGCATGGCCGGCCAGGAGCGGCAGTCGTTTTCACGATCGTGCGCGAGGGTACCCCTGGCACGAGAATCGACGGAAGGAGAAGACCATGAATTACACCGTTCGCGATGCCATGACGGCGAATCCGACGACGGTCGAGGGCAGCACGACAGCCGAGGAGGCTGCCCGCACGATGAAGTCCGAGGACGTCGGCTCGCTCCCGATCCTGGACGGGAACCGGCTCGTCGGCGTGATCACCGACCGGGATCTCACCCTCCGCGTACTGGGAGAGGGCAGGGGCGGCGAGACGACCGTCGGCGAAATCGCTTCGAAGGACGTCGTCACGGTCGATCCGCAGCAGAGCCTGGAGGAAGCAGCCCGTCTGATGGCGGAGCACCAGTTGCGGCGCCTCCCGGTCTGTGAGGAGGACGGCAAGCTAGTCGGGATCGTCGCCCAGGCGGACATCGCCCAGTCCGGTCACGACACGCTCACCGGCGAGACGGTGCAGCAGATCTCGAGCTAATGCCGAGCAAGAAGGCCGCCGGTCGCAAGGGCGGCAAGGCCACGGCGCGCAAGTCGTAGACCTTCTCGGCTCGCCGCGTCCGTGAGGCGCGGCGAGCCGTGCTCGATCGCACGTCCCTCATCGGGGCTGCAGGACTTCGGCGACGCATCCGATAGTGGATGGGATGCCCGCCGCCGTCTACAGGGGCCCATTCGCCCGCCAGCAGGCCGAGCGCCTGCTGTGGCGCGCCGGCTTCGGCCCGCGCCGCGGCGAGGCCGAGGCGCTCGCGCAGCTCGGCCTCGAAGGCGCAGTCCGCACGCTGACCCGGCCGCGAGCCGAGCGCTTCCTCGGCGCAGCGCCCCGCGACGACAAGGGTAAAGCGCTCGCTCCGACCGATGCATGGGGCCACGACCACATCTGGTGGCTCGACCGGATGGTCCGCACCTCCCGCCCGCTCGTCGAGCGGTTGACGCTCGTCTGGCACGACTGGTTCGCGACCTCACTCGCCGGCGTCGGCTCGCAGAAGCTGATGCTGAACCAGAACAAGCTGCTGCGCACTCGCTCGCTCGGCTCGTTCGGGACGATGCTGCACGAGATCACGCGCGATCCGGCGATGCTGCTCTGGCTCTCCGGGACGAAGAACACGAAGTGGTCGCCGAACGAGAACTACGCCCGCGAGTTGATGGAGCTCTTCACGCTCGGCGCCGGCCGCGGCTACAGCGAGCAGGATGTGCGGGAGCAAGCGCGGGCGCTGACCGGCTTCGACAACGAGTGGCGTCGTGGTCTCGGCGCACACAACTTCCATTTCGAGCGCAAGCGGCACGACGCCGGGACGAAGCGCATCTTCGGCAAGAGCGGCTCCTTCGACTGGCAGGACGCGGTGCGTCTCTGCCTGCGCCATCCAAACCATCCCTCGTTCTTCGTCGAGAAGCTCTGGGGCTATTTTGTCCCGACCGCGCTCGACGGGGCAACGCGCCGCTCGCTCGAGCAGCTCTACCGTCCCGATCTCCAGATCCGCCCGGTCGTCGAGGCCATCCTCCGCCACCCCGCGCTCTACACCGGGCCGCGCATGGTGAAGCCCCCTGTCGTCTACACCGCAGGGCTTCTGCGGGGCTGCGGCCGGGGGATCGACACGACTTCATGGTCGTGGATCTCGAACATGGCCGGTCAGCGCCTCTTCATGCCCCCGAACGTGTCCGGCTGGGACGACGACCGCTGGTTGGACACCGCCACGTTCCGCGGCCGCTGGACGACTGCCAACCAGGCGGCGCGGGCGTTCTCGGTCACCGACAAGCAGGCGGGCTCGATTTCGGGCGACCCGGAGAAGCTCGTCGCCGCGGCGATCGCCTTCTGGGGCTCGCCGACGGTCCGCCCCGAGACGCGCGCCGCACTGCTCGAGTTCGCGCGGCGCTCGATGCACGACGCCAACCAGAGCTGGAAGCGCAAGTCCTACCCGGTGCTCGTCACGAACGCGCTCCGCCAACTCGTCGCCGTATCCCCCGACCTCCAGACCTGCTGAGGACGCCGATGGCCCGCTGCTGCACCGACTTCAGCCGCACGGACGCGCTCCGGCGCGCGGTGGCGGAGGCCGGCCGCGGCCTCCCCGCGATCGAGCCGGGGATGCCTGTCCCCGCAGGCACCGGGCTGACGCGCCGCAGCTTCGTCGCGCGGAGCACCGGGCTGGCGCTCGCCGTCTATGGCGGCGGGGCTCTGCTTCCGCGCGCGCTCGAACACGGCATCGAAGCCGCAGGCGCGGCCGGCCCACAGCGTGTGCTCGTCTCGGTCTTCCTCGACGGCGGCGCCGACTCGCTCTCGCTCCTCTTTCCCTCCGGCGATCCGCTCTACCGGCGGCTGCGCCCGAAGCTCGCGCTGCCGGAGTCCGCCGGAGTCGCGTTCTCGGAGGACGCCCGGCTGCGCTGGCACCCGTCGCTCGCGGCATTCGCCCAGCTCCACGGCGAGGGCAAGGTCTCCGTCCTCCCCGGTGTCGGCTACACGGGAGCCGACCAGTCGCACTTCACCTCACGGCATTACTGGGAGGTCGGGGCGACGAGCGAGAGAATGACCACCGGCTGGCTCGGGCGCTACCTCGACCGCGTCGGCTCGCCGGACAACCCTCTGCAAGGCCTGTCTCTCGAGTCGCGCCTCCAGCCCGCGCTCGCAACGGCGCGCATGCCGGTCTCCTCGATCGACGGCCCTGACCGCTACGACTTCTGGACGCGAGGTGTCTGGGGCGATGTCGAGAAGCGCCTGCTCGAGGCGATCGGCTCGCTCGGGCGGTTGCCGACAGGTGGCGACGCTGCGCTCGCGCAGGCGAGCAGCGTGGCTCGACAGGCGGCGAGGTTGCGCGAGCAGCTCCTGCCGTTCGCGCCCAAGAACGAGAACAGCCCGGGCTTCACGAGCCCGGTTCAGTACCCGGCTGCCGAGGACGATGAGTTCCCCCGTCGGCTCGCCGGCCTGGCGGCGATGCTCGCGGCGAGCCTTCCGATCCGCGCGGTCGCTCTGAACGCACCCGGAATGTACGACACGCATGACGACCAACCGGGCGAGCTCGCGGCAGGGTTGAAGCTGACCGCCGAGAGCCTGCTCGCGTTTCAGCGGGACCTCGAGGCACGAAGGCTCGCCGATCGAGTGCTCGTGCACGTCTGGTCGGAGTTCGGGCGCCGCGCGAAGGAGAACGGCTCGAACGGGACCGACCACGGTGCCGCAGGCACAGGCTTCCTGATCGGCAGCCGCGTGCGAGGCCGAATGATCGGTGAGTTTCCGGGACTCGCGACCCTCGACGAGGACGGAAACCTCCGCGCGACCTCCGACTTCCGAGGTCTCTACTCGGCTTTGCTCGAGGATTGGCTCGGAACGGACGCCGAGGCGATCATCCCCGGCGCAAAGCGCTTCGCCCGGCCGACCATCCTTCGATGATCGCGCTCGCGCTTGCGATCGTTGCCCTCCTCCCCGCGCCGGCGCGCGTCCAGGTCGGCGCGGACGAATACGGCTATTCGCTCTCGCGGCAGTCGATCAAGGCCGGCCCGGCGCTCGTCCAGCTCGTCAACTTCGGCGAGGACGAGCACGATCTGCGCCTGCGTCGCGCCGGCGGCACGCGCACCTACGTCGTCGGCAAGGTGCGTCCGGGGCGCACGGCCGAGCTCGAGGCGCGCTTCCTCGCCGGCCGCTTCACGCTCTGGTGCTCGCTGGGGGATCACCGCCGGCGCGGGATGAGCGCGACGCTCGTCGTCCAACCTTCCTGAGTCGAGAGTAGGATCGTGGCTCCCTCGCTCTGGAAGGAGCACCTATGTCGTTCATGGACAAGCTGAAGGCGATGTTCACCGGCGGTTCGGACTCGCATGATCATTCGCACGACGGGCACGACCACTCGCACGACCATGGGGTCGCAGTCGACGACGTGCCTCCGGCACCCGCCGCACCGCTCGATCCGCTCGGGACGTCGATGCCCGAAGCCGGACCGGTCCCGACCTCGATCCCGCCGGCAGCCGGAAGTGAGGACGAGAGGGCCTAGCTAGGCCTCGTGCGGCCAGGGGCTGCTGGCGACGACCACGCCGTAGAGGACGTGGTCGGCAACGAGCGCAGTACGCTCGGTGAAGGAAGGCTCGTTCTGTCGATGGAGGTGGAGGCTCGGAGCGAGCGCGAGCTCGTAGCCGAGCCAGACGGCCGCCCCGTACAGCGGCCCTGACCACGCTTGCCTGCGAACGAGCGTCGGCAAGAGACCGAACGCGGCGACTTCTGCGCCGTATCCTGGCAAACGCGACAATCGTCGCAGTGGAGCGCCGTGCCTTCGTCGTTCGGGGAATCGTGCAGGGCGTCGGCTTCCGGCCCTTCGTCTACGGGATCGCCAGGGAACACGCTCTCGGAGGCTTCGTCCTGAACGACGGCGAGGGAGTCGTGATCGAGGTGGAGGGCGAGGCGTCCGCCGTCGAGCGGTTCGCACAGGCGCTCGTCGACGGGGCCCCGCCGCTCGCCCAGATCGACGACGTCCACACCCGGTCGCTCGAGCCGCGAGGCGAGACGGAGTTCCGTATTCGCGCCAGCGAGGCCCGGGGCTCGAGCGCGCTGATCCCGGCGGACGTCGCCACCTGCGACGACTGTCTCCGCGAGCTCTTCGACCCGGCCGACCGCCGCTACCGCTACCCCTTCATCAACTGCACGCAATGCGGTCCCCGGTTCACGATCGTGACCGCCGTCCCCTACGACCGGACGCTGACGACGATGGCCGGCTTCCCGCTCTGCGCGGACTGCTTGCTCGAATACGAGGATCCCGGCGACCGGCGCTTCCACGCCGAGCCGATCGCGTGCCCGGTCTGCGGCCCCAAGCTGACGATGAGCATCGACGCCGCGTCGGCAGCGCTTCTCGACGGCTCGATCCTTGCGGTGAAGGGCCTCGGTGGGTACCACCTCGCCTGCGACGCCGCGAACGAAGGCACGGTCGCCCGCTTGCGCGCGCGCAAGCTGCGTGAGGACAAGCCGTTCGCACTCATGACGAACGAACCGGAGCAACTCGTCCAGCTGAGCGACGAGGAGGCGGTCCTGCTCCGCTCCCGCATGCGCCCGATCGTGCTCGCCCGGAGGCGAGCGGACGCTCCGGTCGCTCCGTCGGTTGCCCCGGAGACGCCGTGGCTCGGAGTCATGCTCCCGTACACGCCGCTCCATCACCTGCTGCTCGACGCATTCGGCGGCGTGCTCGTGATGACGAGCGGTAACCGCTCGGACGAGCCGATCGCATACGAGGACGCCGAGGCCAGGGAGCGGCTCGGCGGGATCGCCGACGCGTTCCTCGCGCACGACCGGCCGATCCATCGCCGCTGCGAAGACTCCGTCGTTCGAGCGGCGTATCCGATCCGCCGCTCGCGCGGCTACGTACCCGGCGCTCTTCCTCTGCCGATCGCCTCTTCCCGCCCGATCGTCGCCGCAGGAGCCGAGCTGAAGAGCACGTTCTGCGTCGCCCGCGGCGCGCAGGCGTTTCTCTCGCCGCACCTCGGCGACCTCGACTCGGAGCTCGCCTACCGGGCCTTCCTCACGGATCTCGAGCTCTACCTCGCAATGCTCCGCGCCTCGCCGGAGGTGATCGCGCACGATCTCCACCCCGAGTACCTCGCGACGAAGTGGGCGCTCGAGCAGGACGCCGAGCTCGTCGGGGTCCAGCACCACCACGCGCACGCGGCCGCCTGCCTCGCCGAGCACGGCGAGACCGGTCCGGCGCTCGCGCTCGTCTTCGACGGCACCGGCTACGGCACCGACGGGACGCTCTGGGGCGGCGAGCTCCTGCGCTGCGACTTGAACGATTTCGAGCGCGTGGCGCACCTCGAGCCGATCCCGCTGCCGGGCGGCGCGGCCGCCATCCGCGAGCCCTGGCGCGTCGCGGCGGCGTGCCTCGAGCGAGCCGGCCAACCGGTGCCGTGGGAGCGCTGGCGCCTCGTTCGTCATTCGCTCCAGGTAAACGCGCCGCTCTCGTCCGGAATGGGGCGGCTCTTCGACGCCGTCGCGGCCGTGCTGGGCGTGCGGGACACGGTCAGCTACGAGGGGCAGGCCGCGATCGAGCTGGAGCAGCTCGCGGGTGCTACCGCGGCGGAACCGTGGGCGTGGCGGTTCGGCGACGGGACGAGCTTGGTAACAGACTGTTACTTGGCTCTCGCGGGCGGCGGCGACCGCTCGGAGATCGCGGCGAGCTTCCACGAGACGGTCGCAGCCGCGGCCGCCGACGCGTGCGCCGAAGCGGCGAGCCCTCGCACCGTCGTCCTCTCGGGCGGCAGCTTCCAGAATCTGCGCCTGCTCGAATCGACACGACGCCGGCTCGAGGAACTCGGCTTCGACGTCCTCACCCACCGGCTCGTGCCGCCGAACGACGGTGGGATCAGCTACGGCCAGGCGGCAGTCGCAGCGAGCAGGCTCGCGGGGCCGGCCGTTCCCGAAAGACCGCCCAAACCGTTGAATCGAGATGGAGGGGAAACCGGACGATCGTGAGCTCGCAACCTGGCTTGCCGCACAGGCCGACACCGATGCGGAGCAGGTCGCGGCCGAGCTGGAAGCCGGCGAGCGCCGAAGAGCCTTCGTCATCGACGAGCTCGTCGATGCGGGCTTCATAGGCGACACTCTCCTCGACTTCGCGATGCGGCTTACGGGTGTGACCCAGGCAAAGGCGCAGGCGTTGATCGCCGCGCGGCTGAAGCCCGACGAGACCGGGTCGAGCGAAACCGTGCCGAAGCGCGACAAGCTGCTGGCCGCGAACGAGATTCTGTTCCGACGAGTCAACGAGCGGCTCGCCTCGATGGACCGCAGCGGCCCGGATTCGCACGAGCTCGAGCTCGTCTGCGAATGCTCCGACCGCGGTTGCCGCAACGTCCTCACAATCGAGGCTGCGGAGTACGAATGGCTCCGCCAGAACCCGCGCCGGTTCGCGGTCCTCGCCGGACACGAGGCACCGGCCGTCGAGGACGTGGTCGAACGGCACCACCGCTTCGTGATCGTCGAGAAGCACGCCGAGACGCACCATCAGGTCGAGGCTGCCGACCCGAGACCGTAGTCGCTGTCCTACGATCCGGGCGTGACCGGGCGCGACCTTTCTTTGACCGAATGGGCTGCGCTCGGGGTACTCTGCGAAGCTCGCGTCCACGGCTGGGCTGTGGCGGCGGTGCTGCTGCCCGACGGCGAGATCGGTCGAGTCTGGTCGAGCAGCCGCCCGCTCACCTATCGCGCGATCTCGGTCCTGCGCGACCGCGGCTACGTCGTCGAGGCAGGCAACCAGGCGAGTCGCGGCGGGCCTGAGCGCAGGCTGCTCGGGGTCTCGGCGAAAGGACGTCGCGCGTTTCGATCGTGGCGGTCTGGCCCGGTCGAGCATGTGCGCGAACTTCGATCCGCCCTGATGCTGAAGCTGCTCTTCCACGACCGTGCCGGTGTCGAGACCGGCGAGTTGCTCGAGCGGCAACGAGAGCTCCTGCTCGCCCAGGAACGGGCGGTTGGCCTGCGCGTGATCCGCTCGAGCGGCTTCGATCGGGTGCTCGATCTGTGGAGGCTGTCGAGCGTTCGCGCCGCGATCCGGTTCGTCCAGGATCTCGGCGGCCTCGAGACGCACGGCACCGCGCTGTATCGACCGATCGGGCGAGTCCGGTCGAGCTGGACTGCGCTGCCTGGGATGCCGCTTCAGCCGTCCGCCGACACCTCGGGAAGCGCGGAACTCGTCCTCGACGAGGAGTACACCGAGGCGATCGACGATCTCGACGGCTTCAGTCATGTCTGGGTGCTCTCGCATCTGCATCGGGTCGGCGGCTGGGAGCCTCACGTCCTGCCGTTTCTGGACACACGCTCGCGCGGCACGCTTGCAACCCGCTCCCCGCGTCACCCGAACCCGATCGGGCTCTCGCTCGCGCAGATCCAGTCGATCGCGGCCCCGATCGTCCACGTGGCGGGAATCGATCTTCTCGACGGGACGCCAATTCTGGATCTCAAGCCCTACGTTCCTCTGTTCGACGCCGTTCCGGACGCGGTTCCGGGCTGGTTCCACGGAAAGGCCGAGCACGTCGACACCGTGCGCTCGGACGATCGCTTTGGTCAGGGCACCGGCCTCGAGCCGTAGCATCCGCAGTAGTTACAGACTGACTACCGGAGTGCTAGGATCGGGCGCGTGCCGACGATCGATCGCCGTCTCGGACTCTTCACGATCGCCGCCGCTCTCGCCGTCGCGACCGCGGTTGCCGGAGCCGCGTCCGCACGGTCGCAGCAGAGCCCGCTGACCATCTATGCGGCGGCCTCGCTGACGGAGGCGTTCCGCGCGCTCGATCCCGAGCAGCGGTACAGCTTCGGCCCGTCGAACGGTCTGGAGACGCAGATCCGGCTGGGCGCTCCGGCAGACATCTTCGCCTCGGCGGCCCCTCTCAATACGCAGAACCTGTTCAGGGAAGGCCTGGTCGAGAAGCCGGTCACCTTCACGGCGAACCGGCTCGCGCTGATCGTGCCGAAGTCGAATCCGGCTGGGATCCGCTCCGTCTACGACCTCCGCTCGAAGCCGGTCAGGCTCGTGATCGCCGGACCCGAGGTACCCGTGGGCGGCTACACGCGCACGGTCCTCCGCAGGCTCGGACTGTCGTCCGTCCTCAGCAAGGTCGTGAGCCAGGAATCCGACGTCAAGGCGGTGGTGGGGAAGATCGCGCTCGGCCAGGGTGACGCCGGCTTTGTCTACATGACCGATGCACGGCCCGTGCGCGACCGGGTCACGGTCGTTCGGATCCCTGCCCGGGCACAGCCACGCGTCCGCTACGAGATGGCTGTCGTGGCGCGGTCGACCAACAAGGCGGCTGCGCGGCAGTGGATCCGCACCCTTCTCGCCGCCAAGGGGCAGAAGGCACTCCAGAACGCGGGCTTCCTCCCACTGCTCGAACCGGCGCCATAGCCGCCGGTCTCTTTCGCGCAACACTTGCGTTGGCGACGAGCATCGCGATCGCCTTTCTCCTGCTGCCTGTCGCTGCGATCTTCCTGCGCGTGCCGCCAGGCGACCTTTTTGCTGCGCTCCAGAGCGATGCTGCCGTGGACGCGATCGTCGTGACCCTCGAGACGAACGCGATCTCAATGGTTTTGATCCTGGTATTCGGCACCCCGACCGCGTACTGGGTGGCCACCCGCTCGTCACGTCTGCGCGACGTGGTTGTGACTCTGATCGAGCTCCCACTCGTACTGCCACCCGCCGTAGCCGGAATCGGCCTCCTCGCCGCCTTCGGAAACCTCGGCCTGTTGGGGGAAACGATGAACCTCCTCGGCGTCGAGATCGCGTTCACCAAGGCCGCGGTGATCCTCGCCGTCGCGTTCGTGGCGAGCCCCTTCTACGTCCGGACGGCGATCTCCGCGTTCGAGTCGATCGAGCCGACGCTGCCCGACGCCGCGCGCACGCTCGGGGCGGGCCCGGCCAAGGTCTTCTACCGGGTCGCGCTTCCTCTAGCAGCCGGTGGGCTCGGGGCGGGAGCGGCTCTCGGCTTCGCCCGCGGGATCGGCGAGTTCGGGGCCACGATCATGTTCGCGGGCTCCCTCCAAGGGGTCACACAGACGCTCTCGCTCGCGATCTACGAGCAGTTCGACCTCGACTTCGACGTCGCGCTCGCGATCAGCTCCGTGCTCGTCGCCGTCAGCGCCGGCCTGCTTCTCATCGTCAAGCTGTTGACCCGATGGCGCTCGAGCTCGACTTCTCCCATCCCCTTCGCAGCTTCGTAGCCTCCGTCGGGCTGACCGTGGCGCGCGGGACGACGACGGCGCTCGTCGGTCCGTCGGGGGCCGGGAAGACGACGGTGCTACGAGTGATCGCCGGCCTTCTGCGGCCACGCGAAGGAACGCTCACCGTCGACGGTGTCTCGTGGCTCGACACGAGCCTTGGCCATGACCTGCCGCCCGAACGGCGGCGCGTCGGCTATCTCTTCCAGGAATACGCGCTCTTCCCTCACCTCGATGTGGCGGCGAACGTCCGCTTCGGCGCCCGCGACGCGCGACTGGCCGACGAGATGCTCGACCGATTCGGGATCACCCAGCTCCGCCAGGCACGCATTCGCAACCTCTCAGGTGGCGAGCGTCAACGGGTCGGGCTCGCCCGGGCGCTAGCACGCGACCCCGACGTGCTCCTCCTCGACGAGCCGCTGTCCGCTCTCGACGCCCACACCAAGTCGACCGTCCGCCTCGAGCTCCACCAACATCTCCGCGATCTCGATCTGCCCGCGATCGTCGTCACCCACGACTTCGAGGACGCGGCTGCCCTCGCTCACTCGATCGGTGTGATCGTCGAAGGCGAGCTCCGGCAGACCGGGACGCCGGCGGACCTCGTCGCGGCCCCCGCAGACCCGTTCGTGGCGACGTTCACGGGTGCGACCCTCCTCGCGGGAACGGCGATCGGAGTGCGTGACGGGCTGACGGAGGTGATCCTCGACGGCGGAGCTACCGCCTGGAGCACCGAGCCGGGCTCGGGGCGCGTGCACCTCGCGGTCTATCCGTGGGACATCACCATCGCTCGCGATCGACCCGACAGCTCGCTCAGCAACCACCTCCGGGGAACGATCACGTCGATCGTCCCGATTGGAGACCGAGCACGGATCCGCGTGGGCGACATTGTCGCCGAGATCACCACCGCCTCGGCCCACCGGCTGGGTCTCGTCGTGGGCGACACAGTCGTCGCGTCGTTCAAGGCAACTGCGGCACGGCTGCTCTCGGCAACCGAGCCCAAGCGCAGCTGAAGGTGCCCGAGCCTGTAAATCGAGGGGAAGCTACCCGAGCCCGATCACCAGGAGAACGCCTAAGAAAAGACTGGCACCGACGGCCGCCACCTCGATCCGCTTGGCCACGAGCAGCCGGCCGAGCCTCGGATCGGGAATCGCCACACGCGGGAGCAGAGCGACCCCGAGGAGAAGCACGGCGAGCGCGAGCAACACGCTCCCGAGCGGACTCTGCGGTACCTCCTCGGCGAGCCGGCCTGGCGAGAACGCCCTGAAGCCGAAGCCTGAGCCTTCGTCTGGCTCGGCCTCGAATCCGGCCGGCTGCGCAGCGCCTGCGCTCTCCACACGCTCGTCTTGCGCCCCGCCCTTGGCTCCAGGAGCGGCGAGACCGGGCTCCCCGGCCACCCCTGACTCGAAAGAGGTCGCGCCGAGCACCTGACCGGCGCGGCACACGTTGCGCTTTCTCGCAGTTGCGATCTCGTCCGGCGAGGGCCGCGCGGAGTTGGAGATCACCACGGTGAGCCGACGGGTCGGTATGCCTGGCGACCGGAGCTGTAGCTCATACGTGCCGGCGGGCAACCGGCGTCCTTGAAAGCGCCGGTCGAAGCGCACGGCGTTCGCTCCAGCGCGGCCACGACGCGCGAAGCGCCCGACGAAGCGGCAGCGCGGAGCCACCTGCACGAGGTCGAAGCGAAGGCGACGAGCCCGATCGAGCCGGAATCGGACGAGGATCGATCGACGCGACTTCGGTCCGGTCGAGCTGATCGGCACGCGTGAGCTGCGCAGGTTCGTGATCGCCGAGGGTGATGAGCTCGAGGACGACGATTGACCGCCGCTCGTCGCGGCGGACACGAAACCGCCGCTTGAGCTCGGTGAAGATGGGCTCTCGCCTGCGGTCGATGGAGATGGGCCCGCGCCTGTGCGGCCGCTGTTGGCCCCCGGCGCCGTCGTCGAGACGGGCGCAGTCGTCGTTGGCCTCGCCGGCGTGGGGACGGCAGGAGCTGTGGTGACAGGCGGCGGCGCGCCGGTCGGCGTCACGACTGTGGTCACCGGCAGCGTCGCGGTCACGGTCGGCACCGTGGGCGTTGCCGTCGTGACGGGAAGCGTCGCCGTCGTGACGGGAAGCGTCGCCGTCGTGACGGGAAGCGTCGCCGTCGTGACGGGGAGCGTCGCCGTCGTGACCGGCAGAGTGACGGTCAGGGGGGGCACAGTGACGGTCAAGGGCACAGTGACGGTCAAGGGCACAGTGGTCGTGACGGGCAGCGTCGCCGTCGTCGCCGGAAGGGAAACCGTGGGAACGGCTAGCGAGACCGTCGACACCGCCGCCGTCGACACCGTCGTAGCGATCGCCGGCGCCGCCGACAACTCGGCGACCGCAGCCCCCGACACGAGCCCCAAGCCGAGGAGAACCGTGACGGCGGCAAAATATCTCACCCCCTCGACCTACCCAATTCCGTCAGACCGAACCGCTCGTCCTCCCCTGCGGCACACTCTTGGGCTAAAGGAAGAAGCCATCCGCGCCGATAACAGCGACCGGAATGTTCGATCCCGCCGTCCAGGAAATGCTGATCCATGTCGGCGGTGCCATCCTCACCGGTAGCGCGATCGTCGCGTTCGTCGCCACCGCACGATTCCAGTTTTCCCGCTCGTTGCACAGCAGCCGATCGCCTCGTCGGGACGCACAACCCGAAAAGCTGCCTACCCTCGACTTCTAGCCTCCGTCTGAACGGCAGACGGCCGCCCACGGGCGGACTCTCCGGCGGTCGCTGCGGGGAGGCGAGCTACTTCGTGCTCGTCGTACGTTTCGTACTTCTCGATTCAGTGATGGTCGTCAAGAACTGCCGACGCCGGACCCGGGCGATAGCCTGGAGGTGCTCGGGCAGCTTGCCGATGTCGTAACCGGCGACACTTCGGGCGGCCCCCTCGACGACCTCGTCCATGAGCTGCTCGTCGATTTTCGTGCGGACGAATTCCACCATCCGCTGCCAGGCCTCGAAGAGCTCCTCAGGTTCCGGAGAGACAGTTACTTCAAAGCGGGGCGGAACGGCTGCTCGAGACGCTGCCACCGCTTCCTGAAGTCCAACGAACGCCGCAAAACTGTCCAGGGCCGCATCGATGGCGGCGGCTGTCTCCACGCCGGCAGCATCACGGCTGCGGAGGGCAGCACGGAACGTCTCGTACGCTGCCTCTTCCTGGCGTAACTCCTCGAGTTCCGCCTCCCGTTCTTCCAGCCGCGCAATGTATTCCACCGCCTGGCGCCGCGAGAGCTCGAGGCGCCCTGCGGCCGCGTCTTGCTGGCGGCCGAGATCCTCGAGAGCGGCCCCATTCTCAACCGTGCGTAGACGCGCGGCCTCGAGTTCGTCTCGCAACCCTTGCACCTCGCTCGCCACCTGCTCCGCATCGCGCGTCACGACGTGTTCCATCCCGCATGCCCCCGAGACCTAACCCTCCCGTGTCGAATCCGAGTCGCGGTGAGACACCTGCCCCGACGACGAAACGGCCCGTCGGTTAGCCGTAGGTGAATCTCGCAAAGTCCTAGCCGGCATCGGTAAGCAGTCGCGAGCGCCAACATTCACAAGAGCCTTGCGGACGACGTCCTACCCAGATTACCGTAAGGAAGGCCTTGTTTCCAGGGCCTTTCTCGATGGGCGGTACTGGGCTCGAACCAGTGACCCCCAGCTTGTCGAGCTGGTGCTAACAAGCCGATTTGCAGGTACTTTTGCTCGTGTGGGGAAGGATTTGGGGAAGTCCCACACCGGAGAGGGCGGATTCGAGCGGTCTCCGGCGGACGTCGCTCATCGCCGAAGCCCTGGCCGAGACTGATCAGGGAGTGCCGAGCCGACCGATCGTCCCATCGCGAGTAGCTATCCAGACAGCGCCACCGGCGACTGCGAGCGCTCTGACATCGTCCGCGCGGAAGCGGCCAACGAGCTTGCCCGTCCTCGCCTCGATGCGCTCGACCGTCGATCCGCCGACGCGTGCCGACCAGAGCGAGCCCTTCCCGAACGCGACCGCCAGCGGGCCGGAACGGAGCGGCGTGACCGCCTCGAGCCGGTTGCGCCTCGGGTCAATTCGGGCGAGCCCCCTCCTGCCCGTGAGGACGTCACCCCGCGTCCAAGAGCCGACCGCCAGGACCTTCCCCCCGCCTACCAGAGGCCTGTCGACGGCAAGACGGCCAGTTGGCGGCCCGATCCGGATTCTTGCCGAAACTCGGTTCGTGCTGGGATCGACGCGGTAGACGCCTCCAAGCCCCTCAGCGAGCCACACGGCACCGTCGGCGACTGCTATCTCTCCGCCCTTGACGCGAAGCCGCACCATCGCGACGACTCGACTCACACGCAGATCGACTCGGGCAAGCGCGCCCCGCGCGGTCGATACCCACACGGCGTTCCTGCCCACCGTGATATCGAATGGGAGGAACGCATCGTCGCCGGGCACCACCTCGAATGGCAGAACGAGCCTCAGCCTCGCCGTCGTCCGGAGTGTCCGCGGATCGAGCCGGAGCACAGTGTCGCGCCAGAAATCCACCGCGTAGACGCCACTCGAACTGACCGCGATGGCGTGAGGCCGGCTGACAGGGACCGACGCACGTACGCGCCCCTCTCGCGGATCGATGCGGACGATCCTGCCGACGCTCCTGCGACCCTCACCCGAGCAGCCGCGGTCGCACGTGAGGACCCACAGCGAATCGGGCGTGCCGACGAGCTCGAGCGGTGTTCCAGCGAGACGAATCGAGGTTTCCTGGGCTGCCACCGGCCGTGCCGAAGCTGGCGCGAGCGCCAAGAGCGCCGCCAGCAAAAGCGGAAGAGCCCATCGCCCCATCTCATGAGTGTTACGCAACGAAGAAGCGATCCGGTCCGTGGCTCGAAGGAGATCCGGTTCGACCGGCGCCACGACCGTCTTTGAGCGGCCTGGCAGGAGCGGGATTCACGTGGTCGGGGACGGGGGCTCCGACCCCTCTCCGTACCCCACTCTGCGTTCCGAGCGCCTGCGCTCAGCGCGGACCGCTCGGCGGCGATATCCCGAGGTCGGTGCAGATCTTTCGCACGAGCCGGAGATCGACCTCGCGATGGCGCGGCACGGCACGGCAGTCGAGCGCTCGGCGTCGAAGCCCCAGAGGCTGTGGTTACCACCTTCGCGCAAGAGCCGCGCGCTTCACGCGCCGATGACAAGCTCGAGCGGTTCGCTGTCGGCGGCCGTGGCAACACCGGCTTGCTCGCCGAAGCGCAGCTCGAGGATCCCACGCAGAGCATCGATCACGTTCGCCCGCGCCTCCTCGCGCGTTCGCCCCTGACTGTGCGCACCGGGGACCTCGGGAATCGAGGCGAAGATCCAGCCGTCCTCGCCCTGCTCGTAGACGATCGTCACCCGCACCGACTCGCTCATGCCGGCAAGGTACCTCGACCGTTGGCGCGGCAAGGATGGCGATTGCTTTCCGTCTGCGTCCGGCCGAGCCGGTTGTAGGCCGCTTGTCCCACGTCGTCGAAGCTCCTGTAGACCCCTACGACCTCCCAGACGTCCGGGCCAGTCACGAGGCCTGGTCGGCGCCCTGCCGGTCCCGAGCGAAAGACGATGCCGGGGCTCGTCCATCCCACAGCGGAGAGGGCGGATTCCGGCGGGCTTGAGCAGACGATCAGATGTCGGCGGCGGGCACGTAGGAGACGGTTGCACAGCAGTGCTTGTACTTCCGTCCCGAGCCGCACCAGCACGGATCGTTTCTTCCGGGCGGCCACGGAATCGCCTTGCCTCGCCGCGTGAGGTCCGCTGCGTAGTACGCGCGGGTTGTTGACGACTCGGGGTCAAGTCGCTGGTCCTTGCACCACGGCACGTAGTCGACGAGCCGGATCGGCGCGACGCCCCGCATCGGCACGCCGCAGGCCGAGAGGCGAAGGAGCTCGGATTGGAAGCGGCGGCAGTACTCGTCATGCGGACGGCCCACCCAGTCCTCGGCGAGGCTCGGCCAGCGCGCGATCGCCTCGTCGTAGTCCTCTGCTGGGAACCAGGCGAGGCTCGTGGCGATTCCATTCCCGCCGACGCCACGCCCCGGCCTCTCGCTCATCTCGTCGAACGCCCGGCGTGCCGAGCTGCCTCTGCAGCCGCCTCGTTCTCGCGAATCCAGGCGTCGATCTCGTCTCGGTGCCGCTCGTAGTACCGGAGCGCGATCTCAATCGCGCTCGCCGGCTGATCGAGCCAGGCGGCCGTCCTCTCCACGTCGACGAAGCTTCGGTGAACCGCCGCGACTTCCCACACGTCGGGACCACCTGCAAGACCGGGACGGAGACCGGCCGGCCCGTCGCGAGGAACGATCTCGCTCTGTTCGTCCATCTCGACTCGATCGGTCCTCTGCGTCCTGAAGGACTGCGACGCTCAGGCGACTTCGGTCTTCGTCGGCGCGGCGGCGTCCGGCACCCCGAAGACGCGGACGGTTTCGCCGCGGTCGTCAATCTCCCGGATGTTGAACTCGCCCGGCTCGGCCACGCCTTCGCGGATCATCTCCTCGATCGCCACGATGGCGTCTTCACGCGTCTGGTGGCGCGAAACCCAGTCGGCGTGGATGCTCTCCTGAACAATGAACGCGCTCATACCCAGAGTCTACGGGCGCCTTCGTTCCCGGACAACGTCGACGACCGCTCCGAGAAGTTCCTGAGGATGTGCCCAGACGTCGACGTGGCCTTTTCCTAGCTGCTCGGTCATGGCGACCCTCAGCAGGCTTCCCGTCGCGAGTTCCAGCGAGCGGAGCTCGGGCTCGCGCAGCACCAGCTCGCCGAGCGCATGGGCACGAGCCACTCCGCGATCTCGCGAATCGAGTCGGGCCAGCACCGTACGACCGTTGCGACGCTGGAGCGGCTCGCGCAGGCGCTCGAGGCCCGGTTCGTCATGGGTTTCGAGACGGGTCCTCGCGAGGCGCCCGTACGCGAACTCGTCTCGCTCTAACGCCCCTGGGCGGAACTGGGCGGACTCGAGCGGACGAGTACGGCTCGTACGGTCGAAGGCCACCACTGGCGGCCACCCTGCGAGGTCGGTACACCATCGGCGTTGAGCTTGCGCGCGATCTCGCTGAGGCTCTTGCCCTCGCCGTGTTGGTCGCGGATGCGAGCGACCACCTCGGGCAGTAAGCCTGGCTTGCGACCAGGACGCGCAGGTGGCCTGCGGTCCGCCCTCGCCTCCCGCCTCCGCGTAGCCAAGTAGCGCTCGAGCGCGTCGATGGGAACGAGCCGCGTGCCCCAATCCATCGCGAGCGTCTCGATGAACGGGAGGACTCTCCGGTTGAACGTCGAGGTACTGACGCCGAGCGCCTCGGCCGCCTGGCGTCTGGTGTACGCGAGCCTTACGACCCGCGTCGCCTCGCGTACGATTACCCGCGCATCGTCCGCAGCGGGCCTCGGCGGCGCGTGGCGCTGCGCCTTCTCTGTCCTGCGGCGAAGCCGGCGGCGGGACATGCGGACAGCTTACAACAACTGTGACGTTTCTTGCACCTGTGGTGCATCTGTGTGCCGCGTACTATCACGCCTCTGAGTTGGTGTCAGCTCGCTCTACGACGGGACGTTCGGCGCCTTGTGGTCGAAACTGGCTCTCGCGCTACAGCTCGAGGCCGTGACCGATGCTGCGCTCGATCTCGGCGACGCGGTGCAGCATGCGGAGGGCAGGCTCGTCCTGCTCGCGTCCGAGGGCGGCGGTCATGCGGGCGAGGTCGCCGACCGAGGCGACGGCCACACGCACGCCCGAGCCGAGGTACTCGCGGGAAGCAGCTCGGCGTAGGTCGTCGAAGCCACGGGTGCCGGCGGGCTCGCGAACGATCTTCAACTCGCCCAGGTCCGTCCCAAGCTCGAGCACGTCGACGTCCGTGAGCGCCCGACTCTTCTTCCCGTCTCGCCGTTGGGCGTTCAGCTCGTCGAGGGCGAGGTCGAGCCGGCGCAGGTTCTCCTCCCGCATCGCGGGGACGATGTCGACGCCGTCCGTCAGCTCGTCGGTTCCCTGGAGGACGCGCGCCAGGCCGCCGATCACGATGTAGCTCACGCGCGCTCGGTCGAGCGCCTTGAGGATCCCGATCGGGTCGAAAACCGGCTCGCTCGCTCTCGCCATCAGCGCTTCCGTTCCTTCAACATCGCCTGCAAGCGATTCTCCGGTGAGCGGAACAGCTTCTCGCGCAGCCGCGTCTCGCCCGCCTCGTCGAGGTCGTAGGGAACGAGCGCAAGCGCCAGGTCGAAACCGCAAGCGCGCACGAGCTCGCGCAAGGTCTCGAAGCTCGGCTGGACGGCGTCGCCCTCCCAGCGCGCGATCTGCGCCCTGTCCCTCCCGCTCCGCTCGGAGAGCTCGGTCTGGGTGAGCGACGCCCGCAAGCGCGCCTCCCTGATCAGCATCCCGCTCGTCATGTGCCCTACTTTAGTCCAACGTGCGCGAACTTACTACCGTGATGAATATGCTACAATGATCGAATGTCGCGTGTGGCGCCTGAGCAGCTTGAGCTCGAGGTAGCTTCGCTCGAGGTGCCCGCAGCCCCGAGCGCGAGGAGTCGGCGGCGTACCGACCCGACGGCGCTCGGCCCCCGGCTCGCGCTCAGTCCCGAGGAAGCAGCAGGTGTCCTCGGCGTGAGTCGCGACTACTTCGACGAGCACATCCTTCTCGAGCTCCGCGTCGTCCGCCGCGGCCGTCGGATCCTCGTCGCCCTGGCCGAGCTGCAACAATGGCTCGAGCGCAGCGCGGCCCGCACCTTGGAGGCGAGGCGCTGATGGCCGAGGGGATCGAAGTTCGTCACGCCCGCTCGTGCGCCTCGCGTGGCGGCAAGCGCTGTAACTGCGAGCCCGGCTACCGCGTCGCGGCCTACGACGCGATCAGCAAGCGCAAGGTCTCGAAGACGTTCAGGACGCTCGGAGAGGCTCGCCGCTGGCGCGCGACGGCCCAGACCCAGGCTGCCAAAGGCGTGCGGCTGGCCGGTACCGCGCAGACACTCCTGAGCGCTGCTGAGGCATTGGTCGACGGAATCGCGAACGGCGTGATTCGCACGAAGGCAGGCGAGCGGTACAAGCCCTCAGTCGCGCGCGAGTACGAGCGCTCGCTGCGTCTGCACATCCTCCCCACGCTCGGCGGCGCCAAGCTCTCGAAGCTCCAGCGACGCGACGTGCAGCGCCTCGTCGACGAGCTGCTCGAGTCCGGCGCCGACCCGAGCACGATTCGGAATGCGCTCAAGCCGCTGCAGGTGATCTACCGGCGCGCGATCGAGGACGGCGACCTCGCCGTCAACCCGTGCGAACGGCTGTGGCTCCCGGCTGCGCGCGGCCGCCGCGAGCGGATCGCTGCTCCGGCCGAAGCCGCGGCGCTGATCGCTGCGCTGCGACCCGACGATCGAGCGCTCTGGGGCTGCGCGTTCTACGCCGGTCTGCGCCGCGGCGATCTCCGCGCGCTCCTCTGGACGAACGTCGACCTTGCCGGCGGTCTGATCCGTGTCGAGCGCAGCATGACGAGCCACGGAGAGACCGGCGAGCCGAAGAGCCGCGCTGGCCGACGTAACGTCCCAATCGTCGCCGCGCTCCGAGCCCTGCTCGTTGAGCACACGCTCGTCACACGCCGGGACGATGGCCTCGTCTTCGGCTCGGCCGGCGCGCGCCCGTTCACGCCCACGGCAGTCCGGAAGCGTGCGTTGACCGCGTGGCGCCGAACCAACCTCGATCCGATCGGACTCCACGAGTGCCGCCACACCTTCGCGAGCCTCCTCATTGCGGCCGGGGTCAACGCGAAGGCGATCACGTCGTACCTCGGTCACGCGTCGATCCAGACGACGTTCGACCTCTACGGTCATCTGATGCCTGGCAACGAGGACGAAGCCGTGGAGCTCGTCGACGCATACCTCGAGCGGGCGAACAGCGAGAAGCGCCTCGCGCAAATGACTGAGGCTTCGCTGCCGTGACCATGCTCCAGGCGCCACCCTGACCGGTCCCACACAGCCGCCCCTCCGAGTCTCACAGATGCTCCTATGACTTGTCAAGCCATCAGCGGCTCCTGGTTTTGCAGCAGCCGGTAGAGGTGGCGGGCGAGGTAGCGCTTGAGCAGCCGGACGGCTTCGCGTTGGGTCTTGCCTTCGGCGACGCGTCGCGCGATGTAGTCCTTGGTTGCCGCGGTCGATGCAGGACGACGGTGTGCAGAGCACGGTTGAGTTGGCGGTCGCCGCCGCGGCTGAGGCGCTGACGGATCGTTTGACCTGATGAGGCCGGGATCGGGGCGACGCCGGCGAGTCGCGCGAAGGCGGCCTCGGAGCGGACGCATCCTTGGTGGGACCAGGCGACGATCAGCTGCGCGGCGACGATCGGGCCGACGCCTCGCTCGTCGAGCAGCTGCGGTGCGAGTGCGCGGACGTGGGCGAGGATCTCGCGTTCGAGCTCAGCTGCTTCGGTGGTCGCGGCTTCGATCCGTCGGGCGAGGCTGCGCAGCACAAGGATCGTCGCGAGCTGATCGGGTGTGCGTGAGCTGGAGCGGCGAAGACGGCTGCAGCGGAGGATCAGACGCTGGACGGGCAGCCCCCGCAGCCGCTCGCGGAGCCAGGGGCGGTCACGATCACGCTGCGCAGCTGCACGAGCGCCTCCCGGCGGACGTCGACCGCACTCCTGCGGGCGAGGAGCAAGAGGCGCAGCGCCTCGCGTCGCTGCCGGCCCGCGGCAGGCTGAGCGTCTCGCTTGCGAGCGCCGTACGTGCCGCACGGGTCGCATCGAGCGAGTCGTCTTTGCCGCGCAGCCTGCGCTCGTTGCGTGGGCCGCGGCCGATCTCGAGCACCGTCTCGCCGCGGCCGCTCAGATAGCGAGCAAGCCCGGCACCGTAGTGACCCGTACCCTCGATCGCCCAGACCCGTGCACCGGCGGCGTGCTCCTGGGTGAAGCGCAGCGCCTGCGCGTAGCCACGGGCAGTTGCACGCACCGAGCATTGCGCGACGATCGCCCCTGTCGGTGCGACAACCACAGCGAGCACGTGCTCGTCGCGGTGCGTGTCGACGCCGACCACGTAATCCACCTGATCTGCAAGCATTCCTCTGATCCTCCAGCTTCACTCGTAGGGTCCGGTAGACGTCGGTCTGGGTGCAGGGAAACCGCGGCGGCAGGACTGTGATGAGTCACGCCCCCGAAGGGCGGACAGGCTCCTGATCAAGCCAGCAGCGGGCACCAGGCCGGCGTCGCCGCGCACACACAGACAGATCATTCCGAAGGCACGCCCACAGCGGCCGGTCCCCAGACGAGTCACATGCGGCACGACAACAACCAGCCTCGCGACGGCCCCAGACAGACCGACCCGCCGAGTCCACAGTCCCCTGAGCCGCTACGGCTGCAGGCGGCTGACCTTTCCGGCCCGCAATTCGGAACACGCGCGTACGCGCGGGCTCTCGCGGGTCAACGGCTCGGGCAAGCGCGCCGCGCCCGTTCGCTACCCGTTGCGTCGCCGGTGGGTAGCTTCGGACGCAGCTCTTTGCGGGCTTCGATCGGCTGGCGTCTCCTCAAGTGGGGGCATTCGGCTGCCGATAGTCCGGTCGTGAGCCGGCGAAGAGGAAGAGCGATTGGAGCCGGGCTGCTGATCGTCGTGCTGATGGGTGGGCTGGCACTCGTGACAGTGCGCAGTCAGCGTGAAGCGCGCACTCAGCTCGAGCATCGATTCGAGCTTCGGAACGCGCTCGGGGCGAGCTTCGCGCACTCTTACGCGCTCTCGGTCTTGACGGCCGAGCGTCGTCGCGCCGAGGCGTCTCTGACAGGTCGACACGTCAGTGAGCGACAGTTTCGCGGGGTTGTCGACGCGCTTGGACTACAAGCGGCGGTGTTGCTCGACCGGAACGGTCGCCTGCTCCAGGTTTGGCCGCCAAAACCCTCAGGGACGCAACGTGCGCTGTGCGAGCGCCGTGATTTCTTTCATGTCCCCGCCTCCGCCAGGCTAGAGCGGTTCGACCGTTGACATTCGGAGGCAGGTACATCATCGATTCTGGCTGCACGACTGAAACGCTTGCCGCGGACGCGCGCCGCTCGACAGCTGACGCGGCTGCCCCGGCCTGTGTTTTCGCGCTGCCTGACTGGGCCGGCGGCCGGTGAGCCCGCTGAGCGTCACTGCGACGGTCGAGATCCTCGTCCTGGGCGCGCTGGGTCTCCTGTGGGCGGGTCTGTTCGGATACGTCGTCGTCAGCCGCGCGGTCTACGACGCCCGAAAGCGGGTCGTCGACGCAGCCTGCCGAATCGCCGATCGTCGGATCGCCGTCGCGGGCCCCGGCGCGGAGATCGAGATCGACCGGATCCTCCGCCGACTCAGCGTCAAGACGCTGCTCGGGGCCGTGGCGGACAAGGCCACCGGGACACCGGTCGCTCGGGTGTTCTCGCGCCATCTCGTGCGACGCGCCGGGACAGAGGTCGGAGTGATGCTGGGGCAACGGTCGAGCACGCGCAGTCGCTGGCAGCGTGCCGGAGCGCTACGCGTCGCCGCACTCGGAAGGATGGCGGATGCGCCGGCGCTGCTCCAGAGTGCCGTCCTGTCGCCGGATGAAGAGTTGAGGGCGGCCGGCGTCCAGATCCTGGGCGAGCTCGCAACGCCTGAGGCACAGGAGATTCTGATCGAGTCGCTCAGGGACGGTACGTTTGCCCGCTCGCGCGTCGCGGCGCAGCTCGACGACCGCGCGCCGCTCTCGCCTGAAGTCCTTCGACCGCTGCTCGAAGACCGCCGTTCCATAGCTCGGTACTGGGGAGCAAAGCTGCTTGCTCCCCTCGCGCACGAACCAGAAGCGACGGATGCGCTACTGGTCGCCGCAGCAGACGACGAGTCGAACGTTCGCGCCGGAGCTGCTGACAGTCTGGGGCGCGGCCACTCTGCGCGCGGGACACAGGTGCTCAAGGCGTTGCTCCGCGACCGATCGGCTCCCGTTCGGATCCATGCGGCGCGCAGTCTCGGACGTCGGCGTGCGGCGGGATCGGCCATGCCCCTGGCCCGCCTACTGCGCGACTCGAACTGGTCGGTGCGAAGGGCTGCGAAACGAGCCCTCGAACAACTCGGGAGGGCCGCCGTCCCAGCGGTCTCGCCGCTCCTGGACGGCAACGACGAGTTCGCACGGAACGGCGCGGCCGAGGTGCTGCAGAACCTCGGCGTCGTCCGCGACTTGGTCGACGATATCGCGGATTCGAGCGACGACGACGGGGCGGCGGCGACACTGGCTGCGGCTGAACTGACGCCGATCCTGAACGCTGGAGGGGATCGCTTTACGACATCCGCCCTCGATCACCTCGACGATACCGCCGGTAGGCGCGCGCGCTCTCTCGTGGATGGTGACTCCTGAGTCGGCTCCGCCAACTGAGACGTTTCAACCCGCTGCGCCGACCGCGGCTGAGCGCGGCCGTCGTCGTGGGTGCGCTCGCGATCGTGCTGACCTGGCCACTCATCGTCGCGGTGCACGAGTGGGCCCGGGACACGGTCGGTCCAGACCTCGCCGGCTGGCTGCCGGGAATCGTCCTGGCCTGCGTCGTCTATCTGGCGCTGCTCTACGCCGTGTATGCCGTTCTCATCGTCTTCGGCGGAATGGAAGGCGCTCTCCGGCGGCGTCAGCACCGCTCCGAAGACTTCGACACCCTGGAGCGGTCTCGCTTCACCATTCCGGTCTCGGTCATCGTTGCGGCGTACAACGAACAGGCGGTCATCGTGACCTCGATTGAGTCGCTCCTCCGCCAGTCGTACCCGGAGTACGAGGTGATCGTCGTGGACGACGGGTCGACGGACGCGATGTTCGAGACGTTGCGCGAAGCCTTCGAGCTCGACGCGGAACATGTCTTCTTCCGCCGCCAGTTCGAGACGAAGGCGCTGGTCGGTGTGTACCGCAGCCGCAGGGATCCGCGGCTGATCGTCGTCCGGAAGGCGAACGGCGGCAAGGCGGACGCGCTGAACTGCGGCCTGAACTTTTCCCGCTACCGCTACATCCTCGGCGCCGACGGCGACACGGTCTTCGAGCCGGACGCACTGCTCAACGGCATGCGGCTTGCGATACTCGACCCTGAGCATGTCGTTGCCGTGACGAGCTACATCGCGATCAGCCTCGCCCCTGAGCGGCAGCAGGACTTCCCCCTCGGCCGCCGCGTCGTCGATCGCAGCCTGTTGAGCAATTTCCAGCACCTCGACTACCTGCGATCGTTCATGAACAACCGCCTCGCCTGGACTCGTCTCGGCTTCATGCTCTGCACGGTCGGTGCGTTTCACATCTGGCGTCGCGACGTGCTCGAGGAAGTGGGCGGGTTCTCTGCCGACTTCACGTGCGAGGACATCGAGATGACCTTTCGAGTGCACGAGCTGTCGGCGCGGGAGGACCGCGGCTGGCGGATCGTCGCGCTCGCCGACGCCGTAGCGACGACGGAGGGCCCGGGAACGTTCAGAACGCTGATCAAGCAGCGGGCGCGCTGGCAGCGCGTCATCCTGGAAACGGTGTGGCACTACCGGCGGATGTTCTGCAACCCGCGATACGGGATCGTCGGCATCGTCGGCGTCCCCTTCTACGTCGTCACCGAGGTGATCGCTCCGGTGTTCGAAGTTCTCGCCGTGGTCGTGATTGCACTCGCGGTCTGGCTCGGGCTGCTGGACGTCACCCAGTTCATCCTCGGCCTTGCGATCATGTCGACCGTCACCGGGATCTTCAGCAACTCGGCGATCCTGATCGACGATCACACAGGGCGCTCGCACCGGATCTCGAGCCTCGTTCGCCTGATGCTCGTTGCGCCGTTCGACCTGTTCCTCTACCGCCCGATCCTCATCTGGGCGCGCGTTCGCGGAACCTGGGACTTCATGCGCGGACGCCGTGATTGGGACAAGTTCGAGCGTAATCCGCGTCCAGCCCGGCCGGATCCTAGACCCGCGTCCGGTCGCCAAAACCGCTGCTCTATCCACTGTCCGGCGCCCCGGCAATCGAGTCGATCCTTGCGGTGACTACAAGCGCGGTAGGAGGTCGCCGCGCGACGCCGCCGGTGCTAGTCGGAGATCAACAGTTGCGTGAGCGTGGGTCGACGCCGAGGGCGTCCGCGGCCAGGTTCCAGAGGAGACGCTAGCTACTCGCCGGTAGGCTGTGTGTGTGGAGATTCCGCTCGGTCGTGAGTTCGCCAGTGTCGCGAAAGACCTTGAGGCTCTCAAGTTGTCCCTGATCGCTTGCGGCCCGACCAGCTGGCGGCTGATCAAGCCAGGACTCGGGCCGACGAGATCAGCTCGATTCGGCTGCAGCTCAAGCGGTTGGAGGCGGATCGGGAATGGGTGAAGGAGATCGCTGCTCGGGCGACGTCGAGCTCCGTTCGACGTGGGCAAGGAGCTCGTTCGGGTGACGCGGCCCGGCGGCCGGATCGTCATGGGCAACTGGATCCCCAATGACCCGACGCTCGTCGCCCAAATCCTGAAAATCAGCTCCTCCTACTCGCCAGCTCCTCCGGAGGGGTTCGTCAGTCCAATGACGTGGGGCGTGGAGGACGACGTGGTCGAGCGATTCGCTGCCGCGGGCGTACCCGAAGAGAAGATCTCGTTCGAGAGGGATACCTACACGTTCAACTTCCCGGGCCCACCATCGGAGCTTCTTGCATCTGTTCAGGACGTACTACGGGCCGACCATGAACGCGTTCGAAGCTGCCGCGGCCAACGGCCGCGAAGCCGATCTGCAAGCCGAGCTGGACACGCTCTTCAACAGCCAGAACGCGAGCCCGAGCGAGGATGCCACCTCCATTCCCGCAACCTTCCTGCGCGTGACCGTGACGGTGTGAGAGGTAACGCGACCACAAAGTCCCGACGAAATCGGGCGAACAAGGTAGGAACGGCTGGCTGGGCCAGCGTTCCGCAATGCACCCTGACGGACCGGCGCTACTTCGCTCGGATCTCGGCCGCCCAGACGTGAAGACCTCTCGAATCCATCACAGCCTGATGTACAGCAGCCACGAGTCCGTCGATCGTCCCGCGTGAGCACAACAGCACGTCGTCAACGATGTGTTCAGGCGGACTGATTTCGCCGTAGCAGGCGTGCCAGGACATCTCGAAGAGCTCAAAGACCTGGCCAACCGCGCGCAACGTCTCGATATCGTCGCCGAAGACGCGGGCTATCCGCGGCCTCCGTGCCTCAAACCGTTCCGCCCGACCGACAGTCGCGGCGGAATGGTCTCATGCCAAGGAACCCGACCGTCAGCAGCCCGAACGTCCACGAATGTTTTCCCGAGGCGGTCTCTACGTCGTCCAAATGACCAGTTCGATCTCGCGGGCCTGCTCCGCGAACCGGCGTTGTGGCGATGCACGCCGCAGGAGTTCGCGTAGCTCAGTCTCAAACTCTTCGAGCTGCGCGCCGAAGAGGTGCGGCGCTGCCGAGGAGAGCGAAAAGACTGAGGCAACCACCTCATCCTCCGACCGCTCATGGAGGTGTCCGGCAACCGTGACACGTCGAGGTTCGGAGAATCCCGCCGCAACCATGACCGCATCCTCACCGGATGGCGATGGCGTTCCTTCAGCGAGCGTTCTCGATCCGGCACGCCGACCCGGCCCAAGGTAGTGGCGGATTAGTTGCCCAATCTCTGCGCGCGGCGGCGAAGGTAAGGGAAGACCCTCAACCCCCTCCAGTCCCTGATGCGTCGTCGCGCTGATGTGCACCCAACTACCACCAGGCTCCAGCGTGTCCCTCACAATCGACGCGACCCTTTCCCGATCCATCCAGTGGAAGGACTGGGCGAACGTCGCGACGCGGAACGAACCAAGATCGTTCGGAAGAGCCTCCGCCTGCGCCTCAACCCATCGTGAATTTCCAACACCTTGCTGCGAGGCCTGGCGCGCCGCTTCGGCGATCATGCCGGGGTCAGGATCAACTCCCACGACCTCGGCGAACAGGGGCGCGAGCAGCAACGCCACCGACCCGGGCCACAGCCAACGTCGATCAGCCGACCGGTCCGTCCAGCGAAAGCAGGTCACGCAGCACAACAGCCATCTCGGGCGGATACGGAAGACGTCCGCGCGCGTAGTACGCGGCACTCCCCTCATACAGCTTGGCGTCCCAGCCGGACTGGTTCAGTGGCACACGCAAAGGCTAGAACACGGACGCCTGGGCGAGCGTTTTGGATGTTCCCTGATCGGCTAGAGGTGCTGATTCGTGCGCTCTCCGTGCCGAATGTCACGATCGGAATGAGAACGCTTTGATTGCTCCGCGTGCTCACTTCTAGCACCGCTGAACTGACCTTCCAGGAGCTGACGGGCCATGTTGGCTCAAGGTGACAGGATTCGTGCCGATATGCACATCAGTGCCTATCACCTGGAACAAGGATTTCTTCCGCCGACGTCTTAACGGCCTCTACCGGTCGGAGCTGATGCGGGTGTGGCTGCCGGCGGTCTGTCTCCTGACCGCGCTCGTGGGCGGGATGGGCTTCCTCTTGCTCCGCGGCCAGGGTCAGGCCCGCGTTCAGCTTGAGGAGCGTTATGCGTTGCGCGGTGTTCTCGCGAGCCGCTTCGTCAGCTCGTACGTGAGAGATGTTCAGGCGCGCGAAACCGCCTATGCCACCAATCTTCTCGCCGGCAGGGAGGTCACGGCGGCAGAGTTCGCGCTGGTAAGTCGCACGTTCGGCTTCGATGCAGCCGTGCTTCTGGATGGAGAGGGCCGCGCCTTGAACGTTCTGCCGGCTAAGCCCGAGCTGATCGGCAAGCGGCTGGACGGGAAGTACGCGCATCTCCGGGCGGCTGTCGCCGGCCGCTCGGCGGTCTCGGGTGTCGTCCCTTCCGCCGCCCGGGCCGAGCCGATCGTCGCGCTCGCCGTCCCGTTCGAGACACCGTTCGGGCGTCGCGTCTTCAGCGGCGGGACGCCGATCGCCACCACCCCGCTCGGGCCCTATCTCGATAACACGCTCCCCTTCAAGGGCGCGCATGCCTACCTGATCGATGCCGAAGGCACCGTGATCGCCGACGGAGGGTCGGATGCCCTCCCGCTTCCGCCTCAGACCCGGGGCCGAGCCGGTGACATCACGGTCGCCGGCAAGGAGTTCCGATTCGCAGCGCAACCCGTGCCGGGCACTAGCTGGCGGCTGCTCACGCTTGCCCCTTCCGCGCAGCTCCTCGCGCCTCTTTCAGGGCCGAAGCAATGGATCCCCTGGGTCGTTCTCCTCGCCTTCGCGCTCGCATCCAGCGCAGCCCTCTGGCTGCTCAGAAAACTGATCCGGCAAAGAGCGGAGCTTGCGCATCTCGCGACCCACGACCCCCTGACCGGGGCTCTCAACCGCCGCACCCTCGAACGCGCCTACAGCCGGCTCGCGTTCGAAGCGGAACTCGCCGGCACGGCAGTCGGAGTCCTGACGATCGACCTCGACCACTTCAAGGATGTGAACGACACTTTCGGCCACGCCGCCGGCGACGACGTCCTCCGCGGAGTCGCGGAGACCTTGCTGACGACGGTGCGCCCCTCGGACATCGTCGCCCGGATCGGCGGAGACGAGTTCGTCGTCCTCCTAGCAAGCGTAGACCAGCAACAGGCAGACATGGTCGCCGCGCGCGTGGTCCAGACCCTCGCCAGGATCATCTTCCCCGCCCTGGGCGCCATCGAGCTTCGGGCCAGATGCAGCGCCGGGCTCGCACTCGCCGGCCAGCACGACACCATGGACAGCACCCTCTCCCGTGCCGACAGCGCCCTCTACCAAGCAAAAGCCGTCGGCCGAAACAACTGGCGCCCAGCAGCCGCCCCATAATCGCTCTTGGCGGGCGTGGAGCGCCCGCACTTTACTTGTACTAGCAACGTAACTCGGAGGCGGACGTTCTCCCGAGCTGGCCGCCCTGCCGGGCTTGCGTCGTGACCTGTGGCGAGCGATTCTGCCGCGATGGGTCGAGCGGTGCGGCCTCCGATGTAGTCGCTAATGTGGGACTGCGTGAGTGATTTTCGGTCTGCGCAAAAAGGTGATGCTGCCGGCAGGTCTGATTGACCGCGTGGATCGAGAGAAAAAGACGATCCACGTCAATAAGGACAAGGGCGAGATCAAGGAAGCACCCGAGTTCGACGAAAGCCAGTATCGGGATAACGCGTACCGAGATCGTGTTAGTAGCTACTACGGGCGCGCGAGCATCAGGAGACTGAGGGCGGACGGGGCCGCGAGCGCGTCTTATCCGATCGAGAGCGGGCCTGCCGGACGCACACGCGAGTCCGGTTAGGCATGGTGGGAGCGGGGCGCGTCGACGCTCCCGTGGCAGGAGCGGCCGAGCGTCGTCAGATCGTCGAGCCCAGCGGCGAGATGATTGCCGGCGAGCTCGGGCGCCAGATGGACGGTCAGCGTGCCGATCGTCCCGGCCTTGCCGCAGCGCCGGCACGCGTAGCCGTCTCGGCCGATGGCGGCGGGCCGGAGCCGGTTCCAGGCGACCGTGCCGCGCCCGGAGTCTTGCGCTTCTGGTTGCGGTGCCGGTTGTCGGGCCGCTGGCAGTCCGGGCAGAGGCCGACTTTCGGGCCGAGCGCGCCACACTTCGGACAGAGCCGGTGGATCGTCATGCAGCGCGCTCCTCGATGCAAAGCTGACGTGCAGGTAGCGGGCGAGCGTGTCGGCCTCGTAGGGTCGAAGACGCCCAAGGTGCTGCAGGTGACGTTCGCGCCGAACCGTGCCAACGATCTTCACGTCCTGGACGAGCAGGCCGCGCGAACGTCGTTCGCTCAGGTCCCTCCTCGCTGTGTTCTCGCTACGAAACGCTCGACTGCCGCCGGAGAGGAGCCTTCGGCCCGTTGCCGAGCTGGAGCGCCTCAAGTCGCCTGCTCCTAACGCTCGGTTCACCAGAGGTCCTGGCTACTGCTCCTCCCTACAAAGCCGTGGAACTACTCATCTAGGGTCGGTTCGATCGAGCTCGCGGTGCCGAGGCTGCGGGAACGTACGTCGGCCGCACCCGGTCGCGGCGCGGTGCGTCGACGCCTCGATCTCCTCGCATCGGCGCGACAGACATCGTGTCGGCCTCACGCGCAGGGACTGTGGCAGGGGACGCCATAACGTAGGTCGCCGAACGGGCAGCCGTGGGGTGGGGCAGACGCGGTGCCTAATCGACCTGAAGCTCCCCTGCGAACGAGATCCCACTGCTCGAGCACGAGCGCCCGACGATCCGCCCGGCCACCGCGGAAGTCCGGCCTGGTGAAGCTGCGCAAGTCCACCGCGAGCACTTCGTGATCAGCCCAGCGAGCTAGTTGTGATCGCGCTTGCGTCTGGTGCCAGCGTTGAACCTCGATTGGGCCCGGCAATCGTGACGCGATAACGGGAGCCACGGAGGTTGGATTTCACGAGTAGCCGAAACGTTCCGTCAACGCGCGGTGCGACTCCGCCGAGACGACGCCAGGCTCCCTGCGGGCAGCCAAAGCAGTCGAGAAAGGCAAAGATGCGATAGCGGATGCCCGAGTTCGTGCGTGAATAGCCTGCTACCGGTTTTCCCTGAAACTGCGCACGGCCGACGAGCCGTTCGCTTCCGGACGCAGGTTCGGCGGCCAGAGTCACGGTGGTAGGCGTGCCCTTCCAGCGCGAGAAGTGAAGCTCGACCGGCCCAGCCGGCTCAACGCGCCAGGTCTGGAGGGCATAGAGAGTGCCATTTGGGCCGCGACGTATCACTCTCGCAAAAGGAAGCCCGGTGACCGTGGACGGGCGACTAACGTCCGCAGTCGATAGCCGACCGCCGGGCAGATAGAGACCCACCGCCGGCACGAGCAGGGTGCGTCGCAGTCCTCCGGAACTCCAGCTCACCTCCGCGTTTCCAAGCGCATCAATGCGAAGCGCCGGGCGAACGACATTCGCGCCAATCGAGATCGACGCCCGTCCCGATTCGGCAAGACCGAGCAATCCCGCCGCCATCGAGACTAAGACTACGGTCTGCCTCCGCATCGCCCGAGTGGAATACCCGGCCGCCGGCACACAAAAACGCGGCCCGATGATCCTCCTCGGACGCGGTTCAGAACGGGGACTGGCAGCGGAACCTGAACCGTACGACGCAGCTCAGGCTGCGTCGGAGGAGGTCTCGACGGCCTTGGGTTCGGCGACGAGGCGACAAGTCCAACAGTCGTGGTCGAACGTCGGGATCGAAGCGCCGCCTGCGGGCGGCAGCCTGGCCACTGCGACGCCGGCGCGCGCGAACCGGCGCGGCGGCACTTCGTCTCGCCTTGCCCTGGCCGTCGTCGTCGTCGCGATCGCAGTTGCGCAGGTGATCTGGCTGGGTCTGTTCGGGTATCTCGCGTTTGAGCTCCTCGTTGTGCTTGGGCGATGACGCTCAGTAAGAGGCTGCGGCCGGTGCTGACGGTGGTCTCGATCGTCGCCGTCGGGGCGCTTTCCTGACATTTTGGTTTCGTGGGGCTTCCGTCTTGATGCTCGAGCTCAGGCGGCGGTCGCCGGTGCAACATCTGCGTGTAGAAGAGCATCGCGATTCGGCCGACCTTGGGGGTCGACCGGATGAGAACGTCGCTCCTGCAGCCATTCCTCGAGTTCGTCGGCGGACACAGCGCGGTGAAGGTAGAACCCCTGGGCGGTGTCGCAGCCAAGCGTCATCAGGCGCTCGTAGCACGCGGCCGTCTCGACGCCTTCGCCGACGACCGTCAGGTCGAGATTGCGGCCAAGCGCGATCATCGACCGCACGATCCCGGCGCTGTTCTTGTCGGTGAGCATGTTCGTGACGAAGGAACGGTCGATCTTGATCTCGCTCACGGGCAGTCGGCTGAGGGACGAGAAGGACGAGTAGCCGGTGCCGAAGTCGTCGATCGAGATCCGGATCCCCATCGCGCTCAGCTTCTCGACCGTAGCGGTTGTCCGGGCGGGATCGGCCTGAATCGCTGATTCTGTGATCTCGACGTCGAGTGCTCTTGCGCTGACGCCGTAGCGATCGAGCACGCGCTGGATGCCTCTCGGAAGGTCGGTGTCGAGGAGGTTGCGCATCGACAAGTTCACAGCGACGCGAAGATCGAGCCCCTTCTCGCGCCAAACCGCACACTGATGTACCGCCTCGTCGATGACATGGAGCGCAAGCGGCTTGATCAGGCTCGTCTGCTCCGCGAGCGGGATGAACTCATTCGGCCCGATCAGGCCATGCTCCGGGTGAGCCCACCGTGCCAGAGCCTCTACGGACGTGATGCAGCCTGTCGCCAGATCCGCCTTCGGCTGGTAGTGGACAACGAGCTCCCCGCGCTCGAGCCCGTCCCGAAGGTCCGCCAGGAGCATCAGCCGGCGGCCATGTGATCCCTTGACGTTGCCCCGGTAGATCGCATAGCTCCGACTGCCGTTCTTCGCCTCGTACATGGCGATGTCTGCGTTTCGCAGAATCTCTCCCACGTCCGAGCCGTGCTCTGGGAACACCGCGACCCCGATCGACGACTCGATCGTAAGCGCCACCCCGTCGACGAGCAGCGACCGCCCGAGAACTGCGGTGAGCCTCTTCACCGTCATCTCGATCTGCCGCAGATCGTTTCTCCTGATGAGGAACCCGAACTCGTCACCACCGAGCCGGGCGACGGTGTCGGACTCGCGGACAGCTCCGCGAAGACGACTTGCAACCTCTAGCAGCAATGAGTCGCCGGCATGATGGCCGAGCGCGTCGTTCACCTCCTTGAACCGGTCGAGATCCATCAGCATCACCGCGAACCTGCTGCCGTAGCGTGAGCCCTCGAGGCTCGCCTGCTCGACCCGATCCGCGAATAACGTCCGGTTCGGCAGACCGGTCAGTGCATCGTGAGCGGCCTGATGTGTCGTCAGCTCGACCTGCCGCCGGAAGGCCTCCTCTGCGACGATTCGCTCAGCGACGTTCTCTGCAACGAGCGCCCGCAGCACCCGGCGCTCCACCTCGCCACTTTCGCGAATCAACCTCCAGAACGCGCTCCTCGAGAGCACTAACGCGCGGAGCGGCGTACGAGCGGTGACGGTCGTCGAACGGGCCACATCTTCGATCAAGGCGAGCTGCCCGAAGATATCGCCCGCGTCGAGCCCCCGAACGTGGTCGCCCCCGCGAGTTATCTCAGCCAATCCGCTGACGATCATGAAGAACTCGCGCGGACGCTCTCCCTCACGGCACAGCACCTTCCCCGCCGAGAACTCCAGGTCCTCCGTTCCCTGTGCCAGCCGCTCGAGCTCAGCTCTCGAAAGACCAGCGAGCAGCGGCAGCCGCGCAAGCAGCTCCGCCTTCCCGCTCCACCGACGAGACGGAACCGACAGCCGACGGCGCCACCGTTCGACACCGCGCTCGCCGAAATCGGCAACGGAGACTTGTGATGGCCTCACTACCACATCGACAAATGCATCGACACGTATCGAACGGAACATGCCCCCCGGACGGGGTACGTCGTGCCGCAGCGCGCGCGAGAACGCTCGCCGCAAGCAACCAAACGTCGAGCTGAGCGGCCAAGGAGCAGTGTATCGGCGTCCGCAGCCGGAACCCGGGTGAGAGCGCGGTCGGGCAGATGGGGCCGAGAACGCGTGAAAGCGAGCGAGGCTTCACCCCGTAGCTGGCTCGGCTGCGCTGCCCTGAACCAGCTCCTTGAAAGCGGCCTCGTCGCGGATCGGGTCGAAGTCGCTGTCCTCTGCAGCGAGCGACCGGAACGGTTCGTGGCGGTCGACCGCGAGCCGGAGATGCTTGATCGCGTCGTCTGTCCGCCCGGCGAGGCTCTCGCAGCACGCGAGGTTGTAGAGCGGCCCTGCGTACTCAGGATGAGCTTCGATCAACTCGCGTCCCCGATCGGCAGCCTCGGCGTATTCGCCTGACTCGTAGAGGTGGTGGAGCGGCATCCAAATCTCGCCGCCCTGGGCCTCGTACGCCTTCCCCGGAGTTCCGCCGAGCGCGACGAGCGTCGTTCCCGGCTCCTCAGCGAACGCCGTCCGCTTGACCTCGGGGCGAGCGAAGACGAGTGTGCCCGCGGGTGCGTCGACACGCTCGCCGTCGAGTTCGAACGTCGCGCGCCCTCGCTGGACGAGGTAAAGCTCCTCCTGCAAGTCACGCTCCTGTGACTCGTCGTGCTCGTTGATGAGCCGATCGCCCACCCGATGAGCTGTAAACGCATTGACGCCGAAGGACGTGATGCCGAAGTGGAACCGGACGGGCCGCCAAGGACAGCGGCCGTCACTGATCTCGTCGATCTCGTCAATCTGCGCCACCGCATAACCGCTCATTCGGCCGCCCTCCTTCAGGTCTGTGGGACAAGCAGGCGACACAGCTTAACGAGCGCCCGGCCAAGGATCGACCACCTCGGCGCGGCCGACACCGTAGATGCTCGCCTGCGCCAGTGTCCGGGAATGTGCCTTGACAGGGCGCGGGTCGTGGCCGCTTCGGCCCGTTAGACTCGGCGCGTGCCCGAGATCTATCCGTTTCTCGCCGTCAGGGACGTAGACGCGGCAGTCGCGTTTTATGCGGAGGCGTTCGGTGCCGTAGAAGAACGAGAGCGGGTCGTCGCGCCGGATGGGCCGCAGGTAGCTGTACTTCTGATCGAGGGGCAGCGCGTTGGCGTGGCCACCGAGGCACCCGACCTCGGCACGCCGAGTCCGGAAACCGTGGGTGCGACGACCGTCCGTATCTCGCTGCACGTTGACGACGCCGACGCGGTGCAGGCGCGTGCCGTGGCGGCAGGTGCAAGCGAGATGTTCGCGGTCGCCGATCAGTCCTACGGGCTGCGGCAGGGCCGCGTGGTGGATCCGTTCGGCCATCACTGGCTGATCGCGCACCCGCTCTAAACAGCGCCGCGAGTAGATCCCGCTACGAGTCTGGAGCGATGGGGTTAGCCCCGCGCGTCTGCCGCCATTTTCGGGGTGTAGTGACTTCGGGGTGTAGTGACTGCCGCCTGCGCGAGTGTTCCGCAATGCACCCTGAGCCCGATGAGTTTGCGGTGGTCTGCCAGTCTCTACATGCACGGATCCGTAACCGTCTCGACGCTATCGCGTGGATTCACCGACTCAGGGAGGGTGCATGAAATTCCTGTTCACGTCCGCCGGCATCAAGAACGCGAGCATCCACGACGCCCTGGTCGATCTCCTCGGCAAGCCGATTGGCGAGTGCAGCGCCCTCTGCATTCCGACCGCGGCGTACGGTCACCCTCTGACTCCTCGCACCGCTTGGCGGTTCATCAGCGGAAACTCCGAGCAACCGATGACCGCGCTGGGTTGGAAGTCCGTGGGCGTGCTCGAGCTCACTGCGCTCCCCAGCATCGACCGAGAGAACTGGGTCACGCTGGTGCAGGAGACCGACGTCCTGCTGGTGAGTGGCGGCGACGCCCTGTACCTAGCCCACTGGATGCGGGAGTCCGGGCTGGCGGACCTCTTGCCGTCGCTGCACGAGACGGTCTGGGTGGGATTCAGCGCCGGGAGCATGGCGCTGACGCCAAGGATCGGCGAGGACTTCGTCTTCTGGCGGCCGCCGAGCGGTGACGACGAAGCGCTCGGCATCGTCGACTTCTCGATCTTCCCGCATGTGGATCAACCCGATCTGCCGGAAAACACTATGGCTGCGGCCAAAAGATGGGCCGCCGGTCTCGGAAACCCAGCGTATGCGATCGACGACGACACAGCGATCAAAGTGACCGACGCTACTGTCGAGGTCATCTCCGAAGGGCACTGGAAGCTATTGACCGATCCGCTGGAATCGAGCGAGCGCCGCTAGCGGACAATCCTTGCTGGGGTGCGCCAGTGTGCGGGCCCTGACGCTATCCGTGACGGCCAGGTCGAGCGCTTAGCGGCGGGCCACGAAGACGTACTCGTGGCTGCTGTCGTCGAGCGGTTCGCCGGCGAATCCGCCATAGAGAGCTTCCAGCCGCAGGCCCGCGACGTCGAGGAGCCCCAGCCATTCGTTTTTGGTTGCCCACCAGAGTGAACCGGTTCCACCATCGTCCAAGGTGATGTCGACGCGGTTATCGCTGACGCTGTAGTGGTTCGTGTGGGGCAACGGCGTGTCGGCGTGCTGGCCGTCTATGGCGGATGCGATCTGATGGTCGAAGGCGAACGCATTCCAGGCGAAGCGGCCGTTAGGCCGAAGCGATGCAGCGACCCGCTCAAAGCAGCGGCGACGATCCCCCCACGTGGGCAGATGCAGCAGAGACCGCCCGGGGCAGTAGATCAAGGCCGCCGGTTCCTCGATTTCAAGCTCCCGTATGTCTTCTTCGCGTAGGTCGAGCTCGACTCCCGCCTCAACCGCGAGCTCTCGCGCCTGCGCGAGCATCGCCGGAGAAGAGTCAATCCCGACCACACGCCTGCCCGTTGCCTGAGCAACCGGGATCGCAACGCGCCCGGTACCAACCGCAAGCTCGACCAGCAGCCCGTCAGCCTCACGGGCAAGCGCGACGTAGAACGGCACGTCAGCATTCACGCCATCCGACCACTCCGCGTATCGATCCGCCCAAGCCTCGTACCAGTTCGACATGGCGACACCAATCTACCTCCAAACGAGGCGGCGTTCGGCTGGGCGAGTGTCCAGCAGTGCACCCTGAGCGAGTGAGTCGCCGTTACTGGGACAGATCGCCGGGAAGCAGTGAGAACATCACGCTATCTCGGCGGCCGGAGCGCGTCGGATGCCATGCGCGCAACAGACCTTCCCGCTGATAACCGGCACGCTCAGCGACGCGCTGCGAAGCGTCGTTCGCAGGATCGGTGATGAGACTCAACCGCTCGATGTGCAGCGCCTCGAACGCCCAGGAAGACACGAGCTTGAGTGCTTCGGTAGCCGCTCCACGACGACGTCCCTCGGGGCGAAGCCAGTATCCGACGCCTGCGACGCGGCGGTCTCCCGAGTGGAAGTGCAGCTCGATTGCACCAAGCGGCTCGCCATCTGCCGACGTGATCGCGAACGGTGCGCTGGAACCGCGATCCCATGCTTCACGCGCGTAACCCACGAAAGCGTCTGCATCGGCGACCTGATACGGAGATGGTAGGACAGGTACGAACCGGGCCATCTCAGGGCGATTGCATGCGATCGCAACCCACGGCGCATCCTCGGGACAGAACCTCCGCAAGACGATCGACCCACTCCGCAGGTTCTCCGGGAATGTCAACGCCATGGCTTGATCCTACGGCGACTGGCAGTCGCGCTCGGCTGCGCCAGAGTTCACGAATGACGCCCGAGGAGTCCGTTGGCAACCCGTCGTCGCAGATCGCGTGACACACGTACGAACGGCACCTACTGTTGTGCCGTGGTCGAGAACCTCGTTGCACCTCAACTCGCCAAGTTCGTCGCACGCCACTTCGGCGCGCTTGGTAGCGAGTGGCTTGCCGGGCTGCCGGAACGAATCGAGCGTTACCGAGTTGAATGGGAGCTTGAAATCGCGAGTTTCTTGCCGGGCGGGCTGATGTCCTGTTGCCTCGCGGTCACCACGACAGAAGGCCAAGCTGCTGTGCTCAAACTGGCCGGCCCTTGGACGCCGGCGAGGCCGGAGGTGCGCGCGCTCAAGGTTTGGAACGGCGGCCCAGCCCCGAGGTTGTTGCGTGCCGACGCGATCGGCGACGCGTTCCTACTCGAACGCATCGCTCCAGGCCAGTCGCTTGCCAGCGCAGGCCCAGATCAGATCAGGCACCTCGGGCGACTCGTGCGCTGCCTGCATGACGTAGGTGTCTCCGAAGAGACGGCCCGGCTGCTCCCTCGATTGGCGGACGTCGTCGAGAGTCGGATCGCTACGGCAGGAGCCGAGGCGGCTGCTCGCTCCAGAGATGAGGCACATATGCTCGCGCCGCGTCTGGAAAGAGCGCGTCGCCTTGCTCGAAAGCTCTTGTCCTCGAGGGAAGGGAATGTGACGTTGCTGCATGGCGACCTCGAGAACAGGAACATCCTCCATTGCTCTGTACGGGGGCTGGTAGCGATCGACCCGCTGCCCTGCGTGGGTGATGCAGCTTATGACGCTGGGTATTGGCTCGGAAACATCGATCGAGACGAACGCGACGAGGCTTCGGTCTGGCTTGCGGAACACCTCGACCTCGATCACACGCGACTCCTAGCGTGGGCCGCGGTCGCAACCCTCGAAGCATGACTCCCAGTCCGGCGGGGAGGCTCTGACGTGGGCGAGCGTTGCTCCTATGTCAAGGCGGGGATCGCTTTGAGGGTGTTGTAGACGGTGCGGGCGAGTTGTCGTTTGAGGCAGCGGATGGCTTCGCGGCGGCTCTTTCCCTCAGCCTGTTTGCGTTCCAGGTA
>JAABUR0100000485.1_pt1 | contig 86187 bp, 85 predicted proteins | sample 5560091 | NCBI WGS metagenome assembly JAABUR01 (sample SAMN10711879, study PRJNA513375) | rock metagenome | isolation source: Antarctica rocks | place: Antarctica: Victoria Land, University Valley sud | reverse complement strand
CGTCCTCGGCGTCGAAGACACCCACGACCTCGCCCCGGCACAGCGGCAGCGCCGTGTTGAGCGCCTTGGGCTTGTTCTTGGGCCAGTTGTGGTCGACGACCACGCGCACCTGGCCCGGGTGGTCGCGAGCGACCCTGGCGGCGACCGCGTGGGTGGCGGCGTCGTCATGGCCGACGATGGGCAGCACCTCGAACGCGGGATGGTCCATCGCGAGCAGCCGGCGCAGGGTCGCCTCCAGCACGGCCTCCTCGTGCCGGCCGGGGACGAGCAGGCTGAAGGTCAGCTGTGGACGGCCGTCGCCGGAGGTGAAGCCGACACCCGCCAGCGTCGTCGGGGTCCGCCAGGCGTGCAGCTGCCACCACAGCGTGGTCAAGGCAAGCAGGGTGAGCACCACCGCCATCACGCTGACGACGGTGACAACGAGAGCGCTCACCTCACGTGGGCAAGCGAGCGCATGGCGTCGATCTCATCCCGGAGGCGGGCATCGGCCGTGCTGTCGCGGGTGGAGTCGCGCCGACGACGCCGCAGCGCCCCGACGGCTGCGCTGCCGAGTCCGGCGGCGAGGCCGAGGCCGAGCCAGGGTGCGATGTCGACCGCTGCTGCTGGCAGCTGGCGGACGGGCGCCGACAGCGTCGAGGCAATGGCCGAGGTCACCCGACGCACCCCCGACGACCTGCTCGTGCTGCCGTGCGATACCCCGGGTGATGTCGCCGCACCTGCAGCCGACCCGGTGACCCCCGAGGAGCCTGCCTTGCCCCGATTGGTTGCCCCCCGATTGGTTGACACTGCGCCAGCGGGTACCGGGCGCGGCAGTCCGCCGGGGGTGGTCACCGGCGCCGGGTCAGGAACGGTCGCTGCTGCACCCTTCGTGGTGAGCGAGCCAGCAGCTCCGCGCTGTGCCCTAGCAGCTGACTGACCGGGTGAGGCTGGGTGCGCCAACGACGAGCGGGGCGCTGCTGGTCGGGGAGCCGTGGCTCGTCCAGACGTCGTGACCGCGGGGCTGCCCGAGCCGAGTCCACTGCCGGGGGCGTGGATGGCTTGGGCGCCGCCAGGGCCCGAGGCGGCCGGGGCAACACCGCCCGGGACTGCGGAGGCTGCAGGTGCGGCGCCCCCGGCAGGTGCCAGCCCCGCGCCCGGATTACCAGCGCCGGGTGCGGCCGTGCTTGCTGTCGGACTCGACGGGATGGCGGCGGGGCTGGTGGGCGACGCGGACGGCGGGATGCCGGCACTGCCACTGCCGGAGAGGACCCCGCTTGTGCTGGTGCTGCTGGCCGATCCCGCCGACCCGCTCGCGGCAGCCGGGGCGACGGGCGTCGGGGCAACGGGGGCCGAGACAACGGGCGCCGAGACAACGGGCGCCGAGGGGATGGGCGCGGTAGGCGGCGGTTGCTGCCCCGGAGCCAGCCCCACGTGTGAGGAACCGCTCGGGCTCGAGTGGGCATCCGGGGGCGGGCTCGCGAGGGCGGGGACGGCTCCGAGGCTGGTCGCCGTGAGCACTCCACCGCATACGACGGAGGGGATGAGTAAAGCCTTGCGGACGCGCGGGGATAGCTGGCGGGACATCCGTGTCTCCTCAGTCGGCTGGGGTCAGACAGGCGCGAGGGAATTCAGAACTACATGACGTGCAGGGATGATCCGATCGAGGCTCGCTGCCACTGCTGGTTTGCCCACGTATGCCAGGGGTTGCACCTCCATCGTGGGGCATGGGCGGTGTCTGTCCGATACGTCCCGATGCTAGCCGACCGGCGTGGGCCCGCACTAACCGCTTGCCCTCGACCGGCGGGCCATAAGCGCCAGCATGACGACGGCGACGAATGCGCCCGACGTCTCATCGGTGATGAAGGAGACGGAGCACGCCGTAGGTCACGAGCCTCAGCCGCAGCAACCGCTGCGGCTGCGGCTGCGTCGCCCCCGAGCCGCTGCGCGTACACAACGGTCAGCAGGCACACCACGCCGATGAGCGCGAGGGCTCCGAGCACGTAGGGCACGGCGGCGCCGCCGAGCGACCAGACGGTAATCGTTGCCGCAGTCAGCGTGCCCACTCCCGCGAGCTGCAAGCCGAAGGCCTGGGCCTCGTTCCAAACGTCGCGCTGGCGCTCCTCGGCGTAGAAGGGGCTACCGAAGTCACCGACGAAGTGTGCGGCTCGGACGAGGGGGGTCCTCGCGAATAGTGCTCACGGCGTGCCTCCTGGAGGGGTGCTGACCCGTTCGTACTGTCGGGCGAACAGGGCTTCTACTGTCGTCCCGAGATGGGCGGCGATGGCGAGGGCGAGGTAGACCGACGGCGCGTAGTCGCCCGCTTCGACCGTGACCACGGTCTGCCGGGTCACGCCCGCGGCGGCGGCGAGTTCGGCCTGGGTCAGGCCTGCCGCCTGGCGCGCTGCACGAACGGCGTTGGTGCGGCCGCGGGCTGATGTCCTTCCCACGTCGACGAGTGTCAAGGCTACTGTACGCGTTGTCAAATAGGCCGGACATCACCGGCGCCGTCACCACAGTCCCGACCTCGGCGAATGTGGGCAATACCGAGACCAACGCGGGACGCCTGCGGCACCCTATTCATTGCCTGACCAACTCACCGACCCTGAACGATGCCGTACCGAGTTGCGCCGCGCGGGCTAAGGCGCGGCCCCGGGACCGAATAGATTTTGGTTGTCGCGTCAATATGGAGGTTCGCATGCACCTGGTCACGAACAGTGTGCGGCGTGGTGCGCCCGTCGTCGTTCTGGCGGCTGCTGCCATCTCGCTCTCGGCTTGCGGTAGTGGTAGCTCGCAGAGCGACCTCGCCCGGGCCCGGCAGGCCGGCGCGAGCGAACAAGCCCAGAAGGCGGCGCAATCGTCGTGGCAGCTGAGCTGCAGAAGCTGAAGGCCCAAGCATCGGCAAAGGCGGCAACTCCCGTCCCAGCGCCGGTATCGACGCCGCCCACCGTCGTCGTTCCGGCTCCCGCACCGGTGCCTGTGCCTGTGCCTGTGCCCAACGTCGGCGCCTCCTGCGGTGGCAACCTCAGCGTCGGCGGCAACACCAGTTGCGCCTTCGGCCAGAGCGTCGAGAGCGAGTACTACTACGAGGGCGGAGGCACAAGGACAATTACTGCCTACAGCCCCGTCACCTCGACGTACTACTCGATGTACTGCGTCGGGGGGGTTCCGACGGTCTGCACCGGCGGGAACAACGCGACGGTCTACATCCGCTGATCCCGGAGCGGCGGGCGTCAGCCGCCGAGGTAGGTCCGCAGCCCGTTCAAGATGGCGCCGGCAGCCTCCTGCCGCCATTCCGCTGAGGTCACCCGGGCGGCATCGCTCGGGTTACGCATGTTGGCGCACTCGATGAAAATCTTGGGCACTCGCGACAGGTTGAGCCCGCCCAAGTCGCTGCGGACGACCAGCCCGGGCGCCTCGTAGGCGGCCGTCTGCTCGCCGGTACCCGCTGCGAAGGCGACCTTGACCGACCGCGCGAGGGCAGCTGACCTGCTCAGGATGGCCGCGTTGCCACCGTCCGGCGCGATCCCGGGGGCGATCACGTGGAAGCCGGGGTCAGCTGCGGGGCCGCCATCAGCATGGATCGAGATCGCCGCATCAGCGCTCGCCTGGTTGCCGATGCCGGCGCGGACGTTGACGCACGGTCCGACCCCGCTCGAGTCCGACCGGGTCAGCACCACGTTCGCGCCCTGAGCACGAAGCAGCCCGGCTAGCCGGCTCGCGACGTCCATCGTGAACGCGTACTCGGGGTATCCCGCATCGGTCGAGGCGCCCGTGGTGTCGCACGGCTTGCTGAATCCGCCGGCGGGCACCAGCGCATTGATGAACCCGGGCGCGCTGGCATTGCCGCCGTTGTGCCCCGGGTCGATGGCGATGGTGCGGCCGGCAAGACCACCGCCCGCGGGCGCCGGCGGAGCGGGTGCCGGAGCCGGTGGCACGGCTGCTGCTGTGGTCGGCAGCGGCTGCAGACTGCGTGTGACAGGTGCTTGCGGCGTTGGCCGATGCGTCACGGAAGGGCTGGGGACGACGACCGGCGCGACAGGCGCGACAGGCACGGCCTCGGATGACGATTCAACCGGGGCCACGGTCGGCGATTCACCCGTTGTCGAGTGCGAACAGCCAGCTGCGGCAATACAGACCGCAAGGGCGAGCCATCCCGGCACCCTGCGGAACCGGCGGTGCGCGTCACGGAACTGAGGGCTCATACGACCAGTGTTATCGAACGATCGCTGCACGGCTCATGACCGCGATGAGTTCGGCCCCCCACCATCGTCTACAGGTCGCACGACTCCCCGGGAAGGCGAGCTCCCGCCGCACGAAAGGACGCAGTGCCATGCAGCAGAAAATCATCCCCAACCTGTGGTTCGACACGGAGGCCGAGCAGGCCGCGGGCTTCTACATCTCGGTATTCAAGAACTCCCGCATCGGCAACGTCGCTCACTACACCGAGGCCGGCCCGCGTCCCGCGGGCACCGTGATGACAGTCGAGTTCGAGCTGGACGGCCAGCGGTTCGTCGGCATCAACGGTGGACCCGAGTTCACCTTCAGCGAGGCCGTCTCCTTCCAGATCACCTGCAAGGACCAGGACGAGGTCGACTACTACTGGGAGCGGCTCGGCGAGGGCGGGCAGGAGGGGCCCTGCGGCTGGCTCAAGGACAGGTACGGCCTGTCGTGGCAGGTCGTACCCGAGGGAATGGACGAGCTGTTCGCCGACCCCGACCCGCAGCGGGCGCAGCGCGCGATGCAGGCGATGTTCGGCATGACCAAGATCGACGTGGCCGCACTCCAAAAGGCAGCAGACGGTGTGGAAAGCCCCTGACCGGCAGGGCATCACGCGGACACAACGCGATCGTCTGCGCCGGACGACCCGGACATCTCGGGCAGGTGTCGATCAGGATGTGTCGCGCGCCGACACATCCTGATCGACGTCACCTCGCGTTACGGGCAGAACGTCCACTTGTTGATCAGGTTGTGTCGCTCACGGACCGGGCGGACGCCTCAGGCGGCCGCCCGCTGCTCCACCCCTGCTGGTTCAGCAGCCGACGAGAACTCGACCGCGCCGTCCTCGATATCGCCGTACCGGAACAGCGCGAGGTCACGCAGGTAGTTCTGATAGAGCCGCCACGGCGCCGCGTCGCCCTGCCTGGGGAAGTCACCGACCGAGCGCAGGACGTAGCCGGAGGCGAGGTCGACGAAGGGGCGGCTGGGCAGCGTCGGCTGCGTCCACCGGGGCGTGACCTGCTGGTAGCCGTGCTCGTCCAGGTGCGCCAGCAGCCGGCAGACGTAGCGGCTGACGAGGTCGCACTTCAGCGTCCACGAGGCGTTGGTGTAGCCGATCGCGGCAGCGAGGTTGGGGACGCCGCTGAACATCATCCCCTTGTAGCCGACGGTGTCCGACAGGCGCACGGTCTCACCGTCGACGACGAGCGTCACGCCGCCCAGCGCCAGCATGTTGAGCCCGGTCGCGGTCACGATGACGTCGGCCTCGAGCTCCTTGCCCGAGGTGAGCCGAAGCCCCTTCTCGGTGAACGTCTCGATCAGGCCGGTCTCGACCGAGGCGCGGCCACTGCTGATGGCGGCGAACAGGTCGCCGTCGGGCACCAGACACAACCGCTGGTCCCAGGGCTCGTAGCGCGGCTTGAAGTTGGCGTCGATGTCGTAGCTCGCAGGGAGGCTCTTCTGCAGCCCCTTGCGCAGCATCGCCTTCATCAGCTTGGGCCGGCGGCGGCTGATCTGGTAGCTGAGCATGGTGAGCAGCACGTTCTTCCAGCGCACGATGGCGTAGGCCGTCTTGGCGGGCAGCAACCGGCGCAGCCGGTCTGCGATGGCGTCGCGAGCCGGCAGGGAGGCGACGTAGCTCGGCGAGCGCTGCAGCATCGTCACGTGTGCCGCCTGGTCGGCCATCGCGGGCACGAGCGTCACCGCTGTGGCGCCGCTGCCGATGACGACGACCCGCTTGCCGGTGAAGGCCAGGTCCTCCGGCCAGTGCTGCGGGTGAACGATCTGGCCGGCGAAGCGTTCGCTACCCGGGAAGACCGGCGTGTAGCCCTGGTCGTAGCGGTAGTAGCCGGTGCAGGAGAACACGAAGCTGCACGAGACATGCACCCGCTCGCCGGTGCCGACCCGCTCCGCCTCGACCGTCCACCGTGCCTCGTCGCTTGACCACTCGGCGCGGACGACCCGAAGGCCATAACGGATCTTCTTGTCGACCCCGTGATCGCTGGCAGTGTTGCGGATGTACTCCAGGATCGAGGGGCCGTCGGCAATGGACTTGGCCCCCGGCCACGGGCGGAACGAGTAGCCGAGCGTGTACATGTCGGAGTCCGACCGGATGCCGGGGTAGCGGAACAGGTCCCAGGTGCCGCCCGAGGCCTCGCGGGCCTCGAGGATGGCAAACGTCTTGCCCGGCAGCTCGGTCTGCAAGTGGCAGGCCGCTCCGATGCCGGACAGCCCGGCCCCGATGATCAGAACATCGACGTGGTCGAGCGGGGTGCCGGCGGCCGGCGAGGCGCTGGCCAGGGCCGCATCAGGAGGCGTCATCAAGCGTCATCCAAGCAGGAGGGGGTGATGACGCAACGCTACCGACTCCCTTGGGGCGGCTGGCGACCGGGACAGGCACCAGCGGCCGAGCGCAGCTTGCCTCAGAAACTGCCGGCCTTGCGTTCGCGGCGCGACCTGCCGTCCGGGTCGAACACCAGGCCGTACATCGGCTCGGCCCACAGCCGCTGGATCCGGCTGACGGGCACGGGGTCGTGCACCCGCACCTGCCCCGGTGGCCGGGGCCCGCCGCGGCCGCCGGCATGCCAGGCGTCGAGCGCTGCGGCGGCCGCTTTCCAAGCGGCGAACCCGCGCACGGGATCGACCAGCTCGGGATCCCCCACATCCCGCCCGAGGTGCTCACCCCACAGCTGCAGGCGCAGCTCACGGGGAAGCCGGCGGGCGCCGTCGCCGAAGCCGTCGAGCCGGCGGGGCTCGCGCTCGTCGCGCTCGGTGTCGACGACGGCGCAGGTGAGCTCGCTGTCGCTGGTCCACGAGCGGCGGTTGAAGTTGTCCGAGCCGCAGGTGAACCAGACGTCGTCGACGATGCACACCTTGGCGTGCACGTAGATGGGCACGCCCGCCGCGTTCTCGAGGTCGTACACCGCCACGCGCTGCGGGGCGGCCGACCGCAGCAGCTCGAGCGCGGTGATCTGGCCGACCCGGTTCGGCGGCCCGTTGACCGCACCGTCGCTGTCGGGGAATCGTGGCACGACTGCGATCACCTGCAGATCGGGTGAGCGCTCGAGTGCCTCGACGATGCCGCGGGCCACGGGCTCGGACCACAGGTACTGGTCCTCGACGTAGATCAGGGAGCGGGCCAGCGAGAAGGCCTTGGTGTAGGCGCGCGCGATGCTGCGCTCCCCGCCGGGCGCGAAGGGGAAGCCGGGGCGCTTGCGGCCGTAGGTCCGCAGCACCTGCACCGCCTGCTTGCCCTTCGGCGAGGGGGTGGGAAAGCGCTCCGGCAGCGGTGCCGGGTGGCGGGGCATCCGGGCGCGGCGCTGAACCGCCATCCGGTAGGGCGTCCGGCGGTCGAGCGGATGCTTGTCGTCCCAGCGCTCGGAGAAGGTGAACAGCAGGTCGCCGACCACTGGCCCGTGCAGCTCGAGCATGGCGTCGTGCCACGGCGCCTGCTTGCCGTACCGGCGGTCCATCGGCTGGGCCTGCGGATCGCCGTTGTGCGATGCGTCGTCCCGCCGCCCGTGGCACAGGTCAATGCCGCCGGTAAAGGCGACGTCGCGGTCCGCGTCGTCCTTGTGCCGGATGACGAACAGCTTCTGGTGATGGGAGCCGAACCGGCGGACGCGCTGGTCCAGCAAGGCCTCACCGCCCGCCTCGTTGACCTGGGTACCGAGGTGGTCGTTCTGCTGCGCGCTGAACGAGGCGTGGTCGGAGTGCGAGCGCCAGAGCAGGCCGCGGACCTCGACACCGGCCCGCACAAGGCTCGCGAGGGCGTCGCCGATCGTCGGGCCGGCGGGCAGCAGCCGCTCGTCAGGGTCGCCGCGCCAGTCGGTGAAGTAGACGCGGTCATCGGCTCCGAGACCCTTCAGCTCCTCGTGCAGGCGCTTGAAGTAGGTGGCGCCGTGGACGAGGGGGATCACCGTGTTCCCGTGCGTCCAGGCCACTCCGTCGCCGCGGTGCCGGTCGAGCTCCGTCGCCGGGTTGCCCCGCTCGAGGGCGGTGAGGAACCATCGCAGCTGGGTGGCGTCGTCCGCCTGGTCAGAGTCCACCTGCTCAGAGTCCACCTGAGCAACGTCCCACGTCGAGATGCGGGCCCCCGGAAGGGCGCACCGAAGATCGGCAGATCTCAACCCGGCAGCAGCACCCCTGGGTTCAGTACGCCGGCCGGGTCGAGCGCGCCCTTCGCCCCACGCAACGCCACAGCGAAGGGCTCGGGGCGCTGCGCGTCGTACCACCGGCGGTGGTCGCGCCCGACCGCGTGATGATGGGTGATGGTGCCGCCGCAGGCCGTGAGCGCATCGCTTGCGGCGGCCTTGACCTCGTCCCACTGCGCGACCTCGCTGCCGCGCCGCGCGGGGGCCAGCACCGTGAAGTAGGGGGCGATCCCGTCGACGTAGGCGTGTGTGGTGCGGCAGGTGACCCTGCCGCCGCCGCAGACCCGGCGCAGCGCATCCCCGACGTCGGTGCTGACCCTGGCGACCAGCTCGTCGAAGCTGTCCCACGGCACCGCCGTCTCGAACGTCTCGACAAGCACGCCGAGCAGCACCAGCGACTCCCGCAGGTACGGCGCGCGCAGGAACGTCGAGCGCCACGCCTGGCTCGAGGACCCGCGGTCGCCGGACTCGATGACACGCAGCCCGGCCGCGCGGCACAGCTCCAGGGCGGCAGCAGCATCACCATCGACCGGCGCGTACACCGACTCGAAGCCCAGCAGCAGTGCGGTCTCGCCGGTGGCAAGCAGGCCGGACAGGGCGGCCTCAGCGGCGTCGACCAGCCGGCAGGTCGCCGGCGTGAGGCCAGCCTGCAGCACAGCGCGCACCGCCCGGCCACCGGCTGCGAGGTCGGGCGCGCCCAGCACCGCCGACCACCGGTGCACCGGCCGCGGCTGGGCGCGCAGCCACGCCTCGGTCACCACGCCGAGCGTCCCCTCGCTGCCGAGCAGCAGCCGGTCGGGGCTCGGGCCCGCGCCGGAGCCGGGCAGCCGGCGCGACTCCCACACCCCGGCCCCGGTGACCGCCCGCACCGACTCGACCAGGTCGTCGACGTGCGTCGAGCCCGTAGAGAAGTGCCCGGCGGCCCGCGTCGCCACCCAGCCGCCGACGGTGCTCTGCTCGAACGACTGCGGGTAGAAGCGCAGCGTAAGGCCGTGCTCGGCGAGCGCGGCTTCCGCGTCGGGGCCGCGGGTGCCGGCCCGCAGCCGGGCCGCTCGGCTGGTCGAGTCGACCTCGACCAGCCCGGCCATCCGGGTCAGGTCGAGGCTGACGGGCGCGTCGAGCCCGACCGGTTCCACGCCGCCAACCACGCTCGTGCCGCCGCCGAACGGCACCAGCGGCGCCCCGACGCGGGTGGCCCAGTCCAGTGCCTCGGTGACCTCGTCCTCGGTTCGAGGGCGCAGCACCACATCGGCGGGATGGGGCACCTGCCCGCGCATCCCGCGGACGACGTCGCGGTACGACCGCCCGAGGCCGTGCCGCAGCCGGTCGGCCAGATCGGTGCCGGCGACCGCCTGCAGCCGGGGCGGCAGGGTGCCGAACCGGCGCGATGCGGGCAGCTCGGGCAGCCCGGCGGGCGCCTCCGCGGCCTGCACATTGACCCCGGTCGTGCGGTGCACCGCCGGCGCCAGGGCATCGAGGTCCGCGGGGCGTGGTTCGTCCGCCGCCGTCCCCCACCCCCACACCGGGTATGACGAGGAAGAAGGAGCACCCCGGGTACGGGTGCCTTCCGACACCCCCGCCTACAGCAGCGCGTGCAGGGAGGCGAACTCCTGCTCGAGCAGGTCGGCCAGGTGCTCGACATCGGGAACGAGCTCGCGGTCGGCCACGAGGGAGAAGTCGAGGATGTCGAGGTAGCTCTGCAGCGTGATGTTCAGCCCCTGGCCGTCGGTGATCGTCGACACGGGGTAGTAGTGCTCCAGCTTGGCGCCGTCGAGCGTGAGGGCCCGCCGGGGGCCGGGCACGTTGGAGATGACGAGGTTGAACGGCGGCCGCACGCGGTCGGCCACCCGCAGCCGGCTGGCCACGCTCGCCGCCCGGATGGCGAGCGCCGGCGGGGCGAAGTCGGCGTACTGGGTCAGCACGTCGGCCGGCATCAGCTTGAAGCGATCCTTGGCCTCGTTCATGGCCTCGTGGACCCGCTGCATGCGGACCTTCGGGTCGGCCTCGTCCGTCGGGATGGGAGGGAAGATCGCCGAGACCCGGTTGGTCCACGGGTCGCTCTCGTGCCCGGTCCGGATCGACACCGGCACCATCGCGACCAGCGGCTGGTCGGGCAGCGCGTCCTTCTCCTCGAGGTAGGTCCGCAGCGCGCCCGAGCACGCCGCCATCACCACGTCGTTGACGGTGAACCCAGCCACCCGCTTGAACGCCTTGACGTCCTCGAGCGACACGGAGCGCAGCGCCACCCTGCGGTTGCCGCTGATGGCGCCGTTGAACGGGGTGAGCGGCGCGGCAGCGACCGGCGGGGTCTGCGCGCTGTCAGTTCCGTCGTGGCCGTCGGCATGGCCATTCGAGCGGCGGCTCAGGCTGGCACCCACCGGGTTGGGCAAAGTTTTCATGAGGTCGGCCAGGCCGGTCAGCCCCTTGTTGCGGGTGAGCTCCCCGAGCGCCCGGACGCTGCGCACCTGCAGGCGGGCGTACTTCGTCGGCTTGCGCACCACGTCGGTCAGCGCCCGGCCGAGCACCTCGGCCTGTGAAGGCACCGGTGGTGCCTGCGGCAACGCGGCATCCGGGACGGGCGGCGACTCCGTGCCCTCGGGCTGGTACATCAGCGCCATGAGCTCCGCGCCGGCCGCGCCGTCGATGGCGGCGTGGTGCAGCTTGGTCAGGATCGCGAACCGGTCGTCGGACAGGCCCTCGATCACGTACGCCTCCCACAGGGGATGCGACCGGTCGAGCGGGCGGGCGATCAGGCGGGCAACCAGCGCCGCCAGCTTGTCGTCGGTCCCGGGCGGCGGAACGGCGGTGTCGCGGATGTGGAACTCGAGGTCGAAGTCGGGGTCCTCGATCCAGTAGGGGTGGTCGAGCGCGAGGGGCACCTCCACCAGCCGGCGCCGGAACGGCTCGAGCTGCGGGAGGTAGGCCGCCAGGCGGTCGCGCAGCGCCTCGTAGGGCGACCATCCGGGCACGTCGGGTCGCCGGAAGACGGCGAGGCCGCTGACGTGGCCCCACGCCTTGGACGTCTCCATGTAGAGAAAGCCGGCGTCGACTCCACTGAGCTGTTGCATGGTTCTGCTCCCTCGGACACTCTCCGACTGCACGGCGATGCCGAACAGTGGTGGCAGCGTAGGGCCACCCGTTCACGCGGTCGACACCGGCTGGTCACGCGCTCCGGCCGCTCAGGCCGCGCCGATGACACCCGCTGCGGCCAGCGCCGCGACTTCCTGCTCCGGCAGGCCCAGCTCGGCCAGCACCTCCGCCGTGTGCTGCCCGACTTCCGGTGCCGGGCCACGCGGCCCGCTCTCGGCGCCGGCGATGCGGATGGGCGAGGCCACCGTCGGGAACGGCCCCGACGCTGGATGCTCGACGACGGGGAACAGCCCGATGGCGGCGGCCTGCCGATCGGCGGCCAGCTCGGCCACGGTCGAGGCGGGCGCCCAGATGAACGTCTGCTCGTCGAACAGGCTCCCCCACTGCTCCAGCGTGCGGGTCGCGAACACCTCGTCCATCAGCGCGGTGAGCTCGGCCATGGTGCTCGCCCGACCCGGGTGCGTCGCGAACCGGGGGTCCTCGATCCACTCCGGGCGCCCGACGGCGGTGCAGAACCGGTCCCAGTAGTGCAGCTCAGGCATGAACAGCAAGATCCATCGCCCGTCGGCGCACCGGAAGCTGCCGTGCAGCGCGTGCGGGCGACCGCGGCGGCCGAGCGCGGGCGGGTTCTGGCCGTCGACCAGCGTGGGTGCGAGGTCGGTCGACATCGTCCATGCCGCGGTCGCGAGCAGGCTGACGTCGATGACCTGACCGGCGCCGGTCGCCTCGACGAGCCGCAGCGCCGCGAGGATGGAGGAGAACAGGGCGAGCGCGGCAGTGTGGTCGCCCTGGGCCGGGCGCATCCGGGGCGCGAGGTTGCCCGGCTCCGACATCGACTCGATGATCGCGCCGCGACCGAAGAACGCGGTGATGTCGTACCCCGGGCGCGCGGCGTCGGGGCCGTCGAGCCCGTAGCCGGTGAGCGAGGCGTGCACGAGCCGCGGGTTGGCCTCGAGCAGCGAGGCAGAGTCGAGGCCGTACTTGCGCTGGCGGTCGGCGAGCAGGTTGTTGATGAACACGTCGGCACGGGCGGCGAGCTTGCGCACCAGCTCGGCCCCCTCGGGCCGGTTCAGCGCCACGGCCACGCCGCGCTTTCCCCGGTTGTCCATCTGGAAGCTGGCGTCGAGCGGCGGGGCACCAGGTGCCACGGTCGGCTGCCGGGTGGCGAGCCGCATCGCGTCGCCCCGCAGCGCCTCGACCTTGATGACGTCGGCGCCGAGGTCGGCCATCATCGCGGCGGCGCCGGGTGCCGCCATCCAGTTGGCGACCTCGACGACCCTGATGCCGTCCAACGGTGCGACCACGAGGCCACTCCTCCCCTGTTGCTCAGCTTGTTGCTCCCGGCGTGCTCGCCGGACAGTGGACCACGGCGACTCGCCAGGCTCGACAGCAGGTTGCGGCCTCGGGGGGCAGCTGCGGGTGAGGTGTCGCGAGGCTCTCGCCGGGGCAACGAGAGCGCACCGGCAGCGGCGAGCACGGACCCTCCTGCGACGCCCGCGCGAGACCAAGGATGGCGCGAGATGACGACGAACCAGCAGGCACCCGACCAGAACCCGGACGCCCAGTACCGAACCGCTGCCGTCGTGGGCGCCGGCACCATCGGCCTGTCGTGGGCGACGCTGTTCTCGGCGTACGGGATGCAGGTGCAGGTCACCGACCCGCGGCCGGACCTCGAGCAGACCGTGCACGGGACGGTCCGCCAGTTCGCCGCGACGCTCCCGGGAGGCCCCCGTGACCCCGACGACCTGCTCAGCAGGATCGGGATCGCGGCCGAGCTGGACGACGCGGTGGCCCAGGCCGACGTCGTGCAGGAGAACGGGCCGGAGAAGGTGGACTTCAAGCAGGACCTGTTCGTCCGGATCGAGCACGCCGCCCCCAGCCACGCCCTGCTGCTGTCGTCTTCCTCAGGAATCATGGCCAGCGACATCAGCCGCGACATGAAGGCGCCGGGCCGGGTCGTCATCGGCCACCCGTTCAACCCCCCGCACGTGATCCCGCTGATCGAGGTGGTGCCCGGGCAGCGGACCACCCCGGAGACGGTGGAGGCCGTCGTCGCCTTCTACCACTGGCTCGACAAGGTGCCGGTCGTGCTGCACAAGGAGATCGGCGGCTTCGTCGCCAACCGGCTCCAGTCGGCGATGTTCCGCGAGTGCGTGAGCCTGGTCCTGAAGGGCGTCGTGACTCCGGCGGAGCTCGACACCATCGTCAGCGAGTCGGTCGGCCCCCGCTGGGCGACCAAGGGCCCGTTCGAGAGCTACCACCTCGGCGGCGGCCCCGGCGGGCTGCGCCACCTGCTGGAGCACCTCGGCCCGGGAATGGCGCGGCGGTGGAAGGACCTCGGCGACCCCGAGCTCTCGCCCGGGACGGTCGAGATGCTGAGCGCCGACAGCGACAATCGCTTCCGCGGCCAGAGCTACGAGCAGATGACCGAGAACCGCGACCGCGAGCAGCTTGCCGTCCTCGCCGCCCGCGACGCGGCGCGGGCGGAGGCCCGGAAACAGGGCGCGTAGCCACAGCCGCCGGGTCACAAGAGGTCAGCGGCCCCGTGACGGCGCTTCCGCACGCGGCGCCCAGGTCAGTGCGGTGATGCTCCTTCAGCGACCACCCCAGCCTCGACGAGCGCTGCCAGCTCGTCACCGGACAGCCCCGCCTCGGTCAGCACGGCGCGGGTGTGCTCGCCAACGCGTGGCGCCGCACCGCGCGGGCTGATGTCGACGCCGCGGATGCGCATCGGGGCGGCGACCGTCCGCGCCGTCCCCCCGCCGGCCAGCGGCACCTCCGGGAACAGGCCGATCGCCTCGGCCTGCGGATCGGCGGCGAGCTCGGCCATCGTGGCAGCCGGGCCCCAGATGAAGCGGTGCTCGTCGAACAGCCGGCCCCACTCGGCCAGCGTCCGGGTCGCGAACAGCGCGTCCATCACGTCGGTGACCTCAGGCATGTGCTCGCGCCGGGTCAGCACGGTCTCGAACCGCGGGTCGCTGACCCACTCGGGATGCCCGACCGCCTCGCAGAAGCGGGGCCACCAGTGCGGCTCGGGCATGAACAGCAGGATCCACCTGTCGTCGGCGCACCGGAAGCTCTCGTGCAGCGCGTGGTTGCGGTACCGCCGCCCGGTCGACGGCGGGTTCTCGCCGTCGACGAGCGTGGCCGACAGGTCGGTGGCGATCGTCCAGGCCGCGGTCGCGAACAGGCTGACGTCGACCACCTGCCCCTGCCCGGTCCTCTCCACCATCCGCAATGCGGTCAGGATGGCGGTCACCAGTGCCAGTGCTGCCGTGTGGTCGCCCTGCGCGGCACGCGACCGTGGGGCCTGGCTGCCCGGCTCGGTGATGGCGTGGGTGATGCCGCCGCGGCCGAAGAAGGCGGTGATGTCGAAGCCGGCCCGGGTTGCGTCGGGGCCCTGCAGCCCGTAGCCGGTCATCGTCGCGTGCACCAGCCGCGGGTTGGCGGCGAGCAGGGTGTCGGCGTCGAGCCCGAACTTGGCCTGCCGCCGGGCGAGCAGGTTGTTGACGAAGACGTCGGCGCTGGTCACCAGGCGGCGGATCAGGTCCCCGCCCTCGGGGCGGTCGAGCGCGACGGCGATGCCTCGCTTGCCGCGGTTGTCCATCTGGTACGCGGCGTCGACCGGCTCCCCGCTCTCGGGCAGCACCGGCTGCCGGATGACCCCGCGAACCGCGTCACCACGAAGCGGCTCGACCTTGACGACGTCGGCGCCGAGGTCGGCCAGAATAGCGGTGGCTCCGGGCGCCGCCATCCAGCCGGCGACCTCGAGGACCCGAACACCCTCCAGCGGGGCAACCATGCTGAGCCCTCTCCTGCTAGCGACCGGTCCACTGGGGCTGCCGCTTCTCGGCGAACGCCCGCGGCCCCTCGCGAGCGTCCTCCGTCTGCCGGATCCGGTTCGATGCCTCGGCGCTGCGCTCCCAGCCTTCCTGCTCGGTCAGCTCCAGCGCGTCGCGGGCGATGGCCAGGCTCTCGCGGACCGCGAGCGGGGCGTTGGCGCAGATCCGCTCCGCAAGGGCCCGGGCGGTGGGGAGCACCTCGTCGTGGCTGGTCAGCCGGTTGACCATGCCGAGTCGGTAGGCCTCCTCCGCCGGGAGCCGCTCGCCGGTGAGGATCAGCTCGCGCGCCCGGGCGGGCGGGATCACCCGAGGCAGCCGGAACAGCCCACCGGCGGCCGCCACGATGCCGCGGGTGACCTCGGGAAGCCCAAAGGCGCTGTCGCTGCTTGCCACCACGAGGTCGCAGGCGAGTGCCAGCTCGGTTCCACCGGCAAGGGCGAAGCCGCGCACCGCTGCAATGACCGGCTTGGTACGCGGGTAGCGGACGAAGCCGGCGAAGCCCCCTGGCTCGACGCTGAGCTCGGACGCGCGCCCGGCAGCGATGGCCTTGAGGTCGGCGCCGGCCGAGAACATCGCGCCGGCTCCGGTGAGGATGGCGACCCAGACCTCGGGATCGGCCTCGAACCGCTCCATCACGCTGGTCATGGCGAGCGCGAGCTCGGGACTGACGGCGTTGCGCTGCTCCGGCCGGTTGAGGGTGATCGTCGCGACGTGGCCGTCGACTTCGTAGAGAACTTCGTCGGCCATGCTGGCCTTCCTGTCGGGCTGTGCGATGGGGGCTGGTGGCGCGGAACTCGTGCTACTCGGCGAGGTAGTCCACGACGAGGGAGGCTCGACCGAGGGTCAGGTCGGTCAGGATGTGGCTGGCCGAGACGATCTCCCGCACGGGCAGATCGGCCAGGGGCGCCAGCACGTGCTCGAACAGCTGCAGCCGGGCCGGCCCGCTCCAGGCCCCCTTGATCGTCATATCGGTGATCTGGCTGCGGACCAGCTCGCAGATGCGCAGCCTGCGGTTGTACCCGGGCAGCATCTTCAGGGCGAAGGTGGTCGCGCCGATCTCGGCGCGGGCATCGGCCTCGTCCATGACTGCGTGCTTGTAGCCCATGGTGGCGGTGGCGACCCGCAGCGAGCCGTAGTCGAGCGTGCCCACCAGGGTGTCGCTGTCGACGTACAGCCCCGGCGCCCCGAGCTTCTTGGGGAAGGCGCTGATCTCCCGCCCACTCGCGATGGAGGCGAGGCTGTCGACGTACATGGCGTGCAGGTAGTCGGCCGGTTCCCCCTCGTACTCGACCCGGATGATCTGCCCGGACTCCGAGAACGACCCCAGCCCGGTGACGTCGGGCATGCGCATGACCTCGAAGCGGACCAGCGGCTCGGCGACGGTCAGCGGCTCGGGCACCACGCGCTGCAGGGCCTCGAGGTCGGTGCGGTAGGTGATGTTGAGGTACTCGCGATTGGTGAACCGGTACGGACCACCCGGGGGGTAGGCAGGCGCTCCCAGCGGCGTCGTCCCCTGTCGGCGAATGTCCTCGAAGCGCATGCACTCTCCCCATCCCTGGTGGCTCCGCAGCGTAGCGCCGGCCGGCGGGGCATCATCAGGCACCCCCCGGCCGCTGCTCGACAGGAACTGCGCGGGGTATCAGAGGAAGGCGGCGGGGTCGAACGCGTCGATGTCGATGATCCGCAGGCGCGGCAGGGGCTTGTTGAACGCCTCCGCGTCGTGCTCGAGGTCGTACACCCGCAGCCCCGACGCCGCCAATTCGGTGTACCCGCCGTTGACGAACTCGGTGAAGGCCAGCAGCCCGACGCGTCGGTCGCCGCCGAGCAGAGCCGAGATCTGCGGCAGGAAGTCGCCGTCGTGGCTCCCCAGCAGGACGTCGCCAGCACGGGCGGACACCGCATCGAGCGTGCGTTGGATGCCGACATCGACCACCTTCACCCCCGGCGGGCCCGACAGCGGCACCGGCCGGAAACCGATCGCCGTGAGCGCTTGGACGAAGGCCATGGGCAGGTGGCCGGAGCTGGCGTTGATGAAGAACAGGCCCTTGACCGGCTGGCCCCACAGCCGCTCGGTGAACGAGAGCACCCGCTCCCACCGCGGGCGCTCGTCCGGGGCGGGGCGGTGCGCCAGGACGTTGACGCCCAGGGTGGCGTCGAGGTTCTCCCCGTCGATCAGCAGGTAGGTGACGCGATCGGGAGCCGCGGGACCATCGGCTACCCGCTCGTCGGTCATCCGGACCTCCCTCAGGGCTCAGCGGCGGCGTACCCGTCAGCCACGGGCACACCTGCTGTCAGCGCCGCAGGAAGATTTCCCCTCCCGCCGCCGGGAGCATGCCCTGACGCACCGCCGAGGCAGGAGCACTGACCAGAGCGCCAACGTACGACCTGTCCTGCGGAAACGCCCGCGAGCTCACGTACACAAGCCCGTGGTGAGCGTGCTGCTGCGGCCTGTGGCCTGGCCACCCATCCCTTACTCAAGGCAGCGAAGTCGCGTACGCGCGCAGGCCGGTTCGTGTGCGCCGTCGGCTCCAACACGCAAACGCCTCTCAGGCCACCGTTTCAGCCTCGAAGAAGGGACTTTGTGTGCGACCACCGGTTGAGCCCGAGGGCCTGACATCGCGTGAACTGCGGGGGCGGCCGCTGCTCGTCAGCAGCGGCCACCCGATGAGCGGACCTCGACGAGCCGGTCGCTCAGGCCTCGGTCAACTCGCGCGGGGCTGCCGTCGGCTGCTCCAGTTCCGGCGCCGGCTGGGGACGCCGCAGGCTGAGCACCACCGCTGCGGTCAGCGCCGCGACAATCACGCCGAGGCTGAGCAGCGAGGGAATCTCCGGGATCGACGCGCTGATCGTCTTGTGGCCCGCCTGCAGGAACAGCTTGACGCCGATGAACGCCAGGATGAACGCCAGCGCCTTGCTCAGGTAGTGGAACCGCTCGAGCAGCCCGGCCAGCAGGAAGTACAGCGCACGCAGGCCGAGGATCGCGAACGCGTTGCTCGAGTAGACGATGAACGGGTCGTCGCTCACCGCGAGCACCGCAGGCACGCTGTCGACGGCGAACACGAGGTCGGCGGCCTCGATCGCGACGACGACGGCGAGAAGCGGCGTGGCCACCCGGCGGCCGGCCTCGCGCACCAGGAAGCGGGTGCCGTGGTACTCCTGCGCTACCGGGATCACCTTGCGCAGCGCCCGCACGGCAAGGCTACGACCGGGATCGACGGCGTCGTCATCGTCTCGCAGCAGCTTGATCGCGCTGTAGACGAGGATCGCGCCGAACACGAACAGCACCGCGGTGAACTGGCTGACCAGGGCCACGCCAGCACCCAGGAAGATGCCGCGGAAGACGAGCGCCCCGAGGACGCCGAAGAACAGCACGCGGTGCTGGTAGGCAGCGGGCACCTGGAAGTAGCCGAAGATCAGCGCGAAGACGAACAGGTTGTCGACCGACAGGCTCTTCTCCAGCAGCCAGGCGGTCGTGAAGTCGACCGCCGGCCCCCCGCCCAGCGTGAGCGCGAGGACACCGGCAAAGGCCAGGGAGAGCCCGACCCAGATACCGCTCCACACCGCGGCTTCGCGGAACCTGATCTCGTGCGCGCCGCGGTGCGACAGTAGGTCGATCAGGAGCATGACGAGGATGACGCTCCCGAGGGCTGCCCACGCCCACCACGGGACGCCAGATGACACAGACATGAGACTCCTTGGCTCGGCTAGGCTTCGTACCTCTCTAGAGTCTCTTGCCGAGTACCGGATGTCTGAGGACGATGCCGGACGCCTTCTGCCGTGATTGGTTGCCCGAGTACGGCAATCAGGCGCGTCAGGCGATCAAGTGGCCGGGCCAGTCGAGCAGCCGCGCGCCGAGCACCGCCGCCTGCAGGGTGAACCGCTGCTCGGGCTCGGCAGGGTCGTGCCCGGTCAGGGCATGCACGCGGTCGAGCCGGTAGGTCAGAGCCCGGACCGACAGGTGCAGGGCGCGCGCCGCCCGCGCGGAGTTCCCGCCGGCGTCGAAGTACGCCCGCAGGGTGGCCAGCAGCGGCTCGGCGCCACCGCGTGCGCCGAGTAGCGGTGTGAGCACCGCCGTCACCAGATCCGTGATCGCCGGCCGGTCGCGCAGGAGCACCTGGTAGACGAGCAGGTCGGCACCGTCGACGACAGGACGGTCGAGACTCAACCTCTCGGCGAGCTCCAGGGCACTGCGCGCCTCGTCGTAAGACGCGCGCACCCCCCTCGCGCCGGTGCGAGCGCGTCCCAACCCCAGGCGCCACCGCCCGACGTCGGCACGGCGCTGCAGCTGCACGGCAGCGTCCTCGCCGGGTTGTGGCCCGAGGACGGTGCTGAGCCGCTCCGCCACGAAGCGGATGGCCGCAGCGTCAGGGGCGGCAAAAACGACAACGAGCAAGGCCTCCTTGCTCGCGACCAGTACGCCCGCATCGCCCTTGCTGCCCAGCACCGAACGTTCGACGACCCCGAGCACCGCACTGCCGTCGTCGAAGGCCTGCTCCGCGCGGATGACCCCCACGGCGTGCGGCCCGGACAGGTCGAGCCCGTACTCGGCGGCGCGGTCGACGAGCCCTGCCGCGTCGCCCCGCCCGAGCAGCAGATCATCGACGAACTCGCGCCGCGCGGCCTCCTCGGCACGGATGACCCGCCGCCGGGCCAGCTGGAATCCTTCAGTCACGGCAGCAACGGCGTCGTCGGCGGCGCGAAGGACGGCCTCTCCGGCGCGCACGACCCCCTGCGGGTCGTGCGACGCGTTGACGACGGCCGGCAGATGCCGCCAGAGCCGCCAGGCCGCGGACAGGTAGAGGTCGACGAGTGCTCGCAGCGCGACGCCCCGGCGGGCTGCCTCTCCCCCTCGCTCGCGGTAGCGGGCGAGCTCGGCCCGCCCGAGTCGCCGCCCGGTCGCTGCAGCGCGCTCGCTGGCGGCGAGGAAGTCGCCGAGCAGCTCGGGGTCGAGACCGCCCGCGTCGTCGGACGCGCCCGCGGCGACGCCGGTCCGCTGCGCGGGCGGAACCCGGTGAACCGCTGTCGTCATCGCACTCCTCGTTGCCGTACTACGGCACATTGCGCTACTGATGTTGGCCGGAGTCTGACCTATGCTGCCGGACCAACGCAAGACAGACTGGCGTCAGCTGCATCAGCAGTGTCCTCCCGAGGAGCCAGCCGTGTCCGAACGCCTCCCCCACTCCCCACCGGTATCCGCCACCCGGACCGGCCTTCGCGTCGCCGGCATCCCGCTGCGCCTGACCGCTCCCGCCATCGTCGTGTTGGGCTTGCTGGCGCTGTCCCTCGCCACCGGGCTGCTGCCGAACGCCGCTCCAGGCATGTCCGTGTCGGCCTACTGGGCCGCCGGCCTCGTCGGTGCCGCCGGCGCCTTCGCCGCGCTGCTGCTGCGCGAGCTCGCCCAGATCCTCGTGCGGCGCCGGTCCGGTCTCGACGTCGGCAGCGCGGTGCTCTCTCCCTTCGGTGCAGCGCAGGCCGGTCCCCCGGCCCCGACGCCGCGGCTCGAGGCCAAGGTCGCCCTTTCCGGCATGGCGGCCAACCTCAGCGCTGCCGCCGTTCTCGGAGGCGTTGGGGCTCTGCTGCAGGTCACGGGCATCGCCCCCCTGCTCGCCGCGGTAGCCCTGTACGTCGCGGGCCTCAACGCCCTGCTGGCCGCGGTGCACGCGCTGCCCGGACTGCCGCTCGACGGCGGGCGGCTGCTGCGGGCCTGGCGCTGGTCGCGCACCGGCGACCGGTCTGCTGCCACCTCGCTCGCCGCTAGGGCCGGCCGTCTCATCGGCCTGGTGGTCGTCGGCGCCGGACTCGTGCTCGTCCTTTCCGGCAGTCTGACCGGGCTGTGGGCACTCATTCTCGGTGCCTTCGTCATGGCCGCGGCACGACAGGAGCTGCGGGTGACGCAGGTCCACGACGCGCTTGCCGGCCTGACCGTCCGCGACGCGCTCTCGGCCGTCGGGCGCCTGCCACAGCCACAGTCGGAGTCACTTGCGGAGTCACTTGCGGAGTCACATGCACAGGAGAACTCGACGGTCGGGCTTGCCGCGTGGATGACGGTGGACGCACTGCTGCAGGACCACCCCCAGCTGTCCGGGCTCGACGACGTCCTGCCGCTGCGAGGGTTCGACGGCAGCCCCGCCGGCCTGGTGCCCCTGGCCGCCATCGCCGCCGTTCCCGCTGAGCGACGCGCAGAGATTCGGCTGCGCGACATCGCCGTTCCGGCCGATAGCCTGCCCGTGGCCCGCTTGGACGACCAGCTCGTCGACGTCCTGCTGCGCCCCCTGCCCGTCGGTCACGGAGCGGTGAAGCCAGGCCTGATCATGCTGGCCGGGCACATCCTCGTCGTCGCCGAGCACGGCAGCGAGCGGCTCGTCGGCGTCCTCGCGCCGGCCGACCTGGCCCGGGCGACGACCGTCGCGGGTCTGGTGCGCTCGCAGCCCGGTTCCGCGGTCCCTTCGACGAAGGACGCGCCTATCGCCGCCTGAACACCTCGGCCACCAGCCAGGTCACAGCACGAGTCACATCACCAGCACCACTCGCATCACCAGCACCACTCACATCGCCAGCACCATCCAGACCACAGGAGGAACCACCATGGGCGTCTCGCTCACCAAGGGCGGCAACGTCAGCCTCACCAAGCAGGCACCCGACCTCAAGGCCGTTCTCGTCGGTCTCGGCTGGGACCTGCGCACGACGACGGGCGACGACTTCGACCTCGACGCGTCGGCCATCTTGTGCAACGAGCAGGGCAGCGTCGTCTCCGACCGCGACTTCGTCTTCTTCAACAACCTCACCAGCTCCAACGGCGCGGTGCAGCACACCGGCGACAACCTGACCGGTGAGGGCGAGGGGGACGACGAGGTCATCAAGGTCGACCTCACGTCGGTGCCGGCCGAGGTCGCCAAGATCGTCTTCCCGGTGTCGATCTACGAGGGTGACACCCGTAACCAGTCGTTCGGCCAGGTGCGCAACGCCTTCATCCGCATCGTCGACCAGGCGGGCGGCGCCGAGCTGGCGCGCTATGACCTGTCCGAGGACGCGAGCACCGAGACGGCGATGGTGTTCGGCGAGCTCTACCGCAGCGGCTCGGAGTGGAAGTTCCGCGCCGTCGGCCAGGGCTACGCCTCCGGCCTGAAGGGCATCGCCACCGACTTCGGGGTGCACCTCTAAGCACCTCGGACCCCAAGGCACGGCCGGGTGGCGTAGCGGCCGCCCGGCCGTCAGCCGTCGCGGTAGGCAAGGATTGAATGCGGGATCGAGTGCGACCACACTGCAAGGAGCCCGGGCCATGTCCTTGAACCACCAGATCGTCGGCGACGCGATGCAGATGGCTGTGTGCACCCTGGTGCCCGGCCAGGTCGTCTACTGCGAAGCCGGCAAGTTCCTGTTCAGCAGCGCCGACGTGTCGATGGAGACCAAGCTCTCGCAGCCGTCCGATGCTGGGGCAGGCCAGCAGCAGGGCGGTTTCGGCAGGCTGATGCAGGGCGCGCTCGACGCGGGCAAGCGCATGATGGCGGGCGAGTCGTTCGCCTTCCAGCACTTCAGCAGCCGTGGCGGCGACGGGCTGGTGGCTTTCGCCGGTGTCCTGCCTGGGGAGATGCGGGCCATCGAGGTCCGCCCCGGGCAGACGTGGCTCACCGAGAAGGACGCCTTCGTGGCGGCAGAGGGCAGCGTGCGGTTCGACGTCGCCTTCAGCGGAATGCGCACCGGGCTGTCCGGCGGTGAGGGCTTCCTGCTCGAGAAGTTCACCGGCGACGGCACCCTGTTCATCGCCGGAGCGGGCAACTTCATCGACATCAACCCGGCGGAGTACGGCGGCAAACTGCTGGTTGACACCGGCTGCGTGGTCGCGTTCGACCAGAACATTCGCTACGGCGTCCAGCGGGTGGGCGGCCTCAACCGGCAGGGCATGATGAACGCCGTCCTCGGCGGCGAGGGGTTCTCGCTCGCCACGCTCGAGGGCGACGGCCAGGTGATCCTGCAGTCGATGACGATCGACGCGCTCGCCAAGGCCCTGCTGAAGAACGCAGGCGCCGGCGACAAGAAGACGGGGGCAGGACTCGGCGGGATCTTCGGTGGCTCGGCAGACTGATTTGGCCCGCGAAGCGCTACTTGCGGCCGGCCTTCCAGTTCATGCCCCACCCGTACTGCCGGTCGAGCTCGGCCTGCGAGCCGTCGATGTAGCGGATCTCGCGGCGGACGGTCAGCTGGCCGCCGTCGTTCTCGAGCATGGCGAGCGCGACGGTGCGCATCCCGGAGGATTCGTCGAGCCTGATCTCGATCGGTGCGGCACCGACCGGGAACATGGTGACGACGGCGTCGGCGCGGTCCCACGCCGGGGCGCCCTCGTAGATGAAGGCGAAGACCAGGATGCGGCGGATCTGGTCGAGGTGGTCGAGGTTGACGATGAGGTTCTCGCCCCCGGTGGCAGTGCCGGACCTGTCGTCGCCGTCGAGCATCACGTACGGCGGCGCCTGCAGCGAGCCGAACGCGTTGCCCAGCGCCTGGACGACCCCCTTGCGGCCGTCGGCCAGCTCCCACAGGCAGGCGAGGTCGAGATCGATCGACTGGCTCTTGCGGAACAGCCCGCCGCCCTTGCCGCTCTGCCAGTTGAGGTTGACCCGCATCTGACCCGATGCGCCGCCACGCTTCGACAGGCTCACCGTCGGACGGTCCTTGGTCAGGCTGACGGTCCCGCCCGCTCCACCCGATGCGGGCGGCTGCGCCGAGGACGGCGGTGGCGCAGGTGGCGCCGCGGCAGGCTGTTGCTCGCGCTTGGTGTAGTCGATCGGCACTGTCGTTGCCTCCCTGTCGTTGGTCCAGCCGCCACCGGCTCAGACGTTGACCCCGAAGTCCATGGCGATGCCGCGCAGGCCGGTCGCGTAGCCCTGGCCTACGGCACGGAACTTCCAGTCGCTGCCGTTGCGGTACAGCTCGCCGAAGACCATGGCGGTCTCGGTGCTGGCGTCCTCGGACAGGTCGTAGCGGGCGATCTCGGCGCCGCCCGCCTGGTTGACGATGCGGATGAAGGCGTTGCGGACCTGGCCGAAGCTCTGCCCGCGGGCGTCGGCGTCGTAGATGCTGACCGGGAACACGATGCGATCGGCCTCCCCTGGCACGGCGGCCAGGTTGACCTTGATCGCCTCGTCGTCACCCTCACCCTCACCCGTGAGGTTGTCGCCGGTGTGCTCGACCGACCCGTCAGGGCTCTTCAAGTTGTTGAAGAACACGAAGTGGCCGTCGCTGATGGCCTTGCCGGCGCTGGTCAGCATGATGGCGGAGGCGTCGAGGTCGAAGTCGGAACCGGTCGTCGTCCGCACGTCCCAGCCCAGCCCCACGGTGACGGCGGTCAGACCCGGCGCCTCCTTGGTCAGCGAGACGTTGCCACCCTTGCTCAGCGAGACACCCACGTGCTTTCCCTTCGTCGCCGTTGCGTCAGCCCCGATGTTGCCAGCATCGCCGGGCTGGAGGAACCCCTGCAGTGGTTGTCCCCACCCTCGCGCGCGGTACCCACACTCCGCTCCAGGCTGGCAGGCTGGCCGGTAGCGGTCCCGCGAGCACTGCAGGGGAGGTTGCTGTGACGGCTCAGCTGAGCAAGGGGGGCAACGTCTCCGTCGCGGCGGTCACGGGCGGCGCCACCGGGGTGACGGTGTCGCTGCACTGGCACGCGCGCCCCGGGCTCGACGCCGACCTGTCCGCCCTGCTGCTCACCCCCGACGGGCGCGTGCGCTCGGACGAGGACATGGTGTTCTACAACCAGCCGAGCGGCGCGAGTGGAGCGGTGGCGCACCGGGGCAAAGTGGTGTCCGGCGCGGTGACCACCGACTCGGTCAGCCTCGACCTCGCGCGCCTCCCGGCCGAGATCGATCGGGTGGTGATCGCCGCCAGTCTCGACGGCCCCGGCGGCTTCGGCCAGCTCGACGGCCTCGGGGTCACCCTCGCGGCAGCAGGTGGGCCGCCGGCGGCGTCGTACGACATCGCGGACGCGACCTCCGAGACGGCGCTGCTGTTCGTCGAGCTGTACCGCCGCGGCGGCGAGTGGAAGCTGCGGGCCGTGGGGCAGGGGTACTCGAGCGGGCTGGCCGGGCTCGCGACCGATTTCGGTATCAGCGTCGACGAGGCCAGCACAGCCACGCCCGCATCCGCGCCCGCATCACACGCACAGGCACAGGCGGCTGCCACCCCAGCACCGGCACCCGACCCGGCCGCGGGGCAGGTCAGCCTCGAGAAGCGGCGCCTGGTCAACCTGGAGAAGACCCTGGCGACGAGCAACCCTCAGCTGCTGTCGCTGGTCAAGACCGCCGGGGTCAGCCTGGAGAAGCGCGGGCTCGGGGAGCACACGGCCCGGGTCGCGCTGTGCCTGGACATCAGCGCGTCGATGGTCGGGCTGTTCCGGGCTGGGGCCGTCGAGCGGCTGGCGCAACGCGTGCTGGCGCTCGCGCTGCGCTTCGACGACGACGGCGAGGTCGACGTCTTCCTGTTCGGTAAGGACGGCCACGTCGCCCCGCCCATGACGATGGCCAACGCCGGCCGCTACATCGCAGACCTGCAGTTCCAGTTCGAGGGCGGCACCCAGTACGCGAAGGCCCTGACCCTGGTGCGCGAGCACTATTTCGGCACCAGCGGCAAGCGGCTCAGCCCGCATCAGGAGCCGCTGCCGGTCTACCTGATGTTCGTGACCGACGGCGCCACCTTTGACAAGGCCGAGACCGAGCGCCAGCTGCGATGGGCCTCCCACGAGCCGCTGTTCGTGCAGTTCATGGGTATCGGCGAGGACACGGGTCCCCGGCGGGGGCGCTTCCTGAAGTCCGGCGGCGAGTTCGAGTTCTTGCACAATCTCGACGACCTCAGCGGCCGGTTGATCGACAACGCCGACTTCTTCGCCGTCTCCCGCGATCGCTTGATGGGACGCAACCCGATTGGCGACGACGAGCTGTTCTCCCTGATGATGCAGGAGTACCCCGGGTGGCTGCCCCAGGCCCGAGCGAAGGGGTTGCTGCCGCGCTGAGCACCGCGCGGAGCAACGACCACCCCGGCCAGTAGGAGACACGTGCAGCACTTCCGGTACCTCAGTGATGCCGAGCGGGACGCCATCTTCGCGATCCCACCGCAGTGGGTGCCCGCATCGGCCCCGCTGTCGCTCCAGGGTGCCGCGCTCGGGGCCACGATCTACAGCCCTGCCACCCGACCGACCCTGGACCTCGACACCCGCCGGCTGGCGCACATCGGCGCCACCAGCCACGTCTGGTGCCTCGAGGATGCGATCGCGCACGCGGATCTCCCTGCCGCTGAGCGCAACGTCAGCACGGCATTGCGGCGGCTGGCGCGTCCCGGGGTAGGTGCCGCGAACCTGCCCCGGCTGTTCCTGCGGGTGCGGGAGCCCGGACAGCTGCGCCGGGTGATCGCCGCTGCCGGGCCGGGGGGTCGGCTGCTCAGCGGGGTGGTGCTGCCCAAGTTCAGCGCCGCGAGCGCGGTCCAGCTCGAAGAGGTCGCCGAGCTGAGCCAGCAGCTCGACCGCCAGCTCCTGGCGATGCCGGTGCTGGAGACGCCGGCGGTCGCCTGGCTGGAGACGCGGCGCACCGAGCTGCTCGACCTGCGCGCCCTGTGCGAGACGCACCACCAGCTCGTGCCGGCGGTGCGGGTGGGAGGCACCGACCTCTGTGGCCTGTTCGGCTTGCGCCGCGACGCCACGACCGCCGTCTGGGACATCGCGGTGGTCCGGGATGCCCTCGCGGACATCATCAACATCTTCGGGCGGGGTGGCGAGCGGGTCGTCTCCGGGCCCGTGTGGGAGCACTTCAGCGACAGTGCGCGCCCCGCCACTGGAGCGGGTGCCCGTGAGGCATCCGCGGGCGACCGACCGCCTGCTGGCCGGGGTCGTCACACGGGGTTCTCGTGCGGGCGGACCCCGTCGGTCCCGCCGATCGGGCGCTCGAACCCTCTCACGCTGGAGGTCGGCCTCGACCTGGCCAACGGGATGACCGGCAAGACCGTCGTGCATCCCCGCCACATCGGCGTCGTCAACGCCCTGCACGCAGTGGGCCGCGAGGAGTACGACGACGCGCGCGCCGTCGACGCCGCCGCCGCGCTGGGCGGCGCATTCGCCAGCCGTGCAGGCAACAAGATGAACGAGGCCGGCCCGCACGCCGCTTGGGCTCGCGTGACCCTGCGCCGGGCCGCCGCCTACGGCGTGCTCGCCGCACCGGAGCGGCTGGGAGCACTGCTGGCGGCCGGGCAGCGGGTGCATGACGCCGCCTTCTGCCAGCCCCGGCCGGTCGCCGGCTCCCGCCCGTACGTCACGTGACCGCGCTCAGCGCCGGTCCCGTGGCGCGCACCGACCCTCCGCTCGGGCTGGCGGCCGAGCTGCTCGGCCTGAGCTGGCAGGTTCACACGGATCCGTACGAGGTGGGGCTGGCGGGGCTGGTCCGGCTGGCGGTCCGCGACAACGAGCGCCGGGCGCAGCTGGTCGTCTCGCGGGTGCTAGCCAAGCACATCCCGGCGGAACCGTCAGTCGTGTGCGGCGCCGCCTTGCTGCTCGCCGGACGCGTCGCCCGCATCCTTGAGGCAGTCGTTCCCGCGGGCGTCGACCGGCAGCTGCTCGATCCCGCGCACGCGGGCGAGGTCCGCCGGCTGTTCGACGCCGGGTTCGGGGTCGACGCGCTGGTGCTCGGCTACTGCGAGACGGCGACCGGGCTGGGCCACGGCGTTGCCGACGCCCTCGGCGCGGCCGACTACCTGCACACGACCCGGCGACCCGTGCCCGGCATGGAGCCCGTGGCGGGCTTCGATGAGGAGCACAGCCACGCCGTCCAGCATCACCTGCTGCCGGCCGACCACGGGCTGCTGCGGGGTGGGCGGCCCCTGGTGCTCGTCGACGACGAGCTGACCACGGGCACGACCTCGCTCAACACCGTTGCCGCCCTGCAGGCTCGCTGGCCCCGCGACCGGTACGTGCTTGCCACGCTGACCGACCTGCGCTCGGCGGCTATGCGGGCGGCCTTCGACGCGCGGGCGGCGGCACTGGGGGTCCGCGTCGACGTCGCGGCACTCGTGGACGCCACACTCACCACCCCCGAGGACGTGCTGGAGCGAGCGCGAGCGGCACGCGACGTGCTGGGGGCGGTGCCGAGCGCGAGCAGCCCGAACGGGACTGCCCGCGTCATCTCGCTCGACCCCGTGTGGCCGGTCGGGGTGCCGCTGGGCGGCCGGCACGGCTTCCGGCCCACCGACCGGCGAGCCCACGGACGGGCGGTCGCCGCCGCGGCTTCTCGGGTGGCGGCGCTGCTGCCAGCTGGTCCCGTGCTCGTCGTGGGCACCGAGGAGCTGATGCACACGCCCATCCGGCTCGCCGACGAACTGTCCCGCCGCCACCCGGGCCGCGTGCTGGTGCAGTCGACGACGCGCAGCCCCGTGCTGGTTGCCGACTCGAGCGGGTACGCAGTCCGCCGGGTGGTCACCGCCTCCGCCCCGGACGACCCGGCACGGCTGACCCGGCTGCACAATCTGGTCGACCCTGACATCGAGCTGCCGGGCACCCACCTGGCTGACATTGAGCTGCCGGACGCCGGCCTGTCGCCGCATGCTCTGCCCCCGTACACCGCCATCGTGCTCGTGACCGACACGCCCGCGGCCGCCGCCGAGCCGCTGGCGGGCGAGCTGGCCCGGTGGGCGGCTGAGGTGGTGGCCGTCGTCCCACTGCTCGAGTCGTTGCCTGGCACGGGTGCCCCGTGACCGCCGGCGCGACCGTGGCGACCACCCCCGCCCGGCCGCCGGCGCCGCCGTTCGGCTCCTACCGCCCCGACGACGTCACTTGGCTGCTCACCGACCTGTCACACGTGCCGCTCGAGCGCGGGACCGAGGACCGCGAGGCGGTCATCCAGGGCGGTGGTCACTACGCCGAGATGCTGCCGGTCGAGTACCAGCCGGAGCCGGCCTACCTCACGCTGTTCCACGACGCACTGTCGCGTTCAGCCGAGCGGGTTGCCCTCGCGGTCGCCATCGCGGCCGAGCGGGCCGCCGTCCGCCTGCCTGCCGGCGTCGACGCACCTGTGCTGGTCAGCCTGGCGCGGGCCGGCACACCTGTGGGCATCTTGCTGCGCCGGTGGTACGGGCTCACCCGAGGCGTGCAGCCACCGCACTACACGATCAGCATCGTCCGGGGGCGCGGGATCGACGTCGAGGCGCTGCGCTACATCCTCGACCGGCACCACGGCCGGGAAGTGCGCATCGTCGACGGCTGGACCGGCAAGGGGGCGATCGCCCGCGAGCTCGCGGCCGCGCTGGAGGCCGCAGGCCGGGACGACCCGAGGGTCCGCGAGGTCGACCCCGAGCTGGCCGTCGTCGCCGACCCCGGCAGCTGCACCTCCTTGTTCGGCACCCGGGAGGACTACCTCATCCCGTCGGCGTGCCTGAACTCCACCGTTTCAGGGTTGGTCAGCCGGACCGTGCTGCGCCCCGACCTGATCGGGCCCGGGATGTTCCACGGGGCGAAGTACTACACCGAGCTTGCCCCCGCCGATGTGTCCGAGGTCTTTCTCGACGCGGTCTGCGAGCGGATGCCCGCGGTGCGCAAGCGGGCGGAAGCGGTCGCATCGTGCTCACCCGAAGAGCCGCCGACATGGTCAGGCTGGGCCGCGGTCGAGCAGATCGCCCGGGCGCACGGGATCAGTGACCTCACCCTGGTCAAGCCCGGGGTTGGGGAGACGACGCGGGTCCTGCTGCGGCGAGTGCCATGGCAGGTGCTGGTACGGCCCGACCGCACGGGCGACCTCGAACACGTGCTGCTGCTCGCCGCCGAGCGCGGGGTGCCTGTCGTCCTCGACCCGACCCTGCCGTACAGCTGCGTCGGGCTCATCCGTCCCCGGTCGCAGCGTCCGTGAAGGCCCACCGCTGGCATGGTGCCTCCGGCGGGCGGCGGGCCCTCATCGCCGTCGACCTCGACCAGACACTGATCTTCACTGCCCGGCTCGCCCCGGTCGAGGCGCCCGGCCTGCGGGTGGTGGAGCGAGTGGATGGCCGGCCGGCTGCGGTGATGACCGACCGCGCTTGGGAGCTGCTCGCCGCCCTCGCCGCTCACCACGAGGTCGTACCCGTCACCACGCGCACCGTGGAGCAGCTGCGCCGCGTCGAGGTGCCGTCCGGCATCAGGTGGAGCATCTGTGCGAACGGGGGCAGGCTGGTGAGCGGCGGCGTCCCCGTTGGGGAGTGGGACCGCTGGGCCACCGGGCTCGCCGCCGGCGCTGCACCACTGGTCGAGGCCGAGCGGGTCCTCGCTAGCGCCGACGACACCTGGGTGCGGCTGCGGCGCACCGCCGACCACCTGTTCTGCTACCTCGTCGCGCACGCCGCGGACCGCATCGACGCGACCTGGCTGGCACAGGCGCAGGCCTGGGCGGCGGGGCATGGGTGGACGCTCAGCGTGCAGGGCCGCAAGGTCTACCTCGTCCCCGCAGGGCTGAGCAAGGGTGCAGCGGTACAGCGCCTCCGCACGCGTCTCGACGACGAGGAGGCTGCAGCACCGGGTCGTCGCCTGCTCGCCGCCGGTGACAGCCTGCTCGACGCTGGCATGCTGCTGGCCGCGGACGCTGCCGTCCGGCCGGCGCACGGCGAGCTGCAACGCCATCCCACGCTGGTACCGGGAGTCGAGGTCGTCCAGGGAGTCGGGCCGGCTGCCGGAGAGGCGATACTGGTCTGGCTAGCCAGTGCGGCGGCGAACCTCACGGCAACCCCGCCGCACTCCCCGGCCGACCTACCGGCCTGAGGCTGCTGAACGAGTTTTCAACGCCGACAGCCGGCTCAGTGCCGCCCCGAGTACGGACGTCTCCGCCGTCGCGACCGCGCTGCGCGATGCCGGCACGTCAGTCGCTCAGGCGGGCACGGACGCGCAGCAGGCGATCACCCAAGCCGGCATGCAGGACACCAGCAAGGCGATCGGGGACGCCGGTGCCGCCAATCCCGAGTGCCAGGCGATCACCAGCGGCGGGTAGCGCGTCATTTGCGGTCGAGGGCTGGCAGGAGGACAGTGGGCTGCACGGTCCTGCGGGCCCGGCTCGGCACGCACCAGCAGGCGCGGACCGGGCGTGGCGACAGTCACGCATACCCGAGGAGCCAGCCGTGGCCGACAAGTCCCCCCGCCAGTCGAACAGCAAGAAGTCAGGCAAGTCGCTCAAGGAAAAACGCGTTGACAAGAAGGCCGCCGCGGCCGACAAGGGCGGGATGTCGGCGCTGCCGCCTCATAAGTCGAAGTAACCAGTCGAATCGTCGGCAGTCGAAGTAGCGGCGTGGCGACAACCTGCAGCGCGCGGCGGCCGGCCGGGGAGTGAGGACGTCAGCCGGCGGCAGCGGCCTTGAGCTTGCTGCCGGCCGTGACCTTCGCCGTCTTGGCGGCTGCGATCTGCATCGACTCGCCGGTGGCCGGGTTGCGCCCTTCACGTGCCGCCCGAGAGCCCTGCTCAAAGGTGAGGAAACCCGGCAACGTCAGTTTGTCCTTGCCCTCGGCGACCACCTCGAAGACGATGTCCTGGAAAGCTGCCAGCACCTTGTCGGCGTCGGACTGGGACACCCCGGCCTTGGTCGCCACACTGCTGATCAGGTCCTTGCGGTTCATGCTTCCTCCTGGTGACACCGGTGGGTGCGTAGAGCGCTTGCCCACGGTAGGACCTGCGGCCTGCTTACCGGCTGCTGACACGCCCCAACCGGCGGGTGACTTCGCGCTGGCTGCTACCCGCGCAAGGCGCTGAGCTCCTGCCAGGCCTGCTGGTCCTGGTGCTGCCCCCAGCTGACCCGCCGAAGCATGGCACCCGCCTCGCGGGCGCCTGGGCTGGCACTGCTGGCCAGACCGGCACCAAGCGTCGACAGTCCGGCCGGGTCGGCGAACAACAGCACCGCGCTCGCGGTCCGGGTCGCGAGAACCAGCTTGACTGGCCGGCCGGCGGGCACACCGAGCTCGAGAGTGACCGTCGTGTGCGGCTCCGATCCCGCCGCAGCACGCCGCTGCGTCCGGCGCGGCACCCGGACCATGGCCCGCGAGAGCGCAACCCTGCGGCCGAACGGCCGGACACCGACGAGCAGTTCGCCGTCCGCCTCGATGACCGCCCGGTAGCACACCGCACGCCAGGCCACGAGCAGGCACAAGTCGGCCAGCACTGCGAACCACGGAAGGCTGCCGTGGCCGCCGATGACACCGATGGCCAGGAACAGCAGGGCGGTCCCCCCAGCACCGAGGGCAAGGCCGGCTCGCCGCTTGCGGTTCGGGAGCAGCACCGACACCCGCTGCCCGGGGCCAGACCACGGCTCGGCCTCTGGGGCTGAGCCGCTCCCACGTTCGGCGCGCCTCCAGGACTCGCCGTCGCGGGCCCGCCAGCCGGGCTGTCCGCGGGCGAGCACCACGGCCACGATGGCGGCGGCGGGGCAGAGCAGGCCGAAGACGACGCTCATGGCGATGAGAAAACCCGTCCCGCTCGTGGGGTCGGCTGCCAGGCGGCTCGTGGCCGGGTGCGCCGGGTCCACGAGGACGGGGATGACCCGCTGCTGACCGAGGGTGCGCGTCTGGTCGCCCGGGTCGAGGTGCAGGCGCGACCGGACCGCGTCGCCAACGGCCAGCGGGACGCCCGGCTCGGTCAGCAGAACATCCAGCTCGAGGTACTCGCCGTTGCCACTGCTGTGACGGTGCACGCCGACCACGTGTGCCGACCGCGCTTGCGCCCCGGCAAGGAAGGCAGTGTCGGCGTGCTGCTGAACGCCTCCACCAACGCCCAGGAGCACGCAGGCGCAGAGGGTGAAGATCGAGAAACCGCGCCAGAAGCCGCCGGGGGCATCGACCAGCTGTCGCGACAGGAAGCCGCGGCGGGGCACGTCCCGGTCGTCCCGGGTGCCCATGCGCTCAGTCTGGCAGGGCTAGAGCGCCCCGGTCAGGTAGCGCTGCACCGTGGGGGCCACAGCGGCAACGACGGCGTCGGCGGGCATCGAGGCCAGCGGCTCGACCCGCACGACGTAGCGAACCACTGCCATGCCGACCAGCTGGCTCCCGACGAGGGTCGCCCGCAACGGAGCGTCGTCCACGTCGAGAGCCGCGACGAGCCGACCGATCACCTGCTCGGTGATGAAGGTGCGCAGCAGGGCGGCTGCCTGATCGTTGGTGGTGGCCGCCTGCAGCAGGGCGATCGCGGGCGCGCGCGACGCCGGTGCTTCGAGGACGCCGACGTAGAAGGCGGCGAGGCGCTCCCCCAGCCTGGCGCGGTCGCCGGCGAGTAGCGGTGGGAGGGCCATCGCCGGGTCGACGGGGAATGCGACAGCCGCGAGAAGCAACTGCGCCTTGGTGCCGAAGAAATGGTGCACCAGGGACTGGTCAACGCCCGCTTGGCGGGCGATGGATCGCACTGAGGCGCCACCGAAGCCGTGCGTGGCGAAGGCAACGCGCGCCGCGGCAAGGATCTCCTGCCGGCTCTCGCTCGTCCCGCCGCGACGCCCGGGCCGGGCGGCCGCGCTCACGCAGTCCGGCGGCGCAGGGTGGCTGCGGCCAGGCCGACGGCGGCTGCCGCGCAACCCGCGACGACGACGAGGTCGGCGGCCACGGTGGTATCCCAACCGCCGGGGCGGGTGAGCGCGTCGACCGCGTACGACAGCGGCAAGGCGTCGGAGAGCCAACGCAGCCCGGTCGTCATCGAGGCGCGGGGTGCGAACAGCCCGCAGAGCAGCAGCTGCGGCAGGACGACAGCCGGCAGGAACTGCACCGCTTGGAACTCGTTGGCCGCGAAGGCGCTGACGAGCAGGCCGAGCGCCATGCCGAGCAGGGCATCGGCGAGGGCCAGCCCGACGAGCGCGCCGGCATGCAACGCCGTGTGCAGGCCCAGCGGGCCGAGCGCCAGGGCGGCGGCCAGGAGCACCTGCACCAGGCCGACGACGGCGAAGGCCAGCGCGTAGCCGCCGAGCAGCTCACCCTTGGCGAGCGGCAGCGCGAGCAGCCGCTCGAGAGTTCCCGAGGTGCGCTCCCGCAGGGTGGCGACGGAGGCGACGACGAACAGCGTCGTGAAGGGAAAGATTGCGAGCAGAACGGGTCCGGAGTGCTGGAAGACGGCAGGACGGCCGGCCAGGACCCCGCGCAGCAGCGCGAGCAGGATGCAGGGCACCAGCAGGAGCAGGGCCACGGTCCGCGGGTCGTGCCGGAGCTGGCGCAACACCCGCTGTGCCGTCGCGATGGTGCGCCCGGCGCTCACGCCGCCACTCCGACCAGCGCCAGGAACGCCTGCTCCACGCTCGTCGTCCTCGTCTGCTCGCACAGCTGGGCCGGCGACTGGCCGGAGGACACCACGCGGCCGTCGCGCAGCAGCAGCAGGCTGTCGCACCGCTGGGCCTCGTCCATCACGTGGCTGCTGACCACGAGCGTGGTGCCACCCGCTGCCATCTCACCGAACAGCTGCCAAAGCTCCTGGCGCAGGACGGGATCCTGCCCGACGGTCGGCTCGTCGAGCACGAGCAGCTCGGGCCGGCCGAGCAGCGCCACGGCCAGCGACACCCGGGAGCGCTGCCCACCGGACAGGCGCCCGACGAGATCACCGTCGCGCGCTGTCAGGCCGACAGCACTCAACACCCTGTCGACATCGGGGCGGCCGCCGCCGACGACGCTGGCGAAGTAGCGCAGGTTCTCCCCCACCGTCAGGTCGTCGTACACCGAGGCGGCCTGCGTGACGTAGCCGATGTGGCGCCGCAGCGCGGCATCCCCAGCGGGCCGCCCCAGCACCTGCAGCCGTCCGGTGTGCCGCTGAGCGCCGATGACCGAGCGCAGCAGCGTGGTCTTGCCGCAGCCGCTGGGCCCGATGACGCCGCAGATGGTGCCTGCAGTCACCTGCCAGTCGATGCCCTCGAGCACCTGCCGGCCGCCGCGTCGCACGGCGACAGCTTTGGCCAGGACCGCGGAACTCATCATGTGATGAATATGCGGCGGCGGCCAAGCGGTGTCAACCCAGCGGCTGCGCCCAGGGTCTGGCTACTCGACTGTGATCCGGCCGCCGGAGCGGACCACCCGGCCGACCGCGAGGCGCAGCCGCTTGCCGTAGGCGAGGACGACGCTGCTGTATCCGGGCGTAGGGCCCTGGTAGGTGAGGAAGCCCTTCGGCCCACTCAGCATGCGTCCGTCGCGGACGTCGTACCGGCTGCCGTGCCACGGGCAGACCAGGCACCCGTCGGCATCGACGCTGCCCTTGCTCATGTCGGCCAGCTGGTGCCGGCACCGCCGGGAGACGGCGAAGTCGCTGCCCTGGCTGATGCCGACGGCCCACTTGCCGACTCGCCGGACCGCGCCGCCGTCGAGCTCGGCCTCGGGCAGAAAGTCGGGGGTCTTGTCGCTCATCTGATGTCCTCAGGTGGGTGGGTGGACGTGCTCGGGTTGTGTGGGTCGCGCCGATCGTGCCGCCCGCGAGGGCTCATCGAGTGCTGAAGTCTCCTCGAGGGCTGAGCTCAGGGCAGCTTGCGGTTGCCGACCGGGCCCTGTGTGACCAGCCGGAGTGCCTGCTCCATCACGGAACGCGGCCGCATCGCGGGGCTTGCCGTAGCGGCGGTGTCGGCCATCCCGTCGATGACCTCGGCGACGGCTGACCTGGCCTCGACGGTCGGCCGCCAGCCGAGCACCTGCCGCGCCCGCTCCGTGCTCATCAGCGGAACGGTAAAGGCGAGGTCGAGCCACCCCGGGTCGACCGGCTGCAGGCGCGCCCGCCAGGTGGCATCGACGATCGCGCGCAGCGCCTGGCTCGGGACGTGCACGGGCCGGGCGCCGAGCACGGCGGCGACGTCGTCACGGGTCACGGGTGGCTCGCCCGCGACGTTGAACGCCCCGGTGGCCCGCTGCTCCACCACGAGCGCGATGGCCTCGGCCACGTCGCGGGTATGCACGACCTGGATCTTGAGGCTGCGGTCGACCGGCAGCACCGGGATGTGGCGCAACACCGAGGCCGGTACGTAGAACGGGAGGAAGTAGCGGAGCAGCGCGCTGCCTGCGTCGCGCTGCACGACGAGCGCCGGCCGGATGCGGGCGACCTGCATCCCCGAAGCGTTGGTGCGCTCGTACTCGTCGAGCAGCCGCTCGACGGCCACCTTCTGGCGGCTGTAGGCCAGGGTGTCGATGCCGTCCGTGGGCCAGGACTCGTCGACCTTGCGGTCCGTGGGCCCCGGAGAGTAGGCGCCGAGGCTCGAGATGTGCACGAGGTGCCGGACACCAGCCGCGTGCGCCGACTGCAGCACCGCCCGGCTGCCGCCGATCCCGACGCGGTCGAGGTAGTCGATGTCACGCGAGGGCTGGAACCCCCAGGCCAGGTGGACGACGGCGTCTGCCCCCGCCATCACCGGCTGCAGCGCCTGCTCCGCTCCCGGGTCGGCGAGGTCGACGCTGGTCCACTCGACGCCGTCGTAGGGCTCGCCCCCGCCGGGAGGCCGGCGACACACGCCGACGATCTCGTGCTGCTCGCCGTCGCGGCGCAGCCGGCGCAGCAGGGCGGTGCCGAGGTTGCCGGTGGCGCCGGTGATGACGATGCGCACGTGTCCTCCGAGGTCGTTGGTGCTGCCCAGCGGTGCTACCCGTCGGGCCGGGGGGCCATCCGTGCGGCGCAGCATGAGTCCGGCCACGGGCCCGGCCGGCGCGCCGAGGTTGTCCTTCGGGTTGGCACAGTTCGGGGCGCGAGCCCCTCGGCTAGTGGCGCGCAGCCGCCGCGCGGATCTCCGAGACGACCCGGCCGGCCTCGGCCGTGACCGCGTTCAGCGTCGACAGGTAGCTCCACCAGTCCGGGTGTGCTCCGTGGAGCGCCTCCGCAGCGCGGTCGAGCCGCTCGGCCATCGCATCCAGGCGCTGGACCATCTGCTGGTCGGGAGAGCCGGGCTGCTGCTGGAGCAGGAAGCGCTGAGCCTCGCGCAGCCGGTGCCGCGTGGCCGCCAGGCCCTCGGCCGGGTCGGCCGAGATGTCGTCAAGGGCGCGCAGCCGGTCCAGCGGGCCGCGTCCTGCGGCATCCGCCCGCGCCAGGGCGGCGCGAGCCTGCTCCACGAGCCGCAGCGCGGCTTCGTGGTCGACCGGCTGTCGGCCGAGCAGCCGCTGGGCGTCCCCGAGCCGTTCAACCGCCTGCTGCACGAGCTCCCGCACGGTACGGTCGGCGCCTTCGACATCGGAGAACGCGGGAGCTGCGTAGCGCCGGCGCAGCTGGCTAAGAGCTGACTCCACCGCGGGCAGACGCCCCTCGATCACCTGCAACCGGGTGCGCACTGCGGTAAGGCGGTGCGGAACCTCGGCCGGCAGCGAGCGGAGCAGCTCGAGCCGGCTGGTGGCTTCGTGGGCTGCACCGCTCGCCACCCCGGCCAGGCGGGCGACCTCGGCGCCGCCGGCAAGCGTGACGGCCGCCAGCCGCCCCTGCTCCCAGGCAGCACTGCCCTGCGCGAGCAGCTCGTCGACCCGCGCGTCGACGAGCCCCGCCGCCGCGGCGGCGGCCCGCCTCGCCCGAGCAGCCTCCAGCTGGTCGCGAGCGGGGGCGAGCGGAGCACGCACCGCAGCGAGCCTGGCCTCCACCTGTGCAGCAGGGCGGGCGCACCGCTGTGAGACATCGCGGAAGGCTGCCTCCGCCGCGTCCAGCTGGTGCTTGACCTGCTGGTAGGCAGCTGCGGCTGCGCCGAGCTGGTCGGTCGAGTAAGCCTCACCCACGGGCATCCGCTGGCGCAGCTGGGCGAGGGCGTCATCCGCTGCGCGGGCGGCAGACTGGGCCTGTGCCAGCCGCTGGCGCAGGTCCTGCGCCTCGTGGCCCCCGAGCAAGGCGGCGAAGTCGACCTGGATCTGCGCCATCCCAGCGGTCGTCTGCAGGGCGAGGACGGCGGACGACGCATCGCCGGCAGCAGCGAGCGCGGCGGCGAGAGCGGCGTCGTGGGCGGCGGCGTGGCGGGCGCGGCGACCGCGCGGGCCCGGCATGCCCTCGCCACCGGGGAAGGACGCCACGGTCACATCGTGCCCCGGCAGGCCGGGCCGCTGTCCGAACGGCCGGCTCGGCCCCGCCGCAAAAGCGATTCGGCCCCGCCGCGAAGGACGCTCAGCCTCGCCGCGAGGGACATAGGGGGGGCCATGATGTCCGCCGAGCCCCTGACGCGCTATCGTCCCGCATCGGCCGGAATGTGTCCGGCGCCACATGCAGGAGAGTCGGGCGGATGCGGCACGCAGGAGCAGCGCAGGACGCCGGCCACGATGGCGCGCGCCCCGGCGCCACGAGAGCTGGCACCACGAGCACTGGCGCCACGAGCACTGGCACCACAGGAAGCGGCGCCCGTGAGGAGCAGCCCGAGGGCGACCTGCTGGCCGTGTCCGACGTGAGCGTCGCGTTCGGCGGCCTCCAGGCACTGGACACGGTCTCTCTGGACGTCGGTCGCCGCCAGGTCCTCGGCCTGATCGGACCCAACGGCGCCGGCAAGACCACGCTGTTCAACGTCATCTGCGGCTTCGTGCGCCCCAACTCCGGATCGCTGCACTGGGAGGGGCGGCCGCTCAAGCAGGTCCGCCCCCAGCACCTCGCGCGCCTCGGCATCGCGCGCACGTTGCAGTCGCTGGGCCTGTTCCCTCACCTCAGCGCCCTCGAGAACGTGATGGTCGGTGCCGACCGGCACCATCGCGCCGGCTTCGCCACCGCCCTCGGCGCACTGCCCAAGAGCGACACCGACGAGCGGTCGCTTGGAGCGCGGGCGTCGGGGCTCATGGACGAGCTCGGAGTCGCTGATGCCGGCCACCTGCTGCCCGGGCAGCTGCCCTATGGCGTGCAGAAGCGCGTCGCACTCGCGCGAGCCCTGGTCGCCGAGCCCAAGCTGCTGCTGCTCGACGAGCCGGCATCCGGGCTGTCCGAAGCCGAGATGCGCGAGCTCGGCGGCCTCGTCCGCACCCTGCGGGAGCGCACGTCGGTCATGCTGGTCGAGCACCACATGGACCTCGTGATGTCGGTCTGCGACCGGCTCGTCGTGCTCGACTTCGGCAAGGTGATCGCCCACGGCACGCCGAGCGAGGTCCAGGGGGACCAGGCCGTCATCGACGCCTACCTCGGCGAGGCGGTCCCCGACGGTCACGAGGCCGGGAATGGCCACAAGCCGCCCGGGACCCGGGAGCCGAGCGACCCCCCCGGGGCGGTCCGCGCCGAAGGACCATCAGGATCGGAGGGCAACCGTGGCTGACGCGCTCGAGATCCGCGACGTCTCGGTCCGCTACGGCGCGGTGAAGGCGCTCGACAAGGTCAGCCTGCGCGTCGCCGCCGGCACCATTACCGCGGTCCTCGGTGCCAACGGGGCGGGCAAGACCAGCCTGCTGCGCGCGGTGAATGGGCTGGTCCGGCTGGCCGGCGGCACCATCAGCGTCGAGGGCAACGACCTGCGCAAGCGGCCGGCCGAGGATGTGGTCCGGCTCGGCGTCGCCCACGTTCCCGAGGGCCGCGGCGTCATCGCCGAGCTGACCATCGAAGAGAACCTGCGGCTCGGTGCGCTGTGGCGCCGCGACGCACCCGGGCTCGCCCGCGACCTCGACCGGATGCTCGCGCTGTTCCCCCCGCTGGCCGAGCGGCGCAAGCGGCTGGCCGAGACGCTGTCCGGCGGGGAGCGACAGATGCTGGCGCTGGGGCGGGCGCTGATGTCGCGGCCCCGGGTGCTGCTGCTCGACGAGCCCTCGCTCGGGCTCGCCCCCCGCATCACCGCCCAGATCATGTCGGTCGTGCGGGGCCTGCGCGACGACGAGGGCCTCGCCGTCCTGCTCGTCGAGCAGAACGCCCGCAGCGCGCTTTCGATCGCCGATGCCGCCGTCGTCCTCAACGTCGGCCGCGTCGTCGTCGAGGGCGACCCGCGACAGCTCGCCGACGACCCCGACCTCCGACACGCCTACCTGGGGTTCTAGATGACCCGCTTTCTCAACCTCGTGCTCGCCGGACTCAGCGACGGGATGGTCTACGCGGCTGTCGCGCTGGCCCTCGTCCTGATCTGGCGGGCGACGCGCATCGTGAATTTCGCGCAGGGCGGCATGCTGATGCTGACCACGTTCATCGCGTTCTCGGTCAACGAGCAGACCCACTCCTACTGGCTCTCCCTGGGCGCGGCCCTGCTCGCCGGGCTGGTGCTGGGCGCCGTCCTGGAGCGCCTGGTGGTCCGGCCGGTGGAGAACGCACCCCCGCTCAACGCCGTCATCGTCACGCTCGGCCTCCTGGTGCTGATCCAAGCGCTCGCCGGGATGGTGTGGGGCGGCACCCCGCGCTCCTACGGCACCGCCTTCTCGATCGTCGGCTACCAGGTGGGCTCGACCCGGCTGCAGTTCGGCCCCTCCGACCTGTTCGTCGTCGGCGCCGTCCTCGCCGTCATGGTGCTGCTCGTCGTGCTGTTCCGGGCGACCAGCGTCGGGCTGCGGATGCGCGCGGCGGCCTTCTCCCCCGAGGTCGCGCGCATGCTGGGCGTCCGGGTCGGGCGGATGCTGACGCTCGGCTGGGCGCTGGCGGCGCTCGTCGGCTCGCTCGCGGGTGTACTCGTCGCGCCCTCGACCTTCGTCGGGCCCAACACCTTCGACGCGGTGCTGGTCTTCGGCTTCACCGCCGCAGTCGTCGGCGGTCTCGACAGCCCGGTCGGCGGGGTGATCGGCGGCGTCCTGCTGGGCGTCACACTGAGCCTGGTCTCGGGCTACCTCGGCTCCGACGTGGTAACGCTCGGCGCCCTGGTCGTCCTGCTCGCCGTGCTCATGGTGCGGCCGAACGGTCTCTTCACGCGAACCAGTGGACGGCGGGTGTGATGGCTGACAAGCAGGCTCTCGGAACAGCGAGCAGCGGCGGTGCGCGGGGTTCGGGTGCGCAGAGGTCCGGGATCGGGGAGTCGGGGGAGCGGGCGTCCGAGGCGCCGGCATCTGGGCGGCAGGACACGGGCGACGCCCCGGTCTCGTCGCCGGCGGCAGTGCCGGGGGCGGGGAAGGGCCCGCTGGGGCTCCTGCGCCGCTCGACGCTGCTGCGCCACGTGCTGCTGGCCCTGCTGGCCCTCGTCGTGCTCGACCGCATCGCAGCAACCTTCAGCCCGTTCCACAACTCCCAGCTCGCCAGCGTGCTGATTTTCGCCTGCGCCACCGCCGGCCTGACCCTGCTCACCGGCACGTCGGGCCAGATCAGCCTCGGGCACGGCGCCTTCATGGCGATCGGCGCGTACACCGCCGCCCTGCTGCTGCAGGACACGGCGATGCCGCTGTGGCTGGTCCTCGTCCTCGCGACGGTGGGCACGGCCGCTACGGGTGCTCTGGTCGGCGTCGCGGCAGCGCGGCTGCGCGGGCCCTACCTCGCCGGTGCGACGCTGGCCCTCGCCGTTGGGCTGCCGGCCCTCGCGAACTGGCGGTACCTCAGCCATACGCTGGGGGCCGCCAACGGGCTGACGGTCGTCTCCCCCGGGCCACCCGCATCGCTGGGCTCGAACTTCACTCTTGACCGCTGGCAGGTCGAGGTGTGCGCGGTGCCGACGGTCCTGGTGTTTCTGCTCCTGGCCAACCTGGGGCGGAGCCGCTACGGGCGGGCCTGGCGCGCCGTCCGTGACGACGAGGTCGCCGCCTCGCTGAGCGGGCTCCCGGTGGCGCGGCTGCAGGTGCAGGCGTTCATCGTCAGCGCGGCCTGTGCCGGGCTGGCCGGCAGCTTGTTCGCCTTCTTCAACGGCCTCGCCACACCGGGCGCTTTCCCGCTGACCCTTTCGCTGCAGCTGCTGACCGCCATCGTGGTAGGCGGCCTGGGCAGCCTCGCAGGTGCGGTGTACGGCTCGCTGCTGCTCGTGCTGCTGCCCACCTGGTCGAGCAACCTCGCCAGCACGCTGAACCTTTCCCGCGACATCTACGCGAACCTGCCCCTGGCGGTGTACGGCGTCGTGCTCATCCTCGTCATGCTCGTGTTCCCCTTGGGGGTGCAGGGGCTGGTCCGTCGCGCGCTCGCGAAGGTCCGCCCGCGGGGGGCCGCGGCGCGCGCGACGTGACTTGTTACACACCCGTGACCACATGGGGCGTTATGGTCCCACCCACACCCGCATGCCATCTCATGGACGAGGAGCCCGAATGAACCTGTCGAGGACGCGCGCAGCAGCCGCCATGGCCGCACTCGCTGTTACCGCCGTGGCATGCGGAAGCGGCGGGGGAGGCAGCAGCAGTGGCGGCAGTGGCGGCAGCAGCGGCAGCAGCGGTGGCAGCGGTGGCAGTGGTGGCGGGAACGCCGCGACGAGCAACAAGGACGCGACCGGCATCACGGCGAACTCCATCACCCTGGGCAGCCACCAGCCGCTGACCGGTCCCGCGGCCCCCGGCTACAGCGAGATCGCGCCGGCCTCCGACGCCTACTTCAAGTACGTCAACGCTGCGGGCGGCATCAACGGGCGCAAGATCACGTACAAGTACCTCGACGACGGCTACAACCCCGCGCAGACCGTCTCGGTGGTGCGCCAGCTCGTTCAGCAGGACCGGGTCGCGGCGCTGATCAGCGGCCTCGGGACGCCCACCCACACCAAGGTGCTCGACTTCCTCAACCAGTCGAAGGTGCCCGACCTGTTCGTCTCCTCGGGTGCGCTGTCGTGGGACAACGTGAAGAAGTACCCGGAGACCACCGGCTTCCAGGTCGACTACTACCGCGAGGGCAAGATCCTCGGGCAGTACGTCAAGAAGAACTTCCCCGGCAAGAAGATCGCCTACTTCTCGCAGGGCGACGAGTTCGGTGAGGACGGCGTGCGCGGGCTCGACACGCAGATCGACAAGGCCAGCGTCGTCGACCGCGAGACGTATCAACCGGGCAACACCAACGTCGCCCCGCAGGTGCAGAAGATCGTGCAGGCCAACCCCGATGTGACGGTGCTGTTCACGATCCCGGCCTACACCGCCCTGTACAAGCTGAACGCCCTCAAGCTGGGCTTCCCGGCCACCAAGGGGCTTGTCGTCGGCAACGTCGGTTCCGACCCGGTGACCTTGTCGGGCCTGCTCGAGTCGATCGCGAAGAAGGCTGGCGCCAACGTCAATGGCAAGAGCTTGCTCGAGGGTATCGTCACCGACACCTACCTGCCGCCTTACCTCGGCGCGGACGCGTCATCCAACAGCTGGATACAGCTGTTCAAGAAGGTCCATGACCAGTACATCCCGAACCTGCCCTTCGACGGCAACGTTCTGGTCGGCATGGCGCAGGCCTACACGTTCACCCAGGTCTTGCAGAAGGCCGGCAAGGACGTCACCCGCGGCTCCCTGATGACGGCGCTGGAACAGGGCGGCTTGACCGGACCTGGCTTGGTGCCGTTCGGCTTCTCCCCAACCTCGCACTCGGGCTACACGGGAACGCAGATCGTCACGCTCGGCAAGAACGGTGACAGCACGCTTGTTGGTACGCCGCTGACCACCGACGACAGCACCGGCCCGATCCAGCCCTACAGCCAGAAGCAGCCGCCGGCACCGGCCAGCGGCATCCCCACCGGCTGACGGAGGGACCCTGGCCCACCGGCTGACCCTGCCGCTCGTGCTGGTCAGGTCAGCACGAGCGGGAGGGGCGCGCCCTGGGCGCCGGTAGTTACCGGCCCGGCGCCCAAGGGCGCACCCTCCCCGGTCGCCCATGCGGCGGCTGACGGCGCTCCCAGCAACGCCGTCAGCGCCGTGGCTGTCGCGACGATCCGAGCAGCGCGGCCGGCGCTGCGGATGCGACGGGCCGCGCTGGTGGTCGGGAGCCGGTCGCTCACGTGCTCGCCGACCTGCGCCGCAGGCACGCCCGCAGGTGAGCGACCAGGACGGCGGCCGGATCGTCTCCGCGCACGCAGGCGTCGGCACCCGCCTGCAGCACGTCGACGACGCCGCCAGCGGGCGCGTCGACCGGGAGCAGGGCAACGATCGGCGTCCTTGGAAGCCGGCTGCGGACGGTCCGCACCGAGTCCCCGTCAGCGTCGACGAGCAGCAGGGCGTCGGGGCCGGCGAGTGCGACATCGACGAGAGCGTCCGCCAGCGGGCTGACCTGGGCTGCCGCGAGCTGCCAGGCATCAGGCAACGCTGCAGCCAGCAATGGGAGGCGCCGGCCCGGGTCGACCACGCCGATGCTGACCAGGGCAGCCGACGGCAGGGCGGGAGCGTCGAAGCCGGGCGCGAGCCGCAGCGCTTCAGGGTCGGCGGTCTCCGGCACGGCACGTTCCCACTCGGCGGGGCGAGACCGGCCCAGCAGCGCGTGACGGTGCCGGCTCCGCGGGTGCAGCGTGAGGGTCATGCCACTATTGCGCTCCTGGTGGCTCGACCCTGGCCGTGCGCCGGCTGTGAACTCGCTGCGAGCGCGTAGAGACATGCGGCGGCACAAGCCGGTAGCGCTGCCGAGGTTGCAGGGCTCGCCGCCAGGGTAACCGAGTGTTCGAACAAGCATTCGAGCACTGAGTCGAGCACGGAATGGAGCAGCTGATGGTCGACAAGAACGCCGAGAAGGACCCGTCGACGTGGGTGACGGGTGATGAGCCCGCGACCGGGCCGCAGGAGTCATACCTGTCGACGCTGGCGCAGGAAGCCGGGCAGGAGGCACCAACCGGGCTGACCAAGGCGGAGGCGTCGGAGAAGATCGACGAGCTGCAGTCGCAGACGGGGCGCGGCGACAGCTGATCCGGTCTGTGGCTCGCGGCTCCGCCCGCGGCTGCACCTGCCAGCGCGGTGGGGGCAGTCGCGGGGGCGCGTCGGGGGAGCACGGGTAGAGCGGTAGCCTGTGCCTGCCCCGTTGCCTTTGCTGTGACAGCCGACCGAGGAGAACCCGTGGCCCGCAACGCCTTCGCTGCCGTCATGCTGGCGCTGGCCGTCGTGTTCTTCCTGCTCGGCCAGAGCATTCAGCACGGCGGGCGGCTCATCCTGTCGCAGTCGTTTTACCTGCTGGCTGGCGTGTTCGGCAGCTGCTTCGTGATCAGCGTTCTCCCCGGCCGGCACCGGTCTGACTGAGCGCGGGCGGATACCGCGCTCTCAGACCGCGGCGAGGCCGATGCGGCCGCGCCGCGTTGCATCCTCGAGCGCTGCCGGTGTGCTGGCGAGCGCGGTCTCGAACACCCGCTTGCGCCGTCGTGCATCCATGAGATTGACGCCGATGGCCTCCAGGTCGGCGGGGCCGGGTCCGACCATCGCGATGCGGGTCCCGGCGGCCCGGACCTTCACTGCCTCGTGTCGCAACCGGCGCGTCACCGTGCGTCGCACGCCGCGCTCCAGGCGAGCCAGGGCCGTGCGCGGCGAGTCGAGTGTGAACGACGCCATCGGGGCGAAGACGTACACCTCGTCCAGGCCGAGCCCGGCCAGCAGGTCGAGCGAGGTGGACGAGCAGGTGCCGCCGTCGACGTACCGATGCCCCCCGATGCGCACCGGCTCGTACCACCCCGGGATCGCGCAGGACGCTTGCACCGCTTCGCGCAGGGTGGCCGGCGGGGAGCCGAGCCGGCCGAACGGGATGCGCCGGCCGCTGGCGTAGTCCATGGCGACGATCCAGGGGCAGGGTGCGGCCGGCCAGCTGCCGTCTGCCGGAGCCACCTGGTCGACCAGCCGCCCGACCTCCTCGATCGAGGCTCGACCCGCCGGCAGAAGCGCACTCATCGCCGTCATCGGGGTCACCCGGCGCGGTCGACGCGCGGTGGCGGTCAGCAGGCGGACCGAACCCACGGTGCCCCAGCGTGGACGGGGCGGCAGCGAACCCTGGCTGTCATAGTCGTAGCGGATGCGGCTGACGACGTCACCGTCGAGCTGAGCTTCGGGCTGGGCCGCGGCGAGCGCGTCGGCGGGACCGGTGTGGTGCTGCTGGTGCAGTGCCAGCTCCTCGGTACCCACGCCGCTGGCGAGCGTGGCGGCGAGGACGGAGCCGGCGCTCGTGCCGACGATGGTCTCGCACGTGCGCGGGTCGATGCCGGTGTTCTGCTCGAACACCCGCAGCGCGCCGGTCATCCACGCGGCGCCGAGGACTCCCCCGGCGCCGAGCACCAGCCCGCGCCTCGGCTCATCGGCCTTGCTGCCCATCTGCGCCACCTCCCGTGTGCCCGGTGTCAGACCTACCCGCGGGTAGACCCAGCACGCCGGCTGGCGCCGCCCGACGTCGATGCGGTCCGGCGAGGCCACCTGCGGCGGCGCTTGACCGGGGCAGGGCGGCCGCACACCGTGCCAGCGAGCCCTTGCACGGCCGCCCGTGCCGGAGAGCCGGGAGCGACTTCCGCCAGGGTACGGCCGCAGATCACGGCAGCGTCGAAGGCGGGCCGGTCATCCGGCACGCAGGCGAGCGGCACGACAGCGGCATGCTGGAGCAGCGCGGCCTCCACCTGCTCACGGGAGTTGCCTGGGACGACGCCGGGCCGCAACCGGTTGATGACGACGTCGACGCTGGCGCCAGGAACGGCCTCCGACAGCTCGGCCAGCCCGCGAACGAGCCGCTGCAACCCGAGGGGGTCGGCGCTGCCCACGGCCAGAACGCTCTCAGCGGCGTCGAGAGCGGCAAGCGTCGCTCCGTTGCGCCGCGGCGCGAGGCTGTCGTAGGCGAGCTCCTCGTCGGTCTCCAGGCTGAAGCCGGTGTCGACGACGACGAGCTCAGCGAGCCCCCGGCTCATCTCGAGCACGGCCTCGACGCTCGACGCCCGCTGCTCGGACCACCGCGCGGCCGACGCCGGCCCAGTCAGAACCAGCAGCTGACCGGCCTGGCCGGGAGCTGGGGCCGGGGGTGCATCCAGCCGGACCGTCCGGCACAGTGCCGACAGCCGCACGAGGTCGAGGACGCCCGCGTTGGCGGTGCGGCAGGCGGCGGACAAGCCGGGCGGCTCGTCCACCGCACCGATCAGCGTCGAGATCGACCCGCCGTAGGGATCGGCGTCGACGAGCAGCACCCGCGCGCCGAGCAGTGCCGCCTCGGCCGCCAGGTGCAGCGCGATGCTGCTCCTGCCCGGTGCCCCGGTCGGTCCCCACACGGCCACGATCCGACCCGGGCCGGCGCCAGCCGGGGCTGGGTGAGCGAAGACACCGGCGGTGCCGGCGTGCTCATCCGGTGCGTCGCCGAGGGCCGGCAGTGCCGCCAGAGGGTCCGCCCACCCGCGGGTCGACGGGGCGGCGGCCGACCGTCCGGCGGCCTCGACGAGGGCGGCGGCGATGGCCGGCGGTGCGGTCTCGGTGGTGACCACGCTGGCGATGCCGAGCTGCCGCAGCCGCTGCTCCGCCTGCTCGTCACCCGCCTGGACCAGGCCGACCGGAACGACACCGGCAGCCACCAGCCGGGCCAGCGCCTCGCGGTCGAGGCGCCGCAGGTCGCCGGAGAGGAGGACCGCGCGTGCCGTTCCCGTCGCTGCTGCCGCCAGCAGGTCGGCGAGGTCGACGCATCGCCGGGCGACGGCGACACCCATAGCCGGATGACCGAACGCCGTGACCAGTGTGGCCTCCAGCCCGGGATCGGTGACGGCGGTGAGGACGGAGACGCTCACGAGCCGTACGCCGGGACGCTCGTGGGGCCCGATCCGCGTTGCACGCTGGCGTCGGCGTCGACGCGCACCAGGTCGATCCGCTCGGACTGGCTGGCCGCAACCGCCCCAGCAGCCGCAGCAGGAGTGACCCGCAGCTGGACGGACGTGTCGCCTGAGCCCACAGCCGTTGCGCCGAGGTACTCGACGTCAGGCAGGACGAGCAACTCACGGGCACCCGAGGCAGAGGACTCGGGCGTACCGGCCGGTGCGGGCGATGGGGTGGCTGCCGGTGCGCGATCGAGCACGTAGACGTCGACATGGTCGCCGACCGACAGGGCAGGCAGGCGGCCGGCCTTGACGATGACGGGCACCACTCGGCTGGCCGGGGCCAGCAGGTAGGTGACGGCGTCGCGAGGGACGAGGTCGCCGACACCCAGGCCGTGCACGATCGGGTGACCCAGCAGATCGCGGCTGCGTTCGGCGCGGAAGTAGCGGGCAGCGCCAGCACCGATCAGATGTGCAGACGTGACGGTGAGGTCGCCGTCAGCGAGCACGTGCCCGGCCGGCAGATCGTGCGCCACAGCAACCCAGCTGCCTGTCTGCTGAGCACCGGACACCACGCGCGCACCGACACCCACACTGACGAGCACCAGCAGGATGCCGACCAGCAGCCGGCTGTCCCGCCAGCGTGGACGCCTGACCCGTGCGATCGGCGGAGACGGCGGAGCCGCCGGGGCTGAAGGCCCGGCAGCGCGAGCAAGGCTTGCTGGAGGCGCCAACGACATCGCACACCCCTCGAACGAAAACGACTGGCCGGCCGGACACTACGCAACGTGACCAGCGCTTGACGCGTCGGAGCACGCTCGTGTGGACAAGAGTTGAGCTGCCCTGACACAGGCTGTCGAGGTGCAACAATGGCAAGCACCATCACCCGCAGGCGCTCGGTACGAACAAGAACTTCGGTGCAAAGGGGAACGCAGTGCTTGGCCGCTTCCTGCTGTTGAGTGATGTCGCCGAGATCCTCAACATCTCGGCCAGCCAGACCTACCACCTCGTGCGCTCGGGGGAGTTGCCCGCGATCAAGGTCGGGGGGCGAGGGCAGTGGCGCGTGGAGGCCTCGCAGCTCGAGTCCTACATCGAGCGCGCCTACAGCGAGACGAAGGCCTTCGTGGCTGCCAACCCCCTCGGCCGCGGGGAACCCGTCCACGACGACTGAGCCAGGCGGCCGAGTCCGCGTCCGGATGAGTCACCGGACGGCTGAGTCACCGGACGGCTGAGCCACCTGACGGCTGAGCCACCGGTGGGCTGAGCCACGAAGCAGCGGTTCTGCCTCGCACCCATGGTCAGACCAGACGTCGGACCGCCACGATGGCCGCGAGCGGAACCGTGCGCACGCGCGGCCTTACGGTCCGGCCATCGGCGATGTCGGTGGCCTCGTCCAGCGCCTCGAGGAAGTCCGCCCCCACGCGCCCCAGTCCGCAGCGAAGCGTTGTTCCACCGGCCAGCACCAGGGTGACCGGAAGCCTGTCGCGGGCGAGCCGGCGCAGCGCATGCGCGAGGCCGAGCCGCTGCGCGAGCGGGCTGGGTGCCTTGGTGTGACGCCCCAGGCCGGCGACCCACAGCACACCAGCGTGGGCGACCAGCACCTCCTCACCGCTGGGAGCGCCTACGCCGGCGGTGAGGAGCAGCCAGTCAGACCCGACCTGCGACAGCACGCCGGCCCAGGCGCCGGCAGTGGTGACCACCTCGACCGGATGGCCGACCGAGCCGAGCAACCGATCGCGCAGGACGAGTGACGCCACCTCGCGCCTGCTGCGGTCGGCGACCTCTGCCGCCAGCTCCATCGAGCGGGCGGCGTCGAACTGCCCCTCGATGTCGGCGAGGGCGTCTTCCCAGCGCACGGCGCCTCCTCCCCGGCTTGCTCCCCGCCGTGGCTGTCCACTGCCGAGCACAGGTTAGTTGACGCACCGTGACTGATCGCGTAGACCTCGAGAGGCAAACGTAAGTAAACGCAACTAGTGCTAACCATTGGGAGATGTCGTGCCTCGTCGCCACCTCGCGGTCGGACTCCTTGCAGCTGGCTGCCTCGGTCTGCTGGCGGCTTGCGGTGGGCCGCTGCTGGCCGTCACGAACTGGCGCACGCTGCCATTGATGCTGCATACCGACCCGGCGGGTGTGCTGGGGTCGGCTGCACTTCAGGCCGCATGGGCTCTGGCGCTGTGGCTTGCAGCGGGCACCGTCCTGCATCTGGCCGCCAGCCTGCCCGGGGTGGCGGGGCGCTGGGCAGGCGTGCTGGCACGCGCCATCGCGCCTCGCCTGCTGCGCCGAACGCTCGATGTCTGCCTCGGCGTGGGGCTGGTCGCCGTGCCTGCCGGGCCCGCGCTCGCCGCCCCTGGCGCCCCCCCTGCCTCGCCGCGCCCCGCCGTGAGCAGCGCGCTTCCTCCGGTTCCGGCGCCCGTGCTCGCGCCACTACCGCTGGTCCCCGACCTCGACCGGCCCGCGGCCCGGGCTCCGGCACCCGCCAGCGCGGCTGCGCCTGCCACCCCATCCTCGCCTGGCAGTCTCGCTGCGCCTGCCGCCCCACCGGCGCCGGCCAGACCGTCCGCGCCCCTGGCCAGCCCCGCCACAAAGCCTGTGGTCGTGCACACCGGCGACTCGCTGTGGTCGATCGCTAGGGCCGAGCTGCCCTCGGACGGCCGCAGCGACGCGGCGGTCGCGGCATCCTGGCCCGCTGGTGGCAGGCGAACTACGCCCAGATCGGCGACAACCCCAACGTCATCCACCCTGGCCAGCAGCTGACGCAGCCGACCGGAGCCGGCCGATGAGCGCGTCGCTGCTCGCCGCTGCAACTGCACCGGCCCCACCCGCCCCGCGGACCGGCTTGCGTCCCGCTCCGCGGACCGACCCGCCCTACGACGACGAGCTAGGCCATCCGGAAGGGCTCGGTGACCCGGAGATCGGCCGCGACGCGCTGGCAGTCACGCTGCCCGGCCTCGATGGCGCGCTCTGGCCGCCGACCGTGCCCGCCTCGGTGCGCGTGCCACTCACCGTCCCAGCCGCGCGAGACCCTGCACCGGGCGGCGGTACACCGGCTCCCGGCCCGCGCGCAGTGATGATCGTGCGGGCGCTGCTCGAGGTCCTGGCCGGCGTACGCCCGCCCAGCCAGCTGAGTGGCTGGGTGACACCGGCGCTCGGGTTCGACCTCGACCAACGACGCCGGCCCAGCCGGGCCGCCCGGCCCGCGACGCTGCTCAGCCTCCGGGTCAGCGAGCCGATGCCCGGCGTGGCCGAGGTGTCAGCGGTGGTCCGGCGACCAGGACCGCAAGGCAGGTCAGGCGCGCTCGCCCTCCGCATGGACCTCACGGAGGAGCGCTGGGTCGTCAGCCGGCTGGCGGTCGGCTAGCGCGTCGGTCAGCGCCGGCTGCCCGCGTCAACGACGACGCGGGTCGCCGTGGCACCGCTTGTACTTGCGCCCGGAGCCGCAGGGGCACGCGTCGTTGCGTCCCGGCTCGCCGCCGGTCGCGTCGACGAGCCCGTCGCCGAGCGGCGTACCGCCCTCCTGGACGACCACTCCGCCCTCGCCGTCGACCGTCGGCGCGGAGTACTGCAGCACCGGCTGCGCCCGGGGCGCGTCGAACGCCTTGCCGAGCGAGACCGCGGGCTGCTCGGCAAGGTGCGGCAAGGTCTCCTCCGTCGCGTGGACGTGACCGTGCTCCGGGTCGGGCGGCGCGATCTCGGCGACCACCGGCTCCACGTCGGGCTGGCCCGTGTCGGCGTCCTGCTCGACCTGCACCTCGACGTGGAACAGGAACTGGATCGACTCCTCCTTGATCCCGTCCATCATCGCGGCGAACATGTCGAAGCCCTCGCGCTGGTACTCCACCAGCGGGTCGCGCTGGCCGTAGCCGCGCAGCTGGATGCCCTCCTGCAGGTAGTCCATCTCGTACAGATGTTCGCGCCACCGCCGGTCGAGCACCGAGAGCACGACCCGGCGCTCGAGCTCACGCATGAGTGGCTCGCCGTCGCCCCCCAGGCCGAGCGACGCCTCGCGCCGGTCGTAGGCCTCACGCGCGTCGGCGACGAGGTCCTCGAGCAGCCCGTCGGCGGTCAGCCCCTCGCGCTCGCCATGGGCCGGCAGCTCCACACCGACGGGGTAGAGCTGGCCGAGCGCGGTCCACAGCTGATCGAGGTCCCACTCCTCGGGGTAGCCCTCGCTCGTCGCCGCGCGGACGTACCCCGTGACCGTGTCGTCGAGGAAGTGCCGCGCCTGCTCCCCGAGGTCCTCGCCGGCGAGGACCCTGCGGCGCTCGTCGTAGATGACGGTGCGCTGCTTGTTCATCACCTCGTCGTACTTGAGAATGTTCTTGCGAATTTCGAAGTTCTGCTGCTCGACCTGCGTCTGGGCCGACCGGATGGCCCGGGTGACGAGCTTGGACTCGATGGGCATCTCGTCCGGGATCTTCAGCCGGTCCATGATCGACTCGACGGCAGCGGCGTTGAACAAACGCATCAGGTCGTCCCCGAGCGAGAGGTAGAAGCGCGACTCGCCGGGGTCGCCCTGCCGCCCGGAGCGCCCGCGCAGCTGGTTGTCGATGCGACGCGACTCGTGCCGCTCGGTGCCGAGCACGTACAGCCCGCCCGCGTCGACGACCTCCTCGTGCTCGAGCGCGACCTCCTCGCGCTTCTTGTCCAGCGCGTCAGGCCACGCGGCCTCGTAGTCGTCGGGCGTCTCGATCGGCGACAGGCCGCGCTGGCGCAGCTCGAGGTCGGCGAGGAACTCCGGGTTACCGCCGAGCATGATGTCGGTGCCGCGGCCGGCCATGTTAGTGGCCACGGTGACACCGCCGCGCCGCCCGGCCTGGGCGATGATGACGGCCTCGCGCTCGTGCTGCTTGGCGTTGAGCACCTCGTGCGGCACCCCGCGCTTGGTCAGCAGCTGCGAGAGGTACTCCGACTTCTGCACCGACGTGGTGCCGACCAGTACCGGCTGGCCCTCCTCGTGCCGCTCGGAGATGTCCTCGACCAGCGCGTCGAACTTGGCGACCTCGGTCTTGTAGACGACGTCGGCCTCGTCCTTGCGGACCATCGGGCGGTTGGTCGGGATCGGCACCACGCCCAGCTTGTAGATCTGGTTGAACTCGGCGGCCTCGGTCATCGCCGTACCGGTCATGCCCGAGAGCTTCTTGTACAGGCGGAAGTAGTTCTGCAGGGTGATCGTCGCGAGGGTCTGGTTCTCCTGCTTGATCTCGACCTTCTCCTTGGCCTCGATCGCCTGGTGCATGCCCTCGCTGTAGCGCCGGCCGTGCAGCACGCGCCCAGTGAACTCGTCGACGATGAGGACCTCGCCCCCCGTGACGATGTAGTCCTTGTCGCGCTTGTAGAGCTCCTGCACCTTGAGCGCGTTGTTGAGGTACCCGACCAGCGGCGTGTTGATCGACTCGTAGAGGTTCTCGATGCCGAGCTGGTCCTCGACCTTCTCCACACCTTCCTCGGAGATGGCGACGGTGCGCTTGCCCTCGTCGACCTCGTAGTCCTCGTCGCGCACCAGCAGCGGCGCGATGCGGGCGAACTCGTTGTACCACCGGGTCGGCTGGTCCGCCGGGCCGCTGATGATCAGCGGCGTCCTGGCCTCGTCGATCAGGATGGAGTCGACCTCGTCGACGACGGCAAAGAAGTGGCCGCGCTGCACCATCTCCTCGGCCGACCACGCCATGTTGTCGCGCAGGTAGTCGAACCCGAACTCGTTGTTGGTGCCGTAGGTGATGTCGCACGCGTAGGCGGGCTTGCGCTCCTCGGGGCGCATCGAGGGGTGGATCACGCCGACGGACAGGCCGAGGAAGCGGTGGATGCGGCCCATCGTCTCCGCGTCGCGCTGGACGAGGTAGTCGTTGACCGTGATCACGTGCGCGCCGTGGCCGGCGAGCGCGTTGAGGTAGGTGGGCAGCGTCGACACCAGCGTCTTGCCCTCGCCGGTGCGCATCTCGGCGATGTTGCCCAGGTGCATCGCAGCGCCGCCCATCAGCTGGACGTTGAAGTGCCGCTGGCCGAGCGTGCGCTTGGCCGCTTCGCGCACCGCGGCGAAGGCCTCGGGCAGCAGGTCGTCGAGCGTCTCGCCGTCGCCGTAACGCTCCCGCAGCTCGTCCGTCGTGGCCCGCAGCTCGGCGTCGGTCAGGTCGACGAAGTCCGGCTCGAGGGTGTCGACCTGGTCGGCCAGGGAGGTGAGCTTGCGCAGGATGCGGCCCTCGCCGGCGCGCAAGATCTTGTCGAAAACCACTTGTCGAGGCTCCTCGCTGCCTTGGACGGTTCGCTGTCGATGGTAGGCGCCGCCCCTCCCCTCTCATCGGAACTCGGTGGCCGGCCGTCAGGTTCCAGACCATGCTGGTTGGGTGGATCACCCTCGCCTTCCTGCTCCCCCGGTGACCCGTCGTAGGAGTTACGCGCAGGTTGACGAACTCGTCCGCCGCTACGGCGTGTCGCGGACCGGAACACCAACCGTCGGCGGGCCCTGGGCGCCCGCCAGGCGGGGGCTACCGGGTGGCGAACAACCCGGGCGGGAAGACGTCGGAAGCGACCAGCTTCTCCCGAATCGGGCGCATCAACTCGCGGAGCCGTTCCGCCTTCTCGACCCCGAGGTGCCGCCAGCCCTGCTCGGCACGCTTGGCGGTCTGCCGCTCCACCTCGGCGCGCAGGGCGGCGCCCGAAGGCGTGAGTGAGCCGTCGGCGGCGCAGAGGCCGCGCTCCTGCAGCCGGGCCTGGGCCGCATCCCACTCGGCATCGTCCCACCCGCGAGTGGCCCGAAGGAACGGTGTCATCGAGTTGGTCGCGCCGTAGGTCAGCATCGCCTCGATGGGGTCGAGCCCGGCGAGCAGCAGGGCGGCCACATGGCCGTCGCCCCGGTGCTCGCGCAGCAGGCTCGCGGCGTGCCACAGGGCGAGCAGCGGGTCGCCAGGCCAGGGCAGGGAGGCGTGGCCGGAATAGAGCGCGCGCCCGGCGCCGGAGAGGCCGGCGCATGCCTCCCGCGCCAGCCCCAGGGCCTCGTCGAGACCGGCGATGGAGGCCGGCTCCCCGAGCACCCGCCGCAGCACGGCGGACATCCCCGCGTGCCGGGCGGCGAGCACCTCGGCCGGTGAAGCGACGGACCACGCCGCGGGGATGGCAGCCTCGACCACGACGGGCGAGAACACGTAGAAGGTCGCGACGACGACCTCCGCGGGCACTGCACCCATCGGCGCGCTGCGGCACGCGAAGTAGCCGTCGCGGCCGCGCAGGCCCAGGTCGCGGTACGCACGCCGGGGTTCGGGCGCGAAGTAGCCGACGACGTGCAGCGTCTCCAGCTCCCGCCAGCAGCCCTGTGCGAGCGCGGGGAGGGGATCGAGTTCGGCCTCGTTGCTGGTGGTCGGGGTGCTCGTCGTCGGGGTGCTCGTCATGATGCCGACCCTAGGCCCGACACCCGGGCCGGCGTGATCAGGCCGGCGCGCTGCGCGACGTTGTCGACAGCTGCCCGGGTTGCTGCCGAGTACTGCTCCCCGTGAATCAGGCAGATGTCGTGGTCGCCGGTCATCTCGATCACCTCGGCACCCAGCGCCTCGGCCAGCTGACGCTGCTTGGTCGGCCGCACCAGCTTGTCCCGCGTGGTCAGGCACACCACTGCCGGCATGCTCAGCTGCGACACCCATGGGCGGGCGTCGTACTCGCTGAGCGCGCGGCCGGAGTCGACGAGCTGGCGGGTCAGTCCACGGCGGAACTCGGCATCGAGCCATGGCCGCCATTGGGCGATCTCTGGCTGCTGCCGGACCGCCTGTGCCATCGCGCGGTCGACGAAGCCCTCGCCGGTGCCGAGCCGCAACCCGGCCTCCATCAGGGTCAGCCACTTCCAGACGACGCGCTCGTACCGGCTCGCCCGCCACTCGAGGGCGGTGGCCTGTTGCACCAGCCCGGCGACGACCTCGGGGTGGCGGTGGGCGAGCAGCATCGAGACCGGGCCGCCCAGGGAGTAGCCGAGCGAGATGACCGGCCCGGTCCCCAGCTCGTGCAGCAGCGCGGCCGCGTCGTCGGCGCAGTCCTCCAGCGTGAAGCGCTCCAGCGACCGCATGCCGCGGCCGTGCCCCCGGTGGTCGATCGCGAGCACCCGGTAGCGCTGGGCCAGCTCGGCGTAGCAGAGGAAGAAGTTGAGATCGGCGCTGGCGGTCCAGCCGTGCAGCAGCAGGACGGTCGGGACGCCGGGGCGCGGGCCGGTATCGCGCACGAACACCTCGCCCCGGCCCGGCAGCAGCACGATGCGCCCTGGAGGCAGGGGCGGAGGCAGCGGCGGCGCGATCTCGCCAGGCTCGGGCTTGCCGAAGGACTGCCGCAGCGTCTGCAGGCCGGAGCCTGGACGCCGCTGGCGCTGCCCGAACCGGCGCGTCGGCTCGTGCCCGCTCTTGGTCACGCGCCTGCCCAGCCGCCTGCTTCGCCCGCTCACCCGCTTGCTCGCCCGCACCTGCTGCACGCTAGCCGCTGGCCCCGACAGCCCGTCGCCGGACACGGCCCCCTCAGCTCCGGCGCTCCGCGCTCAGGTGATCTCGAGCAGCTTCTCGCGGACGGCGTAGACGACGGCTTCCATGCGGGAGTGCAGCTGGAGCTTCTCGAGGATGTTGCGGATGTGGTTCTTGACCGTGTTCTCGCTGATGAACAGCTGCTTGGCGATGTCACGGTTGTTCAGCCCCTTGGCCACCAGGCGCAGCACCTCCATCTCGCGGTCGGTCAGCCGCGGCGAGTCCAAGGGCTGGCGCTCGTCGCTCTTGCGGACCATGGAGGCGAACTCTGTGAGCAGCTTGGAGGCCATCGACGGGCTGATCAGCGACTGGCCCCCATAGACCGCGCGCACCGCGACCGCGACCTCGTCGATGGGGATCTCCTTGAGCAGGTAGCCCATGGCGCCGGCTTTGATGGCGTCGTAGAGGTCGCCCTCCTCGTCGCTGATCGTCAGCATGATGATCTTTGCGCTCGGCACCGCGCTCTTGATCGCGCTCGTGGCATCGATGCCGCCGCGGCGCGGCATCCGGACGTCCATGAGCACGATGTCGGGGGTGCTCGAGGTGGCGAGTGCGACGGCCTCGGCGCCGTCACCTGCCTCGCCCACGACCTCGATGTCCGGCTCCTGCGCGAGCACCATCTCGAGGCCGCGGCGGAACAGCGCGTGGTCGTCGACGACGAGCACCCGGATGGGGTCCGCCAGCGGCACCGCGTCGGCGGCGGCCGGCTGGTCGAGGACGTCCGACATGTGCTCCCCTCCGCCAGCTCACCCGGGCCACCAAGGCTCGAGCGAGATCATCACCCCACTGCGGCGCCGGGCGTCACTGCCCGGCAGCAGCGGACCCTGCGGCGGGGGCATTGCCGTCAAGGGTCTGTGGTTGCAGCCGCAATACACCATAGGTGTAACCGCGGCGTCGGTAGACGACGCTGGGGGCCCCGTTGGCCGCGTCGCAGTAGAGGTAGAAGTCGTGGCCCACCAGCTCCATGTGGTGCAGCGCATCCTCCAGCGAGATCGGTGTGGCGTCGTGGGTCTTCTCGCGGACGACGAGCGGCCCGGCAGCAAGGACGACGTCAGCGTCGCCCAGCGGCTCAGCCGGCGGGTCGGCGTCTACCGTGAACGAACCATTGTCGACCGGCTGCGCCGGCCGGTCGGACGCGGTGGTGCTAGGCAGCGGGTCGGCCGTGCCGAAGCTGCCGGTGCGCAGCGACTCGGCGTGGCCCTGCCCGTGCCCGTGGCCGTGGCCGTGGCCGTGGCGCCGGTCCGCCGCGCGACGCAGCCGCTCCTCGAGCTTGCCGACAGCCATGTCGAGAGCGGCGTACTTGTCGGACGCTGCAGCCTCGGCCCGGACGACCGGGCCCCGCGATCGCAGTGTCAGCTCGATGCGCTCGCAGGAGTCCGACAGCCGTGGATTGGCCTCGTGACCGACCTCGACGTCGACGCGGAATGCCTTGGCGTCGTGCTTGTCGAGCCGGGCCAGCTTCTCCCGGACGTGGCGCTGGAACCTCTCGCTGACCTCGCAGTGGCGACCTCGTACGACAACGTCCACTCGTCCTCCTCGCCTAGTGCTTGCTCGTGCTCCGGCGACCGGCAGCGCCGGGGGGATCACACGCTAGCCCTGCCGGAGCCCGGCGCACCAGGCCCGGGACGGGTGGCACCTGGCGCGGCCACCCCCGCGACCGCCGCCACGGCGAGCACGACCGCCCCGGCTTCGTCCAGCACCCGCGCCAGCTCGAGCGCGGTCGCACCGGTGGTGACGACGTCGTCGACGAGCACCACCGGCCCCTGCGGAACGGCCCCTCGGACCCGCCACGCGCCGTGGACGTTGGCCGACCGGGCAGCGGCGTCGAGACCGGCTTGGTCCCGCTGGGCAACCGATGCGGCTAGCAGCGGACGGACGGCGCATCCGGTGGGGCCGCGGGTTCCGCCCCGCAGGCCCACTGCGGCCGCACGTGCGAGCACAGCGACGTGGTCGAAGCCCCGGGCGCGCCGTGCCGCGGCTCGCGACGGCACCGGGATGAGGACCACCGGCGCCGCTGCGGCCGGCGGGCCCGGCGGCAACGCTGCATCCAGCACCTCGTGCACCGCCCGCGTCAGCAGCTGCCCGAGAGGACGAGCCAGGCCCTGGCGTCCCCGCTCCTTGTACTCGATGACCAGCCGCCGGGCCGGGCCCTCATACGGCGCGCCGGCTACTGCCAGCAGCTCGCCTCCGGCAGGACCGAGCAGCCGGCCGAGGCAGGGTCCACGCAGGGCGGCACGACACCCGGGGCACACCAGGGCTTCGGCAGCGCTGGCGTCGGGCTCGGCGGGCATGCCGCAGCCGCCGCACGACACGGGCAGGAACAGGTCGAGCAAGCCAGGCATGCCACCACCATGCGGCGCACCCCGGGACGGACACCCCGTCCGGAGCAGCTTGTGGACAACCCTTGCGCTGTTGGGCAGCCCTTCGCGTCAGGGGGCGCTCAGCCGGGCCAGACGGCGGCGGTGCCCGGCCCGATGTCGCGCCATCGACTGCCGGACTGTTGCCACAGCCGCCCTGCAGCCACGACGACGAGCGCTCTGCCCGGGGCGGCTGCGACAGCCGTGACCGCATCAACGGCCGCACCGGGCAGTCCGGTCGTGGGCAGGGTTGCGGGCGACGTAGGCGTCGTCAGCCGCAGCTCGGCGAGTTCTGCGCGCCCACCGCGCAGATGGCCGGCTACGACGAGCGTGAGAGGGTCCGACCAGCCGAGGGCGCTCACCGCCGTCAGCTGTGCCGAGGCCGGCTCCCAGTTCGACAGGGCGATGCCCTCGCGTCCCGTGCCCACATCGGCCAGCCACACCTGAGCGTGCCCCGGCGGCCCTACGGCAGCAGCCACCCGGGTGCCACTGGGGTCAACGGCGAGGGCTGTCACACCGGGTCCCGAGGGACCTCCCGGCGGCCCCTGCACGGGAGGTCGCGGTGCGCCGTCGGGGCCGAGCGCGACGACCGACGGGGCGGCGGCGCGCGACGCCAGCAGCGTGCCGTCGGGCAGCCACGTCGCGCCGGTGAAGCTACCGCGGTCGTCGAACCGCCATCCGCCCACGGGTACCTGGCTGGTGCCGGTGCCGCCCAACGCTCCGGTCAACAGCCGGGCGCCCGCGGCCCCAGCAGTCCCGGCGACCACGGCCACCCGGCGGGGGTCGGCCGCCAGTGCGACGCTCGTGGCCCCGGCGGCGGCGAGCCGCACCGCGGGCACGATCATCCCGGGGGGCGGGCCGCCGACGGTGACCAGCCCGGCGGAGCCCCGCCCGGCGGTCTCGTTCAGCGTCACCAGACCGGACGCGCCCGACGCCACACCCGCCCCGACCGACCGCGAAGCGCGGTCAGCCGGTACGCCGGCGGCCAGCTCGCCTCCGGGCAGCGGGCGCCCGTCGGACAGCACTCGGACCGCGTCGACGGTCGGCAGCGACCCCAGAGTGGCCGCCACCTGCGCCAGCAGCAGCCGGCGGGCCGCGTCGTCGAGGCCGTAGGCCGCGCGCGAGAGGTCGACGACCGCGGTGCTCCCGTCGAGGACGACGCTGCCGATCAGCCCGACGGGCAAGCTCGACGTCGTGCCGTTGGCCAGCGCCATGCGGGCGAGCAGGGCCCGCACGACCGCACCCGGTAGCGCCGCCCGCTCTCCGGTCAGGGCAACGGGCTGGGGCGCCAGCAGCCCCTGCGGAGTGGCCAGCCACAGCACGGCAGCCGAGTAGCCACGGGACAGGTCCCGCGGCGTCAGCGCCACCCCCCGCGGGACGGCGGCGATGCGCCAGTCGCCCTGCTGGCGCACCAGGCGCAGGACGATGCGCAAAGGCCGCCCGCTAGGGCGGATCGAGCCGTCGGGGTCGAGCAGCGCCACCGCGTCGGCGGTCAGCGTCAGCGTGACGGCTGCGCCGGGAGCCGGGCTCGGCACACCAGGCGCGCCCGGCGTACCCGTCGCGCTCGGCATCCCGGCAGAGCGGCTCGGCGCCCGGCGCAGCTGCAGGGTCGTGGCGTCGTACACCGTCGCGGTGCCGGTGTCGTCCCACTGCGCGCCCGTCGCCAGGAAAGCGCGGGCGAGGGCGTGCCCGCTGTCCGGCGAGGCGGCCGCAGCCTCGAGGAACCCGTCAGCGACCTGCTCCGGGGTCTGCCCCGCCACCGGGCCGGGCGGCAGCTTGCGGATTTCCGGCCCATCAGCCGTGCGGTCGGGCACTTGCTGGTCGATGCGGACGCTGCCGGACGTGGGCAGCCCACACCCGGCCGTGAGCCCGGTGAGCCCCGCGATCCCCGTGAGCAGCAGCGCCGCGGCCGCCGAAGCCGAGCGGTTCATCACGGACCGATGCGGGTCGGGCGCAGCGAGCCCGGCACCGGCACCACCGCCAGCGGGCTGGGTCCGAGGGCGTTTCCGGCTCGGCGCGGCAGCAGGAGCCGGAACGAGGACCCGCGGCCGGGACGTCCCCAGGCCACGAGCTCGCCGCCGTGCAGCCGCGCATCCTCCTGCGCGATCGCGAGACCCAGACCGGTTCCTCCGGTGGCGCGTGCCCGGGAAGGGTCCGCCCGCCAGAAGCGATCGAACACCCGACTGACGTCCTCGGACAGCATCCCGATGCCGTGGTCGCGAATCCGCACGGCAACCGTCGTCGGCGTGGCGGCGAGCGCCAGCTCGACCGGCCGGCCCTCTGCGTGGTCTACGGCGTTGGCCAGCAGGTTGCGCAGGATGCGGGCGACACGACGCGGGTCGACGTCGGCCATCACCGGACTGTGGCTCAGCTCCGCCAGATCGAGCCGGCAGCCTGCACGGATCGCGGCCCCCTCGAACTCCTCCGCGACCAGCCGGGCGAGCCCCGCAAGGTCGGTGGGTTCCGCCTCGAGCACCGCAGCCTGCGCGTCGTAGCGGCTGATCTCGAGCAGGTCGACCAGCAGCCGCTCGAAGCGCTCGAGCTGGTCGACGAGGAGCTCGGTCGCCCTGGCAGCGGGCGGGGAGAACTCCTCGCGCACCTCGTGCAGCAGGTCGGCCGCCATCCGGACCGTCGTCAGCGGCGTCCGCAGCTCGTGCGACACGTCGGCCGTGAAGCGCCGGGCTAGGCGGGACAGCTCCTCGAGCTGGTCGATCTGCCGGGACAGCGCGGCCGCCATGTCGTTGAACGCCCGACCGAGCCGAGCCACCTCGTCCTCTCCCCGGACCGGGATGCGCTCACTGAGCCGCCCCGCGGCGAACCGCTCGGCCACCCGGGCAGCGACGCGCACCGGCGTGACGACCGACCGGCTGACCAGGGCGACCACCGCGCCCAGCAGCAGGACGAGCACGGCCCCGCCGATGACGAGGGTCCGCTGGACCAGGTTCATGGTCTGCTGCTCGGCCGTCAGGGGGAAGACGTAGTACAGCTCGTAGGACCCCACCGTCTCGGTGATCGGCGCGCCGATGATCAGGGCGCGCACGCGCCGCCCGCCGACGGACACCGCGGCGAAGGTCTCGGCCTCCACATCCTGCCGGACAGCTGTCCGCAGCGGCTGCGGGATGTCGCGCTGGTCCAGCGGCCCGGAGATGTAGCCGTCGCTCGTGCCATCGGTGGGCAGCAGCGCGGCGTCGAACAGCCCGCTGGGGCTCCCCCGGCGGCCCAGGTCGATGACGGTCGCTTCCAGCAGCGTGTCGATGCTGCGTGGGTCCTGCCGGTCGGCGGAGGCGAGCTGGGACTGCGCGAAGACCCGTCCGGACGAGGCGTCGGCCAGCGCGGCCCGGCGCTTGTCCTGCACCAGTCCGCGGCCGACGCGGTCGACGACGAACAGGCCGAGCAGCGCGACCACCAGCGTCGACAGCAGCAGGGTCGCCGCCACGACGCGCAGCTGCACCGATCGCCGCCAGCGCCGGGCGGCCCAGCGTGGCACTGCGGCGATAGACCGCAGTCGGCGGCCGAGCGGCCCGGGCAGCCCGGGCAGCCCGGGCACCGTGAGCGGCCCGGGCACCGTGGGCAGAGCGCCCCTGGTGGAGCTCATGGCGGCCCGGCGCGGTAGCCGACGCCGCGCACGGTCACCACGACCTGCGGGTGCTCCGGGTCGTGCTCGACCTTGGCGCGCAGCCGCTGGACGTGCACGTTGACCAGGCGGGTGTCGCCCGCGTGCCGGTAGCCCCACACGTGCTGCAGCAGCGCCTCCCTCGTCCACACCCTCCGCGGTTCCTGCGCCAGCGCGCGCAGCAGGTCGAACTCCAGCGGCGTCAGCGACAGGGTGCGGGGCCCGCGACGGACCTGGTGCCGCGCGACGTCGACATCGAGGTCGACCACCGACAGGGACAGGGCGGGCTCGTCCGGACCGCGCCGGAGGCGTGCCTTGACGCGGGCGACCAGCTCGGCGGGCTTGAAGGGCTTGACGACGTAGTCGTCAGCCCCGACCTCGAGCCCCCGGACGATGTCGATGGTGTCGCTGCGAGCGGTCAGCATGATGACGGGGACGTCGGACTCGGCCCGCAGGTCCCGGCAGACGTCGACGCCGTCACGGCCGGGCAGCATGAGGTCGAGCAGCACGACATCGGGGTTCTCCCGGCGGATGGCGGCGAGGGCGGCGCTGCCGCTCGTGACGACGGAGGGGATGAAGCCCTCGCGGCGCAGGACCAGGCCGAGCATCTCGGCCAGTGCCACGTCGTCGTCGACGATGAGGACGCGCGGAGCGCCCACGGACCCACCTCCCGCGTCGGGTCGTCCGACACACTCCATCGTCGCACCCGTTCGGCGATGGAGTACGGACTGCACATCGCGGCTGTGGACAGGGCCCGGCCCGCGCCCTTTGCGCTGGCAGGATGCGGTCAGGCGTGCGGAGCGGAGGAAGCGTGAGCGGCTGGGCGTCCCCTGGTGCCTCTCCGGCTACGCCCACGCCTGCCTCGCCCGGTCCGGCCGGGATGAGCCCCGGCTCGCCCGCAGCCGGCTGGCTCCCACCTGCCCCGCCGGCCAGCCCCGCCGTCCGCTGGGACACGGTCACGATCTACCGACCCGGAATCGTGCCGCTGCGCCCCCTCGCGGCCGGCGAGGTGCTCGACGGCTCCTTTGCCCTGCTGCGCGAGAACCTGGCCGCGGTGCTCGCCCTGTCACTGCCGATGGCGCTGGTCCTGCGCCTGGTCTCGGTCGGCAGCCTCTACCTGCTGGCCGGCAGCGCCACGACCTCCTCGGCAAGCGTCCTCGCCGGCGTGCTGACCGCAGCGGCCGGCGCCGTTCTCGTGCTTCCGCTCGCCGGGGCGCTCGCCGCGCTCACCGGTGATGCGGCGCTCGGTCGGCGCCTGCCCACCGCGACGGCGCTGCGGCGCGCCGTGCGTCCGTGGGCCGCCCTGCTCCGGCTCACCCTCGTCGGCGCCGGCGTGCTGTTCGCGCCCGTGGTCCTCGCCGTCCTGTTCGGGGCAACAGGTATCGCCGGCGGCGGTGGCCTCGCGGCAACGGTCACGATCGTCGCCGTCTTCCTCGTGCCCTTGTTCGCCATCCGCTTCCTCGCTCTCGCGCCCGGAGCCGTCGCGCTCGAGGGCAACGGCACCCGCGCGGGGCTGCGCCGAGCGGCCCGGCTGAGCAAGGGCTCGTGGTGGCGCGTGGCGGGGCTCGTCGTCCTGGCAACGACGATCACGTTGCTGCTCGGCTTGCTCATCGGGCTGCCCTTCCGGCTCGACGGCAGCACGACGAGCAGCCAGGGGGGCCAGGTCGAGGTCGACGGGGTCGCCCTCGCTCTTGCCACGCTCGGCGGGCTGCTGGCCGACACCCTGACCCGCCCGATCCTCGCCGGCGCCCTCGCCATGACCTACCTTGACCAGCGAATGCGGCGCGAGGGGCTCGACCTGACGCTGTCCCGCCAGGTCATCTCACCGCCCGCTCACCTTGCAGTGGGTCACCTAGCAGCCGGTCATGCCGGGCGGTCTGACGTAGGCGGCGTCTGACGTGGACGGCGTCTGACGTGGGCGGCGTCTGACGTGGGCGGCGTCTGACGTGGGCGGCATCTGACATGGCGGCATCTGACATGGCGGGCCTGGTGGGGCGCGACGCCGCCCGCGAGGCCGCGCAGCGCGAGCTGGCCAAGCACGTCTACGCCGAGGCGCGGCCCGGGATCGTCACGCGAGTGCTACATGCAGTCGGCCGCTTTCTTCTCCGGTTGTTCCAGCACGACGGCGGCTCATCCTCGGGCGCCGGCGGCGGCTCGTTCGGCTACGTCATCGTCATCCTCGTACTGCTCGCGCTCGCCGCGCTCGTCCTGTGGAAGCTCGGGCCGCTGCGCCGCGCCCGCAGCGCCGACGACTCCTTGGACTCCCCCGCCGCCACCTCAGCCGAGCGGCTACGGGCAGAGGCCGATGCCCACGCAGCGGCCGGACGGTGGGCCGAGGCGGTGCGCGCCCGGCTGCGGGCGGTCGTCCGAGACCTGGAGGACCGCGCGGTGCTCGACCCCCGCCCGGGACGCACGGCACGTGAGGTCGCCCGTGAAGCCGCTCGGGTGCTCCCGCACCTGGAGACCCAGTTGCGGGCCGCTGCAGCGGTGTTTGAAGAGATCTGGTACGGGCGACGCCCCGCCATCGCCGCCGACGATGCCGTGGTGGCGGAGCTCGACACCGCCCAGCGGCGGCGGCACCGGCCGGCGCCGGCCAGCGCCACTGACGACCGGCCAGCGGTGCCGGCGTGACCGTGCTGCCGACGGAGGCTCCTTCGGCTCCTTCGGCCCCTTCGGGGCCGCAGGTCAGGCCCCGCACCCGACGCGCGCCTGTCGTCGCGGTGCTGCTCGCCGTCGGGGCGGTGCTGCTGGTCGTCGTCATCGCCCTCGTCGCGCGGCGGCCCACCACCGGCGCGCGCGCCCCCTACGACCCTCGTTCGGTCCAGCCCAACGGCACTCACGCGCTCACCCAGCTGCTGCTCGACCGCGGGGTCGATGTCAGCTTCGGCGACACCGGCGACGCGCGGTCGACCCTGGTCGTGCTCGCCGGCGACCTCGACCCGTCCGGGTATCGCCGGCTGACCCGCTCCGGCGCGCGACTGGTGCTGCTCGGGGACGGGGGTGTGACCGGGCTCGACCAGGTCGACCGGATCGTGCGGACCCGGTCCCCGGGATGCGACCTGCCGGTGGCCGTCAACGCCGGGACGGCGCGAGCGGGATCGGCTGGCTTCGCGGGCCCTAAGGTCAGCAAGCCGGGTACGGCGACGATCACGGCGAGCTGCTACGACGGCTCCCTCGTCGCCCTCAGTGTCTCCAGCAGCGCCGGCAGCGGTGATGGGCAGGTCACCCTGCTCGGTGACGGGTCGTTCCTGACGAACGAGTACCTGGCCAAGGACGGCAACGCCGCACTCGCGCTCGGGGTGCTCGGTGGCCGCTCGAAGCTGGTGTGGTACCAGCCGAGCTCACCGGTGGGTGGCGGCGAGAGCCTCACGTCGCTGCTGCCCAGCCGGGTACCGCTCGCCGCCCTCCAGCTGGTCATCGGAGTCGTGGCGCTCGCGGTCTGGCGCGGCAGGCGGCTCGGTCCGGTCGTCGAGGAGCCACTGCCCGTCGTCGTGCGCGGCGCGGAGACGGTCGAGGGAAGGGCGCGGCTGTACCGCGCGGGCCGGGCCAGGGGCACCGCGGCCGCTGCCCTGCGCGCAGCTGCCCAGCGGCGGCTGTCCGCCCGCCTCAGCCTGGGCCGTGACCCTTCGCCGCAGGCAACCGTCAATGCGGTCGCCGCCCGCACGGGTAGGAGGGCGGATTCCGTCGGTGGCCTGCTCTACGGTGCGGTCAGTGCTGGTCCTGCCGGTCCTGCCGGTGCTGCTGGTCCTGCTGGTCGGCCGGCGCATCACATGATCCCCGAATCGCTCGATATCCCCGATGACGCGACGCTGGTGCGGCTCGTCGACGATCTCGACGCCCTTGAAAAGGAGGTACGGACGCTGTGAGCACCACCGAGCCCGGCCCTCCCGGTGACGCTGCCGGCGCGGTCGTTCGCCGCAGCCTCGCCGATCGGCTGGCCGACGAGCCGGTGGACGGCATGGCTCCCCCCTCCGGCCCGCACGCCGCGCTCGTATCGCTGCGCGAGGAGGTGGCGAAGACGGTCGTCGGTCAGGACGCGGCCGTCAGCGGTCTCGTCGTCGCTCTGCTGTGCGGCGGTCACGCCCTGCTCGAGGGGGTGCCGGGCGTGGCCAAGACGCTGCTGGTTCGCACGCTCGCCGCGGCGCTCGACCTCGACACCAAGCGCGTGCAGTTCACGCCCGACCTCATGCCCGGCGACATCACCGGCTCGCTGATCTACAACGCCGGGGCGGCGCGCTTCGAGTTCCGCGAGGGGCCGGTGTTCACCAACCTGCTGCTTGCTGACGAGATCAACCGCACGCCGCCCAAGACGCAGGCCGCGCTGCTGGAGGCGATGGAGGAGCGCACCGTCACAGTGGAGGGCCTGCCGCGCCGGTTGCCCGACCCGTTCCTCGTCGTCGCGACCCAGAACCCCATCGAGTACGAGGGCACCTACGCCCTGCCGGAGGCACAGCTCGACCGCTTCCTGGTCAAGCTGACGATGCCGCTGCCGCAGCGCGACGACGAGGTGCGGGTCCTGATGGCGCACGACCGGGGCTTCGACCCGCGCAACCTCGCGGCGGCCGGCGTGCGGCCGGTGGCTGGCCCGGCCGAGCTGGCCGCCGGCCGCGCGGCCGTGCGTGAGGTGACGGTGCGTCCGGAGGTGCTCGCCTACATCGTCGACGTCGCCCGGGCCACCCGGCAGTCGCCGTCGCTGCAGCTGGGCGTCAGCCCGCGCGGGGCGACCGCCCTGCTCGCCACCGCCAAGGCGTGGGCGTGGCTGTCGGGACGCGACTACTGCACGCCCGACGACGTCAAGGCCCTCGCCCGGCCGACCCTGCGGCACCGGGTGTCACTGCGTCCAGAGGCCGAGCTGGAGGGCGTCACCAGCGATGCCGTACTGGAGCAGGTACTGCCCGGGGTCCCGGTGCCCCGCTGATGCCGGCATGACGCTGCCCATCGCGCGGCTCCGCAGCCCGGAGCGCCACCGATGGCACTGACCCGCCGCTCGGCCGTGCTCGTCCTGGTGCTCGCCATAGCGGTGCTGGTGTCCCCGGCCCCGCTACCAACCCTGGTGGTCGGCAACATCGCGGTGCTGCTGCTGGTGGGGGTCGACGTCCTGCTCGCCGCGAGCCCGAGCGCGCTCGTCCTGTCCCGCCAGGTGCCGCCGACCGGCCGGCTCGGCGAGGCCCTGCCGGTCACCCTCCTGGTGCAGAACCCGGGGCCACGCAGGCTCCGGGCCCTCATCCGCGACGCCTGGCCGCCGTCAGCCGGCCTGCAGCCCGCCACCGCCCGGCTCGACGTGCCCCCCGGTGAGCGCCGCCGGCTGTCGGCCGCCCTCACTCCCACCCGCCGGGGTGACCGCACCCCCGTCTCGGTCACGGTGCGGGCCGCGGGACCGCTCCGGCTGGCCGCGCGGCAGCGGCAGCGGGTGGTTCCCGGGCGGGTCCGGGTGCTGCCGCCATTTCGCAGCCGCCGGCACCTGCCCGAGAAGCTGGTGCGGCTGCGCATCGTCGAGGGCATGGTCGAGACCCGCGGGTACGGGCGCGGCACCGAGTTCGACTCACTGCGCGAGTACGTGCCCGGTGACGACGTCCGCGCTGTCGACTGGCGCGCCTCAGCCCGGCGTGAGACGCTTGCCGTCAAGGTCTACCGCCCCGAGCGCGACCGGCGGATCATCATCGTGCTCGACACCGGCCGCACCAGCGCGGCCCGCGTCGGCGACGAGCCCCGCCTCGACGCCGCCCTCGATGCCGCCCTGCTGCTGGCCGCCCTCGCCGCCAAGGCGGGCGACCGGGTTGACCTGCTCGCCCACGACGCCCTCCCGCGCGCGCTGGTGCAGCGCGGCACCATCGCCACGTTCTCCGAGGCGATGGCCGGGCTGGAACCGGCCCTTCTCGAGGTCGACCACGCGGGGCTGGTGAGCCAGGTGATGCGGCTCGCGAGCCGACGGGCTCTCGTCGTGCTGCTGACCGACCTCGTTCCACCTGTCGTCGAGGAGGGCCTGCTGCCGAGCCTCGCGCCGCTGGTCAGCCGCCACCAGCTGCTCGTCGGCGCCGTGACCGACCCCCGGGTCGAGGAGCTTGCTGGCGCGCGAGGCGAGGCCGCAGCCCTGTACGGCGCCGCTGCCGCCGAGCGCACGGCAGCCGAACGCGCGCGAGTGTCGACGCTGCTGCGCGCGCGGGGGGTGGAGGTCGTCGAGGCACCGCCGGGGCGGTACGCCTCTGCCGTCTCTGACGCCTACCTGGCACTCAAGGCAGCCGGACGGCTCTAGCGATGGGCGGGCGGACGACTACTACCAGCGCCTCGCCCTGCGCGCCCGACGATCAGTCACACGCTGACAGGCAGCGCGTCGACCTGCTCGTCGTCGGCGAGGTCGGCCAAGTCGGCCGGGTCACGCCTGCCGCCGGTACCGCTCCCGTCACCGGTACCGGCCGCCCCCAGCGCCGCCCGCCCGCGCAGCAGCAGGTAACCCAGCACCGCCGCCCAGACCACGGCTCCGGTCGCCAGCCGCACGGCCGCCGGCAGCGGCGAGGGCGTAACGAATGCCTCCAGCAGTCCGCTGATCGCCAGCACGACGACGAGCCCCAGCGCGACAGCGAAGGCGGCGCGGCCCTCCGCGGCAACCGCATCGATGCGTCGCCGCGGCCCAGGCGCGACGACCCGCCAACCGAGCCGCAGGCCAGTGGCGCCGGCCAGGAACACGGCCGTGAGCTCGAGCAGTCCGTGCGGGAGGATCAGGGTGAAGAACTCGGATGTGCGCCCGCAGCTCGCCAGGTAGCCGCCGGAGATGCCGACGTTCACAGCGTTGAAGCCCAGCACGAACACCGTCGGGATGCCGAGCAGCACCCCGAACGCCACGGCGGTGGCGGCCACCCACAGGTTGTTGGTCCACACCTGGCCCGCGAACGACCCGGCCGGAGCGCTGCGGTAGTAGTCGGAGAACTCCGAGCCACACAGCCGTTGCACCTGCTCGGGCTGCATCAGCGCCGCCGGCGACGTGCCGGTCGGTGGCCACCCACACACCCGGCGCCAGGCTGACGGCACAGCAGGCCAGGGAGGTCCAGAGCAGCCACCACCGCCGCTCCCACACCGCGACCGGGAACGTGACGCCAAAGAAGCGGATGACCTGGCGCCAGCCCGGCGACCGCGCGCCCGACAGCACCTGACGCGCCGAGGTGACGAGCCCCGACAGCGAGTCGAGCAGGGCCGGGTCCGGCGAGCGGGTGCGGATGGCCGACAGATGCGTCGTCGCGCGCTGGTAGAGGTCGACGAGCTCGTCGAGCTCGGCCCCCGACAGCCGCGAGGGCCGGCCGGCGCGGTTGGTCAGCTGCTCGAGGCGCTGCCACTCCGGGCGGTGCCGGGTGACGAACACGTCGAGGTCCACGTCGTCGCTCCTTCGGCTCGATCCGGTCCAGCCGGCTCAGACCCGCACGGAGCCGTTCTGTGATGATGGCAGCACGATGAGCCAGATCGTCACGGGCGAGGCGGTCGCCATCGACCTACGGGTCGCCCGGCTCGGCAGCAGGCTGCTCGCTACCCTCATCGACCTGTTCATCCAGTACCTGATCGCCGCCTTCCTGCTCGGCCTCGCTGTGGCCATGGCCCCCCGCGGCGACGCCGCGATCTTCGCCGCCCTCGGCCTGTCGGACTACCTCGTGGCGATGGTCGGATACCCGGTCCTCATGGAGACCCTGTGGCACGGCCGCACGCTGGGCAAGGCCGTCATCGGGCTGCGGGTGGTGCGCGACGACGGCGGTGTCGTGCGCTTCCGCCAGGTCCTTGGCAGGGCCGTCGTGCGAGCTGCCGTCGAGCTGCCCACCTTCGGCCTGTTCAGCATCCTCAGTGCCCTGCTCACCAAGCGCAGCAAGCGGCTCGGTGACCTGATGGTCGGCACGATCGCGGTGCAGGAGCGCATCCCGGTGGTCGCCCTCATCTCGTTGCCGATGCCGCCGCCGCTCGCGGGCTGGGCGGCGACGCTCGACCTGTCGCGCCTGTCCGACGGCTTGGCGATGTCGTCCCGCCAGCTGCTGGCCCGCGCGGGGAGCCTGGAGCCGGCGTCGCGCGAGCGGCTGGGCATGGAGATCGTGGATGCGGTGCTCGCCTGCGTCACGCCCCCGCCGCCGCCGGGCGTGCCCGGCTGGGCCTACCTCGCCGCCGTGCTGGCAGAGCGGAGACGGCGAGAAGAGGTGCGCTTCGGCAGCTACCTGCAGGCCCCGGGGCTGCTTGGTGGGCGGGCGGCACCGGGCTACGGCGTCGCGGCACCTGGCTGGGGCGCGGGACCGGTCATGCCGCCGTATGGAGCACCGCCGTATGCAGCACCGCCGTATGCAGCACCGCCGTATGCAGCACCGCCGTACTACCAGCCGTCACCCGCCGACCGGCAGCCGGGGTACGAGCGACCCGCTGTGGACGGGCCCTTCGTCAGCCCGTCCTAGCTGATGGCATCAGTACGGTCGACGAGGGTCGAACATCGGGTAGTGGCGGACGTTCAGGGTGAGAAGCCGCGCATCGAGCCCGATGGCTGTTGCAGCTACCGCCAAGTCTGCGCTGTCGATACCGCCGTGGCTGGGCAGCAGGCGCCCGAGTTCGCCGGCCTTTTCGGCCACGTGCTCGTCAACCGGATGCCAGTGCAGCACCGATAGAAGCACGCGGGTGCGCTCCTGCTCGTGCACCCGCATCCCGGCTAGAACGTCAAGTCTGGTGATCTCACTGGCGTGCACCGGACCGACCAGTCGCTCGGCTGCAAGAAGTTCCGCCGCCTTGGGGTGGCCGCGCAGGTGGTCGATCAGGACGGAGGTGTCCACCAGCACGCCCACGTGCGGATGCGCCGCGCAGCTCTCATGGAGTCAACCTGTTGCTCCGCGTCGGGCATTTCGGCCCCCTCGGCCCCCCACGCGCCGAAGGCGAAGCGCAGAGCGGCGACATCCGCGTCAACTGAGCCCTGGTCTCCATACACCTTGTTGACGGCGTGCTGGATGACGGCCGACAGAGACTGTCCCGTGCGTGCCGAGACCCCCATCAAGCATGCGGCGTTCGTCCGTGGTCAACGAGATTTGGGTCCGCTGCATGATGTAACGCTGCATCACGAGATGAACGGGCGGGACATCCCCCGGATGCCCCGCCCGCTCCACTACCGATCCTTGATGCTGCCGCGCCGTCGCTGGCTCAGGAGCCGGTGTCCCACGACGAGAGGTACTCCTCCTGCGCCGGAGTCAGGACGTCGAGCGAGACCCGCATCGACTCCAGCTTGACCCGAGCAACCTCCTTGTCGATCTCCACCGGCACGTCGTGCACGCCCGGCTCCAGCGCGGCGCCGTTCTTGACCAGCCACTCGGCGGTAAGGGCCTGGTCGGCGAAGGACATGTCCATGACGGCGGCCGGGTGGCCCTCGGCGGCGCCGAGGTTGACCAGGCGCCCCTCGGCGAGCAGCACCAGGCGGCGGCCGTCGGCCATCACGTACTCGTCGGTCTGGTGCCGGACGCGCCGCGCCCCGCCCTGCGACATCGCGGTAAGCGCCTTCACGTCGATCTCGATGTCGAAGTGGCCGGAGTTGGCGAAGATGGCGCCGTCCTTCATGACCGCGAAGTGCTCCTCGCGCAGGACGTCGCGGTTGCCGGTGACGGTGAGGAAGACGTCACCGATAGGCGCGGCCTCGATCATCGGCATCACGCGGAAGCCCTGCATCAGGGCGTCGAGCGCCTTCGTGGGGTCGATCTCCGTGACGATGACGTTGGCGCCCATCCCCCGCGAGCGCTCGGCCAGCCCGCTGCCGCAGTAGCCGAACCCGGCGACGACGACGGTCTTGCCCGCCAGCAGGGTGTTGGTGGCGCGGAAGACGGCGTCGAGGGTCGACTGACCGGTGCCGTACCGGTTGTCGAACATGTGCTTGGTGTCGGTGTCGTTCACCGCGATCATCGGGAAGCGCAGGGCGCCGTCGCGGGTCATCTGGCGCAACCTGATGACGCCGGTCGTCGTCTCCTCGCAGCCGGCCGCGACGCCGTCGACGACGTCCGTGCGCGTGGTGTGCAGCGTGTTGACGAGGTCGCAGCCGTCGTCGAAGACCTGGTGCGGTGCGATGTCGAGGGCGGCGTTGATGTGAGCGTAGTAGCCGTCGCGGTCGACGCCGTTGCGGGCGAAGGTGGCGACGCCGTACTCGGCGACCAGCGCGGCGGCGGTGTCGTCCTGGGTCGAGAGCGGGTTCGAGGCGCAGAGGGCGAGCTCGGCGCCACCCGCCTTGAGCGCGCGCATGAGGTTGGCGGTCTCGGTGGTGACGTGCATGCAGGCGGCCAGGCGCAGGCCCTCGAAGGGGCGCTCCTTCTCGAAGCGCTCCCGGATCTGGCGCAGGACCGGCATGGTGCGGTCGGCCCACTCGATGCGGGCCTTGCCCTGGGCGGCAAGGGAGAGGTCGGCAATGTCGTGCTTCGGCTGATCAGGCATGTACCCGACGGTAACGGTGAGATGCCGGCAGGGACGAAAAGCTGACACGCTGACGTCAGATTAGGGTCGAAACGTGCTCAGCATCGCCGCAGCCGCCGAGACGCTCGGGACCTCCCCCCGGGTCCTGCGTTACCGGGAGGCGCTCGGCCTGCTGCCGCCGGCCCGCAGTGACCACCGAGTGCACCGTCGGTACAGCCCCGACGCCCTCGCGGCCGCCGCCCTGGGGGCGCGCCTGGAGCAGCGCTACGGGGTGGCTCCTGCGTCCCTGGCGTTCGCCCTGCGCGCGCTCGCCGACCCCGCCATCGCCGCAGAGCTCCGAGAGCTCGGCCGGCTGACCGGCCGGGTGCGCGAGCCGCTCGACGCGCTGGACTTCGAGCAGGAGAAGGCCCGGCGACTGCTACGCGCCTGACGACCGCACGCGCAGGCCCCTGCGGTCGACAGCAACACATCCTGATTCACCCCATCGGGCAACTGGGGCGAAACGGACGCTTAACGATCAGGGTGTGTCGCCGGCCAACACAACCTGATCGTCTGGACCGTACAAATCGGGCTAACCGTCACCTGGGCGATCAGGACGTGTCGGTGGGGCGAATCAGCACCACCCGCTTGTCCACAACTTCCTTCGCCATCGGCACAGGCGTCCTGCCGCCCCGAGGCTGGCGCCATGGGTACGTGCAGCTTCGAGGCATCCGACGCGTCGGGGGACTCAGCGATCGACCCCGAACTGCGTGCGGCCCTGGCTGCGGCCGGTCGGGGTGCCGTGGTCGCCGGCAAGTCGGCGGCGCTCGCCCACGGCCTCGACCTCATCACCACGGTGGCCACCCACGAGCTCGCCGTGCCGAGAAACCGGAGCCACCGTGTCCCAGGACTCGTCGTGCGCCGTGCGGATCTTCGCCCGGACGAGATCACCTCGGTCGACGGCCTGCGCGTGACGTCGGTGGTACGCACGCTCGCCGACGTGGCGCGCTACGAGACGCTCGACGAGGCTGTCGTCGTCGCCGACTCAGCCCTGCGCTCCGAGCTCACCACGGTGCACGAACTGCACGCGACTCTGCGCGCCCTGCCCGGAGGCCGCGGCTCCCCGCGCGTCCGCCGCGCGTGGGCGCTCGTGGACCCGCGCTCAGGCTCGGCGCTGGAGACGCGGGCCCGCGTGCTGATGGCCCTCGCCCGGCTGCCACGACCCGTGACCCAGCTGGTGATCTACGACAGGCAGGGGCAGTTCCTCGCCCGTGTGGACTTCGCCCTCGTCGAGGCCCGCGTGATCGTCGAGACCGACGGCTACGCGTACCACAACAGCCGTGAGAGCTTCCTGTCAGACCGCTCTGGCTGGACGAGCTCGCGCGGCTCGGCTGGACGCTGATCCGGCTGACCTGGGAGGACATCGTGCTGCGCCCGGACTGGGTCATCCAGCTGCTGCGCGACCTCGGGGTCTGAGCCCGGGTCAGCGGGCGATGCGGGCCTTCAGGTCCTGGATGGCGTCGATGGGTGTCGGGTCGATGCCGAGACCGAGCCCGAGGTACACGCTGGCGTAGTCAATGACGCCGACCAGGCTGGCGAGGCGCTCCAGGCGGGTCGTCCCCTCGGCCGCGAGCTCGGTCACCCGTACACCCCGGGCCTCGGCGATCTCCTTGGACACCTCGGCCCGCCGGGTCACCTGCGGGTGCTCGTCGACGTCGTCGCGCATCAGCACCAGCCACTCGCGTAGCGCGCTGGGACCATCAAGACCGGGATCGGAGAAGATGTCAGCCCCGCCGGCCGAGGCCAGCGCCCCGGCCGGACCATCGAAGGTCACGACCTGGTTGTGGTTGGCCTCCGGCAGCACGCCCGCGATCGCCGGCATCTTCGCGTTCTCGGCCCACTGCGACTGCAGGCGCAGGGCCGCGACACCGGCAACCGGGGAGCAGCCCCACGCCATGGGCAGCACCGGGGCGAGGGCGAGCGCGAGGCTCTTGCCCGGGTTGACGAACACGTCCTTGCCCGGATTGCATGCGGTGCTGACTCGCTCCAGACGGACGGCGGTCGCCTCGACCTCCTCGTCCGGCAGCTCGATCAGCCCGAGCGACCGGGCCACCATCGCCAGCGGCACCGACAGTCCCCACAGCATCGCGCGCGGCAGCCGGCCGGTGGCCCGCACGGGCAGCAGCATGCCGCGCCCCTGCAGGCACAGCTCGGCCACCGGTGACGACTCCGCGGCGACGGCCACGATCGCGCAGCCGCGGCGCACCGCCTCCTCGAGCCCGGACAGCGTCTCCTCGGTCGAGCCCGAGCACGACACGGCGATGACGAGGTCGACCGCCCCCACCCATCGCGGCAGCCCGTACGTCTTCAGGACAATGACCGGCACGGTGCTCTCAGCGCCGGTCAGCGCGGCGAGGACATCGCCCGAGATGCCGGACCCGCCCATCCCGAGTACGACAATGGCCCGCGGCGGCCCGGCCGCTCCCAGGCTGTCGATCCCCGCCTCGCGGGCGAGGGCCGCCGCCTCCCGCACCTGAGCGGCCGAGGAGGCCACCGCCCGCAGCATGTCGCCCGGGTCACCGGCCCCCAGCCTGGCAGGGTCGCCCAGCAGTGTCTCGTCGGCCTCGACCAGCGTCATGCCGGCGTGGATCCAGCAGCCTCGACTGGCGGCGCTGGAGACTCGGCCTCGTCGACGAGCATCACGGGGATGCCGTCGCGCACCGGGTAGCGCAAGCCGCAGGCCGTGCACTCGAGGCGCTCGGCCGGGTCGTCCTCCCGAAGCGCCCCATGGCACGCCGGACAGACAAGCAGCTCACGCAGGATCGGGTCGAGGTCCACGACAGTCCTTCCAGTTCAGGGCGTGCGTACGAAAGTCAGGATCTCATCCCGCAGCTCCGCCATCGCGGGCTCGTCGGGAGCCTCGACATTGAGCCGGAGCAGCGGCTCCGTGTTCGACGGGCGCAGGTTGAACCACCGGCCGTTGCCAAGGTCGACGGTGAGCCCGTCGAGGCGGTCGAGACTGGCGCCCGGGCGTGCACCGTAGCGCTGGGCAACGGCCTCGATGCGCTCGGCAGCGTCCGCCACCTCGGAGTTGACCTCGCCGCTCTGCGCGTAGCGGTCGTAGCGCGCGAGCATCGCCGACAGCGGCCGGTCCTGGCCACCGAGCGCGGCGAGCGTGTGCAGGGCGGCCAGCATGCCCGAGTCGGCGCGCCAGAAGTCACGGAAGTAGAAGTGGCCGGAGTGCTCGCCCCCGAACACCGCGTTGGTCCGCGCCATCTCGGCCTTGATGAACGAGTGCCCCACCCGGGTGCGCACCGGCATGCCGCCGAGCTCGGACACCAGCTCGGGCACCGCGTGGGACGTGATCAGGTTGTGGATGACGGTCGACCCAGGCTCACGGGCGAGCTCACGGCTCGCGATCAGCGCGGTGAGCGCCGATGGTGAGACCAGCTCGCCCCGCTCGTCGACGACGAAGCACCTGTCAGCGTCGCCGTCGAACGCCAGGCCGATGTCGGCCTGCTCGCGGCGGACGGCTGCCTGCAGGTCACGCAGGTTCTCCGGGTCGATCGGGTTGGCCTCGTGGTTCGGGAACGAGCCGTCGAGCTCGAAGTACATCGCGACGATGTCGAGCGGCAGCGGGGTGGACTGGGCGGTGTCGCTCGGGCCGCCGACGGACTGACCAGCCCCCAGCACGGCGGGAACGGTCAGCCCGGCCATCCCGTTGCCGGCGTCGACGACGACCTTCAGCCTCCGGATGGACTCGATGCCCGGGACGAGCCCCCGCAGGTAGCGCGCGTACTCCGGCAGCAGCTCGTGCCGAGTGATCGTCCCCGGCGCGGCATCCGCGCGTGGCAGGCCGGCTTCGATCATCGACCGGATCTCGCGCAGCCCGCTCTCCTGGCCGACCGGGGCGGCCCCGGCCTGGCAGAGCTTGATGCCGTTGTAGCGGGCCGGGTTGTGCGACGCCGTGAACATGGCGCCCGGCACGTCGAGGCTGCCGGCGGCGTAGTAGAGCATGTCGGTCGACCCCAGGCCGCACTCGATCACGTCTGCGCCCTGGCTCGTCGCCCCCTGCGCGAACGCCTGCGACAGCGGGACGGAGGACTCCCGCATGTCATACGCCGTGACGACCGTGCGCGCATCGAGCAGCCGCACAAAGGCAGCACCGACAGCGCGGGCCACCTCGTCGTTGAGCTGTTGCGGAACCAGGCCCCGGATGTCGTACGCCTTGACGATCGCGGAGAGGTCGAGCACGCGCCGAACCTTACCGGTCGTGTTACCGAGGGTGTCGTTTGCGCCGCGCCCTTGCGAGCACGCCGTCGAGCTCGAGGGTTCCGTCGGCCGAGCGCCACGAGCGGTGCTCGCAGCGCTGGCAGGAGACGAAGTCGACCGGGGTGCCGTCGGTCAGGGTCAGCAGGATGCGGGTCATCCGCTCGCCGCCGCAGTCAGGACAGGACAGACCCTGAACCAGCGCGGGGTCAGTCCGCAGGCCGAGGCCGCCGGCCGCCCGCGGCAGCTCCGCACGAGCGACGGGCGTGCTCGGGGTGGACGTGCTCCGCGGCGAGGTCACAGCAGTTCCTCCAGTTCGACAACGGGCGTCAGTCAGCCCATCGACGAGCCCAGTGGAGGCGCAACGTCACGAAAGAGTGAAAATCGGTCGCACTCGGTGATTCTCAGGGGCAACTGCCCGACGCCTGACTGGCAGGCCGAGAACCTCAGATCGGCCCGGGCAGCATCCGCAGGTGTCCGCGCGCCCTTGCTGTGCCGGTCGGCGCCGGTGCGGGCGGACGAGCGGCCTCGCGCACCGCGTCGGCCAGCGCCTCCAGGTCGTCCGGGGAGGGTACGTGCGCCACCGGCTCGGTCTCGATCCGGACCACCTCCCAGCCCCGCGGGGCCGTCATCCGCTGGGCGTGCAGCTCGCACAGGTCGTAGGAGTGTGGCTCAACATAGGGCGCGAGCGGGCCGAGGACAGCTGTCGACTCGGCGTACGCGTAAGTCAGCGTCGCGACGGCCGGCATGCCACAGGCCGCCCGCGAGCAGCGCCGGAGCTTCACGTGGCCACCGTAGCCCGGCAGTCATCCCCCGGCTGCGAGCGACTCGCGCTTGCCCTGCAAGGCCCTGGTGCGGCGAGGCCGCTTACCCTGCGACCCATGGCACGCGAGGCAGCGCAGACGAGCGGCCGGCGGGTGCGCCGGCTGCGTGACCGGCGCGGGCGCGGGTTGCGAGGGCGCCTCACGCCGCCCGAGCTGCCTGTGGCGCGCACGAGGGCGGAGCGCTTCGACGACGTCGTCATCGAAGCCGTCACCCATCTGGAACAGCGCTGGGCCGACGAGCTCGCAACGGTCGAGTTCGCCGTCGAAGAGGTGCCGCCCGCGGAGCCCGAAGCCGGCGACCCGGGGGTCGACCCAGTGCCGCTCGCCCAGCTGCAGGCCGCGACAGGAACCGGGCACGCGACCACGCCGACGCGCATCGTGCTCTACCGCCGCCCGCTGGAGGCACGCGCGCTCGACCCCGATGACCTGGTGGACCTGGTCCTCGACGTCCTCGTGCACGAGGTCGCCCGGCTGCTCGGCGTCGATGCCGGCGTGGTCGACCCCGAGGGGCACCCGGAGGAGGACGAGGAGGACGAGTGACCGGCCGGCCTTACCGGGCCGCCGACCTATCCGGCCGCGCGGCGCAGGCGGCGCCGCTCCCGCTCGGACAACCCACCCCAGATGCCGAAGCGCTCATCGTTCTCCAGCGCGTAGTCGAGGCACTCGTCGCGCACCTCGCACGACTGGCAGATCTTCTTGGCGTCGCGGGTCGAGCCGCCCTTCTCCGGGAAGAACGCCTCCGGGTCGGTCTGCGCGCAGAGGGCCTTGAGCTGCCACTCCGCCGCCTCGGCCTCAAGACCGAGCAGGTCGTCGAACTGGGCCTCGATGGTCATCGGACTCCTCCAGACTCGTGATGGTGCGTCCTCGGGCTGGACGCGAGCCTCAGGTGTCCACGCAGCGGCTGAGGTGTGTAGCGCACCCAGGGCCGATGCAGGGGGAATGACACGCTTGGAATTACATCGCCCCACGCCGGGCTGCGTCAACTGATCTGCGCAGAGTTGTTGAAACAGGACGCTGCGTGCACAGAAGCGTGACCCTATGACTACGTACTGCTACTACGCAGCGGGGGCAAGCTCAGCCCGTGACCGCAGACGTTGTTTCCAGCGCCAGCCTGCGGCCTTCCATCTGGGCCTCCCGCTCGGCGCTCGACTGCTGCGCGTCGAGCCGCTCCCGGGGAACGGTGCCGTAGGTCGTGGTCCGCTGGCGAACCGGCCGGCCGGCAGCCGCGCCGATGGCGGCCAGGTCGGCGACCGACTTGCGCGAGCCGTGCTGCGCCCCCGCCATGCGGCTGATGGTCTCCTCCATCAGCGTGCCGCCGATGTCGTTGACGCCGCCGCGCAGCACTTCGGCGCAGCCGTCGACACCGAGCTTGACCCACGAGCACTGAACGTTGTCGATGGCACCGGCCAGCAGCAGCCGGGCGACGGCGTGGATGGCGCGGTTCTCGGTCGGTGTCGGGCCGGGACGAGCCAGGCCCGCCAGGTAGATCGGCGCCGACTGGTGCACGAACGGCAGCAGGACGAACTCGGTGAACCCACCGGTCTGCTCCTGCAACCGGCGCAGCAGCCGTAGGTGACCGAGCCAGTGCGGGGGGGTGTCGACGTGGCCGTACATCATCGTCGAGGACGAACGCAGCCCCACCTCGTGCGCCGTGGCGACGACCTCGACCCACGTCGAGGCAGGCAGCTTGCCCTTGGTCAGCACCCAGCGGACCTCGTCATCGAGGATCTCCGCCGCCGTGCCAGGAATGGTGTCGACCCCGGCCTCGCGCAGCGACAGCAGGAAGTCCCGGATCGACAGCCCGGTGCGGGCTGCCCCCGACACCACCTCCATCGGGCTGAAGGCGTGCAGGTGGATGCCGGGCTGTCGGCGCTTCACCTCGCGGGCGAGGTCGGTGTAGATCGAGGCGGGCAAGTCGGGCGAGATGCCGCCCTGCATGCAGATCTCGGTCGCTCCCGTCCCCCACGCCTCGTCGACGCGGTCACCGACCTCGGACAGCGACAGGGTGTAGGCATCGGCGTCGCTGGCCCGCTGCGCGAAGGCGCAGAACCGGCAGCCGGTGTAGCAGACGTTGGTGAAGTTGACGTTGCGGTTGACGACGTAGGTGACCTCCTCGCCCACCCGCTCGCGGCGCACTTCGTCGGCGAGCGCGGTCAGGGCGTCGACCTCCGCGCCGGGCTCGGCGTCGAGCAGCGTCAACGCGTCGGCGTCGGGCATGGCGTGCCCGCGCGCCTCCGCCGCCCGTAGCGCGGCGGCGAACGCCGGGCGCAGCTGATCGCGTGGGGCCAGTGCCGGTGCAGCCGAGCCGCGGGTGCGGGCCTCGGTCGACACCTGCAGCGAGCCCCAGTCGCCGTAGGCGGTGTCGACGTCGCTGCGGGTCTCGGTGCGTCGCCCTTCGGTGTCGATGGCCGTGTGCAGGTCGACCCGGCCGCTGCTCGCCCATCCGCCGTCGGGCTCCTGCCAGGGCACCCCGGCCGGCTGGGCACCCTCACGGGCCAGCCCGGCGTCGTCCGCGAGGGCCTCGACGTGCGGCCGGAGCCGGGGGTCGAGCCACGGTGCGCGCTGGTAGGGCGGGTAGACGGTGAGCCGCTCGCGCAGGACGAACCCGGCGTCCGCACTGGCCGCTGCGAGCGCGTCGACGGCCGGCCACGGTCGTTCAGGGTTGACGTGGTCGGGCGTGAGCGGCGAGACCCCGCCCCAGTCGTCGATGCCCGCCCCGAGCAGCAGCCGGCACTCGACGACGTCGACGAGGTTGGGCGGCGCCTGCACCCGCATCGCCGGGCCGAGCACCAGCCGGGCGACCGCTACGGCGGCAACGAACTCCGCGAGCCCGGCGTCGGGCGCGGCCCGCATCGCCGTGTCGGTCTTGGCGCGGAAGTTCTGGACGATGACCTCCTGCACCCCGCCGTACTGCCGGGCGACGGCACGCAGCGCGAACAGCGACTCCGCCCGCTCCGCCAGCGTCTCGCCGATCCCGACGAGGATGCCCGTGGTGAACGGCACCGCGCTGCGGCCGGCATCCTCGAGCACCCGCAGCCGCACGGCCGGGTCCTTGTCCGGCGAGCCGAAGTGGGCGCCGCCGGGCTCGGTGAACACCCGCTGCGACGTCGTCTCCAGCATCATCCCCATCGAGGGGGCGACCGGCTTGAGCCGCGCCAGCTCCTCCCACGACATCACGCCGGGGTTCAGGTGAGGCAGCAGGCCGGTCTCCTCCAGCACCCGCACCGCCATCGCCCGCAGGTAGCCGAGGGTGGAGTCGTAGCCGGCCTCGTCGAGCCACGCGCGCGCCGCCGGCCAACGGTCCTCGGGGCGGTCGCCGAGGGTGAACAGCGCCTCCTTGCACCCGAGCGCCGCGCCCTGACGGGCGATGTCGAGCACCTCGTCCGGAGTCAGGTAGGCGGCGTGCAGCCGGTTCGGGGTCGTGGCGAACGTGCAGTAGTGGCACCGGTCGCGGCAGAGCCGGGTCAGCGGGATGAACACCTTGCGGCTGTAGGTCACCACCGCCGGCCGGCCGGCCGCCAGAAGCCCCGCGTCGCGCACCCGGGCGGCGCTGGCGCACAGATCGGCCAGGTCTCCGGAGGCGCGTAGACCGCCGGCGGCAGCCTCATCGGCCTCCAGACCCCGCGCCGCGAGCAGCACCTCAGCCTCGGCCGGCCCCAGCGTCGCGCCGTCACGCGCCCGCCGCAGTGCGCGCCGCATCGCCGATGCTGTGGGCAGCCCCGTGAGCGGCCCGGACGGCACTTGCGGATCCGCGCCAGCCAAGCCCATGCGGCGAGACTATGCCGCCCAGATGCCCGCCCGAGATGCCCGCCCAGATGCCCGGCCGCTCCGACAGAACCGGTTGCGGTGGCTCGCTGGTTGGATGGTCGCATGCGTCTCGTCGTGCTGGCCGGCGGCTACGGCGGCGCCCGGTTCCTGCGCGGGCTACGTCACGCCGCCCCCGATGCGCACATCACCGCGGTCGTCAACACCGGCGACGACATCACGCTGCACGGACTGCGCGTCTGCCCCGACCTCGACACCGTGATGTACACCCTCGGCGGCGGGCTGGACGAGCAGCGTGGCTGGGGGCGGGCCGACGAGACCTTCTCCGTACGGACCGAGCTCGACGCCTACGGCGTCGGCCCGTCGTGGTTCGGGCTGGGCGACCGCGACATCGCCACGCACCTGGTCCGAAGCCAGATGCTCGACGCGGGCTACCCCCTCTCGGACGTCACCCGGGCGTTGTGCCGCCGCTGGCAGCCCGGCGTCGACATGCTGCCGATGTCGGACGACCGGGTCGAGACCCACGTCGTCGTCGACCTGCCGGGCGCTCCACCCGACGGGGGTCGACGCGCGATCCACTTCCAGGAATGGTGGATCCGGCACCACGCGGCGCTGCCCGCGCAGGCGTTCCTGCCCGTCGGAGCCCAGGATGCGAAGCCGGCGCCGGGTGTGCTCGACGCCATCGCCGACGCTGACGCGGTCCTGCTGCCTCCCTCGAACCCGGTCGTCTCGATCGGCATCGTGCTGGCCGTGCCCGGACTGCGTGACGCGGTGCTGGCGGTCAACGGGCCGATCGTCGGTGTCTCCCCCATCGTCGACGGTGCCCCCCTGCGCGGGATGGCCGACGCCTGCCTTGCCGCCATCGGCGTGCCGGTCACGGCCGAGGGGGTGGGCAGGCACTATGGCGCGCGCGGCGACGGTGGGCTGCTCGACGCCTGGCTGGTCGATGCCGGAGCCGCCGATGCGGAAGCTCATGTCCCCGGCGTCACCGTCGCGGTCCGGCCGCTGCTGATGCCCGACGTCCCCGCCGCCACCGCCCTGGCCGCCGCCACCCTCGAGGTCGTCGATGCTCTGCGTTGAGCCCGTCCTCGGCATCGGCGAGGTGCGGCCGGGCGACGACCTGGCCGCGCTCATCACGGCGGCCATCGACGCGCACGCGGGTCCGGCGCTACGGGGCGGCGATGTCGTGGTCGTCACGTCCAAGGTGGTGAGCAAGGCCGAGGGACGGCTCGTCCCGGCCGGCTCTGACCGAGCGGCCGCCCACGCGGAGGCGGTCGAGGCGGAGTCGGTGCGCGACGTCGCCCGCCGGGGCCGGACCCGGATCACCCAGACCCGGCACGGGTTCGTCGCGGCCAACGCGGGCGTCGACACCTCCAACGTCGACAAGGACACCGTCGCCCTGCTGCCGCTGGACCCCGACGGCTCGGCCCGCGGACTGCGCGCGGGGCTGTTCGACCGGCTCGGCGTCGATGTCGCCGTCGTCGTGACCGACACCTTCGGCCGGCCCTGGCGCAACGGGCTGACCGACGTCGCGCTGGGCGTCGCGGGGATGGCGGCCGTGCGCTCACTGGTCGGTGAGGTCGACGGCTACGGCAACGAGCTGGGGATGACCGAGGTCGCGGAGGCTGACGAGCTCGCGGCCGCCGCCGACCTGGTCAAGGGCAAGCTGTCGGGCGTGCCCGTCGCCGTGGTGCGCGGGTACGGGCGGCTGGCCGACGACGGGCGGGGGGCATCCGCGCTGGTCCGGCCGCCCGACGAGGACATGTTCCGGGTCGGGGCGGCGGAGGCGGCCCGCGGCGCGGTCACCGGCCGGCGGACCGTTCGCTCGTTCGCCGACCGCCCCGTCGACCCAGCGGCCGTGCAGCGTGCGGTGGCTGCAGCCATCACCGCGCCGGCTCCGCACCACACCACGCCCTGGCGGTTCGTGCTCGTCGAGCAGCGCCGGGAGCGGCTGCTCGACGCGATGCGCGACACCTGGGCCGCCGACCTGCGCCGCGACGGCTTCTCGAGTGAGTCCGTGGCCCGGCGGCTGCGGCGGGGCGATGTGCTGCGCCGGGCGCCCGTGCTCGTCGTCCCGTTCCTCGTCGCCGAGGGCGCGCACGCCTACCCGGACGAGCGCCGCGCGGCCGCCGAGCAGGTCATGTTCACCGTCGCGATGGGTGCGGCCGTGCAGAACCTGCTGGTCGCCCTGTCCGCGGAGGGGCTGGGGGCGTGCTGGGTGTCCTCGACGCTGTTCTGTCCCGACATCGTGCGAGCGGCGCTCGACGTTCCCGCGGACTGGCAGCCGATGGGGGCTGTCGGCATCGGCCACCCGGCCGGCCCGCCGCCATCGCGACCCCCCCGAGACGCGGGCGAGTTCCTGCTGGAGCGCTGAGCCGGCTCGCGGCGGGTCCCTGGCGGCTTCGCCCGGACTACATCCGCGAGAAGTCCCGCGGCGCCAGGCGCGGTCCGAAACGCGGCATCGGCGCCGCGGCTGACTCGAGCAGCCGGACCACGCGGTAGCGGTGCGGCGCGTACGGGGCGAGCAGCTCCAGCATCCCCGCGTCGTCGACCCGGTAGCCGGCCAGCGCGCAGCCGACCAGGTGGGAGAGGTGGTAGTCGCCGACCGAGACCGCGTCGGCGTCGCCGTACGCCCGCTGCGCCACCTCGGCCGAGGTCCACACCCCGATGCCCGGCACCAGCTCGAGCCGGCGCCGGGCCTCTGCTGCGGCCAGCCCGACCGTGCGCTCCAGCGCCTCGGCCACCATCGCGGCGGCGATGACGGTCCGGGAGCGCTTGGCATCGACGCCCGCGGCGTGCCAGTCCCACGACGGGATGCGCCGCCACACCGCCGCCGGGGGGACGACCCGCAGGTGGGCAGGCCCAGGCCCCGGCGCGGGCAGCCCGTAGCGACGCAGCAACCAGCGCCACGCGCGCCGGGCCTCCACACCCGTCACCTTCTGCTCGAGGACGGCTGGCACCAGCGTCTCGAAGACCCGTCCGGTCCGCGGGACGCGCATCCCGGCCAGGCGCCGCGCGGCCTCGTGCAGCCCACGGTGGGTAGGCGTGAAGTCCTCCGGCCGGTCGCGGGCGCCGAGCAGGTCGGGCACGGCCGCAAGCGCCTGCTCGGCGCCCGGACCCCAGGCGCGGGCCTCCACACCGCCGTCGGGGCACGGCTCGAGGCGCAGGGTGGCCGGCCCGTCCGGCATCAGCGCCGTCAGCCACACACCGCCCGGTTCGACGCAGTAGGTCGGGTCGGCCGTCCCCCGGCGCAGCGGCGCCAGCGTCCGGACGAGGTCGACGCGGTGGGCCGGGCGGTAGGACGCCACGAGCTCCCGGCCCGCCTGCGCTGTCGTCACACGCTCCTCAGCTCGTGCGGTCGCTGCTGAACCGCAGCGCGCCATCGGCCAGCTCGTGCCCCGGGAAGACCCGCACGCCGGCCAGCAGCTCGTTGCCCGCCCCGACGCGAACGCCGTCGCCGATCACGACATCCTCGAGCACGGTGCCCGCGCCGACGCTCGCCCCGCGGCCCACGACGCTGCCCCGCACCCGCGCGCCTGCCTCGATCCGCGCGCCGTCGAAGACCACCGACCCGGACACCTGTGCGCCCGCTGCAACAGACGCATCGCGTCCTAGCACCGTCCCGCCGTCGAGCACGGCGCCCGGAGCCACCTCGGCGCCATCCAGAACGAGCGACGGGCCAGGCTCGCCCGGCAGCGCGCTGGACTGCACCCGCCCGAGGACGAGGTCGCACGAACCGCGAACGAACGCGGCCGGCGTGCCGAGGTCGAGCCAGTACGACGAGTCGACATGCCCCATGACCAGCGCCCCGCCGGCAAGCAGGCCGGGAAAGGTCTCCCGCTCCACCGACACCGGCCGCCCGTCCGGGATGGTGTCGATGACCGAGCGGCGGAACACGTAGCAGCCGGCGTTGATGCGGTTGGTCGGCGGGTCGGGCGTCTTCTCCAGGAAGGCGGTCACCCGGCCACTCGGGTCGGTCGGCACGACCCCGAACGCCCGGGGGTCGTCGACCTCGACCAGGTGCAGGGTCACATCAGCGCCCGAGCCGCGGTGGTCGTCGACGACCGCCCGCAGGTCGACGCCGGAGAGGACATCGCCGTTGAAGATCAGTACCGGTTCGTCGGCTCCGGCTCGCAGCCGACCGGCAACGTTGCGGATGCCCCCGCCGGTGCCGAGCGGCTCGGTCTCGGTCACGTACTCGAGGTCGAGCCCGAACGACGAGCCATCGCCGAAGTACTGCTCGAACACCTCAGCCCGGTAGGACGTTGCGAGCACGACGTGATCGACCCCTGCATCGCGCGCCCGCGCCAGCTGGTGCGCCGTGAACGGCACGCCGGCCGCGGGAAGCATCGGCTTGGGAGCCGAGATCGTCAGCGGGCGTAGCCGGGTCCCTTGGCCCCCGACGAGCATGACGGCGTCCACCGGTCCGAGGATGTCACGCCGCTCCCTGGCCCGGCGACCGAACCGCCGGGCTGGGCGGCGTGCTCTGGATGAGGTCAGCGAAGGCCACGATGTCGTCGCGGTAGCTGCCCGCCTGCTGGTCGAAGGACCCGCCGCAGGTGATCAACCGCAGCCCGGGGTGGTCGAGGTTGCCGTACACCGCACCGGTGGGAAAGGCGGCCTTCGAGAATTCCTGCACCCGCGTCACCCAATGCCGGTGAATTAGGGGCTTCGGGCGCCGGCCCCGATCTTGGGAACGATCTGCATGGTTCGGTCGACGGTGCCCGGGGTGCGGCGTTCGCCCCGGCGCAGGTGGTCGTACTTGTGCTGGGGG
>JAABUR0100000484.1_pt1 | contig 86201 bp, 90 predicted proteins | sample 5560091 | NCBI WGS metagenome assembly JAABUR01 (sample SAMN10711879, study PRJNA513375) | rock metagenome | isolation source: Antarctica rocks | place: Antarctica: Victoria Land, University Valley sud | reverse complement strand
TTGGCACACTGGTAAACTACTTAAACATGCGAAGGGTAAATACAAGAGGCATACGACAGGCAAACAAATGTATGCTTATGGCAGCAGTGGCTTATAAAAGCCCGAACCGCTAAAAGGCTTGGCAAAATACGGGCGGACTTAAGTTCTCTTCTGCATTTGTAATTCTGTTTTACATTGGTTCGGCGCTGGACCTTTACTATTTAGCTTTTTGTTGTTATCTTCATCAAAAGTTTTTCAATCAGCATTTGTTCGGGGCTTGACAAGCATCTATTCCCGTACTTCGCCTCGAACGAAAGCCGACAGTAAGGTATTATGTAGGTAGCTTTTGTCTCAATATTTAGCTCCGGTTGTATCACTTACTTGTACGGCATATCTTTATCCGGCTTCTTTACACGGATTTAAGTACCCTTCCCAACACTTAACCGGCGAGGGGAGGATTAAAGCAGAAAGCCCGGTGAAGTATACCTGCTGTGACTTTGAGCCGCACTTCTAACGCAAGAACCGCAGCTGCAGCTTAATCGAAATGTAACTGTTTTTATAGCTCCTCTTTGCTTACCAGATATGAATCCTGTTCTTTTCAGGTAAATACATGGTATCGCCGGGCTGCACATTAAATGCCTCATAAAAATGCGGAGAGTTCATCAGGGGGCTATTTACCCGCCACATAGGAGGTGAGTGCGGATTATTATTGATCCACAGGCGCAGGAATTCATCTTTCATTTTTACGCGCCATATATGCGCAACAGAAATAAAGAACCGTTGGTTAGGTGTATAACCGCCAACCTTCGTGGTGTCCTGTCCTTCTTTAGTCATTTTAAAGCATCATAAGCAATCGCAACGCCACCAATGTCTGCAGCGTTCTCACCAACCGTCATGGCACCTTTAACATGTACGGTATCCAGTACCGTAAACTTATTGTACAGGTCAACTACCTGTTGTGTTTTTGCCTTGAACTTTGTATAGTCATCTTTCGTCCACCAGTTTTTTACGTTGCCTTCTTTATCAAACTGTGCGCCCTGGTCATCAAAAGCATGTGTTATCTCATGACCGATCACCATACCAATACCACCATAGTTAAGGGCATCATCAGCGTTGTTATCAAAGTAAGGCGTTTGTAAGATGGCTGCTGGAAAAACAATTTCATTGGCAGCAGGATTGTAATAAGCTGTAACGGTTGTAGGCGTCGTAAACCATTCACTCCTGTCAACCGGTTTATTTAATTTAGCCAGTTGAAACCGGTAGTTATTAACAGCGGCAGACACTACGTTCTCAAAGTATTTACCTTTTACAATATTTACGTTGCTGTAATCTCTCCATTTGTCGGGATAACCAATTTTTTTGGTCATGGAAAACAGTTTTTCTTTGGATCTTTGTTTCGTGCTGTCGCTCATCCAGTCCAGCTTATCTATTCTTGCAGCTAATGCTTTTTGTAAATTGTTTACCAGTTCGAGCGTGCGCTTTTTTGCATCTTCAGTAAAATACTTCTTCACGTACAATTGACCAAGCGCTTCACCTAATGATTGATCAACTGCACTTGCCATCTTTTCGCCCCGGGTTTTTTGCACCGCCTGTCCGGTCAATGCTTTGTTTAATTCAAATGCTGCATCAACAAAAGGTTTGCTTAGCACATCTGCATAGTTATTGATTGAATATGCCTTCACATAAATTTTCCAGTCGCTGACAGGAACGGTTTTTAAAGCTGCATTCAGCTTCTCATAATAGGCAGGTTGCGATACATCGATAGAGTCTGTCTTCGCGCCTAAATCATTCAACACATTCTGCCAGTCAATGTTCGGTTGCCGCTTTACAAGGGTTGCAACAGACATCTTATTATAGTTCGCATTTACATCGCGAAGTTCAATATTCGTTCTGTGTGATGAAGCCAGTTGTTTATCTATGTTGTAAACAATAGCAGCATCTTTGGCTGCAGTTAAAGTATCGCTGCCTGTAAGTTTAAATAGTTTGGCAAGATATGTTTTGTACGCTTGCTGAATGGCAATGCTGGATGCATCTGTTTTAAAATAATAATCCCGCTCAGGCAGGCCAATACCTGTTTGATAAATATGAGCAATATTAAGGCTGCTGTTTTTATTATCGGGTCCTACACCAAAAGCTAAAAAAGAAGTATTCGATGCCTTTGCTTCACGGGCTGCAAACCTGATTAAAGAAGCAACATCGCTGATGCTGTCTATGCGTGCCAGTAAAGGCCTGATAGGTTCATAACCACGTTTCTCAATCGTTATTGTATCCATGCCTGAAGCATAAAAATCTCCCAGCTTTTGTTCGATGCTTCCTGCAGTATTATTAGCCCTTGCAACACTATCCAGAATGCCCTGCAAACGCAGGCGCTGCGGATAATTCATAAACATGTATGCTCCCACGCCTGACTGCGAAGGAGGGATTTGTGCTGAGTCATACCATGTATGATTGACATACATAAAAAAGTTATTGCCGGGTTTAATGGAAGAATCGATGCCCTGTATATCGGCAATAGTTGCCTGCGGCGCGTTATTGCATGCCGCTAACGAGAGCGATACTGCAAAAAGAAATAGTAATCTTTTCATAAACAAATGCTTTATGGAAATCGAGTTTTGTTAGTCTAAGCGGTCTTCATAGCATAGCTTTTATGCGTTCGCCTGAGACCCGGCGCCGCATGCCGGAGTCTCCGTTACGCTGTACGGCTAAGGGGAGGAGATCCAGCAGGACGGAATGGCGACATAAAGCAAGGTGAAGACTTCCCGCACTTTGCGCTCCTCTCTAAATTATACATTTTTCATTTTGCCCCAAAAACATAAGATAAGTATCAAATATTCTCATTTTCCTTATATCTGTAACTTCGTTTGTGTATCCTGTCCACTTTTCAATTAGTTGTAATTTATCAATTAAGTCATTTTCAATCTCTTCCATATAATTTTTGAAAGCATTTTTATTTGTCACGTTAGCTACTTGATTGTAAAAGTCCTTGTAGGGAACAGGAGTATTGTTGAATCCTATTGATCTCTTTACAAATCTGTCATATATAAACGTTGTTTCAGGTTTTTCAAGAAAACAGATTTTAGATATCATTGAAATAGCATTAATTTTTGAAATTCCTTTATCTTTTAATTCTGCCGCGATATTATCAATTTTATGCACAGAAAACTCTTCTTTTTCTAAGATTCTTACAAGCTTAATTATATTTCGTTCTTCTTTCTCAGTGTTTTTAATATCTTTTTTTAAATTACGAATTACGTTAAACTCCTGCAAAAAATTTTTAAGGGAAAACCTGTCTGAATAAAAGGCAGCTTCCTTATTATTATCATGCCTTTCTTGAAATGTTTGTATGTATTTCAAAATTAAAAAATAGAATGCTATCATTCTATCATCTAGTGATTTACGTTCTTCTCGATTTAATTTGATTATCATCCTTTTAAAATTTTTAATTAAGGCGAAAAAGTTGCAAAATTGGATTCCTAAAGATCAAGTTTATACTCTTCATTATTTTTTACCTTTTCTAAAAGCAGAATGAAATCTTGTGAATACTTTCTACTAACACTTTTTAAGCTTGTTCTTATAGCGACATGATATCTGTTATCTGACAACTTTAAATCAACAGCTTTTTCAGAATGAATTCGCTCTATTAATTCGTTTGCATTTTGCCATCCTTTATATCCTAGTTGCTTACCGACTTCACTTAATGTGTAAGGATAGTTTATATTAAAAGCCTTAGGGTTGATCGTGGAAGTTATTCCGAAAATTTTTGCAATACTTTCCTCATGCAAGGCAGCTGACAAAGATCTATAATCAATATCCACAGTTCTCCTAGGTACATCGGTCCTTACTAACTCGTAAGTTCTTGCAAGCAAAGCGCGTAATAATTTTGGATTAACTTTTTCAATTGCATTAGATATGCTAAATGCTTCAAATACCCATTTGAAAGAGTTCGCTTCAATGTTTTTTACTCTGATACTCTTTCCATTATCTAAAATTATCGGCCTTTCTCTACTATATAAATTTGTATCTTCAATTTTCTCATTCCATTGCAGAAAATATAAATTAGGTATCAAAGCATTGGCTTCATCAGTAAGCAATTCGTCAATATCTGATAAGATTGCTTTGATATTAGGGTCTTCTGCGTTATATCCAATAAATAACAATGGATGTTCAGCAAAACAAGTTAGTAATTTCGCACTTAAATATTTTTTCTTTCGGAAAAATTCATCATAATCATCTGAATTAATGACTATGGTGCGATAATCAGTGCTGCTGCCATGGATTTTAAAGATTTCCCCGATCGAAGCATATTCAGTATGTAAAACTTGTTGACCTATTATAGGAGAATAATCTGGAAAAATTATTTCAAGTAAGGTGTCATAATTTGTGGTAATTATGGAATGAGGCCTAATTGACTGTAATGCCCCGACTTCTAATTCATATTTTTTTGGAATTTGTTCGACTTCACTTGGTGTTAATTGTTCAAAAAACTCTGCAACTTTATATTTGAAATAGCTATCTTTTAAAGCACTTTCAGTAAACAAATCTGGAGGAAAATGTTGAGGTTCTTCCCACGCCCATTTTTGAAACTCTTGTGTCAACTCGCCACCTATGTTAATAAGATTATTTTGGGTTTGTTTGTAATAAGCGAAGGGCATATTTATTTTCGGACATATGGCAGCCATTTGCTTAAGTAGACTCTCCCAGTTTGGTGCATTGAAATATCTTTGAGATAAACCAGATCCTATAAATAAAATTGGTTGACAACCCATATTTTCAATACATATTTGAATGTCTTCTTTTATTTCCTCTTGGTAGCCTTCGTATTTTGTCATAATGTATTTACTTAAGCTTTATAAAGTTAAAAGTTTATTGTTATAAATAACTGCCGTCCTTCTTTCGTCTTTTCTTTCCCTCCTCCCAAAACATCCAGCTCGTATTTTATCATATAATTCAAAAAGGCACTCATTCATTCCGTTTTGTTGACAAAAGGTTACGTGCGGTAGCAGATGTCCATGGCTTTATCTAATTCCTGGTAGGCTTTTACTAATACCCGGTGTTGAAGCATATATTCTACGCTACTTCCAAAACTTTCACTTCCAGCTTAAAGCCAAGTCTTTCCATAATGCTTTCACAATCTCTCCACTCAAGCCCAAAAGTTTTACTTCAGCTAGTCCCAATTGAGCAAGAATATTTCTGATGGTGTGAGCGGAATCATCTTTATAATCTGCATCTAAAAGGGCTTGTTCTGCCCACGCTACCACTTCTGCCAGTGTTGTGCGATGCTGAAGATATGCAAGCAGTTTAGCGGCTATTGTTTCTTTAGTTGCCATTTCCTATTTTTTTATGTCCTTTATCAACAGGTACTTTTCTTGAATTTCCCGAAGAATCTTTCTTTCGTCATAAATCTCCTGCCAGAATCTTATTGTTATTTCATCTTTATTAACCTCTTTTAAATACTTCGCTTTCCAGCCCAGCTTACCATTTATCTCAAAATAATAAATTCTGCCTCCCTTATCATTCTCTGTCCATAAATTATATTCTGTTTCGTTGGCTTTTCTTTTTTTCTCATCCATAAAATATTAGTTAGGTTTCTTCTTTTTCTCCGTTCTAAACATCCCGCTTGTGAATTTATCATATAATTCAAAAAGGTATTCAATTCCTTTGGTTTCATTAATAAAGAGTTGGGGGCGGTAGCAGAGGTCTACTGCTTTTTCTAATGCTCCGCAGAAAATGTAAAGTGTTTAATTTTTTAGGGACTTAGCATAGTTCACGATTTTGTTTGTGTTATAGCAATGACCTACTTTTCTGAACACAAAACCATTAAAGCTGGTTAATTCGCTCTTCTTCCAGGTCAATCTGGTAAACCTGCCAGCGGATAATATTTTCATCTAATTCAGGATCTTTGTTCAACTCTGCTAAAAACTTTCGCTGATTTTCCAACACCTCTAAGTAATCCTGCTTTGCCTCCGCACTCATCTTAAAGTTCTCCGGCTGGTTAATTTTATTCTCCCACTGGCTAACCATACGCTGCAAATGGGCATCGTTGAACAAACCCTTTTCCTGTTTTTCTTTTAATAATTTTACTGTATAAACTGCCAGATCATTTCTTATTTTCAGTCTTGCCTCCTCCTCAGGTATCTCATTGGAATTATCAAAAAGTTTAGACCGCCTAATTAAATAAGGCAACGTAAGGCCCTGAATTAACAACGTGAGCAGGATAACCAAAAATGTAATAAAGAGAACCAGGTTTCTGTAAGGAAATGGTTCACCATTCTGCAGTGTTATTGGAATAGCTAAAGCTGCAGCCAGTGATACAACTCCACGCATTCCCGTCCAGCCTAATAAAAGCGGCAGTTTCCATATTCTGCCCGGGTTTTGCATTCTGGGAGTTACGCTGGGTCTGAAAATAATTGTTGCTGCCAGTGCAATATAGGAACTGATAATTCTTGCCGCTATTAAAATGGTGGTTACCAAAATACCGTACTTAATGGCTGTGCCCAACGGTATGCCATCCTTATGAAGACCAGCAATTACCTGCGGTAATTGCAGACCAATAAGCATAAATACAATTCCGTTAAGAATAAAAATAAAGGCTTTCCAAAAATTAATTGCCATTATGCGGCTGGCACTGGATAAGAACACAAGTCGCCTGTTTGCTAAAAACAAACCGCCAGACACTACAGCTAGCACTCCGGAACTGTGCAAGTGTTCGGCAATCCAATAAAGAAAGTAAGGTTCAATGAGTGTAAATGCAATATCTGAAGAAGCATTGGTAGGCAATCGCTTATGCGCCTGCATGAATACCCATCCAAAAATTAGCCCGATACCAATGCCCCCGATCACCATCCATGAAAAACTAATCATTGCCTGCTGAAAAATAAACTGTCCGGTACCTACAGCGATCAAAGCAAACCTGAAAATAATGAGTGACGATGCATCATTAAACAGGCTTTCTCCTTCCAGGATGGCAGAGGTGGTTTTGGAAATATTTACAAATTTCATAATAGCTCCCGTACTTACCGCATCTGGTGGTGACACAATACCGCCCAGCAAAAAACCCAACGCAAGTGTAAAACCAGGAATAAAATGGTTAGTAAAGATAGCAACTGTCAATGCAGAAAAAAGCACCACCAAAAAAGCAAAGCTGCTGATAATGCGCCACCATTTTTTCATTTCCTTAAATGAAATGTTCCAGGCAGCTTCAAATAAGAGTGGCGGTAAAAAAATAAAGAATATCATGTTCGGATCTACCTGAACTTCAGGCAAACCGGGTATAAAACTGATGAGCAAACCCGCCACTACCAGTAACACCGGATAAGCGATCCGCAACTTGTCTGCCAGCATCTCCATGAGCACAATGGCTGCAACGAGCGCCAGCATAAATGGTAATTGTTTATGCATTGTTAAGATAATATAATTGAGCAATACGAAACAGCAAATATAATTGAGCTGTCAGCATTTTTATCTGCATGTAAACGAGGTTTTTCCTTTCTTCGGAATGTCTCTCCCAAACTTTATAAAGAATACCTCTGCCTTGAATTAGCACTTGTTCTAAAGCAGCAGCGAACGCAGGACTGTTCGATTGACTACCCGAACGGCAAAATAAATAACGATAATCAATAAAACATTATCAGCAGGCTATTGCCCGCGCGCACCAGGATGATGGAGGCATTAAAACAGTTACCACTGAAAGAGTTAACAACTGCTGAAGGGGCAGAAAAACTGCTAAAGGCTTTGATAAATGGTCATCGCCAAGCTGTAACACTTGATAAAGAAGGCAAAGAGCAAAAGCTTTTTATTGAGGCTAATCCACAATTTAAATCAATTAATATCTATGATGAGAATTTGAAGAAAATAAGCATGGCAGCGGCCCTTAACAATAAAACAGCGGAACAGCTACAGCTAAATCAAAAAAGCAACATCGAGCAGAAAGCTGAACAAGTAAGGAAAAACGGTTTATCTATTTAAGCTGCAAGATTAATTTATGGAAGCTTTAAAACCTTTATCCGATTTCTTTTCAGCTATCGAAAATGATTACCGGATTAGTATTACGCATATTGGTATCTATGCTGCTTTGCTCCAATATTGGAAGGAACATCAATATGCAAACCCCGACAAGTATTTAGTTATGAAATTATGGGTATAGCCAAGATTTCAGCCACCACTACTTATCATAAATGTATAAGGAACTTAAGCGATTATGGTTATATCAAATATGAGCCTTCCTATAGACGTAACAAGGGAAGTAAAGTGTTTTTAATAGAATTGAATAATATAATGGAAAAAGAAATTTGAAACATAGCAGCAAAAGCCCAATACGGGCTTTTGCTGTCAATAAGGGAGGTGTGACATGAAATTTGAAGCAGAGAAAATATCCCCGGAAAAAGCCATCGAAATTTTAAAGAAAGATGGCTTAGAAGTTACATTAGAACAAGCTAAAATCATATTGGAATTTCTTTATCAAATGTCGGAGATCGTTATAGAGCAGTACCTGGAAAAAGCAAATTAATTTACATTGAAATAAATAACGTACTAAAATTTTTTAGTATCTTGTAATAACAATGAAATCCGTATTTAGCAGGCGCTCCATGATATAATATTTATATTTTTTAAGGGGTTAAAAAAAGTAAATTAGGAAGATAGCAGATTTATACATCCGTGTAAGTACAGATGAACAGGCCGATAAAGGCTATTCACAACGTGACCAGGATGAACGCTTACGTAAATATTGTGAGATAAACTCAATACAAATAAGAAAAGTGATTTTTGAAGATCACTCTGCCAAAACATTTAATCGTCCTCAATGGAATAAGTTATTAATTGATTTACGAAAATACAGGGGGCAATCTGATCTTATCCTCTTCACTAAATGGAATCGCTTTAGCCGTAATGCAGGTGATGCTTATCAAATGATCAGTACGTTACGCAAAATAGGAGTAGAACCGCAAGGAGTAGAACAACCCTTAGACCTTTCCATTCCTGAAAATAAAATTATGCTTGTGTTTTACTTAGCTGCACCTGAAGTTGAAAATGATAGAAGGGCATTAAACGTATTTCACGGAATGAGGCGGGCGAAGAAAGAAGGACGTTACATGGGTACTGCACCTTTAGGTTATATAAACAAGGTAAATGAAGCCGGAAAGAAATATATAGCTCCAAGAGAACATGAAGCTAATATTTTGAAATGGGCATTCCAGGAATTAGCATCAGGTAGATTCAATACAGAACAGATTTGGAAATTAGCCAGGGAAAAAGGTTTAAACAGGGGCAGTAAGAATAATTTTTGGGTTGCCATTCGTAATCCTTTGTATTGCGGTAAAATATTTATTTCGAAGTTTAAGGATGAAGAAAGCAGGTTTGTGCAAGGCCAACATGAGCCGTTAATATCCGAAGCTTTATTTTATGATGTACAAGATGTATTAAACGGCCGTAAAAAAATACAGCGTATCAAATTAGCTGTTGATGAGCGCAAAATTAGTTCGATGTTCCCCGAAAAATTGACTTTTGACGGATTTCAATATCGAACTAATCGTGCCAACGAGGCTATCACCCTTATGTGCCTGATAGACAATAAGATAGAAGGCAAAAAAAATAGGACAAGTCCTCATTTTTCAGACTTGTCCCAAGAGGTGATCTGGCTGGGACTCGAACCCAGGACCCATACATTAAAAGTGTATTGCTCTACCAACTGAGCTACCAAATCTTATTCTTTAAAACCTTATATTACCTTTTTGGTTTTGGGAGTGCAAAAATAGGGTTACTGCTATTACCTGCCAAATTTTTTGAAAAACATTTCACTTTGACATAGAAATTTCTATCCGGTTTTTATATGAGTCAACTCTGTTACTTTTGCAAAATTGAATAGTAAAATTATGTCTTATTTTGCCAATAAAGTTGTTGTTGTAACAGGCGGAAGCGAGGGCATCGGCAAAGGTCTCGTGAATCTTTTACTTGTGAAAGGAGCACGTGTTGCAACATGCGGACGCTATTATGAAAAGTTATATAATCTTCAGACAGCCCATAGCGGCAAACCATTACATATTGCAACTGCTGATGTAAGTAAGGAGGGTGATTGCCAACAATTTATTGCCTCGGTTATAAAAACTTTCGGCACCATTGATATTCTTATAAATAATGCAGGTGTTTCTATGCGTGCTTTGTTCAAAGATGTCGAGTTTGAAACTTTACATACAGTAATGAATATAAATTTCTGGGGTACAGTTTACTGCACAAAATTTGCTTTAAACGAGATCATTAAAAATAAAGGAACTATTATTGGCGTTTCATCAGTTGCAGGTTTCAGAGGATTGCCAGGGAGAACCGGCTACAGCGCAAGCAAGTTTGCCCTCAATGGTTTTTTGGAAGCATTAAGAACGGAAGTAATGGGGGATGGAGTAAATGTAATGTGGGTAAGCCCGGGGTTTACCACGAGCAATATAAGAAATGTGGCCTTGGATAAAGATGCAAAACCGCAAAAAGAAAACCCTATGGATGAAGACAAAATGATGAGTGCGGAGCAATGTGCAATTGATATTTTAAAAGCTATAGAAAACAATAAACGAAGTGCGGTATTTACATTTCTTGGTCTTCGCACAATGCTGATGAACCGTTTTTTTCCATCGCTTACCGATAAGCTGATCAGAAAGTTTTATTTTAGAAATGGCGAACTGGTAAAATGAGTCAGTAAGGCATTGGGTCAATAAGGCATTTGGGTTAGTATTTGATATTAAATACCTGAGCATTGAAAATTGAGCGTTTAAAATGGACAATTGAATTCTAATATCCAACAAACAATGTTCATTGCACAACAAAGTACAAATAAGTTCCGGCAGCTATCGCAACAACGATGATGCTATAAAAAACAAAAGCTGATTAATAAAAACAAATAAAAGAAATAATACCTCTGAATACGGAAACAAAGTATGCCTATCATTACACTTACAACAGATATTGGCCAGCAGGATTACCTGGTTGCTGCGGTAAAGGGCCAGCTATACAGTGTAAGTGAAAGCCTTACTATTGTTGATGTCTCCCATCAGCTTTCTTCGTTTAATTATCCGCAGGCAGCTTATTTTTGCGACAGCGCTTTCCGGCATTTTCCTTCAGAAACTTTTCATATTGTACTTGTAAATATGTTTGACCAGAAACCTGCGCAAATGTTGCTTGCCTATCACAACCAGCAATACATTGCATGTGCTGATAATGGGTTGATCACCATGATTATTGACGGTGCTCCTGACAAGGTTGTAGGTCTGCCTCTTCCTGATAATGAGCGGGCTACCACCCTTGTCTGCACACAGGTTATCGCTAACGCCCTGTGGCAGATACTGGCTGGTAAAGACCTCGATTACATAGGAGAGCCGGATATAACAATTGTAGAAAAACTAAGACTGAAATATGTGAACAGCCCTACCACCATGGAAGGACAGATTTTGTACATTGATAATTTTGAAAACGTAATTGTAAACATTACCAAAGAAGATTTTGACCTAGAAAGAAATGGCCGCAGCTTTAAAATTGTCTTTAAACGTGATGAAGTGATTGATACGATAAGCGATACGTACGCCTGCGTGCCGCAGGGCGAAAAAGTTGCTTTCTTCAACTCGGCAGGTTATCTTGAAATTGCCATAAATAAAGGTAACGCCGCCGGGCTTTTCGGCTTGCAGGGATTTTCGGAAGCGATGCAAAAACAAAGCATTTCACTGCAAAACAAATGGTTTTATCAAACCGTAAAAATCTTTTTTGAATAATGCTGGTAAGACTGGTTAAGATGACATTTCAGATGGATAAGGCAGAAGCGTTCAAAGCGTTTTTTGAAGAGCGGAAAGATAAAATAAGACACTTTGAAGGCTGTCTTCATCTTGAGCTTTGGCAGGATGCTATTCACACAAACATTTTTTTCACCTGCAGCCATTGGAATGATGGAGCTGCTTTAGCACACTATCGTAACTCAGCTTTTTTTACAAAAACATGGCAGCAAACCAGGCAAATGTTTGCAGCAAAAGCAGAGGCTTGGTTTATAAATCAGGTTGCCGCTTTGCCTTAGTTCCCTATTTTTACAAAATACATGAAAGTTTTACTAAAACCGCTGCAATGGATTTACTCCGTATACGCGCTGCTTATGTTTGTTGCAATTATGCTGCTGGTAGTTCCGTTTGTCGTAGTAGCTTCTTTTTTTGGCAGAATAAAAGGCGGAAATTTTATTTATAAGATTTGCAAGATCTGGGGTTATCTCTGGTATTTTCTGATTGGTATACGACATAAAAATATTTACGAAGTCCGGCCCGATTTTACACGCCAGTACATTTTCGTCGCCAACCACATTTCTTACATAGACATACCTCCTATTGTTGTGGCCATGAACCAGCCGGTAAGAGTGCTGGCAAAACATGAATTATCAAAAATTCCTGTTTTTGGTTTTATTTATAAATGCGCAACGGTACTTGTAGACCGCAGCGATGCGGAAAAAAGAGCCCGAAGCATAACAGAAATGAGAGATTTTCTTAAAAAGCACATTTCTATATTCATTTTTCCTGAAGGCACTTTTAATGAAACCGGCGCTCCGCTTAAAGATTTTTATGACGGCGCCTTCCGCATTGCCATTGAGACAGAAACACCTGTTAAACCCGTATTATTTCTTGATACGGTTAACCGCCTGCATTACACCAGTGTTTTTTCATTAACTCCCGGTCCTTCAAGGGTAGTTTTTATGGAAGAAGTTTCTACAGAAGGTTTAACAATGGAAGATGTGCCTGCGTTGAAACAAAAAGTATATGATATTATGGAAGCGGGATTAAAAAAGTATGCTCCAAACCCTGAATGGGCTTTAAGAAAAGAATTATTATAGTTTTGAAATAAGAGTGGCTTTTATTTAGCAAAAGCATCGCCTTTTAGCCTTATTACAAGCTAAAGAGCAATCCTAAAGAATAAAGACAATTTACGATTATTACGAAACTAAATGGATTAACGACACAAATAAAATGAAACAGATTATTTATACATCCTTTCTTTTTTACCATTACTGTATCTGTATAACTTCCTGGTTCATTGATTACGAAGTTGATAGAACACTAAAGTAATCTTCTTAAAAATATTCCTGGTTTTAAAATACAGAAAAGCTAATATCGAAAGACTGCTTTGTCTTTTTCTATTTTTTGCCTGAACATATCGTTAAAACTTTCATTAGCTCCTTTTAAAAGTATGATGAGACTGCCTTGTTCACGTGCATATATATTTCTGACGCTATCACTTAAAATAGCCGTGTGAAAGTTTTTGATGAACGGGTGCTGCATTTCCTGTTTGTCGTCAGTCAGCAAAAGCAGGTTATCAATATGCATGGTATCGGGCAACCAATATAAAAAGCTTGCATTATCGCTGTATGCCTGGGGCAAGCCATATTTTTTTGCGTAAAAACTTACGGCGCCGGCCTGGCCGTAATTATCACAGAATAAAATGGTATGTTTTTTTTCATTACTATCAAGTGTTTCGTATGCCTGCGACATTTTTTGCGCCATTTCTTCCCAGCCGAGCATATCGGCAAAATCCTGCGGCATTGCGTGGTTTTGCTGATCCTCCCATTTGAGCAAACCAAGTTTTTCCATTCCGGTTTTTTTAAAATATGCAGCAAGTTTTTCAGGGGCGAAAACCGGCAGCATTACAGGCGCCATCAGCACTGCTATTGTCACTGCAAAAAATACAAGGGCATACCTCCATATTTTAAAATGCATTTCCGTAAGTTGCTCAAGCCGGTAAGCGCCAAATGCCAACAGCGGCGGGTATAATCCTAAAGCGTAATAATTCTTACCATGCAAGGCAAGTAAAAGCAAAATACTAAATACATAAGCAAGCCCAAGAAAACGATAATTTTTGCCTGCTTTATTAAAGCTTACAAACCATAAACCTGCCAGCCATACAACCACACATGCTGCATTCATGAGAAGTTGATCAATTAAAAACCCTGTCGGGCTCACGTACTGCAATTGCTGCTCGTGCAGTTGCTGCATGTGATGAATTACAGGAAGATGATGACTAAACTCCCACAAAGCAGTCGGCAGAAAAATAATTACCCCGGTAAGCGAAGCAAACCAAAAATGCTTGTTGAGGAATACTTTTCTGTAAGGTGTTAAAAGCAAACCTGCCAGAGCGCTTATTGCAAAAAATGCAACAGAATACTTGCTGAGCATCCCTAAACCTAAGCTCACGCCAAATACATAAAGCCATTTATTCTTTTCGGTCTGAGTGAAACGTACGAGGCTGTAAGCAATCAGTGTCCAGAAAAAAACCTCCGGCGGATTTGGCTGAAATAAAAAGAAAAGGCGCAAATAGACGCCCGATATGAATGAAAGAAACAAAAGGAATAACGCGAAACTTCTGCCCCCTAATGATTGTATTATTTTTCCTGCAGTAATGAATGCAGCTGCGCCAAAAAGCGACGGCCATAGTTTTATCCAAAACATTCCTCCCCCAAACAAGTTAGTGAGCCATGCAAAAACAGACAACATTGGCGGCACTTCCATAAAACCAAAAGCAAGATGATGCCCTTCAGCAAGATATAAAAACTCATCACGTTGCGGCTGGTATATCGGGCTCTGCAGTAAATATGGAATAATAACTTTAACCAGGGCAAGTGAGTATAAAAGTTTGTCGGTTTTACGCATGAAGGTTCATTTACACTTTTTAAAAGACATTATTCGTTTTCGTTTCCGCAACTATCATAGTAAGAACATTTATGGAAATAGCCTGCGAGAGCTACCTAAAAAATCAAAGCTGCTTTTTCTGAATAAAATTAATAATATTTGGGGCATAAAATAAAATGGGGATTATTTATAAAAAATAATGAACTTTTTATTCCTGCGCTGAAAATCCTGTTTATCTTTCCCCGGATAATAACTATTATTTATATAATGTATAGTATGTCAGTTTTAGCATAACTAAGAAAAAGAGTATTAGTGAAAAACAAAATTAACCGGATAGCAGTCTTAACATCAGGTGGCGATGCTCCAGGGATGAACGCGGCAGTAAGAGCAGTAGTTCGTACAGGTATTTATAATGGATTGGAGGTATACGGAGTTATGAGAGGCTACCAGGGATTGATAGAAGAAGACATTTTTCAAATGCAATCACGCTCTGTGGCAAATATCATACAGCGTGGCGGCACTATTTTAAAAACTGCCCGGTGCAAAGACTTTTATACCTACGAAGGCAGAAAAAAAGCCAGTGAAAATCTGCAAAAAAGAGGAATTGACGGGCTGGTAGTAATAGGCGGCGACGGTTCTTTCAGAGGCGCCGCTTCAATGAGCCAGGAGTTTGGTATTGCCTGCATAGGCCTTGCCGGCACTATTGATAAAGATATTGCAGGTACCGATTTTACCATTGGTTTCGACACGGCTGTTAATACAGCGGTAGACGCGATTGATAAAATAAGAGATACCGCTGACGCGCATGACCGGTTGTTTATTGTTGAAGTAATGGGTCGTGATTCTGGTTACATAGCAATTTACAGCGGCATAGCCACGGGCGCAGGAAATATTTTGATACCCGAGCGAAAAACAGATATGGAAACCGTAATTGCTTTTTTGGAAGAACGGGAGAGAAGAAAAAAGCTGGTAAACATTATTGTAGTTGCCGAAGGCGACGAATTTGGCGGGGCTAATGAAGTAGCGAGGTTTGTAAAAGAACGGCTGCCTTATCTTGATACAAGAGTATGTATTTTAGGGCACATTCAGCGTGGTGGTTCTCCCTCGGCTCTTGACAGGGTTATTGCCAGCCGAATGGGTTACCAGGCCGTTGAGTGCCTGATGGAAGGGCGTTATAATGTTTTTGTCGGCATTCTTAATAACAAATTAAATTATGTACCATTACAAGATGTAGGAAAGCAAAAAGGGCATATTAACGAAGAGTGGATTAAGATTATGAAAGTGCTTGCTTACTGAAAAAGGCAAAATACACAGAATATAGAACTTGATGCTGACTTAATAGCTAAAGGGAAAAAATTCAATAATCGACTTTCAATGTTAAATGTTCAATTATTTGAATAGTAAGTTTTGAACAATAAATATTAATGAATTGGACATTGATTATTGAACATCTATATTTAAAATTCTCTTAAGCATTCACTTTAGCGCTGAATATAAAAGTTTAAAATTTATTTACCTGTTTCCGTTACCTTTGCAGCCGCTTAATAAAAATTAAATTTTTAATTAAGCCGACATTACCCACATGGCCCCATAAGTTTTCGCCATTGCGAAACGCCGGCAGGGTGTAATCTATAAAGATTATTTAATGCCAAAGGTAAAAACAAACTCAAGCGCAAAAAAAAGGTTCAAAGTAACCGGAACAGGAGAAATTACTTTCCAAAAGGCTTTTAAACGACACATTCTTACAAAAAAATCTAAAAAACGTAAACGCAGCTTACGGAAAAAAGGTGAGGTTTCGCATGCTAACCTTCACTTCGTAAAACGTTTATTGGGTCTTAAGTAAAAGCCCCTGAACTCCCTGAAGGGGACTTGAAGAAAGTAATAATTTCATTTAAAAAATCTGTCCGGCTTCTTACCTCAGACTTCGGATTTAAAATTTATCAATTATGCCACGTTCTAAAAATGCGGTAGCATCAAGAGCCAGAAGGAAAAGAATACTCGACCAGGCCAAAGGTTACTATGGCAAACGTAAAAATGTCTACACCGTAGCCAAAAATATTGTTGAAAAAGGTATGACCTACAGCTATGTAGGCCGTAAACTAAAAAAACGAGAATACCGCACTTTGTGGATCGCACGTATAAACGCAGCCGTAAGAGAGGAAGGATTAACATACAGCCAGTTTATTCATGCCATAGCTGCAAAAGGTATTGACATCAACCGTAAAGTTTTAGCTGATCTTGCTATGAATGAGCCTGCTTCTTTTAAGGCTTTGATTTTGTCAGTAAAATAACTACAGTTTCTAAAAAAATAGCTGCCGGAAGCAATACTGCTTCCGGTTTTTTAGTTTTATTATGTTTCAATCAATTAATTTTGATGCTTTATTCTATTTATTATTTATCTAAAAGAAGAACTGAACTACGTCAATGAATAATACTTACACCGACCTGGTGAAGCAAACCTTCCACTTTCCGCAGGAAGGATATCATTTGGAAAAAGATTATCTGCAATACAATAATGTTGACATTAAAGCTTTGATAGATAAATATGGCACACCCTTCAAGCTTACTTACCTGCCCAAAATCGGTATGCAAATAAATAAGGCTAAACAAATGTTTGCTAACGCCTTTAAAAAGCATAAGTATGAGGGTATGTATAATTATTGTTATTGTACAAAAAGTTCTCACTTTTCTTTTATTGTTGAGGAAACTTTAAAACACGATATAAACATTGAAACCTCTTATGCGTATGATATAGAAATAGTAAAAAAGCTCTATCAGCGTAAAAAGATCACAAAAGAGACTTTCATTATCTGTAATGGTTATAAGCAAAAAAATTATACAAAACGTATTGCTAACCTGCTCAATACTGGTTTTAAAAACGTGCTGCCTGTTTTAGACAATATGGAGGAGCTGGATGCCTATCAAAAATCTGTCAAGGTTCCCTTTAAGCTTGGTATTCGCGTAGCTGCGGAAGAAGAGCCTTCTTTTCCGTTTTATACTTCAAGATTAGGTATCAGGCCAAAAGATATTCTTGAGTTTTATGTAGACCGCATAGAAGGATATGAAAATAAGTTTACGCTGAAAATGCTTCACATCTTTTTAAACAAAGGAATTAAAGATGATATTTATTACTGGAGTGAGCTTAACAAGATTATTAATCTTTATTGTCAGCTAAAAAAAATCTGCCCTGAACTGGACAGCATAAATATTGGCGGCGGTTTTCCTATAAAACATTCGCTGGGATTTGAATACGATTACCAGTTTATGATAAATGAAATTGTGGGAAACATAAAGAAAGCCTGCAAGAATGCAAAAGTGCCGATGCCCAATATCTTTACAGAATTCGGAAGCTACACGGTGGGTGAAAGTATGGCGCACATCTTTAGCGTTCTTGGCCAGAAGGTGCAGAATGACCGGGAAAACTGGTACATGATCGACTCTTCCTTTATCACTACCTTACCTGATACCTGGGGAATTGGAGAAAAATTTTTGATGCTGCCGATTAACAAATGGGATGAAGAATACCATCGTGTAGTGCTTGGCGGCTTAACCTGCGACAGCCATGATTATTACGACAGTGAAGAACACATAAATGAAGTCTTTTTGCCAAAATTAGCCGGTGAAGAACCTTTGTATGTCGGTTTTTTTCATACCGGGGCTTACCAGGACCAGATAAGCGGCTATGGAGGAATAAAGCACTGTTTGATCCCCAGCCCTAAACATATTATTGTAGGGCATGATAAAGACGGCAACCTCAAAGATTGGGTATATGCCAAGGAGCAGACTGCGCAAAGCATGCTGAAGATATTGGGGTATATGTAGAACCATGATTTTCGGGATTGAAAATGGATTTGGGTGAAATAAGAATAAGAACCACGATTTATCTTAAAGAGCAAGAAAAGTTTATTTTTTTATTTCATAAAAATCCATCCGTACTCCAAAAAATCGTGGTTCTTAATAATAAACCGGCTTTACCGTAAAACCTGATTTTCTCAATAAATTAATAACGCCTTTTTCGCCACCTAAATGACCTGCGCCAAAGGCGAAGAAAGTTGGTGCCTTTTTAGCTTGTTCGCCTATTACGGGTATCCAGTTGTGGTTGCGGTTATCGAGCAGAATGTCGGTATATTCTCCAAAGTCTTCTTCTTTATTAGTTAGAATATTTAGCTGGTTTATGTCTTTTTTCTTATAAACATCCATCATTTCATTAAAATCTTTCTTTGAGCTGTCAATGTTCATCAGCATTTTTACAAACATATCTGATTGTACCTTGTAAGGAATTTTATCAAAAATGCTCATCTGGTCCTGCAGCTTTTCGAGGCCTTGTATCTTTATGCCTTTTTCGTGTGCCATCTTTTGAAAAACACTTTCCCAGCTTACCGGTGTGCAGGCTAATAACGAAGGATACAGCATAGACATCAGCAAAAATGGTTTGGCGGTATTCAGCATCTTCAAAGGCATTCCGGTTGTGCTTTGGAAAATACTGCTGACAGAGTCAAATTTATTTCCCATAAGATTTTCTAACGTTGATGAATCTTTCATTTGCATGCCTGTCATCATTTCTTTCATCATGTCAGGATCATCCATGTTTATTTCTAAAAACAAGCTGCCTGCAGTATTAAATTTTTCTTCAACAATTTTGGGCATTTTCATTTCATCAGTACACATCAGATGTATCGTTCCAAATAACCAGGACGGTTTGGTAATTCCTTTGCCTGACACTTCCCACAACAATGTTTTTTCTTTTGGAACCTGCGCTTTTGAATGATAAGCAAACCCGATAACAGTAATGAAAGTGACGAAAAATTTGTTCATAATAACAATTAGGAAAGTGAAACTACAACCTTTCAATATGCAAATTCAGCTATTCATTTAATTTAAGAAAAAAATAAACCCGGTGTAAAAACACCGGGTTTTTCAAAACCAAAACCAACTGCTATGAAACAATCTTCATTAGTTATTTTGTGACTGCTTTAGATAAGCGATGTTTAATAAATTATTGAACGGCAATTTCTGTAGGTGCAACTTTAACTTCCTCTTTTTTAGGAAGAAATACATTCAAAATTCCATTCTCGTATTTTGCCTCGATGCCTTCGGTATTTACCTTTTCATTAAGCGTGAAAGAACGTTTGAAACTTTGAAAAGAAAACTCCTTTCTTATAGATTTCACTTCTTTGGTTTCAGCAGCTTCTTTCTTTTCGTAGCTGACAGTTAATAAGCCTTTGTCTACATTAATTTTAAAATCTTCCTTGTTTCTGCCCGGAACGTTAAACTCAAGATTGTAACCGTTGTCACTTTCATTGATGTTAACCTGTGTTGCTGAGTAGCTTCTTACATTACTGCCTTGGGCTGAAGGCAAAGAATTAATTAACTCGTCAAAGACATTAGTTAAGTTTTTGCTTACGGGATAAGTTCTTGCGACTATCATAATTTTTAATTTTTTAGTTTGTTTGGAGAGTATAAATCAAATCATATACCTTTTATGAGATTAGGGAAAATAGGCATATTTTCTTCTATTATTATGTCATAATGTCCTTGTTGCATGCTTTTTACTGCCATTATTACCATTAACATTTCGTTTTTTGCTTCTTTAATTCATTTCTACGTATTTTTGTTTCCTGTTAATTTTAATAATTTAATTTAAAATAAAAAGAAATGTATCCAGAAGAAATAGTTTTGCCGATGAAAGCAGAGCTGACCGAAAATGGTTTTGAAGACCTTGATACTCCTGAATTGGTAGATGAGTATATAAATAAAGAGGGAACTACTTTGGTAATGGTAAACAGCGTTTGCGGCTGTAGCGCCGGTTCTGCCCGCCCGGGCCTTTTGATGGCTGTAGCGAATGCAAACAAAAAGCCAGAGCATTTAGCTACCAGTTTTGCAGGCTTTGATACTGCGGCAGTTAATAAGGTACGTGAGCACTTGTTGCCTTACCCGCCGTCTTCACCCGCTATTGCGTTATTCAAAGATGGATCGCTTGTGCATTTTATAGAAAGGCACCAGATTGAAGGACGGCCTGCACAGGTAATTGCACGCAACCTTATAGCAGCTTTTGAAGAATACTGCTAAAAAAGATTAATAGTAAGATTTTCGTCCATGTGGTTACACAGCTTTTAGCATGGATGGGTTAGTAAATATAACCTCCTTCATTTCTATGCGGGAGGTTTTTTTAGTTATAATATCCTTAGTTTTTTTTAATATAGTATATAAGCAAAGAATTGTGTTTAACATTGCAATTCTTACTTTTTATTTAACTGAATATCATCAATGTATCCTAATTTATATTATGCCTTTAAAGATTTGTTTGGAGTCGAACTGCCAGGCTTTAAACTGGTAAATACTTTCGGGTTTTTTGTAGCCCTTTCCTTTATTGCTGCTGCATTTGTATTAACGTCAGAACTTAAGAGAAAAAGTAAAGAAGGATTATTGACTTATAAAGATGAAAAGGTAATAGTGGGTAAACCCGCATCAGTACTTGAGTTGGTATTAAATTTTTTATTGGGTTTTTTGTTTGGATATAAGTTGATAGGCGCTTTTATAGAAAGGAATGAATTGATAGATACACAGTCTTATATTTTATCGCTGAGAGGAAGCTGGGTGGCAGGAATTATAGGCGGGCTTGTATTTGCCTTTCTTAAATGGCAGGAAAAAAACAAGGTGAAACTTGCAAAACCGGAAGAAAGGACAGTCAGGGTCTGGCCGCAGGACAGGGTAGGAGATATGGTTATTTATGCTTTTATCTTTGGATTTATCGGTGCCAAAATCTTTCACAACCTTGAAAATCTTGATGATTTAATCAGAGATCCTTTTGGCTCTCTTATATCTTTCAGCGGCCTGACTTTTTATGGCGGTTTGATCTTCGCTACCATTGCTATATGGCGCTACTGTAAAAGAAACAATATGAATCCTATTGTTGTTGCAGATGCATTTGCCCCCCCAATGATCCTTGCTTACGGCTTAGGCCGTATAGGTTGCCAGGTTGCTGGTGACGGTGATTGGGGTATTGTAAACACGCATCCCAAGCCTTTCAGTTGGTTACCTGACTGGGCATGGGCTTACAATTATCCCCATAATGTGATAGGCGAAGGAATGCAAATACCCGGTTGTACAGGTCAGTATTGTGCCATTTTGCCGTCCGCTGTTTTTCCGACTCCTTTGTATGAGATTGTAACCTGCCTGCTTTTGTTTGCATTTTTATGGAGTATTCGCAAAAAGATAAAAACACCTGGAGTCTTAACAGCTATTTACTTGATTGTAAATGGGATAGAAAGATTTTTTATCGAATTGATAAGAGTGAATACAAAATATCATTTTTTTGGAATAAACCCGACACAGGCAGAATTAATTGCAGCATTTTTAGTAATCAGCGGAGTTGTTTTATTAATCTATTTTACGAGACATAATAAAACGCACCAATTAGTAACATAATCCTGTTTGTCTCCTTTCTCCCCTGGGGAAATTTATCTCCCTTCTCCCCTGGAGAAGGGCCGGGGGATGAGGGTCTCAGTTTCCAGCATCAATTTTCTCAAACACCATTGCCCCGCTTTTACCAAATAACCGTAAAGCAAGTTCTTTGCCTGAGCCTTCTGTAGTTTTAAAAATCATTTTTTCATTGCTTACAGCCGTTTTATTCAAACCGCTTTTTACATTTACCGTCGCCTCATAACTATCACCTTTTTTTACGAAGGTTATATTAGCAACCGCAGTATTTGCATCTATGTTATCTGTCCAGCTTATATTGCACTGCTTCAATTCTTTTAAAACTTTTTCAGTATTTTCATCATTAACGCCAGACGTAGCTAATTTCATTTTCACAGCTATTCCGCTAAAAGGCAGCAATTGCGGATATTCTTCATATAAAGCATTTGAATAAAAATTATAGTCTTTATCATTTTTTTCTTCATCACTTCCTTTTGATAAGCCTTCGTACAATCTGCCTAAAAAAAGTTTTTCGTTAGCAGTATCCAACCTGATTTCTTTTATCATCTGCCGGTAACCTTCCATAGCTTTATCTTCGTCGCCATTCGACCATTGCATCTGGTGAGTCATCAGCTGAAAATACCGCTGTAAATTTTGCCGGTTGTCAGTCTTCTGGTAGTTTTCATATTTCTTTATAAAATAAGACGGGCTGAAGTCTTTTATAAGATAATAATCCTCATCGAAAGAAGTGGTGCTTTCTCCGCAAAACAAGTCGTAAACAGTACGGTCTCTTTCAGGATTAGCTGACAGTTGATTGATAAGCACATATTGCATCATCATCTTTTGAAGTGTAAGCGCAGCGACCTTATACAAGGATGAAGGAGAATACCACCAGCCTGTATTTTCAAACTTTACCAAAGCAATTTTTCTTTCACCTAACTGCAGCTTTAAGATATTAATTGTAAATTCATACTGGCTTTGCGTAAGCGTAGTGCCAATGTGAACTTCTTTAAAAGATGCCGCTTTTTGCAGCACATATTCCGCGCTGTCAAGCTGGCCATCGTACATGTAACTTCTGCAAAGCGCAATGTTGTACCATCCAAATCCTGGTGTTGAGCCCGAATTTGCAATCGCTTCCTTGCATAAGTTCATCGCGTCTTTGGTTCGTCCGGCATACACATCAAGCATAGGGATATAGTAAAAAGGCTCTTTCAGCGTTTTCTGCATATACTTATATTTATCCCTGTCTAAATACTCATGCGACAGAGCAAGCTCACCTATTTCCAGCTTCATATTTCCATAGTTATTCCATGAAACAGTGCCGCTTTCCGCAAGCCGCTGGTAATAGTATTCGCTGCTGTCGTAGTTTTTGTTGTAGCAATGCAGCAAAGCGAGATAATGGTAGACATTCAGCTTATCAGCTTCTGCCTGGCCAGGACCAAACCATGTATCATTTTTTACCCGGTTTTTTTGTATTCTGTTTAAAGCGTAGTAGCAATAGTTAAATGCTTCTTTTTCATTTTCTTCTACAGTATTTTTTAAAAAAGGAAATTTTGCAGCAGTAAAAAAACGGTTGCGGTGATAAGTCCAGGCTTTTATCGTATTGACACCAAGATGATCTTTAGGAAAATTGTATGCAGAAACATTATTCAAAACCCACATAACACTGTCGGGCATTTCAATATTGTCGTAGCATTCTCTTAATGTATTAGAAATCTGTAAAAAATCAATATACCGGTTCATTGATTGCATATAATCCTGCGGCGAATTGAAAATCACTTTCAAATTTGTCCCATAATCTTTTTGCAATAAAATAAATGCTTTTCTTAAAGACGGAATAGCGTATTTAAAACCGGTAAAGTCGCTGCTTTTATCAGACTTATACATTCCTTCAAACATATAACCGACGTAGTAGGTGCTGTCTAAACGGATAAATTCGCGACTGCGTGGCAAGGCATTTTTATCGAGCGGATTTACACCAATGCGTTTTGCATCAATTTCGTAACGCGCAGCAGAACCTGTTTGTGAGAATGATGGTTTAAAGGAAAAAAGCAGTAAAATCGTCCAAAGCGCATATTTCATTTTCTTTTCTTTACATTCTGAATTTGCTACGGCAATTTCACTTATAATTTTGGAAGGTAATTAGAGAATAATGTTAATTAAACTTTGTTGCAATCAAAAGAGGGCAAAGTGAAGAATTAAATAATATAATTTGAAGTAAATCAATATTATTTAATTTTGCAAGTCATACATTTAATTTTGCAAGTCATACATTTAATTTTGCAAGTCATACATTTAATTTTGCAAGTCATACATTTAATATGCCCGAAAATCTATTACAACGTATAACTACCAATCCTGATGTTTGTCACGGTAAGCCAACCATACGAAATATGCGCTATCCTGTTTCTATGATTTTAGACTTACTTTCAGCAGGCATGACAACAGATGAATTAATAATGGATTACCCTGCTTTGGAAAAAAAAGATATACAAGCTTGTTTATTTTATGCTTCGCGACTTTCAGAAACTAAAACGATACATAAACTTTCTGCGTGACAGCTTTTATTATTGATGCGCAACTGCCTTTTAGTCTTGCCACAAAGCTTAGAAAACAAGGTTATGATGTAATACATACAGACGATTTACCTAATAAAGAAAGAACTGCTGATAATGAAATTTGTATGTTAGCAATGGACCATAACAGAATTGTAATTACTAAAGACACCGATTTTTTTGACTCATTTATTCTTAAGAAATCCCCACCCCGTCTTCTGTTAATCTCTACAGGCAATATTATCAATAAAGATCTCTTTATTCTATTTGATAAATACCTTGATTTAATTGTTACTTACTTTGAGACTTATAATTTCTTAGAACTCACCAATTACGAATTATTCGCTCATGAATAAAGGAGAAATAAGCACTATTTTAAGAAATGCCTGAATAAAAAGGTGCGACGCAAAAAAAGATTTATAGCAGTATTATTTGAAAATACAAATATTCTGCTAATTCAACTTCAGCCTGCTCAGTCTGTCCATTTCTTTGTTTAAAATAGAAGCCAGTGATTTTGCTTTAGCATCTTTATTACGATAAACCAAACGATGGTCTAAAACGGCAGGAGTTATTTTTTGCAAATCATCTTCAGTTACAAAAGTCCGGCCGTTGACAAGCGCAAAGGCTTTTAAACATTTTAAGAAAGTAATGCCGCTGCGGGTAGAGGCGCCAAGTACAATATCAGTATGCCGGCGTGTGTCCCAAACGATGTTTCTTACCGCTTTTACAATTTCTTCGTGCACAAAAACTTTTTCTGCTTCGTCCTGCAAAAACAGTATTTCTTCCATGCTCAAAACCTGGTGAATATGGTTAAGATTATTAGCGATGCCAAGATAATTGTTGTAAATAGCCAGTTCGGTTTCTTCATCAACGTAGCCAAAAATTATTTTTATAAAAAAACGGTCAAGCTGAGCGGCAGGCAGTGGATAAGTGCCTTCCATCTCAACAGGGTTTTGTGTGGCAATGGTAAAAAACATTTTTTCGAGCGGATAAGTTGCTTCGCCCACGGTTATCTGCTGCTCCGCCATACATTCGAGCAAAGCAGACTGAACTTTTGGAGACGCACGGTTTATTTCATCGGCAAGCAAGACATTGCAAAACAACGGTCCTTTTTTAAAAATAAATTCTTTCTTCACATCGTCAAAAATATGAGAACCAATCAAATCCATTGGCAACAAATCGGGCGTAAATTGTATCCTTTTAAAAATAACACCACCTTCATTGCTTCTTCCCGAAATGCTTTGCGCCAGTGTTTTAGCCATCACCGTTTTGCCCGTGCCGGGATTATCTTCCATTAAAATATGTCCTTTAGCCAACAAAGCAGTCAGGATAAATTGTATCTGCATTCGTTTGCCCCGGATAACGGTTTCTATGTTATCTACCAGTTTTTGGATATTCTCAAGCGCGTCTTCTATCTGTATATTTTGTTCTGTGCTTACCTGCGTCATGTTTTAGCTTATTTTGGTTTTGGTAAAAAAATGCATCGTATTGTAAATATTTACAAAACTGCTTATTCTTTTCTTTAATGGAATATTATTTTTTACCTGTTGAATAAATGGATTATAAAAATTCTGAACCAGCGTTTCTTCATTTGCCGTCAATGGTACAGTACTGTATTTTACTTTCTGATAAATATTTGTAAAACGGTTAAGGTTTGAACCAAATCTTCTGTCTGCTTCTTCTGCAAACTGCTGCGGGCTTTGGTTTTCTCTGGTTATTCCCAACTGATTTAAATAGTATGAAGCAGCAGTATAAATATTATAAGCTTTTGCAGTTGGAGTTGTATTGCTTTTTGCCCTGTTATTTAGATACTGCCAGATAAGCCATGGCAAAGCGAACAATAACAGTATAAATCCTCCAATTACTGTCAAACCAATCCATAATGCTTTTACCCAATCAAAAGGTTCAACTGTCTTTACCTGTTCTTTTTGCCGCTCTTTTTTCTGCTCATCTGTTTCCATTATTTTAATTTCATCTACAGGCGCAGGTTTTGGCAGCTTCACTATCAAAGAGGCAAGATTATCTGTTTCATTAGCCATCACATTTTTCATTGATTCGGCATAAGAAACAGCAACTATATTAGTTCCTGTTTTTATATCGCTTAGTTTGCCTTCGCCGGTATCACGGGTAACTGCCGCAATGGACACGTCCATCAGCAAATCTTTTGCCTCCGGCGCGGGAATGTTTTCATCGTGAAAAAGCATTTTCTTCACTTTCATTATTACTCTTTTCGTCACAGTGTCCACACTTATTGCCTGACCGTCGGCAACCATTAACGCCTGTTGCGTATTCATCGGCGGCGTACCATCTGGTTGTGGTGATTGTTGTGTGTTTTGATCAGGAACAGTAGTATCAAAATCAATCCATCCGTAACCTGGAAAATACAGCTGAACCCACGCATGTGCCTGGTCGGCATAAAACCAATACCAGCCGGGGTTTTTGCTGCTTCTGTCCACAGTTAAAAAACCGGCAGCAATACGGCTGGGAATGCCTAACGAACGAAGCAGAAAAAGAGTAGCGCCGGCGAAATAAGCACAATATCCTTTGCGGTTTTCAAACAGAAAATAATTCAGCTTGCTTGCGCTGGGTAATCCTGGAATTCCGGGATTATCACTGTACCTGAAAAGAGGTTGACCGAATTGGTCTTTGCCTGTAAAATAATCCCTGATGGCAACCATTTTGTCTACAGGCGTTTTTGCGTTTTTGGTTATTTGGCCTGCCAATTCCCTTATCCGGTTATATTCCTGGTTGCGCGGCATAAAGGTGTAATAATCCAAAAACTTTTTATCGAGTCCGTTGTAAGAGTCTGCCTTTCGTAAACGGTCAAAACGTTGCTGCTGAAAAGCTGCCAGTTGCTTATTTCCCGCAGGATTATAAATAAAATAAGCGCTGTTTAGTTCGCTCACCCACATTTTGGCGCGGTAAGCGCTTTTAAACTGAGATTTATATTCATTTTCTACCGGCAGCGGCTGACAAAAGAAAGCAGTAGACGGCGCGATATACTCTTTAGGCGAAAGAGCAACTCTATACACATCAGCAGAAACAATTTTTCTGTTCAGGGTAGCCATCGTATTTCTTAAGACAGCCGTATCAGTTTTAGCAAAATACAAAGGTATTTTAGACGGATCCGGACTAAAAAGATCATTGTAAGGAAGGCTTTTATCTTCTTCAAAAGTTTGTGTTAATGTGTCGAATTTTGTATAATAAGTTGAAGTAAAATACAGCGGATTAGGCGTTTTGCCATCAGGAAAATAGTTGTCCAGCTTAGCAACAAAAACAAGCCTTTTATCTTTACTGAGCGAACCGGCCATTTTCATCTCGTCTTTGTTGCTGAGGCTGCCGTCTTTATTTTGCCGGGTCATTTTTTCCCTGCCGCCTTTATCTTTTCCTCCCTGGCCTCCGCCCCAATCCTGCTCAATGCTTTTAAATTCTTTTTGAAAAAGCAGCAGCAGGCTAAATAAAACAATGACAGCAAGTGAGATAAAACCTGCAAGGCGTTTGGTAATGAACCATGCAAAACCGCGCTCATCTTCATTCATATTCCTAATAAGCTCTGCTGTGTAAATGATGTAAAAAGCATACACCAGCACGGGAGCGAACGCAGATATTAAAGCTTTGGCAGTTATATCTGCAGTTCTGCTTACAACAATTATTTGCATAACAAGAAGAAAGACAGACCAGAAAATGGTAAAATACCTTGATCTTGAAAATCCATAACCAGCGAGCCAGCCGGCCGAGAAAAGTAAGGCAAAAATTAAAAACTTAACAGAAATAAAGAAAGCATCAAACTCTCCGATGGTTAACCTGCCTAAAAATTTGTAAGCGATAAAATAAGCGCCAAATAACACCAATGCAGTGGTGATAAAACGAAATCTGTATGCATAAAAAACAAGTGACGCTGCCAGACCGGCAGCAAAATATATTCCCTGCTCTGACCAGTTGTTTTGGAGTAATTCGAAATACCGGTTTGCATTGTACAATAAATATAAAACCAACACTACCGTTGGAACTGCCAGCAACAATAATTGCGCGGTAACTTTCTTCCAGCTATGTATTCTTCCGATTTGCATTTTTTTATTTTTTTACGCCGTAAGCTGCTTTAAGCTGTAAGCCGTTATCCTCAAGCTGCAAGCCTTTGTCTTACACCTTTAACCTCAGACCTTTTTCTTAATTACTTTTGCCCTAATGACTTATAGACTCAATGACTTGCTGACCTGTTTCAAGCATTTCTGCCAGCTTTTTCTCATTTTCCTTTATTTTCATTCTTAATGGCGATAAAGCCCAGCTTCTTTTATACACGTCTATGTCGTCTTTCTGGTTTTTCAAAAATACCCATTGCATCCAATCTATTATATTTTGATTTTTAAAACTCTCGGTTAGTTTGATGAAAATGAAAGTAATGTCTTTGCCATTATTTTCCATTAAATCTTTCACTTCATCAGCATCACTTAGAGACGAAACAATCACAACGGAAGCGTCATTAACTTTTACATAAGTTTGCAGGTCTTTTTCGTGCTGCCATGTGCTGGTGCTGATGCTGTATTTTACTGCCTGCTGCTCATCCGGTGTATTACTTTTTGCCACTTCCTGGTCAGGAATATATCTTACCTCAAATCCGCGCTTTACCAGATTTTCGTAAACAGACCAGATAACGACTTTATAATAATTTAAAAAAGGAACATCAACGGCAGTATTTCCTTCTATATTGAATGTGCTGAAAAAAGAAGCGTACAGGTAAATATGCGAAGCATAAGGATCCATTATCTCAGGAATTCTTACTACAAGCTCTTTATTTTTAGCATAAATTTTCCATACAATTCGTCTTACGTCATCGTTATTTTCAAAGTTTTTGTAGTTGAGATATTCACCTTGCACTCTTCTTAACTCGTCTATCCGGGTATTTGTTTCTTCGGTTTTTCTTGGCAGAACGTTTACATCTTTAATACTTTTTGACATTGGCTGTGTAAAGAAATGACTGCTTGCCGGAAGATTGACGGCAATCGAAAAAAACTGGAAAATATCTTCAAAATACAAAACAGCTTTTTCTATATGGTATTCTTTTATTTGCGGTAATGCCCAGTGATAAGTGCCTTCAACAGTTGTGCTGAAAAACCTCCTGCTGCTATTCTCAAGCAAAGAAAATTTCTTTGAATAATGTTTTTGGTCATACAATAAGCGGAGCTTAATAAATCCGAAAAAAGGCTTTAAGACAGGGCTGATTAAAAGACGCACGGTTTGTTTTTGGTTCAATTCGCTTTCTTTGACATCTGTAGAAATATCGAAACGTATACCGGTCTTTCTTTGATAATATTTAAAATATAAAAAAGAAATAAGAACCGGAATAAAAGCAATCGAAATGATGGCAACGGTAAATCCTAAAGCTACTTTGAGCAATAACCGGAAAATGTCTGCAAATGAAGAAAATGCATTTAATTGCTCGTTATCAAGCATCTTGTAGCCAATAAATGCAGCAAGCGCAAAAACAATAAAATAAATTGTAAAAGGAATATAAAAAGCTGCCTGCTTTATTTTGTCTGCCGTTCCGAAAAAGTTAATGGTCATTTGAGGCGTTAAGGTAAATAAAGATAGAATGATATAAAAAAGAGAAATCGGTAATGCAGCATTTTAACCGGCTTTTCACTTTCTTTGTGCCACTATCATGGCTTCTGAAATTATTTACGATCATTGTTTGTGTTGCGGCAGCGCTTCAATTACCAAAGTATTTGCTTGCAAAGATTACACGGTTTCAAATGAGTATTTTGAGATCTGGCAATGTCAGGCATGCACTTTCAGGTTTACGCAAAATGCTCCTGATAAGATTGCTGTCGGCAAGTATTATCAATCGGCAGAATATATTTCGCACAGTGACACCAAAAAAGGATTAATCAACCTCCTCTATCATTACGTCCGGAATTTTACGCTTACAACAAAGCTCAACCTTCTCAAAAAAGTAACAGGTCTGCAGCAGGGAACTTTGTTAGATGTCGGCGCAGGTACCGGCGCTTTTGTATCTGCCATGCAGCAAGCAGGCTGGAAGGTAACCGGCCTTGAGCCGGATGAAACTGCCAGAAATAATGCTTTTAAAAATTATAATTTGCAGTTGGAAGAATTAAACAATATGCACAGTTTGCCTGGTAATACTTTTGACGCCCTAACGCTTTGGCATGTTTTGGAGCATGTGCATGATATTGATGAATATTTGGCAAACTTCTTAAAAATACTAAAACCTGCCGGAAAGCTTATTATCGCCGTTCCAAATTATACAAGCTATGATGCAGGTCATTATAAACAATATTGGGCGGCTTACGATGTTCCCCGGCATCTGTATCATTTTTCTCCTAACAGTATGCAGGTATTGCTTTGGCAAAAAGGTTTTGCAGTGGAAGCCATTAAACCAATGTGGTTTGACAGCTTTTATGTAAGTATGCTGAGTGAAAAATACAGGTACGGAAAAAACAGGTTTGTAAATGCTTTGCTGGTTGGCTTACTGTCTAATATAAAAGCGCTTTTTAAAGCAAAAAAGTGCAGTTCGGTTATTTACGTAGTGAGAAAGAAGTAGAGATGCCGGTAGCTGCAGTTATTATCTGTTGCCAAATATTTGGTGGCATACCAATTGTATAACTTGAAACAAAAAAACATACGAATGAAAAAATCAATGATTTTTGTTTTGATGATAATGATTTTAGTTGCGGCGTCCATTAGTTGCAAAAAAATTATAAGAAATATTTTCAAGGGAATTGATGCTGATGTACCTGAATTTTCTGTAACTATTCCTGCTATTCCTATCGTTCTGCCGATTGCAATTCCAATACCTCTTAGCCAGCCCTTCAATTTAGACAGTACCGTAAAGGCTAATACCGGTGGCGTGTTTGGCGCTAATGATGTCACTTCTGTTAAGGTTAAACAGATAGTTTTTAATTTATCTGACGCAGATTCATTAAACAATTTGTCTAATTTTGAAAGTGTGCGGGTTACTTTTGCATCAGATGTAAAGCCAGATACAGTAACAGTTGCATCAATAGTTTTTCCTGAAACCTATGCTTCAACTACAACGTATACGCCGGTTAATAGTCCTGAGCTGAAGCCTTACCTGACCGGCTCAATGTTATATTATACTATTTTCGGTAAGATAAGAAGAGTTACAACTAAGCCACTCCACCTAAGTATAAAAGTTACCTTGAGAGTTCAATAAGTATGAAATTGTTTTATAAGAATATTAGCTTATTTTTTATTTTTCTTCTTCAATCTTAAAAAAAATATAAACATTTAGGGACAGTAATTTCCCTTTTTTCATCTTCAACTTTTTTATCTTTATGAATTGCGATAATGACTTCAATATTTCTTATAATCACACTTACATAAAAGTGAAGCCTTTTTGCGAAAGCAGTAATGTTTATTATAAGATGTATTTATCTGAAAAAGAACTGAAGATTCAATCATACACAGACGATCTCGGCTTTCATCACTGGCATGAGTTTGATAAAGGAGAAACTGATTTAGCTAAAGAATTAGGTCATTTAATTGATGAGCAGCTTAAAGTAACTGAAGGAGTTTTTGATAAGGATATGTAAATCATTGCGGGATTTATGCTTCCATTTTTAAGAATTCGGAAAATCAGAGTTATTATTCGTTAAAGACGTGTAATTGTTTAGAAAAGACTTTAAACAATTACACGTTTTTTACATTGACCTTGTTCTTATCACGATATGACAAAGAGCCTGATTTACTAAGTTTTGCCGGCAGCGTTATGATCTAACTTCTGTTCAATTCTTTTATCAGGGATAACCCACATAGCTGCAACAATTACATATAATGCAAAACTTATCCACGAATTAGCAAATGATAACAAAACGGCCGTTAAATAAATAGCGACAGATATTTTTCCCTTTGTTCCATCTCCAACAGCAGTGCCCAGCGCTGAGTTTTTACCATGAAGGCGTATTAACGAACCTGAAAGTATAGAATAGGCTACTCCATTCATAAACAATATAAATCCGTACAATGCCATTGTTGCCTGTGCAAAATGATTTTCACCCATCCAACCGGTAACAAAAGGAATTAAAGAAAGCCAAAAAAGCAGATGCAGGTTGGCCCAGAGAATACCGCCATTGACATACTTGACAGCTTGCATCATGTGATGGTGATTGTTCCAGTATATGCCTATATAAACAAAGCTGAGAACGTAACTTATTATTACCGGCGCCAATGGTTTCAATGAGGCCATGTCCCCGCCGTGAGGTATCTTCAGCTCTAATACCATAATGGTAATGATAATAGCAAAAACGCCATCGCTGAATGCTTCCAAACGTTGTTTGTTCATAAATAAAAATTTCTTCCTTATCGCTGACGCATTCTGATAAAGCCCTGTACTAAAACGTTCTAAGACCGCTGTTAATAAGCTGCCTGAATTATTTTTCGAAACTGCCTTTTGTTACGTATAGCAGAATCTGTTCAAAAGATTTTACATTCAGGCATTTTTACCTGCGGCCCGCTGAATATTTTACTTATACCATTACTATCGGACGTACATGTGTTATAGAACTGTAACCTCTTAAAATCCTGTATGCAGCACATACTTAAAATAAAACTGTTTTAAGTATGTGCCCGTTAAGTAAAGCTTTTTAGATAGAGTTTTAATTTTTGATGTACTTTATCACTTAAAGGCACCAGTGGCAGGCGGAGGCAGTTTTCTATTAAGCCCATTTCAGCTAAAAAAGCTTTTACGCCTGCCGGATTGTTTTCTTCAAATAATAAATCAAAACCTTCTAATAATTTATATAAAAACCCTTTTGCGGCATAAAAATCATTTTCCAAACTCTTGCGGATCATTTCAGAATAATCTTTAGGAAAACAGTTTGCGGCAACGCTTACTACTCCGTCCATGCCCGCAGCTATCGAAGGAAGCGCAAGATGATCTTCACCGCTGGTAACCAGAAACTCTGCAGGGCGGTTTTTGAGTATGTGCATGCATTGCACCAAATTGCCGCTTGCTTCTTTTATACCAAGAATATTATCACACTCAACTGCAAGCCGGATAGTTGTCTCTGCAGTTATATTACTGCCGGTGCGGCCGGGAATATTGTATAAAATGACAGGCCTGGGTGCAGCTTCTGATATTAATTTATAATGTTCGAAAATACCCTGCTGAGAAGGTTTATTATAATAAGGGCTTGCGCTTAAAATGGCAGCGGCTTTTTGAAGAGGAAAAGTTTCAGTATTTTTTAAAATCTGACGTGTATTATTTCCCCCGATGCCAACTACAACGGGAACAGAATTGCCGGCTTTTTCATAAGTATAATTAATGATATCAATTTTTTCTGCCTCTTCCAATGTAGGTGTTTCACCCGTTGTCCCAAGTATTACAAGATATTCCACTCCATTGTGCAGCACAAACTCTATCACTCTGCCCAGGGCTTCAAAATCCACTTCCAGTTGTTGGTTAAAAGGGGTTACCAATGCAACGCCGGTTCCTTTTAAAGTATCTCTCAATGACATCTGTTATTTCTTTTTTTAGATTACCCGGGCAATTCTTCCCAAAAGCCCATTTTACCAAATTTTTCTATCCTGTCATTTATTCTTTGCCGGGGATCAATTTCTTTAAGCTGGTGCATGACGGGGATAATATAAGCTTTTAGAATTGCAGCAGCTTCATTATAATCCCAGTGAGCCCCGCCTAAAGGTTCGCCTATTATGCCATCTACCAATCCAAAATTAAACATGTTGTCTGACGTCAGCTTTAGCTGTTCTGCCGCTTTTTCTTTCATGTCCCAGCTTCGCCATAATATAGAGCTGCAGTTTTCAGGAGAAATAACGGTATACCATGAGTTTTCTAACATAAACACTTTATCACCAACGCCAATACCCAATGCCCCGCCGCTTGCACCTTCACCTATAATCACGCATATAACCGGCACTTTCAGGCGTATCATTTCATATATATTACGTGCAATTGCCTCTCCCTGTCCTCTTTCCTCTGCCTCCATACCTGGAAAAGCGCCGGGTGTATCTATTAAAGTGATGATGGGTTTATTAAATTTTTCGGCCAGCTTCATCATGCGTAAAGCCTTACGGTAACCTTCAGGATTAGCCATGCCAAAATTGCGAAACTGACGCATTTTTGTGTTCGTACCTTTTTGCTGGCCTACCACCATCACCGTCTCACCGTCTATCTGTGCAAAACCTCCTATCATTGCTTTATCATCACCCCTGTTACGGTCGCCATGAAGCTCAATAAAATTAGTAAATATTTTATCAATATACTTCAGGGTATAAGGTCTGTCAGGATGACGGCTGAGCTGCACCCGCTGCCATGGAGTAAGCTGTGCTGTAATTTCTTTTCTTTTCTCTAATATAGATTCCTGCAATTGTTTAATGGTGGAAGTATGATCAACTTTAGCATTTTTTTCAGCAAGTTTTTTGGTCTGGTCAATTTGTTCGTAAAGTTCCTTGATGGGCTGTTCAAAATTTAAAAATTGTCTGTTGGGGTATTCCGGCATAGTTATGGGTTGTAAATGGTAAAATTAAGTGATGTAATTTTTTTAAGAAATTTTTGTTTGAAAAAATGTATTCCCCTTATCTTTACCGTCCTTAACGGTATGTATAAGTTGCATTAATTAAGGAAAAACGGATCGGTAGTTCAGTTGGTTAGAATGCCGCCCTGTCACGGCGGAGGTCGCGGGTTCGAGTCCCGTCCGGTCCGCTTAGCGAAGGATTACAACAACGTAATCCTTTTTTTACTTTACCCAACTTTACTTTTAATAGGTTGATTTTCAGTCTTTAATAACAAAAGTTCACATTTCTTCTTCCTACCTTTATTTAAGGTTACACATTTTTAATCGACTAAAAAATCGACCAAATTATGCTGTTGCCAATCAAACCTATCTGTAGTGCAAAAAAAATTCGCAGAGACGGAACTTCGCCTATTTTCTTACAGTACTGCTATAGTGCGTCAAATCGTACTTTATTAAATACAGGTATTAATATTCCACCAGATTGCTGGAATAATAAATTACTTTGTATCACAAAAAAATTACCTCCTGCATATGGAAACCCTGAACTTTTAAATGAGGAATTATTGCGATTGAAACGGATTGCAGAAGACCTTGTTACACAGGCTGTAAAAAAACAAGTGCCTGATAAAGGCAATTTTGTTAAGAAGTCTTTTTCCCCTTCACTCACTATTATAAGAATGGATGAACAAGCAGAGGAGGTTATTAAGCAAAAGGCAATAGAACAAAAATATAAGCTGGATATTTATTACCAGTTAGAAGATTATATCAAATCAAAAGAAAGAAAGGTAAGTAAAGCTACTCTTTGCGTTTATAGAAATGTAAAAGCACATTTGCTTGCTTTCGAAAAATACCGTGAAAAGAAAATTACTTTTCAAAGCCTTGATTTTGCTTTTTATGAAGAACTTTTAGCTTACCTGACTTTTGAGCATGTACATATGCGAAGACAAACAACCCTGATTGGTTTGAAGCTTAATACCATTGGAAAGACCATTAAGCATTTAAGAGTATTTGTCAAAGATCGGGCGAAACGAAAAATCATACCTTCAATAGATTTAAGCGATTTTAAGATACCGGAAGAAGAAAGCGACGCTATTTATCTTTCACACGAAGAAATTGCATCTATTTATCAAACAGATTTATCTGCGCACCCACATCTTATTGAATATAGGGATTTATTTGTATTAGGATGTTTGACAGGCCTTCGTTTTTCTGACTTTTCTACTCTAAAACCTGAAGACCTGAAACGGGATATGTTGTATAAGAAACAAGCAAAGTCTGATCATTGGGTTATTATTCCTTTAAGAGAAGAAGCTAAGCTTATTTTTACAAGGCAGTTTAAGGACAAAATATCCGAGCTTACTAATCCTGAATTTAACCGTCATATCAAAACAATTGGTATGTTAGCAGATATTAAGCGAACAATTAAATTTTCTTATAAAAAAGGTAATAAAGACATATTAGTTGTCAAACCTAAATATGATTGGATTACTTCTCATACTGCAAGGCGTTCGTTTTGTACAAATGAATTTTTAGCTGGAACACCTGTTGAGCTTATCATGAAAATTAGCGGGCATAAGAATGTGAAAGATTTTTACAAGTACATACGAATTACACCAGAAGAAGCTGCAAGAAAGATTAAAGATTTATGGTTGTCAAGAAATGGTATGAAATTAATTAATGAAACCTATCAACATTAAAAGCATTTATTAAATCTTTGGTGGAATTACATAGCGCATCTCAATATTCCATTTGTTATCATTTATAAAATCCATAAGATCTTAATAAAATTAGAAGGAAAAAAAATCTAATTTTAGCAGTTAAAAAATAGCGAATTGAGTAAAGTTGCTACAGCTAAACAAACTGGCGGAGGCGGTACAAGTTATGAGGATAAAGTAATAGCATATTTTTTGGCATGTATGTTATCTGAAACGCTACTATTAACGACCTCTTTTGGCCTTATCAAGAAAATTAGTTTTCAGGTCAGACCCGATGGTTGGTTATTTGATGATCTTTTACTTACCCTTAATGGTGCTCTAAATGAGCATCGTATTGGTACAGCTATACGGAGTAACCGACAATTTAATTCAAATGGTTGCCCTAAAGAGTTTAACCAGCTATTGTGGCAACAATATCTACATCATGAAACCGATATTTTTAATAAAGATACTGATGCTCTCTGCATCGTAGAAGCACCCATCTCTCCAGCTGTAGCAACTGATTTAAACAGGCTTTTGAAGCAGGCAACTTACCAGGACTCATTGACTCTACACCAGCATGTCTTAACTGATAAATCCTATTCAAAAGCTGCTCAAAATATATACAAAAGTTTTTATTGTCCGAAAGATCTTGCAGTGCTTTATAATGTTAAAGAAGAAGATACAGGCAATATTTTGAAGTGTTTTTTGCAGCAGGAGATGGATTTCGAAAAAATGTCTTCTATGGATGAAACAAGAGCTATAGAATTATGCCGCACCGTTTTAAAAATAAAAATCAAAAAGATGCGCAAAAACTTTTTGATTCGTTATGCTTTCTGCCAAGAAAAATTTCACCAGTAGCCGGAATAATTGATCGGAAAAGCTTAATACAGCTATTAAGAACTGAATTTGTGTTCAGCAATGCTTCGTCTTACGAATCAGACTGGCAAAAATTAAATGAGGCGGCCTCTGAAAAATTTTCCCTTATTCCAGATAATCTTGGCCAACAGTTGCAATTAGACAGGAATAGGTTGTTAGGCGACTTGGAAAAGACAATCGCAAATTGCAAAGGTTTGTTTATAGAGGGAATTTCCGGTAGTGGAAAAACAAACCTCGCCAAATTATTCGCCGAGAAAATACGAAAAGAAAGCAGTGTCCTATGGCTTGATAGCACTGATTTTGATTCAGCATCTATTGAAATAGATTTGAAATTAGATAATCTCCTTCCTAAATTAATTGAAGAAACTTCAGATGCGAAAGCATATTTGTTCATTGACGGTATAGAACGTTTACATCATGAGCGCCAACTGCAGAAGATAGCCATCATTTTAAAAAAAGCTTTGGTAGATTCTTCTCCATGGAAAGTTGTGTTAACATGCATCTCAGAACAACTTGATAAAGTAAGGCAATTATTAATAAAATTTAATCTTCCTTCTTCAGCATTTCAGAGTTTTGAAATACCCGAACTTGATTTTAAAGATTTAGATAAAATTGCCTTAACATATCCCGAGTTAGAGAAAATTTTATTCAGCAGATCCATGAAAAATACCAGGAATAATCTTAAGCTATTAGATAAGCTTATACAAAATTCTAAGAGTATTTCTGAACTATCCTCTACTCAAAATTTGGGAGAAACTCATTTGATTGATTTTGTTTGGTCGGAAGAGGTAGAGAATGCAGGTAATGGCTTACAAGCAAGTTCCTTTTTGCAACATTTGTCTGCACAACAAGCCGATACTCTAAGTATTGGGGTAAATATAAATTTATTTTCCCCTAACGAACTGTCACCCGCGGATACATTACGGTCACTTGGTTTTTTACAATTGCGACAGGAGAAACTTTATTTTAACCATGATCTATATAGCGATTGGGCAAGGTATAAGCTTATTAAATCTTATGGGAATAAACTCCCGATTTTTTTAAAAGAAAAGCAGCTTACTTCGCCATTATGGGCAAAGGCAGTTAGACTTTATGGAATGAGTCTATTGGAGCAGGAGCCAAGCGGTACTGTATGGCAAAATATATACTATCTGTTTAATGATGGTTCATCACAGCATATCATTGTTCAGGATCTTTTACTGGAGGCATTTTTCTTTACTCCCAATTCTTATTCTTTATTAACTATTCATAAAGAATTTTTATTTGCAAATGATGCTTTACAATTAAAACGTATCACTAAATTATTTTTACTCCGAGCAACTCAATCAGATCCAAGTATTATTGAATTAGCGAAAGAGATTGGAATTACCGAAAAGCAGGCATCGTCTTACGAACGATTACCAATTGTAATCTATTGGCCTGGAATGATAAAATTTTTATGGGATGAAGCAGAAATTGTACTGCAGCATGATTTAATCAATGTAGTCAAAATAGCCTCACTATGGCTTGAGAAGACTCCCCCTGAATTTCCAATGAAACAGGAAGTGGGTAATCTTAGCTTAAAAGCTGCAGAAAAAATTTTCTCATCTCGGAAAGAAGGAACTTATGTGGATGAGAAAGTACAAGAACCAGTTTATAAAGCTTTATTACTGGGATATTCACAAAATCCTGAACAAGTAAAAGCATTATGTCTCCAAATTTGTAAGCGAACTATAACGGAATCAACAACCCAAAATGCGGAAGATCAAAATACTGATAAGAGTTTCAAGACAGTGACCAGCCGACTATTTTCTTTAAGGAAACTTGAACCATGGCCGTTGGGACCATTTGATAGAGTGGACGATGCCTTCCGTAAGTTATGCCTAGAAGGGCGAGCAATTTTTCCAATTCTTCAGTATGATCCTCAATTAGCCTCTGAAATTTTACTGGCGGTATTAATTGAAGAGCCGACAGATAACTGGCATGGTTCAGATGGGCTTAATGATCATTATGAAATAATCGAAGAACACGGTTGGTATCCGCCATTTTATTTACGGGGACCCTTCTTAAATTTCTTGAGGATTTCATCGGTTGAAGCACTATCTTTTATTTGTAAATTAACTGATTTTGCTACAGATCGTTGGTTGGAAAACCCGAAAATATTTTCGAGCAATAATAATATTCCTGCAATTGTTAAGGGAAAATCTGTCAAATACTTTGGTGATTTCTATGTATTTGGGTGGCATAAGGATATCGGTAATGCCCCTCATTCCTTGGTGTCAGCTCTTATGGCATTGGAGCAATTTTTTTATGAAGAAATAGAGAATAATAAGAATATTGACGAGCATGTCTCTTACTTGGTAAAGAATACTAAATCACTTGCTATAATTAGTGTCTTATTTACTGTTGGAAAGCTATATCCTCCTTTATATTCTTACCAGTTAAAACCGTTTCTCTCTGAGTATCTCTTTTATGAGTGGGACTCAAATATCCGTTATCATGACTTTACGACTTGGGGTGATTTTGGTCAAGCTTGGCAAGAGCATGTAAAGAAATGGAAGGAAAGACCGCATCGGAAATTTTCTATTCGGGATATTGTATTTCATTTGATTCTCAATGATGACCATTTTCAAAATGAATTTATAACAATTAGAGAAAAATGGCAAAGTCAGTTGTTAGAAATGCAAACTCGTAATGAGCGGGATGTTTTTCTTTATCAGTTGATTCATCAATCAAATCCTTCCAACTATGAGAAAAAAGTAACACAGGAAGGAACATATTTTGAATACAAAGAACCTTCCGAAGTATCCCGGCATTTAGAACCAGGAAGAAAGGCGAGTGTCGAAAACATGCAAGATTCTCAAATGGCTTATAAGTGCCAAATGATGATCGATCAGAAACTTCCCTTTGAATTAGCAGGCGCCGAATATCTGTGGAGTAAGACTCAGGCAAATTATTCTAAATTGGTCACGACGCTTATTGGGATTTCATTCATGGATGCGAGATGTATGGAAATATGATTATTCTGTCTTCACGGCAAAAGCAGAAAAAATTTATAAAAAATGGTTCCTAAAAAATCAGCTCAATCATTATGCAATTGATTCATTGCTTGACTTTATTACAACTCCTTCAGGTGCGTTTATGCTGAAAGACGGTCTAAAAATTCTAACGGTATTCTTCAGATTGAGTATGCAGCAAAGTCAGCAACAACCTCCTGGCGGCATGGTATGGGTAGGACACAAAGATTTGGATGATAAGTTGGCTTCTGTTTTAAGCTCTTTATGGCAGTATTCCAGTGACGCCATCAAAACTGATAATCAATCTTATGCTCTATACAGGGAGTTAATTCAATATCTGATAGCGATTAAGAATGTTGTTGGTATGGAACTGCAGAACGCATTAGTCGCGGAATAATTAATTGTATCGATATTAAGTTTTTTAAGATAATTATGCAAACCTCGTTTCCCGGCGGGACGACAAGAACTAATTACCAAGTGGAATTATCTCCTTATAAGCTTCAAACTATTTTAGCAAGCGCGTATCGATTAATACTTCGTTCATAAATTATAGTTTTAATTTCAAAATTTATTCTGAATCCTTTATTTTAATGATAACCAAGAGTTCGGTATAGATTTTTATTTGCTATAGCAGATAATTTTTTATTCGGCTTTTCATAAGTGCCGATCAGGATGCAAAAGCTGCCTAACATCCTGAGCTAAAAAATATACACGTGACCTTATTTTATATGGCTTCAGCTTTCCATGTTTCACCCAATCATATATAGTAGGCTTTGTAACCCGAAGCAGGGCACATACTTCTGCCATCTTATATAATGGCTTGTATGTCATTCCTGGAATTTCATCTATTGGGCAGACAGCTTTTTCTTTTTCAACTCGACACACTTCTTCTCTGATAATTTGCCTCATAAATTTCCAGAACTGTTCAGGTTCATATGGAAATAACATTGGCGTAACAATATTACCATTACTCACATTATCTTTCATCACTTTTTGTTTTAATCTTATCTCCTAATTTAGACGCAATAGTTTAAAATAATCAAAAACAAAAATATGAAGCAACTACTTCACTATCCTCATTAAAATATGGTGAGGATTGGTAACAAAATCAACCATGCCCAACTCGTTTTGATAGATGAGAATGTAAAACGAACAACCGTCACCATAATAAGAGGTGTCAAGAAATCTTAAAGAATGAGTCAGTCAGTTTAATTACAGCAGCCATTAAAAAATATTAAATGAAATAGCTATAAAACCTTGCTTTAACTAATTGTATTTTGTGCCTTTAAAAGTTAAAAAATACCTGATTTAAACTCTGGAAAAAAGGCATGATTAAGAGTTGGTAAAGTAGGCAATATTAAAGACTGAAGGAGCCTTTTATTTTAATTGTACAAGCGGTAATTTTTCCGTAAATAAATACTGATTTTTCTTTTCACCAGTTACCTGCTACCATCTCTTAAAACGAATTGTCAAAAGTGAATAAAATATTCTAAAAATACTGTATGAAGAACTGCATTTTGTTTTGCTCCGCAACGTTATTTACAAACAGACAAAGGCACTGTTGCTGTTACTTCAAACTTGGAAAAAAAATTGGCTGCAAATGGACTTGTAAAACCTCTTTTCGCGGAAGGTTTCAAAATTATTTTTTGTTTTTTAAAGATACCAAACAAAATTTCAGAAGTTAAAAAAGTAAATTTTAACGATGAAAAATGGGTTAAAAATGGAAGTTATTTTTTAAAGTTTTTCTGCTTTTAAATAATAACTTTTTTTGTCATTTAAAATCCTGATTCCTCCGCTTAAAAATCTTTTAAAATCATACTTATATTTCATAAAATAAATGAAGAACAGCCTGACAAGATTTCAGTTCAATATATTTTTTTAACCGATAATTATAGATTAAAATTCTATTAAAGATATGAATGGACGGTTAATGAAAAATATTAAGAGGAATAAAAATGATTTTAGTAAAAAAACAGGACAAGACTAACTAATTAATAAAAGCAGTGAATGTAGCGTTCGGAAGTTTTTAGTGAAATTATAATCCCGTAAAAAAGATTAAGCGAATGTTCAAGAGCATTTTTGAAGTTGTGAGTTTGCCTCTTATTAGCAAACGGCCAGATGTCCGGTTGTTAAACAACCGAATCTGGCCGACCTTTACTCCGAAGTCGTGGGCGGGGACACAGGAAAGCAAAATACAATTTTTTAAACGTGAAAATGATAAAGTGATGGAAGCAAAAAATGCAAACAAATCGCGTACTATCGGGGTACGGCTGACTCTAAAAGAATATGAGCAGATCAAAAAAAAATGGAAGGCCAGCATATGCCGGAAATTAAGTGATTACGTGCGAAGGAGCATATTTGAAAAGCCTATCTTAACTACCTATCGAAACCAGTCTTTGGATGACTTTATGGCAGAAATGATGTTGCTTAGAAACGAGCTAAACACCATTGGAAGTAACTTCAACCAGGCAGTAAAAAAACTTAATTCTCTCCAGCAAATAACTGAGTTTAGGAGCTGAATTATTACTTATGAACTCGAGAATAAAATCCTGATTAATAAGGTCAATGAAATCAAAAATCGGATCAATAAAATTGCAGACGAATGGTTGCAGTAATACATGCCGGAAGCAGCCTTCGAACAGCACTGAATTACAATGGGCAGAAGGTGCAACAGCAGGCAGCTGTCTGCCTGGCTGCGGATAACTATCCGAAAGACGGGCGGGATCTAACCTTTTATCAGAAGCTAAACCGGTTGCAGAACCAGTCGGAATTGAACGTGAGAACAAAGGTAAGCTGCGTTCATGTTACTTTGAATTTCGACCCGTTTGAGAAATTTCTGTCGAAAAACTAAAGGAGATTTCAGAATTGTATTTACAGAAAATCAGCTTTAAAAATCAGCCGTATCTGCTGTTTCAACACTATCATTCCGGACACCCTCATGTACAAATCGTTACTACAAATATTAAGGCAGACGGTAAGCGTATTGAACTGCATAATCTCGGTAAAAATCAATCTGAAAAAGCACGGAAAGAAATTGAAATTCATTATGGTTTAGTGAAGGCTAAAGACATGAAAAAATAGCCATATAAACTCAAGGTAATTGCCTTAATAATTTAATGACAAACAAATGAACGATATTAAATTCAGGACAGGATTTAATGTAACAGACCAAACAACCAGCGACATTCAGCTACAAGATACCGCCTTTTGGATACTTACACGATTTGAGTTTGGTGCAATTTTGCAACAAATAAAATAATCAAAAATGAAATTAACATTAATAACAGGAGCATCGGGCGGAATTGGTGAGGCCCTTGCAAATAAACTTGCCAAAAGAAAACACAATCTTTTGCTTGTGGCAAGAAAGGCTGAAAAATTAGATAAACAATGTAAGCAGCTTACTGAAAAATTTGGCATCAATGCTCAGTTTATTGCAGCCGATTTAGCAAAATCCGAAACTGCAGAACAAGTATTTGCAGAAACACAAAAACGTGGCCTGGAAATAGAAATGCTGATAAACAATGCGGGTATTGGTTCTGGTGGAGAGTTTACGAAACTTTCATTAAAATCTGAATTGGAAATGATACAGCTAAACAATTCTGCAATGGTTGCCCTAACCCATTGTTTTTTACCGGAAATGCAAAAAAACAAAAACGGAACAATTGTTAATGTAGCATCAATGGCTGCTTTTATGCCTGTGCCGTATATGACAGTGTATGCAGCTACAAAAGCTTTTGTGCGCTCATTCACCCAAGCCATTACCGAAGAATGTAAACCTTTCAATGTACACGTAATGTTGCTGTGCCCGGGACTTACAAAAACCAATTTTAACAATGCTGCAGGTATTGACAATGAAAAGGGAAAAGCACTTACTGAAAAAGCAAGTTTGCAAACGCCTGAACAAGTTGCCGATGAAGCATTGAAAGCGTTAGATAAAAGAAAACATTTTATAGTATCAGGAGCAAAGAATAGGCTTGCAGTAAATTTATTGGCATTCATCCCCAACTCAATGTCTGCAAAGAAAATAGCCAATTCGTACAGAAAAAGAATGAAGCTCTAAATTTGTAATTCATTTATCTATAACTTAGAAATTGAAAATGAAGAAAGATATCTTTACCATCCCAATTAAAACGCTTTTGCAACAACATCAATTGATAGGAGTGTCAAAGCCAAAGCATCCACTATTTAGTATTTTGCGATTTGAGGATTTCCCTAACATGGAAACTGAGCAACGGGTAAAATTAATTTCTGATTTCTATCAAATCTCCTTAAAAAATGACTGCCCCTGTAAACTAAAATACGGACAAACCCAATACGACTTTGATGAAGGCATAATGTCTTTTTTTTCGCCAAAGCAAGTAAGCATTATTGAACCGGGCGATGCATTGCCGGCTTCGGGCTGGCTATTACTCATTCACCCTGATTTTTTGAGAGGTTATTCATTAATTCAAAAAATTAAATCGTATGGATTTTTTGATTATGAAATAAATGAAGCGTTGATACTTTCCGAAGAAGAAGAAAAATCTATCAAACATATTTTTGAGCAAATAGAAAAAGAATATTTATTACCGATAAACAATTTCAGCCAGGAAGTCGTCATTTCTAATCTTGATTTGTTACTTACCTATTGTAACCGATATTATAACAGGCAGTTCATTACAAGAAAAACAAAAAGCAACGAACTGCTTAATAAAGTGTCGAAAATATTGAATGACTTTTTTGACAATGAAAACGACAAAGGATTACCAACTGCTACCTATTTAGCGTCCCAATTAAATTTATCGTCTAAACATTTAAGTGATTGTTTAAAGCAACTTACAGGACAAACAACACAGCAGTTGATACACGAAAAATTGATAGAACATGCAAAGGACATCTTGACAACAACTGACCTTTCAGTAAGTGAAATTGCCTACGAATTGGGCTTTGAACATCCGCAGTCGTTCAGCAAATTATTTAAGACGAAAACCAACCTTTCGCCCTTGGAATTCCGGCAGTCATTCAATTGACAAAACCACTACGGTGGAAATACACGCACTATAAATGCCGCTATTAATTTATTTTTTAAGCCAGCTTCTTGAACCAAACGTTCCCTTAACCCAAACGGTGGCGGCTATATTCAATATTAGCATGAATCAAAAGAAGTCATTTAGAGTCCGCTAATTGAATCAAAATCTTTTATTTAAGCCGCAAGCAAATCACTCAAAAGTCTCAAATGTTTTAATAAATAGTTCGAGTATTGTACCAACGGGATCAGCATGGACAAGAATTAGCTGCCTCCATTCAAATAAAGATTTCTTTTATTAATTTAATCAGTCTTATGAACATATACCATTGCACCAGATACTTGAAGGTTCTGTCAGCGGCCTGCGAATAGCGTATTTCCAAACCGGTGTGGCACAGATGATGATGTTGCAGCATTAGGCGCCCACCGGGATGATCATTATATATTTTTTGTGCTCGAAAGGGGTTCCGCGTTGATAATGGTAGACTTTCATGAAATAGAAATACAGGCACCGTCATTGTATTATATCCTTCCCACGCAGGTTCATAACCGCATGCGTAACGAACTGGCAAACGGCTGGTTTATTGCCGTAGATACCTGACTGATCCCGCAATGTGTTTGAAGGCAAACTGTTGCTGCAGTCGCCTTTTATATGCAGTGATGTGCAGCTAAGGCAATTTCGCGACCTGCTTTGTTTGCTTCGCGAAAAACAGGAGGATGAGGCCGAAAATTTTTTATGTTCAGTTAGTAAATGGCTTGCGCAGTCTTTTGTAGGCATGTTCAACGCTTGTTAAAGCGACTTTCGTGGCGGTGATGTTAATAGTCAGATTTAGCTACATTAGCCAGCGAGTTTAAGAAGCTATTGGTCGGTCACCTGCGGACAATCAGGAGTCCTTCTGCTTACGCAGCGAAATTAAACGTCTCTGAATCCTACCTGAACGAGGCGCTGAAAAAAACCATCGGCTTCCCGGTAAGCTATGTATACAGCAGGAATTGATGATGGAAGCCAAACGGTTATTGTATTACACCCAGCTAAATGTTAAGGAGATTGCGCATAATCCAGGGCTATGAAGACCATTCTTATTTTTCACGCTTTTCCCGAAAGGCGGTTCGCATACCGGTGACCTTTCATGAACAATACCGTGAATAGTCCTATCATTACCCCGAAGCAGCTATTTCTTTTGCTCAAAGAACTATGTTCTTTTGTATGAATAATAATTTATACATGGAACCACCTACAGAAAGCGTAATCGCAAGTATATTCCCTGCACCTCTGCCATTAGTAATCTCGAATTTTAAATTAAAAATTATGAAAAATATTATCATAGTTGAGCTGGTCATTTTATGCAGTATCATTTTAACTTTAACTTCTTGCGGAAAGGTTATTGATAAGCTGCATAATTTTAACGGCCTCGGAACCTGGACCAACAAGGCGTCGATTCCGGTTGGTATGGCCGAAGTCGGTGTTGCAGCGCTCGACGGCAGGGTTTATGCGGTCGGCGGCACCGAGCAGAAAGGTGAGGACGCTCCAAATTATGCCTCGACTTTGAACATGATGTACGATCCTACAACCAACGCCTGGCAGGAGCGTGCACCGTTGCCGTACGGTCTGAGCCATGTGGGTGTCGCGGCGCTTGACGGCAAACTCTACGCCATCGGCGGCTTCACTTCGCCTGTACATATAGGCGCACGGGATCTTGCATTTGTCTACGACCCGAAGAAGAACAAATGGAGTGCGCTTCCAAAGATTTCCAGTACACGGGGTTCGGTAGCGGTAGTTGCGTTCGGTGGCAAGATTCACATCTTCGGCGGGCGCAACCCTGTTAAGGTGATTAAGATATCGCCACCCGCAACACCAGACTTGTTTGCCGGGTATGGCACAGTAACGACACACGAAATTTATGATCCGGCGACTGGCAACTGGTCACAGGGAGTGCCACTTCCGGGGCCGGCACGGGACCATGTTGGAAACGCTGTGCTAGACGGCAAGGTACACCTCTTCGGCGGGCGTGTCGCCGATTTCACGGATAATCTCGATCGGCACGATGTCTATGACCCCAATACCGATAATTGGACCCTCGCCGCGCCGCTGCCGGTTCCCCGCTCTGCCGGCGCTTATACAGTGTTGAATAACCTTATCATTTATGCCGGCGGCGAGTGTACGCCCGGCGGTGAAGCTTTTAACGACGTGACTGCCTACAATCACAAAACCGATAGCTGGACCAGGCTTGCGCCCCTGCCGCATGCCCGCCACGCGTTTGGAGCGGCAACGTTAAAGGGTGTCGCATACTTCATCGGCGGTGCCCCCGTCTGCGGAGGCGGCACACTAACCGACTTGCTCGCCCTCACTTTGATAAGATGATGCGAAATGACCAGTCTAAATTACGAACATGGTTAAGGTTCTAATATAGCCAGTTTTAAATCCAGCGTAACGAGGTCGCTTCGTCGTTTTACGGCTACGCATTTGCGCCGCGCCGCTATCAAAGCCGTTGGCCATGAGTCGAAACTTCCCTAAAAGGACGGCTGGGCACAGTCCGATTGGCGCGCTGATAAATCATGGTAATTTTCATAAAATGATAACTTTTATAAAAAGAATAAAATCGAATGTCAAACATTAAAATCATCACGCCGGAAACGGCTGAAACAATCCAGTTGGGTTCAACAACTATACGCGTTTTGGAAGACGGAAGTCTCACCGCCAACCGCATCGGTACTATCCTGAGCACTTTGTCACCCTACACAAAGCCTTTGGCGCAGCATCTGCACCGCATGCACGACGAGACATTTTTCGTTATTCAGGGTACGATCCGATTCGCAGTCAATGAGGAGGAGCATGATGTGAAGGTGAGTGAATACGTCGTGGTTCCTATCGGCGCTCCTCACACATTCTCCAACCCATTCGATGAACCCGCAATTATGTTATCCACATTCACGCCCGCCTATTACGTGAACTACTTCAGAGAGCTTGGCAAGATGGTATCTTCCGGCAAAGAACCCTCTGCTGACGAAATCATAACGATCAGAAACCAATACGCAACTGAGCCGGCATAGCATTCGGGGGTGATGCTTCGGTTTGTAGCGTAGTAAATGTTTTTGCCCTGCTGGGGTTTCAGTAAAAGAAACGTAAGTGAGTCTGGCTTAAGCGACCAGGCAGCGGTTCACGACGGAGGGATTCTATTTCCCCATCATCGGAATACAAAATCGTTAGCGGGAAGCCTAACCTTACGCAGTAGAGAACTTTTATTTCAAAAACGAACAATGAAAATGGATAACAAAATGAACATACTCGTCTTAGGTGCTTCGCAAGGAGCCGGTGCCCTCTGCGTCAAAGTTGCCCTCGCGAAGGGCCACACCGTCACCGCCTTTGCCCGCACACCCTCCAAGCTCAACCTCACTCACCCGCAGCTTACGAAGGTGACGGGCAATTTCCACGACGCGGCCTCGGTGCGTGCCGCGGTAAAGGGCCACGACGCGGTAATCATCTGCGTGTCGTCTACCTCCCTTAAAGGCTTTAAGGAGAAGCCTGACTACTTCTCAGAGGGCACAAAATTCTGCATTGGCGCCATGAAGGAGTACGGCGTGAAGCGCCTGGTGGTGCTTAGTGCGCATGGCGTAGGCGACAGCTACCACGCAGCTAGCTGGTTCCAGCGTACTTTCATGATAGGTATGCTAATAAAGTACGCCTTCCGCGACCACGACGTGCAGGAGCGCATGGTACGCGAGAGCGGTCTGGACTTCGTGATTGCCCGTCCCACCCGACTCACCAATGGCAAGGCAAAAGGAAAGTACACGAGTACGACGGAACTGGTGCATGTGCCCGAAACTATCTCACGCGCAGACCTCGCCGATTTTCTGATAGAGTCGTGTGAGTCGCAGGACTTCGTCGGAAAGTCAGTCGAACTCGGAGGGTAATCCGTGATGGGCAAACAATGACGGTCGTGCGAACCGGGTTGACACCACCACATCTTTGCCCGGGAAACTGGCTTATGGGCATAGGATTTAAAAGACTTACGCTAAAAAAATTTCCCCTACGCACTATTCGCCTTGATTGAGCGATAATTTTCGTTGATAGATTTCAGTTTGCTAAATGATAGATTTTTTTGCTATTTCAATTCAAAAAGTTATTTAAAGCCTGCTAATTGAATCAAGATCTTTTATTTAAACCGCAAAGCACATCACCCAAGAGTCTCAAATCTTTTAATAAATAGTGCGAGTTTTGTACCAATGGGTTCATCATGGACAAGAATTAGCTGCGTCCATTTAAATGAAGATTCTTTTATTAATTTGGTTAGTCTTATGAAAAAAATACCATTGCATCAGATACTTTCAGGTTTTACCATTGGCCTCCGAATGGCTCACTTCCAGACAGGTATTGCGCAGGATGATGATGTCGCGGCATTGGGCGCTCACAGGGATGATAATTATATATTTTTTGTGCTCGAAACAGGTTCCGCGTTGATAATGGTAGACTTTCATGAGATAGAAATCCAGGCACCGGCATTATATTATGTCCTTCCAACGCAGGTTCATAACCGTATGCGTAACGAACTGGCAAACGGTTGGTTTATCGCAGTTGATACCTCACTGATTTCGCGTGAATGCAGGAATGTGTTTGAAGGCAAGCTGTTGCTGCAGTCACCTTTTCTGTGCAAAGATGTGCAGCTAAGGCAATTTCGCGACCTGCTTTGTTTGCTCCAGGAAAAACTGGAGGAGGAGACCGAAAAACCTTTTTATGTTCCGGTAGTAAATGGCTTGTTGCAGTCTTTTATAGGCATGTTCACCGGTTGTTATAGCGACTTTCGTGTTGGTGACGTTAAACGGTCAGGTTTAGCTACATTAGCCAGCGAGTTTAAAAATCTATTGGTCGGTCACCTTCGGACAATCAAGAGTCCTTCAGCTTACGCAGCGAAATTAAACGTCTCTGAATCGTACCTGAACGAGGCGCTGAAAAAAACCACCGGCTTCCCGGTAAGCTACTGGATACAGCAGGAATTGATGATGGAAGCCAAACGGTTATTGTATTACAGCCAGCTGAACGTTAAGGAGATTGCGCATAATCTGGGCTATGAAGACCATTCTTATTTTTCACGCTTTTTCCGAAAAGTGGTTGGCATGCCTGCAGTGGCATTTCGTGAACAATACCGTAAATAGTAATGCGTGCGGTACAACCCAACATTGACAATCAACAAATCCGACCTTACATTTTCATAAAACAAAAGTAGATTTGGTTAATTCGGTTTTTTATTTGTTGTAGAACTTGCATCAAATAAAAAATTAAAAAATGAAAATAGTCATCACAGGTTCGTTAGGACACATCAGCAAGCCACTTGCACAAGAGTTGTTGCAAAAAAAACATTCGGTTACAGTTATCAGTAGTAACGCTGCGAAACAAAAAGACATTGAAGCATTGGGAGCAAAAGCTGCCATTGGTTCTATTGAAGATGCAGCTTTTTTGACAAACACTTTTACAGGTGCAGATGTCGTATATTGTATGTTGCCTCCATTCAAATTTATGGAAGACCCTAATCTTGACGCAAGAGCTGAAGCTTATAGACTTGCTACAAAGTATGCCCAGGCTATCCGGCAAGCAGGGGTAAAACGTGTGGTTCATCTTAGCAGTATTGGGGCACATTTAAAAAAAGGTAATGGAGTGCTTGCTTTCCATTTTATTGCAGAAAAAGTATTCAGAGAACTACCATCTGATGTAGCGGTTACGCATATGCGGCCGGTTAGCTTCTACTACAATTTATACGACTTTATGGATACCATAAAAGGCAAGGGCTTCCTTGATAGTTTCATTGGTAAAATATTGACAATTAAATATTATGGTTTGATGGGGTTTATGCAAGGGAAAAAAGGACTAATGATGTCAAACTATGGTGCCGGAGATAACACACTTTGGGTTTCCCCGATAGACATAGCTTCTGCCATTGCCGAAGAAATAACAACACCAATGGTTGGGAGAAAAGTACGTTATGTAGCAAGTGAAGAATTGACTTGTCAAGACGTGGCTGGCATTTTAGGTACAGCAGTTGGAAAGCCGTATTTGAAATGGGAAACCATTAGCGACAAACAAATGATGGATGGTTTAAAGCAATTTAAAGTACCGTTAGGTCTTGCTAAAGACATCACAGAAATGAATGCAAGTATGCATAGCGGGATATTATACGAAGACTATTATAAAAACAAACCTGAAAAATTAGGAAAAGTAAAATTGAAAGAATTTGCCAAAGAATTTGCAGCAAAGTACAGCGAAAAATAACGACATTGTAATATGAAGAACATTCAACCTTATCGAATTAAATCAATCAGCGAATACCATCAGATTTTGGGGATCTCTAATCCAGAGCATCCATTAATAAGCATTATAAATCTTGAGGAATTCAAACCGCCTTCAATCAATACAACAATTAGTGTGGTATATGACTTTTATATAATCTCGCTTAAAAAAAATTTAAATGGTAAGGTAAAATATAGTTACGGCCAGCAACAATATGATTTTGACGAAGGTATCATGTTCTTTATGTCGCCCGGTCAGGTTTTTTCGTTTGAAGCGGACGAAGATTTTAGAACATCAGGATGGATGCTGCTTGTCCATCCTGATTTTCTATGGAATACCCCTTTGGCAAAATCTATTAAACACTATGAATATTTTAGCTATTCTATCAATGAAGCCTTGCATCTTTCTCAAAAGGAGGAAACTATCACTAATGGAATTATAAAAAATATTGAACAGGAATATCAGGCTAACATTGATAAATTCAGTGAAACTATAATAATAACGCAAATAGAAACTCTTTTAACCTATGCTGACCGGTTTTACAATCGCCAGTTCATTACCCGAAAAAAGATAAACCATCAAATTTTGAATCGTTTGGAAGATGTTCTTAACGAATATTTCAACAGTGAAGCCATGCTAAATAAAGGGCTTCCAACCGTGCAATATATTGCTGAAACATTAATTGTATCACCTAATTATTTGAGTGCTTTGCTTAAAGTACTAACAGGAAAAAGCACACAGGAACACATACAAGATAAAGTAATTGAAAAAGCAAAAGAAAAACTATCAACCACCGGCTTGTCTGTAAGCGAAATTGCATATGAATTAGGCTTTGAATATCCACAGACATTTGGCAATTTATTTAAGAAAAAAACTAACCTTTCACCTTTGGAATTTAGACAGTCGTTTAATTAGACCGACCAATCGAGAAAAACCACTACCGCTAATTCAACAATTTTGCTGCTATTCCCGCCCTTCGCAAAGCTACAATACCGCAAATAGTCCTATCATTACCCCGAAGCAGCTATTTCTTTTGCTCAAATATTCAAGTTCCTTTGTATGAATAAATAATTTATACATGGAAACCTCTAAAATGATTTTGAAACGGCCAAACTTACTGATAATTATCAGTTGCCTGCTTCTGGTGATGCCGCACGCATCTTTCGCGCAAACTAACTTTACCCTCAGCGGAAAAATAAAGGACAACGCCACCGGCGAGCTGCTGATCGGCGCTTCCATCAGAATCCAGGAGTTGCCGCAAAAAGGAACTTCTTCGAATAACTATGGTTTTTATTCTATTGTTGCCAGAGAAGGCGAATATACCCTGATATGCAGTTATGTAGGGTACAAAACCACAATAACTAAGGTTTCGCTCAGCAAAAATACAAACGTAAATCTTTTGCTTTCGCTGAAAAGCGAACTGGCAGAAGTCGTTGTCCGCTCTAATAAACTCAATAACGATCAGGTGACAAGCGCCCAAATGGGCGTAGAGAAGCTGAATATGGAGCAAATAAACAATGTGCCTGTTGTAATGGGGGAAAAGGATATCTTAAAAACGATTACGCTTATGCCTGGCATTAAATCATCAGGAGAGGGTAATACCGGTTTTTATGTACGCGGAGGAAATACCGATCAAAACCTCATCTTATTGGATGAAGCCAGGGTGTACAATTCCTCTCATTTACTTGGCTTTTTCTCAACCTTCAATTCAGATGCGATCAAGGATGTGACTATCTATAAAGGCGGGATGCCTGCTGAATATGGCGGCCGCTTATCATCTGTATTGGATGTAATGAATGATGGTAATAATAAAGAATATACTGTTCAGGGCGGGATAGGACTGATCGCCTCGCGGCTAAAAGTAGAGGGACTCATTGTAAAGGATAAGGGTTCTTTTATGGTCAGTGGGCGTACTACTTATTTAGGATTATTTTTAGGACTTTCATCCGATTCAACAATCAAACATAGCAATATCTCTTTCTATGATTTGAACATGAAAGCAAATTATCACTTTGATAATCACAACTCAATTTATTTATCCGGTTATTTTGGCAAGGATGTTTTGAAAGTAGCCAATACTTTCGGTACCAATTGGGGAAATTCGACAGGCACCATCCGTTTCAATCATGTATTTAATGACAGGCTGTTTTCCAATACTGCATTGATTGCCAGCAGCTATAATTACAAGATACAAAGTTTAAGCCCGGGGAATATTTTTGACGCCACTTCAAAAATCACCGACCTTGATTTTAAGGAAGATCTGCAATATTCTACAAGCAGCAATCACACCATCAAGTTTGGTGTAAATATTTTACATCATACCATAGACCCGGGCCAGGTCAGGGCTCCGCAAAACTCTAGCGTTAATAACTTTAATGTGGAAAAAAGATATGGCTATGAAAGCGCCGCTTATTTTGATGATGAATGGAAAGTGACGGATAAATTTACTTTGCTTCACGGCCTCCGGGTGAGTGAAATGCTCCTATTAGGCACCGGTACTTTTAAAACTTATGATGCAGCAGGTAATACATTAACTTCTAAAACTTACGCTTCCGGTAGTAAGGTAAAAAATTATCTCAACCTGGAACCACGCTTTTCTGCAAGTTACATGCTCAATAATGAAAACTCTGTCAAAGCTTCTTACAATCGAAATACTCAAAACATTCACCTGCTCAGTAATTCCACAGGCGGTTCACCTATAAACGTGTACGAAATGAGCAGCAATAATATCAAACCTGAAATTTCTGACCAGGTGTCTGCAGGATGGTTTAGAAATTTTAACGATAACAAATTTGAGTTTTCTGCAGATAGTGCAATGCATGTATCATTTGATTGAGGGAGTATGGTTCCAGGATAAAGTATTTCTATCCCGAAACCACCATGCTTCTTACCATATTTGACGGAGTTGTCGATTTTGGTTAACACGATTAAGCTTTGAATTGGGCTTGTAAAAAATCTGTTGATAGTTTCATCGCTTCCTGTCCCATTTCCCCGGTTTTGTATCAATAAGGAAATAAGCTTCTTGCAAACGTTTTTGTATCAACCAACGATTAGGTGTTTCTTTAAAATTGTTTTGAAATCTCTCTTAAAAAGCGGATAAACTGCGTCCTGTTAAATAAGCAAGCCGTTCAATGTTCACATTAAATTTGTAATTGCGGTTCATAAACTCTTCGAGGTTTATTTTTTGAGGTATACCGTAATCAAAAAATATTCCCGCAAACTCTGGTTGTTTTTGTAATAGAATAATAAGTAATTCTTCATACTTCACGCTGGCAAAAGCATCGTCAATTTTTCCTCGTTTGTAATAAGGCTTTAACGACCTGATGAAATTATGTATCAACTCGTTTGTTTTTATTTTTACGAACGCATCTTTTGAATTGAATTTGGTTACAGTTGTTGTGTGTTTTGCCTGACACATTTTGAGAAATGCTTCTTCAATACAGATGCGTACCATTTCAAATTCATTATCCTCTTTGTTGTATCTCAAACCCTTTCAGTTGATGCCACTTCTGAGCATTCACCTTTTCAGTAGGCGCCAGCAGCTGAATGCACAGCAGCATGTCATCTTCGGGCATACTTTCATACATATTTTGTGCTACTTTATCTATCGCTAAACGACTTTGGTTTAAAGCCATTTTACCTTTTTTAGTAATGGTTAGCAGTTTGGATCTTTTGTCTTTTTCATCCACGGTTTCCTTCAACATTCCTTTTTTTATTAGCCTGTCTATAATAAGTAGCCCTGAGGAAATTTCAATAAAGTGTATATAAATCAGGTCTTTCTTTTTTATATCTTTAATGGCATCAACAGTGTATAAAAAAACAAACTCATCAAAATTTGATAGATTAAAAGTTCGAATAGCATTTTGAGTAAAATACATCCACAATCTGGACAACTGATTAATGATTCTGCTTAAATCAAAATGCCTGTCACAGTCATTACATAATTCTTCATCTGCTTTTCCTTGTTTTGACTTCTGATGAGTTAAAAAATGCCTGCAGAAGTCTTCTATATTTCCGTCAGGATATTGCTCTTCAAATTCTGCCCAGACTTTTACAATTTCATAAGTCTTGTTCATAATACTCTACTTTATATTAAAATTATTATTTTAATATAAAACATAAATGTTTGTATATTTGTAAAAATAAAACATTTATGTTTTATTTACTTAGACAAAACCTCACAATAAACAAAACGAAATTATGAATACAACAATCGCAGTAGCAGGAGCCACCGGTAATTTAGGTGGACGAATTGTCAAAGCATTATTAGAAAAAGGCGCACATATGCGGGCTATCGTTCGGAATGACACAACTGATAATGATAAATTAGAAGAGCTAAGGCAGAAAGGTGTTGAAATTATAAAAACAGATATGACCAGCACAGCGCAACTGGCGTCGGCACTAAAAGGCGTATCTATTGTTATTTCAGCTTTGCAGGGCTTGGCAGATGTTATTATAGATACACAATCGAACCTTCTTGAGGCTGCGATTGCTGCCGGAGTACCTCGTTTTATCCCTTCCGATTACAGCGTTGATTATACAAAGTTGCCGGAAGGTGAGAACCGCAATTTCGACCTCAGGCGGGAGTTTTATAATCGCATAGATAAAACACCCATAGAAGCCACTTCTATTTTCAACGGTGCATTTGCCGATATTCTTGCCTATAGCGCACCTTTTATTGATTTAAAAAATAAGAGTATAGGTTATTGGGATAGTCCGGATTGGAAGGTAGATGTAACTACAATGGACAATACTGCTGCATATATAGCCAATGTTGCGATAGACGACTCAACGCCAAGAAAACTATATATTGCAGGTTTTCAAATCAGCCCAAAAGAATTGCAGGAATTAGCGGAAGAAGTATTTGGCACTTCATTTAATTTAAAGAACTTAGGCAGTGTAGCCGAGCTGGCAGCCAATAACAAAAAAGAACGTGCTGCACATCCTGAAGGTGAGAAAGAATTATATGCCAGCTGGCAAGGTAGTCAATACCTTCAAAGTATGTTTAGTGTCCATCATGAGCATCTCGATAATGACCGGTATCCAGACGTAAAGTGGACGGATGCAGAAACGGTAATGTCAGCAATAAAAATATAGTTGGTGATTCTGATATAAAATTATTAATAAAAGAAAGTAGATATTATTCTAAATTTTAGCAAATCAAATAAAATTCAGTATATGAATAAAGCATTTGTCAAAGGTATTCATGATGTCACTCCTATTTGGCAGGTAGAGATTTTATGGGCTGTACTGGCTGAAGGAAAGGACACCGACAACAGTTTTTCATTTATATGGGAACTATGTCCGAAAAACTCTGGAGCTACGCCTCATTATCATGATCAGCATGAGGGCTTTTTTGTAATAGAGGGTTCAATTACCTACCTAGCTAATGGCGAAACATTGGTAGCCGGTCCGCAATCCTTTGTATGGATACCCAAAGGCACGATTCATTCCTTTCGTGTAGATACAGAACAAGCAACATTGCTCAACTTTTATACACCCGCCGGTTTTGAGCAAGCCATTATGCAGTTAGGAACAAAAGCAAAAGCATTCACAATGCCTCCAAAAGATTTTAAAGATGCTCAGGATAAACAAAAAATGATGAACTTATTTGAGGCAATTGGCATGCACATAGTGGATGAAGAAGATGTGTTACGACAAGCGATTTGATAAATATAATAAATTTCAACTGTCAATACTAACAACCGCAAATAGAAAGCGATTTTACAAAATAGCAAAAGATTTAAACTCCTGAAAATTTGTAATCTAAACTTTCGTCCTGAAAGCTTCTGAAAAATAGTTTTGAACCTTTGAGTTTTTGTATTGCTGCACACAAGTATTGCCGGAAATAAATCCTAACTATATTGAGAATCATGAATAGTACACAATTCTGTAAAAATGTTACATAATTCACACTTTACCAGAGAGATGAAAGGGAAACATGTCGATAACGTACTGTGAGATTTCAAAATTGTCTGTAAAACAATTAATCGTTTTGAGGCTTTTGTTAAAGCAACAAATAAATTTTTAGGTAAGTAAATTTATGAGCATTTGATACTACGACAGTTTCAAATTTAATCCTTTTGGCGAGGAGGAACAAATGTACCAAAGGTCGCAGGCTTTCCTATCTCTTCAAAAAATTCTTCAAGGTCGGCCGGCAAACCACACACTATTAAGTAAGCAACTTTATCTGTTTTGTTTTTAAAGCAACATACCAAGCCACCTGTGGAGATATTAGCAAACGAACCAGGATTAGATGATATAAATTATTAAATTTATTATATTGCGATATGAATCAAATTCAACAAGCAATTATCTTATTTTACACTTCAGCAGGCGGAATATTAAAATTGAAGCGTAATATATTTCCCGGATCATATTGATATTTTAAACGACGGAGTTTTGTATAGTCACCTTCTTCAAATGCTGCCTTTACATATTCTTCGCTTGTATCAACACTTCCTATAAAATTGAGATAGGTACCCCCGGTGCTATAAGGTCTTACAGCTTCAGACAAGCTATGAATATAATCCGCAGCAGCAGCTTGCGTGGTATTATCTGCGAGAGGCACTTCCACATGCAGCATAAATTTTGCATCGCGATGACCAAAAGCATTTTTGCTAACCGGCACCTTTGCCATTGCACCGCTTATGTGTCTGATCTCAATAACCGGTTTCACCGATTCATTTCCTATAGCCAGATTACTTAAGATGTCTGTTAAATCTTGTGTAAGCTCATTTAATATTTCAACATGCCCGTAAACTTTTTGGGGCGCTTGAGGATCGCCGCTTATCTTGCTTGCTTTTTCGTAAGGCAGTGTTTCTTGTTGTTCAAAAATACGCTGCAAATTTTTAAATGGCGCCAACAGTTCTTTACCTTTATCCTCGTCTCCCTGATATATGGCTTTAACAGACACTACAAACTTTTTTCTTATAGCCTCAGGCAACGCAGGATTTGGCGGCAGGTGCATAACACTAATTGTTGAAGTCAATTCTTCCGGAAAATTTTCAACAATACTTCTGTATAATTCCAACACTTGCTTAGCCTGGCTTCCCGGATAGTAAAATTGTGAGGCGAGTACACTTTTTATGGGAAACAACTTCATGGTTAAACTAATTATTATCCCGAAATTCCCCCCACCGCAAATACCCCAAAACAAATCCTCATTTTCTGTCGCACTTACTGTTTTTAATTCACCCTCTAAACTCACCACGTTAAATGATAGCAGATGATCAACGGCAAGACCATATTTTCTTACTAACCATCCGAAACCTCCACCGATAACATAGCCGGTAACGCCTACATTAGCAACAAAACCTGTTAGTGGAAATAAACCAGATTTCTGACTTTCAGCAGTAATTTCTTCCCAGGTAGCGCCAGCCTCAGTAGTTAAAGTTTGGGCCTCAACATCAATGCTGAAATGATGCATTAAATTTGTTTTTATAAGCAGGTGACCATCACATGGATGCGAAGCGCCATGACCGGTTGACTGAACCGCTATAAACAATTGATACTTTTTTGCAAAATTGATGGCAGTTGTAACATCCGTAGTATCGTTTATTTCTATTATTACAGACGGCTCATTTTCTATATACAAGGCCCACGTTTTTTTTGCTTCTTCATACTTGCCATCGCCTGGCAAATACAAATTTCCACTCAAGCTTTCACGCAGTTGTTTTATTTCTGACTGGCTGAATACTTTGGGTGTTACAAGCTCTTTCTGATTGTTGCTGATTTTTTCATCTTTCATATTATTCGTTTGCATTTATTTGTAATAAAATGTAGGTGTATGTAAATTTAACATCTGTTTCAAATCTGCTTCTTGCAATATGTAAGCATTTATCATATTGAGCATTACATCAACACAGTAAAATCAGTTTTTTTATTCATTCATTTTCATTTCCCTCAAAGCTAAGCTCGGCATATCTTTCGGAGGTTTTCACCATTCTTTTTGTTTATTAACCCTTAAATCAGTTATGATGAAAAATTATGATTAAAATTAAAAGCATGCTTATCATTTTCCGGACGTCTGCTGAAGCGAATCTTTATATTTCTTGGGTTTAATGCCATGATGTTTTTCAAACAAACGGGTAAAATGGCTGAGGTTTGAAAACCCAACTTTATAACCTGTTTCAGAAACTGTAAAATAATTCAGCAAGAATGCCGCTTCATCCATTCGTTCTGCCTGGAAATAGTTGTAGATGCTTTTACCAAATATCTGATTGAACAGTTGCTTCAGTTTGGATTGGCTCATTCTTGCCTGAGCGGCAAGCTTTGGCAGCTCAGGCGTGACGCTAAAATCTTTAAGTATTTCTGCACGAATGCTGTAGATAATCGCTGCATCTTCCTGATTTACGAATACTGTCTGCTCCGTACTGCGTAAAAGCAGTTTTGAGAAGAAAAGGTAAATGAGCTCCAGCGTTTTTGCATCGTACAGTAAATGCGAAAGCTGTGTAGTTGGCTCAATGACGCTTAGGTGCTTCAAAGCCTGTTCCATATCCATTGTCATTCGCTCGTAGAATACAAAAGACTTATTGTTGCTTATAATGTGCTCAATCGGCTCGTCTTCAGGGCCTGATTTTATTAATTTTCCAATTGTGGCTCGTTCAGTGCCGATTACCATAAACAGAATTACCTGGTTGGCTGGTATTGTAAGCTCAGTAAAAAAATTTGCGGTGCCGAATTCTACCTCACATCCTTTCGTGTTCTTAAATAAAGACTCATCTACTGTTCCATTCGTTTTTGCAGGAATTCTTCTGCAATCAAACTTCATTGTAAGCGTTTCAGAAACATCGCCGACTATTCTCTTAAGAATCAGTTCCTGTTTCAGCACATATTTGTGCACGCATAAAGACAAGCCATTATTTAAATAGACCTCCTGGATAAAACCATCGCCAAGCATATCAGGCAGTTGAACGCGGTCGTTTATGGCCTTTATTCCAAATTGTTCACCAAATGCCTTTGCGAAATGAAAATCGGCACAAACCTCAAATTCAAATGTTACTGCCATGCAATACAATTATTTATTCTTTTCGCTAAGAGAAATAGTTTCAAAAGAAGCTGTCAAATTAAAACTGATTTTGAAATGCCTTATACAGAGCGATTTCAAACTAAAAACATCTCAAGTTACGCCAGCAGTATTGCTTTCAAGGAAGTTGTTTAAACTTAATTCAAGCCTGTTTAAACCCTGTCCAATTGATTTTTCATGCTTCTTTTATCACCTAAAAAACACTAATTTTTCATGCTTCTTTTACCAATATAAATTATACGCACAAAAATTTACAGGCATAAAAGAAGCATTACGGACATTTCCGACTTAAATTTAAGCAGGCTCAAACCTAAAACCAAAAGTTTAAACAACTTCAATGTTAATTCGACATTTCCTCAGCATATTTTTGATAAGTGCGTAACGGTCGTCCCAGCAATGCAATCACTTTATCCACCATCTCAGGCCTAGCTACCATGCCTTCCCGTTGAAAGCCGGCAAACATTCTCGTAACATCGTATGCCATATTACCCGGCATTTTCTTTTTGAGCTGTTTTTCAGCAACTATTAAATCATCACCCGGGTAAATAACTTTTTTGTTTAAAACGTCAGACCAGGTTTTAATTGCAGATTCGGCAGTGATGACATCTGGTCCATGTATTTCGATTAATGCTGGTGGCAGTAATCCGGCGGCTGTGTCGCGCCTGATAAGCTCCAATGCAGCAACTTCCGCAATATCCCGCGCATCTACCATTGAAACGCCAAGGCTTCCAATAGGCATCGGATACACTTGTGTTTTGGTAACAGGTTCGCCATCGTTTTGAAAAAAGTAATTCGGGCGGAGGATAGTGGCAGGTATTTGAAATTTTTGAAGCATTAGCTCGGTAGCATATTTGGCACAAGCGTGCGGGCAATCCAGAAAGGTGTCTGCATGAAACATGGAAAAATACACAACACGCTTGATTCCTGTCTCAACCGCAAGGTCAATCGTGAGCAATGCCCTGTTAAGCTCATCTGCGACTACGGGATTAAGAACAAACAGAGTATCTATACCTTTGAATGCTTCACGCATCGTTTCCGGATCTGTTACATCGCCTTTCACCGTTGGCACATCCTGAGAAAATTTTGCTTCCGTTTTGTGGATTAGTGCAGTGACATTTCCTCCCTTAGCTATTAGTTGTTCTACCACTAGGGAACCTATAGTGCCAGTGCTTCCAATTACCAGTATTGACATAATTTTTGTTTTTATTTTATTTCCTAAATTTTATTTTATTTCCTAAAGAAAAAATCTTCCGCCATCTACATTGATTGTGTGGCCTGTAATAAAAGCCGCATCATCCGACGCCAAAAAAACCATTGCGCCCCACCAGATCATCAGCCGTTTGTTCCCGTTTCAGGACTCCGTTTTCCTTGATTTGTTTTAGCAATTCCGGCGGAACAACTTTCACCAATGCAGGAGTAGCTGTTAGCCCGGGAGTAATTGAATTAACAGTGATGTTATATTTTCCAAGTGCTTTCGCCGCACATCTGGTAAAACCCAAAACGCCTGCCTTTGCCGAAACATAATGACATTGACTTTCATTACCGGAGAAAACACTTCCCGAACTGACGTTGATGATACGTCCTGTGCTACTTTTCTTTAACAGCGGTAATACTGACTTGGTTACCAGGAAAGGGCCATTGAGGTTAATAGAAATTACTTTACGCCATTCTTCATGTGTTACTTCCTTGAAAAGTGTAAACGGAAACCAGCCGGCATTGTTGATGAGTATATCAGCTGCCCCCACCTTTTATTTAATTCTGTAAACAGGTTATTACAGCTTTCATCACTGCTAATGTCTGCTACAACACTTATCAATTGCTCCGGGTTTCCTAATCCGGATTTTAATTTCCCCAGGGGCCTGCTCTGTTGTATCAACAGCGCAAATCTTTGCGCCTTCGGAAAGAAATCTTGTAGCAAGCACTGTCCCAATTCCGCCTGCGGCACCTGTTATAACTACTATTTTATCTGTAAAATTCATGTTTATTGTTTTCGATGATATGATAACAAAAATATTTTTAATTGTAACCAATCAGGCCACGGGATAATCGGTATAACCTTTAGCCCCCGGAGTATAGAAAGTAGTGGGATCGGGTTGATTCAATGGCAACTTTTTAGCAATTCGCTTATCCAAATCTGGGTTAGCCAGAAAGGATCGTGCAAAGGCTATCAAGTCGGCGGTTCCTTTTGCAAGCGCTTCTTCTGCGGTTTCCGGTGTAAACCCGTTGCAGTAGATAATTGTGTTCTCAAAAGATTCCCTGATAACATCAAGCGTTCGTTGCGGAATTTTAGGAGAAAAGCTGATGTGTATGTAAGCGATGCCCGTTTTATTTAATTCCTGTGCAAGGTATTTATAAGTCTCGTGCACATCATCAGCGTCGTATGCCGCAAGGTCACCCATTGTCAGGTAGGGCGAAAACCGTATGCCCACTTTGTCTTTTCCGATGGCGTCAGAAATTTGCTCTGCCAGCTCTACAACAATTTTAGACCGCCCTTCTATTGATCCTCCGTATTCATCTGTGCGGTTATTACAGTTGGGGTTTAAAAATTGCTCAATCAAATAACCATTCGCACCATGCAGTTCAATACCATCAAATCCTGCTTTGATCGCATTTTTGGCGGCTGATACATGCCCTTCAATTACTTCTCTAACGCCTTCGGTTGTAAGGGCTACCGGCTCGGTATGGTCCTGAAGTCCTTTCGTATCTGTAAATATCTGTCCGGCTGCTTTTAGTTTGGATGCACTTACCAACTTTAAAAATTATCTTCATGCCCAATGCGCCCGGTATGCATTAGCTGCATAAAGATTTTGCTGTTGCCTGCATGAACCGCATTCGCCGTAAGTTTCCATCCTGCAACCTGTTCATCAGAAAAGGCACCGGGTATGCGTGGATAACCAAGTCCTTCAGGTGTAGGCGATGTTCCTTCGGTAATGATAAGTCCTGCCCCTCTGCGTTGTGCATAATATTCGCACATTAATTCATTTGGTATATTATCAATTGCCCTGCTTCTGGTCATCGGGGCCATTACTAAATGATTTTTGAGAACAAGTGGACCTTTTTCATAAGGTTGTAAAATGGGATTGTCCATATTTTGTTTTTAGATGTAAACCGACATTATTATTTGAATTTGCCAAAAGTTGGAATAACATCCTCACCAAGGATCTTAACCAGTTTTAATCCATCTGCAGTTCCCCAACTGGCGGTAAGCTCGGCAACGAGTTGATTGATGGCTGTAGTTCTTACACCGGCTTTTTCCCAGGTTTTCTGAGCTATATCGTCAGCAATTTGAGTGGGTGAACCACCTGCATCAATTACTACCTCAACATCATATCCTTCTTCTACCATGGAAATGGAAGGATAAACAATACATACGTCATTGGTTAAACCAGCCATGATTACATTCTTACGCCCATTTGCCGCTTTTTGTACTGCTTTTTTGTAATTCGGATCATCCCAGGCGTTGGTAACCCCGGTTCTTTTTATACGGTTTGCATATTCATCCGGCAGTATTTTTTGTAATTCAGGAATTGTTTCGCCTTGCATCTGGTCTTCCTGGCTGGTTGTAAGAACAACAGGTATATCTAAAGCTTTAGCAATTTTTGCTAAAGTTGATGCCCGGTTGATAATCATGTCTTTTGGGCGATTGGCGGCAAAATTGATTGTTCCGACCTGGTGATCTATCAAAAGCATGATAGTGTCTTCTTTTTTAAAATGTTTCATTTGTTTATGTTTTTAATTTTTCATGTAAATCATGTACTCGTTCTATTAAGAACATTGTTGTTTATTATCTGCCTGCCAGTTCATTTATAAATTGTGTAACTGTCTTTGGCTCCCTTTTCAGGATGGTTTTCAGCATCAGTGAATTACCGCCCGACAATCCGTAGCGGTCATATTCCTTCGTCATGGTAATGATGCCTTCACGCATTTCTCCCGGTGGTATACTTACCTGCTGCGCCCATTGTTCCGTAGGAATTTCTTCTGCCACTATATTCTTCCCAATCGCTTCGCTCATGATTGCTGCTAAGTTCACCCGGCTGTACATACCCGGCGAGCATAGTTCGAAGGTGCCATACGATAGCTCCTTGCCAGTCATAGCAAGTGCTGCCGCTTCAGCTACATCGTGGTAATCCACGTAGCTCATTTTAGAATCTTTGGAATAAGCACCGGTAATTTTGCCGCTGTCCTGCGCACTTTGCAGTGATCCTGCCAGCATCTGCATATACATAGCCGGTTGCAGAATGGTATAATCCATTCCCGATTGATATAGTGCTTCTTCAGCAGGGCGCTTTTGCACATGATTTACCAATGACAAGGATGGATGGTAAACGCTTGAGAAAACAAACTTTTTTACACCCGCTGCTTTCGCAGCATTAACCATATTTACTCCTGCCGCAATTTCATTATGAAAAGCAGGTATAATATGAAACACACCGTCCATGCCTTTTACAGCGGCAACCAGACTTGCTTCATCATCCAGACTACCAAGGACGGTTTCATCGGCACCGGCTTCTTTTGCCTTTGTGGCTTTGCTTCATCCTGCACCAGCGCAATTACGGTTACAGCTCTCTTTTTCAGTTCCGGAAGTACCAGTCCTGCATATGCGCCTGTGGCACCTATCATTAATACTTTCATAGTAAATTTTAAATAATGAATTAAGAATTTACAGTTGCCATAAATTCACTTATTAACTTTAGTAAATGCTCCGGCTGCTCTTCTTGAATAAAGTGCCCGCAATTAGAAACTACCTCGCCTTGTACATGGCTTGCCACACCTTCGACCATAGGTTTTACCAGCTTTCCCAGCCCCAGCTCGCCGCCCAATGCCAATACAGGAACACCTATCTTACTAAGCAAGTCATCAAATTTTTCAGTTTGCTTAATGCTGGTAAATATTTCCCTGTATATTCCAAATGAACCGCGAACACCTTCATCGCCGCTAAAAGTTCTTACATATTCAGCCACAGCCGTTTCTTCGATAGAAACTCCATGATCGTGTGTAGCGCCCTGAAAAAACCAGGTCAGAAATTCACGCTCTTTACCCACTATCAACCGCTGCGGCATGTCGGTAGCAAAGGCAAAGTTCCACCACCATAGCCCACCCTTTTTTGTGCCTTCCTGTGTAAACGTGTGTAACATTTGCATGTTTTTAGAAGTTAAGACCGGGTTTTCAAAATAAACCAGCGCTTTAACTTCGTCAGGATATTCACCTGCATAAATCAATGCAGACGGCGCACCCATATCATGAGCCACAATGGTGATTTTTTGAGTAACCCCAAGCTGGTGAATCAGCGCCCGGGCATCTTCGACGAGGGTACGGGCATCATATCCACTGGCGGGTTTTTCTGAATCGCCATAACCACGCATATCCAAAGCGACAACAGTATAATTTTTGGCTAAGGAAGGCATCACTTTTCTCCAACTAAACCAAGTGGCAAGAAACCCGTGCCAGAGCAGGATAACAGGTCCTTGTCCTCCAATCACGTAATGTATTTTTACGCCGTTTGCTTTTACATTTCTACTTGAAAAAATGGTAGCATCCAAACCTTTTACATCAGCCATATTTTTTATTTTAAATTGAAAAAAAGGAGCGGCCTTTTCAAAGCAGGTCAGGCATTTTCAGCCCTGGATTTTTTTTGGGGACGGGCTTTTGTTCTTTGATTAAGCATAGTTGCGTCACACTCTTTTACGGTAAACTTTTAGTCAGCCTTTCTCACATTTTTTTGAATTAGACCATTTCTGTTTGCTTAGTATTTTGAACCTTTTACTAAGTATTTCATAGCTATACCGGATTATCCGAGGTAATCAGGAGGGTAAACTTTCTGCCCATGCTTTTCTGCAAGTTTCTCCATTTTTTTCATCGCTTCAGGGTCATCCATTGGCGGAGGTGGAAGAAATTCGCCAATGGGAACAGGCTTACCTATTTCCATGAAAAATTCTTCTAAACCGGCAGGAACAACTGTGCAAAGAATAACTGCATTTTGACTGGTGTTATTTTTAAAATCATGCACAATACCTCCTTTAGGGATGGTTACAAATGAACCTTTTTTTGCTGTGTAGGAACCCGCTTCAGATTTTACGTCTACCTCACCTTCAACAACATAAAATGACTCCTGAAAATCAGCATGAGAGTGTGGGCCGGGACCACCATTGGGAGGAATATTAAATTCCATAGTTGAGAACTTATCATCGGTTTCTTTCCCTGATATCAATATGCGGTATGTATCGCCAACTACTGATAGATTTTGTCCATCAGAGGCTCCGACTGTTATTGGAGCAGGTTTTGATTTTGCCATAACTTGGATTGTTTATTTATTTAAAGGTCAAAGAACTAATAGAATTAAAATAGTCCCGTTAGGTTAAATAATAGTCTGATTAGCCATAACTATTATACAAGGTGTATATCACAATAGATCTTTCTGCCAGCTTAAGGACTTCGGCTAACCTCCTCCCAAGAAAGCGGACAGGTTGAAATTAGAGAAATGCGTAATTATTCATAAATGAAAAAAATGAAAAGTCTAAATAATGAGGGAATTTTAAGAAAGTTCACCCATACCGCCAGCGACAAAATGGTTATGCCCTGTGATATATGAAGCACGCTCAGAAGCAAGAAAAGCTATCATTTCAGCCATTTCTTCTGCCGTGCCAGCCCTGCCCTGTGGGATTGCAGAAAATAATTGCTCTGCGGTAATTCCCATTGCGGCAGTCAGTAGCTTCCGCCCTTCGTCACCTCCCGGAGTTATTATCGCCCCCGGAGTAACGAGGTTTACCCGTACACCAACAGGTGCAAGTTCCTTAGCCAATGACTTGGTATAACTGTTCAGTGCTGCTTTAGCTGCCCCATAATGTGCCAGGAAACCACGAAATGGAATGACGCCCCCTGAAGATATATTCACAATAGCACCAGAACCGCTTTCACGAAGTGCATTTAATAAAGGATTAGTTACACGCACCGCACTCATAAAATTGATCATCAGCGATTCGAGCCACTCGTCATCTGAAATCGCCTCTATGCCTGGAAGTTTTGGAGCAGTAGCACCAGCGTTGTTTACCAGGATATCCAGGCCGTCAAGGATTTTCAGTGTTTCTTCTGCGACAGCGTTAGCGCCTGCCAGTGTGCTTATGTCACCTTGAATAAATGTTGCATTTGCCGGAGTTGCTTCGTGGCGAGAACGAGCTGTAACAACAACTTTTGCTCCACCATCAATTAAACGTTGCGCAGCAGCAGCACCGATACCTCTTGAGCCACCGGTAACAAGGACTCTTTTCCCTTTGAATTCTGTTGAATAATCTTTCATTTTTTTACTTTGGAATTTTAATTATTGACGTTATTGATAGTGTAAAAGTCCGACAATGATTAAAATTAAAAAATGAAGTAGATTACCAAATGTATGTGAACTGGTTCACTTTATTTTTTGGAGTTGATTTTTTGATTACGGATTTTAGAAAGAAACTCACGGGTCATGCCCAGGTAAGAAGCAATGATATATAAAGGAATTCTTTGAATGAAGGCAGGATATTTATTTGCAAACTCTTCATAACGCTGTTCTGCTGTCAGGCTTAAATTTGAGATTACTCTTTTTTGCATCATTACAGCAATGTGTTGCGATCTTAATCTGAAAAAGCGTTCAAATTTTGGTATTTTTTCAAAAAGCAAAGCCTGATTCTCGTAACATATTTGTATTAAAACGCAGTCTTCCAAGGCTTCAATATATAAGGTTCCAGGTTCTTGTAAAAGGAAACTGCCTGCATCGCCAATAAAACAGTCTTCAATAGCAAGTGAAATTGTGTGTTCTTGTGCATCGTTGCCAATAAAATAGCCTCTCAAAGAACCTTGTACAACAAAATTCCAGTTCTTTGACACAAAGCCCGGCTGATCTATAAACTGTCGTTTTTTTATTTTTTTAACTCGTAAAATCGAAGCAAAAATCTCTTGTTCCTCTTCTGTGAGTTCAAGTTGTTTTATAACGTATTTTACAAGTGGGTAAACATCATATTCCATTTTGCAAAGGTATAAACCAATCCTGTCTTTTTATGTCTGTTTGTGTTAGCAAGATGATTCGGTACGCTTCCAGATAACAAGGGTTTGGCATAGTGGCGGCTGGAGTGCTAAATGAGAATTTGGAATTCTATTTGGCATTTGTGCTGAATTGAACATTTGTACTACTATTTCCCGCCTTTCGCAAAGCCCAATACCGTAAATAGTCCTATCATTACCCCAAAGCAGCTATTTCTTTTGCTCAAAAATCCAAGTTCCTTTGTATGAATAAATAATTAATACATGGAAACCTCTAAAATGATTTTGAAATGGCCAGCCTTACTGATGATTATCAGTTGCCTGCTTCTGGTGATGCCGCACGCGTCTTTTGCGCAAACTAATTTTACCCTTAGCGGAAAAATAAAGGACAACGCTACCGGCGAGCTGCTGATCGGCGCTACCATCAGAATCCAGGAGTTGCCGCAAAAAGCAACTTCTTCTAATAACTATGGTTTCTATTCTATTGTTGCGTTACAAGGTGAATATACCCTGATATGCAGTTATGTAGGGTACAAAACCTCAATGACTAAGGTTTCGCTCAGCAAAAATACAAACGTAAATCTTTTGCTTTCGCTGAAAAGCGAACTGGCAGAAGTCGTTGTCCGCTCTAATAAAATCAATAACGATCAGCTGACAAGTGCGCAAATGGGAGTAGAGAAGCTGAATATGGAGCAAATAAACAATGTGCCTGTTGTACTGGGAGAAAAGGATATTTTAAAAACGATCACGCTCATACCTGGCATTAAATCATCAGGAGAGGGTAATACCGGTTTTTATGTGCGTGGAGGAAATACTGATCAAAACCTCATCTTATTAGATGAAGCCACGGTGTACAATTCCTCTCATTTACTTGGTTTTTTCTCCACCTTCAATTCAGATGCAATCAAGGATGTGACTATCTATAAAGGTGGGATGCCTGCGGAATATGGCGGGCGTCTGTCATCTGTATTGGATGTAAAAATGAATGATGGTAACAATAAAGAATATACCGTGCAGGGCGGGATAGGACTGATCGCCTCGCGTCTGAAAGTAGAGGGACCCATTGTAAAGGATAAGGGTTCTTTTATGGTCAGCGGGCGTACTACCTATTTAGGATTGTTTTTAGGACTTTCGTCCGATACAATAATCAAGCATAGCAATATTTCTTTCTATGATTTAAATATGAAGGCAAATTATCATTTTGATAATCACAACTCAATTTATTTATCCGGGTATTTTGGCAAGGACGTCTTGAAAGTAGCCAAGACTTTCGGTACCAATTGGGGAAATTCGACCGGTACCATCCGTTTCAATCATATATTTAGTGACAGGCTGTTTTCCAATACGGCATTCATTGCCAGCAGCTATAAATACAAGATACAAGGTTTAAGTACGGGGAATAGTTTTGACGCCACTTCAAAAATCACTGACCTTGATTTCAAGGAAGATTTGCAATATTCGACAAGCGGTAATCACACCGTCAAATTTGGCATAAATGTTTTACATCATACCATAGACCCGGGTCAGGTCAGGGCTCCGCAAAACTCAAGTGTCAATAACTTGAATGTGGAAAAAAGATATGGCTATGAAAGCGCCGCTTATATCAGTGACGAATGGAAAGCGACGGATAAAATTACTTTGCTTTACGGCCTCCGGCTGAGTGATATGCTTCTATTAGGCACCGGGACTTTTAAAACCTATGATTCAGCAGGTAATACGTTAACTTCTAAAACTTACGCTTCCGATAAAATGGTAAAAAATTATTTCAACGTGGAACCACGCTTTTCTGCAAGTTACATGCTCAATAATGAAAACTCTATCAAGGCTTCCTACAATCGCAATACCCAAAACATCCATCTGCTAAGTAATTCCACAGGCGGTTCACCTATTAACGTATATGAAATGAGCAGCAATAACATCAAACCTGAAATTTCTGACCAGGTGTCTGCTGGATGGTTTAGAAATTTTGACAATAACAGATACGAATTTTCTGCAGAGGTCTATTACAAATGGCTGCAAAACCAGATCAATTATAAAGACGGCGCACAACTGACTTTCAATCAGGATGTCGAATCCGAATTAGTATACGGATCGGGCCGGGCGTATGGGATTGAGCTGTTTTTAAAGAAAAAGTATGGCAGATTCAACGGATGGGTAGGCTATACGTTATCGAGAACAGAGCAGAAATTCGCCACTATTAACCATGGAGGTTATTTTCCGGCCACACAAGACCGGACACATGATCTTTCCATAGTTGGTATTTACAAACTAAATAAAAGATGGACACTTTCCAGTACGTTCATTTACAGCACCGGCAATGCGATTACTTATCCTACAGGCAAATATCTAAATGGAGGGCTTACAACTTTCTCTTATTCAGAGCGTAATGGCTACCGGGCGCCTGCCAATAACAGGTTGGATATAGGAGCTACATTAGAAGGCAGGGAGCACAAAAAGTATCACTCGAGCTGGACTTTTAGTGTTTATAATGTTTATGGTCATTACGATCCTTATACCATCACTTTTCGCGATAGTAAAACAAATCCCAATACTACAGAAAGCGTAATCACAAGTATATTTCCTGCACCTCTGCCCTCAGTTACCTGGAACTTTAAATTTTAAATTTTAAATTAAAAATTATGAAAAATATATTAATATTCAGGCTGGTCATTTTATGCAGTGTCGCTTTAACATTAACTTCTTGCGAAAAGGTTATTAATGTTAACCAGAACAATGCTGCAGGTAAAATAGATATTGAAGCAACCCTTACGAATGTGCAGGGACAGCAAATTGTTTACATCAGGGAAAATGTTCCTTTTACCAACACCAATACCTATCCGCCTGTAACAGGTGCAACTGTAACTATCAGTGACCAGGCAGGAAACACTTATCCTTTTGTTGAAGGCCCTTCCGGTACCTATGCAATCAATAGCCTGGCAGGTGTAACCGGCAATGCTTATCAACTTACGGTTAATGATAAAGGAAGTATATACACAGCTAAATCTACCATGCCTGCCGGGATTAATTTGGATACGATAATATCAAAAGACGATCCTTTTGGTGGTACTAAACGCAGGCAGCTTATCTCTGTGGTATACAAAGACCCTGCAGGGTTACCTAATCAATACCGGTTTGTTATGTATGTTAACGGCGTACAGGTAAAGCGTGTTTTTGCCTTTAATGATGAATTTACAGACGGCAAAACCAACACGACAGACTTAGATCAGGATGATATCGACATTTATCCTGGTAATTCCATAGAAGTAGAAATGCAATGCATAGACCAGCCCATTTATACATATTGGTATACACTTTTGCAGCAGGGAGACAGGGGGCCTGTTGGTTCGGTTGCTCCTTCCAATCCGCCAACCAACCTAAGTAATAATGCGTTAGGTTACTTTAGTGCCCACACGACAGAGACAAAAACTATCGTAATAAAATAAATTTAACCCTTGCCCGGGACTTCATTTAACCTTTGATGACTAGTCAAATTTTAAATAAGTAACTGACATTACAAAAAACTTTACACTTTTGACAAATTGTTAGCACGTTAAAATAATATCACAACCCATACGGCAAATCTGCATGTTAGCGCTAATGGTATTGTTGATGCACACCTTCACAGCCGCGACTAAAACAAACCTCATTCTGACTACAAAAAAAGTAGATTAGGCTACATCTATTCCTTGATCGTTGTCGAAGTTTGCATAAACAAAAAATAAAAAAATGAAAATAATAATTACAGGTTCTTTAGGGAACATTAGCAAGCCACTAACTACAGAGTTAATTCAAAAAGGGCATTCGGTTACAGTTATCAGCAGCGATCCCAAAAAACAAAAAGATATTGAAGCATTGGGCGCTACCTCTGCCATCGGCTCGTTAGAAGATGTAGATTTTGTTACATCAACTTTCAAAGGCTCAGATGCTGCATACTGTATGATACCGCCAGCTAACTATTTCGATCCGACATTAGATCTTCAGGCATATACCATTCGGCTTGCCAATAACTATGCGCAAGCCATCAGGCAGTCGGGCATAAAGCGTATCGTTTTTCTTAGCAGTATCGGTGCGCATTTAGCTGAAGGCAACGGTATTATTAAGGAGTATCATAAAGTAGAAGCTATTCTGAATAAATTATCCGATGTTGCTATCACGTACATGCGCCCAACATCTTTTTACTACAATTTATTTGGATATGCAGGTATGATAAAGCAAGGTTTTATTGCGGCTAACTATGGTGATGAAAAGATAATATGGGTTTCGCCAAAAGATATTGCTGCTGCCATTGCGGATGAAATTGTAACACCGCTTACAGGCAGAAAAGTCCGCTATGTGGCAAGCGATGAGCGTCCGGGCAACGAAACTGCTTCTGTTTTAGGCGCTGCTATCGGAAAGCCGGATTTGAAATGGATGGTTGTACCTGATGAACAAGTGCAAAGCGGTTTGGAAGCAATTGGAATGCAGCCACGCATTGCAGCAGGTTTAGTTGAAATGTATGCAAGTCTCCGCAGCGGCAGGTTTTGGGAAGATTATAAATTGCACAAACCAGCAGCAATGGGTAATGTAAAGCTGGAAGATTTTGCAAAAGAATTTGCAGCTGCTTTTAAAAACTGATTTTTTTACAAATCCGTAATAAAATATAAACATGAAAAGTTTAAAAGATAAAGTAATAATTATTACCGGGGCATCAAGGGGCATTGGTGCCAATGTAGCAATAAAATTAGCCGATGAAGGAGCTACAGTTGTTGTGAATTTCAGTAGCAATGAAATAGCAGCTAATGAAGTAGTAATGAATATCAAAAAAAATGGTGGAACTGCAATAGCAATTAAAGCTGATGTTAGCAAAGAAGAGGAAGTAAAAAAAATGTTTGATGAAACGATTAAAGCGTTTGGTTGTGTAAATGTGCTGATTAATAACGCAGGTATAATGACCACAAAATATTTAAAGGACAATACCGAAGATGACTTTGATAAACAGTTTAATATTAATGTAAAGGGAACATTCTTTTCGCTTAAAGAAGCCTCAACAAAATTAGCGGATAATGGTATCATCATTAATCTATCTTCTTCAACTGTTAAAATGATGTTGCCAACTTATGCAATATACTCAGCAACAAAAGCAGCCGTAGAACAAATGACCCGTGTTTTCTCAAAAGAAATTGGCAGGGGCGTTTCAGTAAATTCAATCGCACCAGGCCCTACAGCAACTAAACTTTTCCTGAATGGAAAATCGGAAGAATTAGTAGCCCGTCTTGCATCTTTAAACGCATTCAATCGCATCGCACAACCAGAAGACATTACGAACATAATATTGTTTTTAGCATCAGACGATTCAAAATGGATTTCGGGACAAATAATTTATGCAAACGGGGCAATGGTTTGATACATTTAATGGAAGAATTACTAAGAATAAAACTCATTTCTTTGTATAATGAAAAATTTACGACCTCATAGAATTAAAACAATAAGCCAATATCATCAATTTAGGAGTTTACCTAAGCCTGAGCATCCATTAATTAGTGTAATAAATTTTGAAGAAATTAAGCAGCTTCAGGATGATGAGCCTAAAACCCTTGTACAAGATTTTTATGCTATTGCACTGAAAAGAAATTTCAATGGCAAGATGAAATACGGACAACAGGAATATGATTTTGATGAAGGTGTAATGATTTTTATTTCACCCGGTCAGGTTTTTTCTATAGAGGCAGATGAAGATTTAAAACACTCGGGCTGACTTTTGCTTATCCACCCCGATTATTTATGGAATACCCCGCTATCCAAAACAATAAAACAAGCTGAATATTTTAGCTACTCAGTAAATGAAGCCTTGCATCTTTCAGAAAAAGAAGAAACAACAATTACAGGCATCATGCAAAATATTGCACATGAGTATCACTCAAATATCGATAAATTCAGTGAGGGTGTAATCATTGCACAGATTGAACTATTACTTACTTACGCAGATAGATTTTATCAACGCCAATTCATAACACGAAAAATTGCTAACCATACAATGCTGAACCGTTTAGAAGATACGCTTACTGCATATTTCAACAGTAAAGATTTGATGGAAAAAGGAATACCCACTGTTCAATATATTGCCGAAACATTAAATGTATCGCCCAATTATTTAAGCGACTTGCTTAAAGTATTGACGGGACAAAATACACAACAACACATTCACGAAAAGTTGATTGAAAAAGCAAAAGAAAAATTATCTGCCACCAATTTATCTGTAAGCGAAATTGCTTATGAATTGGGTTTTGCACATCCGCAATCGTTCAGCAAGTTATTCAAAACAAAAACAAATTTTTCTCCTTCAGCATTTAGGCAGTCGTTTAATTAAACAAAAATGGCAGGCGAAAAAAATCACTATGCTAACATCGCTTAGTTATAGCGAGACAGACAGTTTAACTTCGACATTTGTATTCCGGGGAACGTTAGCCATCATCCAGTAGACCTCAACCACAAACAATTGAACAATAAATTCTCTATCTTAACAAAATGAATGAGTTTACCCCAATCTTACAATATGTAGCAAGATATGTTCAACTCACAGAGGAAGAAATAAACCATCTTACTTCTTTTTTGAAAATTACAAAGGTTAAGAAAAAGCAGTTTATAGTGCAACCGGGATTTGTTTGTAAAAATAAAAGCTATGTGGTAAAAGGTGCTTTCAGAGCCTATTTGGTGGACAATGAAGGTAAAGAACATACTTTGGCTTTTGCTATTGAAGACTGGTTTATTTCTGATTACAGCAGTCTCATTTATCAGGAGCCTGCAACCCTTTTTGTGGAGGCGTTAGAAGATTCAATACTGATACAAATTGGATATGAGCAGGAACAAACATTTTTAAAAGAAATTCCTAAACTGGAAAAATTTGAACGCATTATTACACAACGCTCTTTAGCTTTTCAGCAAAAAAGATTACTTTCTAATTTCACTAAAACCGCCGAAGAAAGATATGAAGAGTTCATTAGTAAATATTCAGCCATTGCACAACGAGTTCCTCAATATGCGTTGGCTTCCTATCTGGGTTTTAGCACAGAATATTTAAGCAAGATTCGCAACAAAAAAGCTACGAAAGGTTGAACCAGTTCAACCTCATTTCCTAAACCAGTTCATTTTTATTTATTTGTTATCATCCCAATTTTACATCGTCAATAGGGACTAAATAATTAAATTCATAAAATATGAAAAAGACAATTTTAATTACGGGTGCATCTCGTGGGTTTGGCAAAATTTGGGCAGAAGCCTTTTTAAAACGTGGCGACAATGTAATAGCTACATCAAGAAATGCCGAACATCTGCAAGACCTTGCAGACAAATATTGCGAGGCGGTTTTACCTATTCAATTAGACATTACAAGCAAGGCCAATTGTATTGCAGCAGTGAATCAAGCCAGGCAACATTTTGGAAGGATTGATGCTGTAATAAACAATGCAGGATATTCTTTATTTGGCGCTATTGAAGAAAATAGTGAAAAAGAAGCAAGAGATTTATTTGAAGCAAATGTGTTCGGAACACTTTGGATGACTCAGGCAATCCTTCCTATTTTTAGAGAACAAGGTAAAGGACACATCATTCAACTTTCAAGTGTATTAGGTGTAAATTCTTTGCCAACAATGGGCTTATATTCTGCCACCAAATATGCGGTGGAAGGATTTAGCGAAGCTTTGCAAATGGAAGTAAAAGATTTTGGCATCAATGTAACTTTAATTGAACCAAACTCATTTAAAACAGACTTCTTTGGCTTATCAGCAATTGAAAGTACGCCATTAGATGCTTATGCAAAAGTAACGGCTGATTTCAGGTCTGGCGATGGACTGAAACCTGAAAACATTGGTGACCCAAATGCTACTGTTGAAGCCATTTTGAGCATAATTGATTCACAAACCCCTCCACTACGCTTATTTTTAGGAAAATTAGCTTATCCCTGGACACAATATACTTATAGCGAAAAATTAGCTTCCTGGGAAGCGTGGAAAGAAGTGTCAGCAAAAGCTCACGGGGAATAAAAGTGATTATAAGCCCTCCTCTCAAGAACTGTATGTTTTAAAAGTAGATAAAATGTTTAGTCTTAAAAACGCAAAATACGTAGAAAAAGCATCCAGTCCTGCAGTGCAAGAAATCTCAAAGGGTTTGATAATGGCAAAATAGCCGAAGAATTTACCCGGCTGAATGCATTATTTTTGTCGGACAACAGTGGTTTTAAATGATGAAAAAGGTAACTTTGACCTTGAACATCCTGAGGATTTATTAAAAACAAAAGAGAGATCTTTCGTTTCAATGGAAATATAAATGATATTGAGTTGATAGGAGTCATTTGTAAAAAGTATAATTCAATATTTCATCCTGATACTGTGCAAACTATGGGCATCATGGCTTTGATTTTTCAAAGCTGAATGTTCATCTTTCTGTTGGTTCGGCTCATAAATTTCATGGTCCAATGGGTATTGGTGTTTTGTATGTAAAAAATTCTGTTCAGGCCTCACCTCTTATTTATGGAGTTTCAAAGGAAAGACTTTTGCGCGCAGGTACTGAGAATGTTACCGGCATAGTTGGCCTGGCAAAGGCACTTGAAATTGCTTACACTAACTTAGATATATATCAAAAGCATATTGACAATTTAAAACGATGTTGTATCGATCGGTTGAAATCTAATATTCCCGATATGAAAATTTAACGGCAATTCTGCAATAGCTGATAAGAGTATTTACACAATTTTAAGTGCAGGTTTTCCTTCAACAGAAACAGACTTGCTAATGAATCTTGACTTAACGGCATCTCTGCTTCGGGAGGAAGTGCCTGCATAGTGCTTTTAATTCAGCCTCTCATGTATTAACAGCTTTAAAAAGTGATTTACAACAACAGGTTATACGATTCTCTTTCAGTAAATATAATTCCCTTAATGAAGTGGTTTTCATTGAAAAACTTAGTAAGATTTTAAATGATAAGCACAGTAATACTTATAAACAGCTTGCCGTTGCTTGAATGTATGATGATATCAATATGATGATATCAATTTTACATACTACAGCTATAATTAACCAATAAAGTTACCGAGGCATTTAAATTTTTATTCATTTTTATTTAGCTTGACCGTAAAAAAAAGAGTTAAAAATAAGTAAGAATAAGTCATTTAGGATATACCTTCATGAAGTTAAAGTAACCTGTATAAAGACAGGGAAGATTTTTTAAATTTTGCTTACTTAATCGACTAAAAAATCGACTAAAAATGAAAGTTGTTGATAATCAAAGAAATAGGAGGACTTAACTTATCCCGTCCGGTCCGCAAACTACTCTTATAACTCCTTGTGAATCAGGGAGTTTTTTATTTTACTCTATTTTTTACTCTATCTCAAATCATTTTACGAAGTTTTAATACTTCTCTTTACATGACTTCATTCAAAATTACAGTAAACCCTGTTAAGAGAAACTATCATTTTTTGGTAAATCTTGTAACTGATGTGCTGAAAGAGTCAGGAATTAAGAAGCAACTTTCAAAATCTAGGGACATAAGTTTATAGAGAACCCTAACGGCATGTAAGAAACAACAAATTGATTTCTTCATCTTATTACAATATTGATAGAATTCCAACAGCTCCTTCGCCTAATTGCTAACCTACCGATCCAGAAATAACTAAGAATACACCTTTTCCCATTAATTCGTAAACACAAAAAGGAACCCTTCACAGGATTCCTTCATTCCATGATCTTTCTGTCTTAAGTTTTAAAATTAATTCTGGTGCTTCTGCAAGCAGAGGGCAATCAAGTCAATGAAGCAACGGAATAAAAAATGGCTTTGTGAGGGCTGGGTCTGTGTTTATGCCGAAAGTTCATGGACACTTCAGCAGCCCCCCTGCCTATCTTTGCAGAAGAATTAATGGTAAAAAATAATCTTCTTTTCCTTAAAATTCCAGGACAGTCTGTTTTATTTTGTCTTTATTCCGCTTACTTTTTGTTTTAATTCTTTGGCTTCTTTTTCCAGTTCTGCAGACCTTTGCACCATTTCAAAATTTCGCTGGTTTTGTTCTTCACTTGCAATTACCGTATTTCTCATTTTAGTATCTGCTATGTATAAGCTGTCTATGTTTATCAACCATTTGTATAAACCCGCAGGAGCTTCTAATTTCAAATACCGGTATTTTGTGTCATTGCCTTTGTACAGTTCCAACTTGTTATAAGTATTATACCATCCTGTTGAGACAAGACATACTACCAGGAATAAAGCAGCAGCAATCCAAATAGTTTTTGTGGCATGGTGATAATGCATTATTTCTTTTTTCACCGGCTGCTTTAAAAGCATCATTGTTGTTTCCAAACTTGCAGACAGTTGCCGCATTTCTTTTTCGGGAAAGGACATCAATTTAATATCTTGCCGTAGTCCTTCCAGAGCTGTTTCAAACTGGCTTACTGCTTCTGCATTATCAGGTATGAGAGTTACTTTTTCCTTAAGTTCATTAATCTGATTTTCCTGTATTCCTATTTTTCTTTCTTGTGCATCCACCTTGTCAATGAGTGAACCTATTAATACTTCGTTCATAATTAAATCTTATTTTGATGTTAATGACGCAGTCCCCGCGACTGTTTTTTCTTTTTCTTCTGCCTGTTTTCCTGCAATAGTTCGTATGGTAACTGGTTGTTTTCTTCCGGCTTCAGCAAAATTTCTAATGATTTCTCTATGCTGCTTAAAGGATTATCCTGTAGGTTTTCTTTAAACTGGTGGATCGACTCTCTGGATTGGTTGGCTATAGCAGAAGAATAATGAGTTCTGGTTTCTGTAACAACGGGTCTTATTACATGCGCTTCTTTCTGGTTAAGTGCTAACGTCTTTTCCAGGTTCCCTAAAGAAAACTGACGGTCTACCTGGCTGCCTTTGAAAGAATAATCTCCCATCTTAAAGCTTACTCCCTGCTTTTCTGATGTCTGTCCTTTATACTTATACTGTGTTTCTATACCCCGCAACTGTAATTTGTTTTCCAGTTCTTTCATCGTCTTGCACTGCGGTACGACTTGCAGAATAGCTTCGTAAACTTTGTACTTGGTTCCTTCGGACTTTCTCATCGCCTTGTAATTAGTCAGGCTCAGGTTTTTCTGCAGAGCAGGAACAAGTTTATGTTCCTGGGTTAATTGCTGTGCTGTTTTCTTTCCGCGTAATCCTAAAAAACTGTCCGAGATTACTTTGCCGTTGTTGTCAACCATGTTAGCAACTACATGCATGTGCGAATGTCTCCGATCTGAATGTTTAATAATGGCAACCTGTGTATCTACAATTTTCAACCTTTCAAGGTATTCCTTTGCAATCTGTTTCATTTGTTCATCACTTACTTTTTCTCCCGGATAAAAACTTAAGCAGCAATGGAAGCAAGCTTTTTCTTTCTCAGGTCTTAGTTGTTGCTGGGCGATAAAATCATCAGCCATTACCTGGTAGTTGTGTTCCCGTACTCCAATACATTCCAATACTTCAGCTTCCGGTTTGTTTACTATGTAGCGGCAGGCATGATAAAAAGAATGACCGGAGAAAACTTTACTCAGCATGACTAAATTTTTTTAAGAGTACTTCAAAGTGCCTTCTGCATGTTTCAAAGTAGAGCATTGTCTTAAGCATTCCTTCGCTGTGACTGTTCTTTGTAAGCTGGTTAATGTTATTAGACATTCCAATTAGTTGCCTGACAAAATGCCTTTCCTCTTCATTTAACCTGGTAGTTACCGCTCCGCTAATTGCTATTTGCCTTACATAAGCCGATACTTTTATTCCTGCTTTTGCAGCCTTTTGGCGGATAATAAAGTATTCTGTTTTGCTGAACCTAACTGCTGCCCTAATTTCTTTTTTGATAATTTTGGCTGGTCTTCCAGCCTGCTTGTTTTTCTTTTTCACTGGTTCCATCTCACACTAGTTTAATTGTTTACAATCTCTTTTAATGTCTTCCTTTTACGCGACCAACGGGAGCAAAAGGCGAGCAAGTTCAATCGAACTGATTTTTGTTCGACAAGAACACCGCTCGCCTTAAAAACTTTAAAGAGGTCTACTGGTAGCGGCGTTCCTGCTTTTTAAATAGCTCTTTTCCCATTTTTGAATACCTGGCAATACCTGCAATAGAAATCGCTTATAAAAGTTCTACTAAATGCACTATTTTCATTTCTGTTCCTGCTGATTATCTTTGATTAGATTACCGTCTGTTTTTTCATTTTCTTGTTTCTTTCTTTTATCTAAAACTTTGTGGATATTGAAAACTTTTAAGAGGCTGGTGAAAAAAGAAAGAAGTTTTAGTACCGGAAAAGTTGTCAGTGGAACATTTTATTCCTGACTAATAATAAAAAAAACAGCAGAAACAAAAATTGCTTAATGTTCTGCATTACGGTTAAAAACCTTTTGACTTTCCACTCCATACTTGCGAATGTTTACTTTCAAATTCATCCACAGTTGAATATTATAATCTGCCAGTTCCATCATCTCTTCATAAGTTAATTGATGAGGATTGGAAACTGTTGCAGAAGTTTTATTGTCTGACTGATTACTAATACATGAAAAAATATTAGGTGCATATCCTTCACCTATTTCCAAAGATTTTCCAATGGCTACACTGCTTCCGAATAATTTAATTTGCTTTCCACTGCTTACCAGCAGGGTTCTTCTTTTAAAATCTGCCATAACTTATTTTTTAAATTGTTTATTAATTGAATTGTTTGATAATTTACTTTTATTATCTTTTAAAAGGTAAAAAGCAGGAAACGGAACCTAGCTCTCCTTTTTCATGTCCGCCTGTTTTATATTGGGTTTATAAGATAATCTTTTAAAAAAAAGGCTGGTGAAAGGCGGAAATACTTGTTCTTACTGTGTCTGAACAGGATTTAAAAGTTGTTGAATATCGGCAGACAGGAAATAAACTCTTGATCGAATTTTGTAAGGCTTCAACTTTCCATGTCTGACCCAATCATAAATAGTTGGCCTGGTAACATGAAACAAGGCACAAACTTCTGCGATCTTGTAGAGGGGTTTGCTAGTAAGTCCGGATGTTTGAAAAGACGGAGGAGTTGTCTTTTGCTTGTCAACACTTTGAACCTCTTCGCGGATTATTTGCCGGATAGATTGCCAGAACTGTTCTGGCTCGTAGGGGAATAACATTGGGGTAACGACGTTACCATTGCTCACATTTTCTTTCATCACTTTTCGTTTTAGAGCTGCAACTTACCGTTACAGTTAAGCGAAAAGAAGCTAAGTATACTTAAGTTTTAAAAAACAGGGCAGGAAGATAAAAATGTGGGAGAACGTAAAAAACTGCGGGAATAATTTGATAGAAGCTAAACCTGAAACAAAAGGTTTTATCCTCATCCATAAAGAATTTTCCCAATGCACATTTCTTAATTAAAAAAAATTGCAACAAAAAAAGTTGAGACTACTATGTTTCTATAAAGAGTAAAAGTAATAGAGGTGGAAAAGCAACCTACATAAATTTCACTTCCAGTTCCTGCAATAATTGCACGCCTTTTGGAAAATGGGCTTGTTCCAAAAACTGGTATGCCTCGTTAAACCGGTTTCTAATTTCGGTCCGTCTGCGCTCTGTGAGATCTTTTCTTTTCGATGAACTACCCAGAAACAGTTCCAGGTTTTTCTTTAGGCTCCCCTGGTCAACGCCATATAATTGAGTAAGCAAAGTAGCGGCTTCATTGCTGCAGCCAAGAGAGTTTATGCTACCGGTTCTGTCAAACACATAATAAATTAATACAAGTGCAGGATTTGAAAGTTGGGACTGTCTGCATTTTTCTAAATGCTCTGATTGTTTTTGTTCGTAAAATTCTTTTACTGTTTCCAACTTAGGTAAAAAATGAAAGGAGAAGGTCGGCCAGTATTGAAATAAAAATAATGTGAAGAAACTTATTATACCAACAATAAGAACTACCCCAGGGTATGATGCTTTAAAATCATCAAATATTATTACTGTTAATAGAACCGCAAATACAAGTATAAAAGAAAAATGTTTCAATACATGTTCAAGCCAATACGTAGCAATTATCTTTTGGCGGGTAGCATTAGTACTCCATTCAGGAATATCTTTTTGATAAAAAAGATGAGTACCGGCAAATTGTGTCCTTATATAGTCAGTATCAACGGGGAAGTCAAATGTTATAAAGGACTTCACTTTCTGCATTAAATCTTTCATCACTTATCCTTTTTTTAAAGGTACAATTTTTATTGAAAAGATGGATCAAGCAAGTGTGAAAAAAACTAAAGCAGTAGGAAATTCGATCCAACTGCGATTTGTGCAATTAATTAAATTATAAAATTAAATTGAATACATATATTGTCCGCCCTGCCAATTTGCATATAATTTATTTTCTCTTGCCGAATTTTCGGCTCTCTGTTTTTTTATGAATTCAGCAAAGCCTTCAATGCTTAAGATTTGATGAATTTTAAAATCCTGATTACTGGCTTCCTAAACATCAGCCAATATCATATTTGGGCTAATTTTAAAACTTGCAATTTGGAAATCTCTTGGTGCATTATCATCTAAAGCTACTTCGGCTGTGAAGGCAGCAGTATCATCCATTGTTGTGAAATCCAGTTTCCAATCTGCTTTGGCGCCCCAATAGCCAATACTTTTGTCTTTTAAGTTTAATATTGGTCCGGCTTAGGTCACAAACCATTACTAAATCAATGGAAATAAATAAATAGAAAATTAGGTGTTTGTAAAAACGTTTTACATTCATGAGTTACTGGCAAGCCGATAGAAAGTTACCAAAAATGAAAGTGAAACTGCAATATGAACGATAACGACACAAAACGACTTTCACGACTAACTGCAATTTTAACCCAATTGCAAACGAAACGACTTTTGACATCAACAACCCTTGCTGAAAAATTTGGAGTAAGTGTAAGAACAATTTATAGAGACATAAAAGCATTGGAACAGGCAGGAGTTCCCGTTTTAACAGAAGACGGAAAAGGTTATACGTTAATGGAAGGTTACAAAATTCCACCCGTGATGTTTACCGAAAGCGAAGCCAACGCTTTAATACTTGCCGAACAATTAGTCTTAAAAAATAAAGATGCTTCTTTTGTAAAAGACTTTGCGGAAGCAATTGACAAAATAAAAGCTGTTTTAAGACAGAGTGAAAAAGACAAAGCCAATTTACTTGCCGACCGAACCCGGTTTGACCAAAACACCAATAGAGAAAGGAACAGCAATAATTTGTCGGATTTACAATTTGCACTTACAAATTTTTGCCTCACAAGAATTGATTACACCAATGAAGCAGACAAAACAACAAGCAGGCTTATTGAGCCATTTGCATTGATAAACACTACTGAAAATTGGTTAATGGTAGCATGGTGTCGGTTACGCAAAGCGTTTCGGTATTTTCGTTTAGACAGAATTAACAAAACGGAAATTCTTACCGAAAAGTTTACGCCTCACAAATTGACCTTACAAGATTTTTTTGATAAATACCCCTAATCTTTTTTACCCCTGACATAGGGCTGTCATTACCCCCTTTTATTTTTGATGAAACATTTAAAAAGAAAAAAATGACAACTTTAATTTCATCTATTAATTGGGTTAGTGTACTCATCGCATTCTTTGCTTATTTCATTCTTGGCGCTTTATGGTTTACTTTATTCTTTAAAAAACCTTATCTGATATCATTGGGTAAAGAAAACGAGCCACAACAAAAACCGGCACTTATTTTCATAATTGGTCCGGCAATATGCTCACTTGTAATTACCATTGCTACGGCAATATTAATGCATGCCATAAATATTAATTCTTATCAATCTGCTATTGAGTTTGCATTGATTGTTGGCATAGGGTATTTGGTTGCTAATACTGTGAACATTGCTATCAACCCGAATATACCAAAACCACTTTTTTATGGTTTAATCAGTGGAGCATATCACCTGGTTGGTATTACCATTGTATGTGTGGTGCTATACGCCATGAAGTAATAAGACTAAAAAATGAATAGTGCAGATATAGAAACTTTTTGTCCAACAAGCCGGCAAGAGTGGCGGCTATGGCTAAAAGATAATCATAGTTCAAAGCAATCGGTTTGGCTTGTTTGCTATAAAAAGAAGTCTAACGTTCCAACTATCACCTGGAGTGAAGCAGTGGATGAAGCACTATGCTTTGGTTGGATAGATAGTAAAAGAAAGCCCGTTAATGAAGATAAATTTATTCAGTTTTTTAGCAAGAGAAAATCAAATGGAACCTGGTCAAAAGTAAATAAAGAAAAAATTAAGCAACTAATTGACGAAGGACTTATGACGAAGGCAGGTTTTGACAGTATTGAAACTGCAAAGCAAAATAATTCCTGGACAATTTTAGACGATGTAGAGGAATTAAAAATACCCGAAGACCTGGAAAAAGAATTAAAAATAAAAGCAGATGCAATGGACTTTTTTTTAAGTTTAAGCAAGTCTGTAAGAAAAGCCATTTTGCAATGGCTTGTATTTGCCAGGAAGCAAGAAACAAGACAAAAAAGAATTACTGAAATTGCAGAACTTGCAGTCCAAAAACAGAAACCTAAACAATTTTGACAGAAAGAAACGGGTAAACAACACTGGGTTTTCCAATAGTGGTGCGGACGAACAAAGGCTCAAGGTTAGATTTAAAAAAACAAAAAACAACGTGACACACAATGATTTTTGAATTTACTGTTCATCCATCCTTTAACTTCTTAACGAGCTTCGCTGAAAAGTTTAATATTCCTGTGTTTAAAAATGGATTGGAAATTCCGGCTTATATGGGGAAAGGCTTCCTTAAAAAAATAGATTTAGAAACTGATTTTAAATTCGTACTGCATCATTATACTCTAAAAGAGGATTTTAGGTTAAGGCGTATGGCGCCTAAAGAAAAGAATGACCTCATCTCTATCCTTTTCAACAGCCGCGAAATTCCTACAGATGTTGCCACACTAACACAAAGCGCCATTCAATTCCTGAAGAAAAATGGTTCTGCTATTCAGGTTGGCTCAAGCTCTTTAGGCACCGAAACGTTTTTTCCTGCCAACACTGAAATCTACTTTGCTGTAATCGGTATCAAACCCCAAAGGCTTGCTTCAGTTCTTAATATTGAAAAACCGAACAGCATTGTAAAAACTATACTTAATGGAGATGATGCATTCTTTTATCATGAAAATATGTTTGCTGAAGAGCAAAGAATTTTGAAGCAACTTTCTGAAATCAACGAGCAAAATAAACTGAGCAATT
>JAABUR0100000482.1_pt1 | contig 86322 bp, 88 predicted proteins | sample 5560091 | NCBI WGS metagenome assembly JAABUR01 (sample SAMN10711879, study PRJNA513375) | rock metagenome | isolation source: Antarctica rocks | place: Antarctica: Victoria Land, University Valley sud | reverse complement strand
CGTCGTCGCCCGGGTACCAGCGGGGGGCTTCCCCGCTGACGAAGCCCCAGGCGGTCGGGCACCAGACGAACTCCACGTTGGTGGCGCCCTGGGCCCGGAACCGGCTGACGATCCGCCGCCACGCCGCCTTGTAGGCGGTGGGGCTGACCGCCCGGCTGAGGTTGGCCGAACCGTCCATCTCCCAGAACCAGCGCAGCAGCACCGGCTTGCCCAGGGCCTTGAGCCCCCGGGCCCGGGCGTCGATCACGCTGTCCTGGCTCCCGTTGGTGATGTTGGTGGTGGTCGGGCCGGCCCACGACAGGAGGGGGATGCGCCCGCCGTCCTGCCACCACGTCTCCCGCCAGGTGGGGAAGGACTCGTTCCAGCCGTAGTAGTAGTGCAGAAGGTCGTAGCGGCGACCGTTCGTGCTCTCATGGGCGAGCACCTGGCGCTTCTGCTCGTCGATGGTGCGCGTGCCCGTCTGGAGGTAGATGCCGAACAGCGCGCCGCTGCTGGGCGCCACCGTCGAGTCGCCGATGGAGCGGCCGCTCGCGAAACAGGCCGAAGGCGCCATGGCCACCAGGACAGTCAGCGCGATGGCGAGGACGGTACGTGACAGACGCATGACGGGAGACGGCTCCGATCCGTCGAGAGACCTGGTGGGCGGGACCGCTCCGCCCCTTCGACGTTGCGGGGACGTTACGGATCCGATCCTGCGACCGCTAGCTCACGCTGGGTGAATTGCACCCCTTGGGCCCCGTCTCGGACGGGCCCTCCGGTCGAGGCGGTACCATCGCCGCGTCCCGATCGCCCCCCAAGGAGGCCGCGTGCCCGCGACCATCGTCGTCGGCACCCAGTGGGGCGACGAGGGCAAGGGCAAGTTCACCGACCTCGTCGCCAAGGAGATGCAGCTGGTCGTCCGCTACCAGGGCGGCCACAACGCCGGGCACACCATCGTGGTCGACGGGAACAGCTTCGCCCTCCAGTTGGTGCCCAGTGGGATCCTCTACGACCACATCACGCCGGTGATCGGCAACGGGGTGGTCGTCGATCCCACCGTGCTCCTGGCCGAGATCGACGTGCTCACGGCCAAGGGCGTGGACTGCTCCCGCCTGAAGGTGAGCGGCAACGCCCACCTGATCCTGCCCTACCACCAGGAGATCGACCGCCTGACCGAGCGCCGCCTCGGCTCGGCCAAGCTGGGCACCACCAAGCGGGGGATCGGCCCGGCCTACGCCGACAAGGCCAACCGGGTGGGCCTGCGGGTGCAGGACCTGCTCGACCCGAAGATCTTCCGGGCCAAGCTCGACGTCGTCCTCAAGGAGAAGAACTCGGTCCTGGCCAAGGTCTTCAACCAGCTGCCCCTCGACGGCGACGAGATCGCCGAGCAGTACCTCGGCCAGTGCGGCCCACGGCTCGAGCCCCACATCGCCGACACCGTCAACCTCGTGCACGACGCCCTCGACGCCGGCCAGCACGTCCTGTTCGAGGGGGCCCAGGCCACGTTCCTCGACCTCGACCACGGCACCTATCCGTTCGTCACGTCGTCGAACCCCGTCGCCGGCGGGGCGTGCACCGGCGCCGGCATCGGCCCCCGCCACGTGGACCGGGTCATCGGGGTGGCCAAGGCGTACGTGACCCGCGTCGGCACCGGCCCGTTCCCCACCGAGCTGGCCATCAGCGGCGACTCGGTCGGCGGCAAGGACCGGGGCGGCGTCGATCCCGAGGAGATCCGCCTCGGGGACCACTTCGTCGAGGTCGGCCACGAGTACGGCACCAACAGCGGGCGTCGCCGCCGGCCCGGGTGGTTCGACGCGGTGATGCTGCGCCACGCCGTCCGCCTGAACTCGCTGTCGGAGCTGGCCGTCACCAAGCTCGACGTGCTCGACGCCCTGGAGTCGGTGAAGGTGTGCGTGGCCTACGAGGTCGACGGCCATCGGGTCGAGCACCTGCCCTACCACCAGACCGACCTGCACAAGGCGGTGCCCGTGTACACCGAGCTCCCCGGCTGGGCCACCGACCTCACCGCCGCCACCGAGCCCCACCACCTCCCCAAAGCCGCCCACGACTACCTCGACTTCCTCGAGGCCCAGGTGGGCGTGCCCATCCGCCTGGTCGGCACCGGCCCGGGCCGGGAGCAGTTCGTCCACCGGAGGGACTGAGGTGGTCGACCGGGTGTGCGTGGTCGGCGGCGGGGCGCGCGAGCACGCCCTCGCGTCCGTGCTCGGCCGCACCGCCGAGGTGGTCGTCACCCCCGGCAACCCCGGGATCCCCGGCTCGGTGGCCACGCCCCCCGAGGAGGTGGAGGCCGACCTGTTCGTGATCGGCCCGGAGTCGCCCCTCGTCGACGGGCTGGCCGACCGGCTCCGGGCCAGCGGCCGCCTTGTGTTCGGCCCCGGCGCGGACGGCGCCGAGCTCGAGGGCTCGAAGGCGTTCATGAAGTCGGTGCTGGTGGAGGCGGGCGTGCCGACCGCCCGGTTCGGGGCGTTCGACGCCATCGAGCCCGCCCTCGGGTTCCTGCGGTCCCTGCCGGGGCCGTTCGTGGTGAAGACGTCCGGCCTGGCCGCCGGCAAGGGCGTGCTGGTGACGACCTCTCTCATCGAGGCCGAGGACGACGTGCGGGCCAAGCTGGCCGGCACCGCCTTCGGTGCGGCGGGGCGCACCGTGGTGATCGAGGAGGGCCTCTCGGGCCCCGAGGTGTCGGTGTTCGCGGTGTGCGACGGCACCCGCGCCGTGGCCCTCGCCCCGGCCCGGGACTACAAGCGGGTGGGCGACGGCGACACCGGGCCGAACACCGGCGGGATCGGCGCGTGCACGCCCGTCCCCGGATTGCCCGCCGACCTGGTCGACCACGTGCTCGCCACCATGGTGGAGCCGACCCTGGCCGCGCTGCGGGGACGGGGGATCGACTACCGGGGCGTGCTGTACGCCGGGCTCATGCTCACCGCCGACGGCCCCAAGATGCTCGAGTACAACGTCCGCTTCGGCGACCCCGAGGCCCAGGTCGTCATCCCCCGACTCACCAGCGACCTCACCGCCCTGCTGGCCGAGGCCGCCGCCGGGGAGATCCGCTCCGAGCCGGTGTCATCCGACGATGCCCTCGTCACCGTCGTGTGCGCGGCCGAGGGCTACCCGTCGACGCCCCGCACCGGTGACATCATCGACGGCCTCGACGCCGTGAACGCCCTCGACGGCGTCGAGGTGTTCTGCGCCGGCGTGGACCGCGGCCCGGGCGACCGCCTCGTCACCGCCGGCGGTCGGGTGCTGGCCGTCACCGGCCGGGGGGCCACACTGGCCGACGCCCGGGAACGGGCCTACGCCGGGGTGGGCCTGCTGGCCTGGCCCGGCCTGCACCACCGGACCGACATCGCCGCACCTGCGGCCGAGGAGGGAACCCCATGAAGGTGGCCGTGTTGATGGGCTCGCCCAACGACCTGGAGAAGATGCAGCCGGCGGCGGACACCCTCGCCGGGTTCGGTGTCGAGGCCGACGTGCGGGTCATGTCGGCCCACCGCAACCCGGCGGCGGTGACCGAGCTGGCCTCGACCGCACGGGAGCAGGGCTACGCCGCCGTGATCTGCGGGGCGGGGTTGGCGGCCCACCTCGCCGGGGTGGTGGCCGCCCACACCACCCTGCCCGTCGTCGGCGTGCCGCTGGCGAGCGGGGCCCTCAACGGGGTGGATGCCCTGTACTCGACGGTCCAGATGCCCCCGGGCGTGCCCGTGGCCACCGTGGCCATCGGTGGGGCCGTCAACGCCGCCCTGCTCGTGGTCGAGATGCTGGCCATCACCGACACCGGCCTCCAGAAGAAGCTGGCCGAGGACCGCCGCCGCCGCGCCGGCCCCTGACCCTGCTGGACCGCTGGGTTCCCTGCTGGTTCTGGCATGCAAAGCGGTCGCTCTGACGACCGCAACGCATGCCAGAACGTGCGGGTGGGAGGTACCTTCGGAGGGTGAAGCCGGTGCTGCCGAACGTCCTCGCTTCCCGGTACGCGAGCACCCCGATGGCCGAGCTGTGGTCGGCCGAGCACAAGGTGGTGCTGGAACGGGAGCTGTGGCTGGCGGTGCTGCGGGCCCAGCGCGACCTCGGCATGGCGGTGCCCGACGGCGTGGTCGAGGACTACGAGGCGGTCGTCGACCGGGTCGACCTGGCCTCCATCGCCGCCCGGGAACGGGTCACCCGCCACGACGTCAAGGCCCGCATCGAGGAGTTCTCGGCCCTCGCCGGCCACGAGGCCATCCACGCCGGGATGACGTCGCGGGACCTCACCGAGAACGTCGAGCAGCTCCAGGTCCGCCGGGCGCTCGTGCTGGTGCGGTCGAAGATGGTGAGCGCCCTCGCCCGCCTGGCCGAGCGGGCCGCCGAGCACGCCACCGTGGTGATGGCCGGGCGGTCCCACAACGTCGCCGCGCAGGCCACCACCCTCGGCAAGCGCTTCGCCAACGCCGGCGAGGAGCTGCTGGCCGCCCTCGCCCGAGTCGACGACCTGCTGGCCCGCTACCCGCTGCGGGGCATCAAGGGGCCGGTCGGAACCCAGCAGGACCAGCTCGACCTGCTCGGCTCGGCCGAGGCGGTCGACGCCCTGGAGGCGTCGGTGGCCGCCCACCTCGGCTTCGACGCCGCCCTCACCAGCGTCGGCCAGGTGTACCCCCGCTCACTCGACCTCGACGTCGTGGCCGCCCTCGTCCAGGCTGCCGCCGGTCCGGCCAGCCTGGCCACCACCATCCGGCTGATGGCCGGCCACGAGCTGGTGACCGAGGGCTTCCGGGCCGGCCAGGTCGGCTCGTCGGCCATGCCCCACAAGATGAACACCCGCTCCTGCGAGCGCATCTGTGGCCTGGCCCGGGTCCTCGGCGGGCACCTGGCCATGGTGGCCGCCCTGGCCGGCGACCAGTGGAACGAGGGCGACGTGAGCGACTCGGTGGTCCGCCGGGTGGCCCTGCCCGACGCCTTCTTCGCCGTCGACGGCGTGTTCGAGACCCTCCTCACCGTGCTCGACGAGTTCGGCGCCCACCCGGCGGTCATCGACCGCGAGCTCCGCCGCTACCTGCCGTTCCTCGCCACCACCAAGGTGCTCGTGGCGGCCGTTCGGGCCGGGGTGGGCCGGGAGGCGGCCCACGAGGCCATAGGTGAGCACGCCGTGGCCGTCGCCCTGGCCATGCGGGAGAAGGGCGCCGAGGGCAACGACCTGCTCGACCGCCTTGCCGGTGACGAACGCCTCGGGCTCGACGACGGCGTCCTCGCCGGGCTGGTGTCCGAGCCGATCGACTTCGTCGGCACCGCTCCCCGCCAGGTGACCGCGTTCGTGGCCAGGGTGGAACCATTGGTGGCGACCGACCCCGCCGCCGGCACGTACCGCCCCGAGCCCATCCTCTGAGATCGAGCCGTGGACGGCAGCGAGATGCGGGACCGGGTGGCGGCCGCCCGGGTCGGCCGCCTGGCGACGGTCACCCCTGAGGGCCGGCCCCACCTCGTCCCGTGCTGCTTCGCCCTCGACGGCGACCGCATCTGCACCCCTGTCGACGCCAAGCCGAAGTCGACGCTGGCGCTGCGCCGCCTCGACAACCTCCGCGCCAACCCGGCGGTGAGCCTGCTGGTCGACCACTACGAGGACGACTGGTCCCGGCTGTGGTGGGTGCGGGTCGACGGCCGCGGCCGTGTGGTGGAGGGCGGGCCGGAGCGCGACGCCGTCCTCGACATCCTCGCCGCCAAGTACCCGCAGTACCGGGAGACGCGGCCGCCGGGCCCGGTGATCGTTCTCGATGACCTGGTGTGGCGGGCCTGGCCCTGACGAGGCCGCCCCGGGGCGCACGACGGTCTGGCACGCTCTCGCCATGACGCTGGTGACCGAGCTCGACCTGCCCGTCCTCGACATCTTCAGCGACGGCTTCACCGCCGATCCCCACCGTGCCTTTGCCGCCGCCCGTCGCCAGCATTGGCTGGCCCGCAGCGACGTCGGCTTCCACGCCCTCACCTACGAGGCCAGCCAGGCCCTCCTGCGGGACAAGCGCTTTCGCTTCGGCGCCGAGCTCGGCCTGCCCCCCGAAGGCGAGGCCCGGGAGACCCTGCTCGCCCGCTCCCGGCGCAACCTGCTGAACCTGCGGGGCGCCGACCACACCCGCCTCCGCCGCCTGGTGAGCAAGGCGTTCACGCCGCGGGCGGTGGAGCGCCAGCGGCCCCACGTGCGCCGGGTGATCGACGGCCTGCTCGAGCCGGTCTGCGAGCAGGGGCGGTGCGAGCTGGTCGCCGACGTCACCGAGCCCTACCCGGTCATGGTGATCTGCGAGGTGCTGGGCACCCCGGCCGAGGACTGGAAGCGCTTCTCGGTGTGGGTGGAGATCCTCTTCAGCCGGCTCGGCCTGGCCCTCGATGACGAGTCCACCGCCCTCGTGCTCCGCACCCAGCTCGAGCTCGACGCCTACCTGACCGACCTGGTGGAGCGTCGCCGCCGGGAGGCGGCCGACGGCAGCCCCGGCGACGACCTGCTCGGCGAGCTCATCGCCGTGGAGGAGGACGGCGACCGCCTGGCCACCGCCGACCTCGTGACCCTGATGGACAACATCCTCTCGGCCGGCACCGACACCACCCGCAACGAGCTGGCCAGCGCGGTCGCGCTGTTCTGCGCCCACCCCGACCAGTTCGAGCTGCTGCGCGCCGACCGGTCGCTGCTGGAGGGGGCGGTGGAGGAGGTGCTGCGCTTCGCCCCGGTGGTGGCCGGCACCCTGCGGGTGGCCATGGAGGACGTGGAGCTCGACGGCGTGGTGTTCCCCGAGGGGACCATGGTGAGCCCCACCATGGCCGCCGCCAACCGGGACCCTTCCGTCTACGCCGACCCCGACCGCTTCGACATCACCCGCACCCAACCCCAACCCCACCAGTCCTTCGGCGGCGGGCCCCACTTCTGCCTGGGGGCGGCGCTGGCCCGCCTCGAGCTGGTGGAGTCCTTCGCCGCCGTGGCCGAGCGGATGCCGGGCCTGCGGGCCGACGGCGAGGTGCGCTGGAAGTCACCGGTCGGCATCGGCGGCCCCGAGGTCCTGCCCATCGCCTTCGAACCCGGCCATTGAGGCGCCTCGAGCCCAGCGAGCCGCGGGCGGCGGTCCTAGTCGGCGAGCCGTCGCTGTCTCAGCACCTGGAGCATCCCCGAGCGGACCTCGTCGAGGCGCACGTCTCTCAGCGCCCCCAACGATTCCCGCAGCGCAGGCAGCGTCGACAGGTCTTTCGGCCGCCCGGCCGCCTCCTTGGACCTCACGACGTCGGCCAGTGCCGCCACCGCGAGGTCGTGGTCGCCGATGGCGACGACGACCGCATCGACGACAAGGTCGTCGTAACCCTCCGTCCCGGCGGGGCGAAAGGTGAGGTCGAACTCGCCCGCCGCGGTGGTGAGGTTCCAGATGGTCGTTCGGGCGAGGGACGATGCGTCGTGGGAGAACGCGAGGCCCTCGGGCACGGCGGAGGTGCGCACGCGGGCGCCGAGCTCCTCCAGGGCAGCGGACAGCCGGGCCAGGTTGGCCGGGGACACCCGCGGTGTCACGTCGATGTCACGTGTCGCAGGGATGGGGACCCGGTACAACTCGGCGGCGAAGCCGCCGATGACCACGAACTCAACGCCGTGGCGGCCGAGCACGTCGAGAATGCGAACAGGATCGAACGGGTTCACCGACTGGTGCCGGTACGCCGGAGGGTCAGCTCGCTCATGTAGGCCCGGGCTTCCTCGATCCGGGCTCGCTGGTAGCTCTCCCAGGCGTCCTGATCAGCCTTGGGCCAGCGCTGGAACTGCTCGGCCAGCACGTCGTCGTGGTCGTCGTAGGGGGCCAGGTGCATCCGCAGCTCGTAGCCGGCCGCTTTGAGCAGTCGTAGCAAGGTGGCGAGGGTCGGCTGGCGGCGGTCCCGCTCATAGGCCGACACCATCGACGCCGGTACACCCGCCCGGCGGGCCAGCTCGGCCTGGGTGATACCGGCCTTGTCCCGGGCCAGTCGAAGAAGGCCCGCCGCCGGTGTGGGAAGCTCGTCGTACACACTCACGAACACGATCGTATCTTTCGGGCGCCTGATTTCGGCGAGATCGTTCGCACTTCGCACTTCGCACTTCGCACTTCGCACTCGACGTCGTCATGGCGGGACGCCCCCTTGGTGCCGGTGCCCTACCGACGAAAGGGATCGAACGCCCACACGGGTCCCGGCTGCTCGGCCGATCGAGGTACCGTCCAGGAGATGGCCGACACCCTCCTCCCCGTGTACTCCGGCAAGGTCCGGGACATCTACGACGCCGGCGACGACCGGCTGCTGATGGTCACCTCGGACCGCATCTCCGCCTTCGACGTGGTGATGGCCGAACCGGTGCCCGACAAGGGCCGGGTGCTGACCGCCATGTCGGCGTTCTGGTTCGAGCACCTGGCCGACGTGGTCGCCAGCCACCTCATCTCCACCGACCTGGCCGACTGCCCCTCCGACGCCCGCCGTCCCGAGTGGGAGGGCCGGGTGATGCTGTGCCACCGGGCCGAGATGCTCCCCGTGGAGTGCATCGTGCGGGGCTATCTCACCGGCTCCGCGTGGAAGGAGTACAAGTCCACCGGCACCATGCACGGCACCCCGTTGCCGGCCGCCCTCGAGGAGTCGGCGCAGCTCCCCGAGCCGGTGTTCACGCCGTCCACCAAGGCCGAGGTGGGCGACCACGACGAGAACATCTCCTTCGCCAAGGCTGCCGACCTGGTCGGCGCCGAGATGGCCGAGCGGGCCCGGGCCGTCTCCCTCGAGCTCTACTCCCGGGGATCGGCGTGGGCCGCCGAGCGGGGCATCATCATCGCCGACACCAAGTTCGAGCTCGGCCTGGTCGACGGCGAGCTGGTGGTGGCGGACGAGATCCTCACCCCCGACTCCAGCCGGTTCTGGCCGGCCGACCGGTGGCAGCCGGGATCGACGCCGCCGTCGTTCGACAAGCAGCCCGTGCGCGACGAGCTCGACGCCATGGACTGGGACAAGACGCCTCCCCCGCCCGCCCTCAGCGGGCCGACGGTCGAGGCCACCCGGGCCCGCTACGTCGAGGCCTACGAAGCCATCACCGGGCGGTCGTTCTCGGACTGGCCCGGGGTCCGCCGCTGACCGGCCCGTGCGATCAGCACGGCTACGGCGCCCGGTTCGACTGGGGCGCCGACGGCCTGGCCCGCCTGGCCCCGGGCAGCGACGTGGTGGTCATCGTGGACGTGTTGCGCTTCACCACCTGCGTCGACGTGGCCGTCGCCCGGGGAGCGGTGGTGCTGCCCTACCCGTGGGCCGACAGGGCCGGAGCCGCCGCCTTCGCCGCCGTCCACGGGGCCGAGCTGGCCGGCCGCCGGGAGGACCCGGCCACGCCGTGGTCCCTGTCGCCCACCGACCTGGGTGCCATCCCCGCCGGCACCCGCCTGGTGCTGCCATCGCCCAACGGTTCGGCGCTGGCGTTCGCCGCGGCCGAGGCCGAGGCCGAGGCCGAGGCGAGGATGGTCCTGGCCGGTTGCCTGCGCAACGCCACCGCGGTGGCAACCGCCGCCCGTCGGTCGGGGTCGACGGTGGCCGTGATCGCCGCCGGCGAACGCTGGGGCCCCGGCGGCCGGTTCCGGCCGGCGGTCGAGGACCTGCTCGGCGCCGGAGCCGTGCTGGCCGCGCTGGCCGCGGCATCGCCGTCGCCCGAGGCCCACGCCGCCATCGCCTCATTCGAGGCGGCCCGAGGGGACCTTCCCGGGTGGCTGGCCGGATCGGCCTCGGGCCGGGAGCTGATCGAGCGAGGCTGGGCCGACGATGTGGCTGTCGCCGCCGCCCTCGATGTCAGCGGGAGCGCCCCGCTCTTGCGGGACGGCGCCTTCTTTCCGGCTGGTCGGTGACCGCATCTTGCTATCATCCTTCCGTGACACCGAAGCAGACGACTGTGCGCCTGCCCACAGACCTAGCCGACGAAGCCGAGGCGATCGCGAGGGTCCGTGGGACGAGCGTGAACTCGGTGATCGTCGACGCGCTCGCGGCCGAGGTGGAGCGGGTGCGCAACGACAAGGACTTCACAGCGCGGGCACGGAGGCTGCTCGCGCGCGACAAGGAGCTGGTCGAGCGCCTCGCTCGGTGACCCGCTACATATCAAGCCTGCCTCGTGATGTTCGTCGACCTCAACGGCGGCCGGTGGGAGCCCGATCCACCGAATGCGGACGAAGCCGAGGCGGCCATGATCGCCGTCGCCGCTTGTGAGGTTGATGAGGGTTGGTTGGCCACTTGGCTCAGGGAGCGGGTGGTGTTCGCACCTCCAGCTCGCTGAGCTCCCTCCCTACGAGGTTGCGCCGGTCGCTGTGCCACAGTGGCAGCGTGCGGTTCGACGTGCAGGTCGAGGTCCGCTTGCGGGAGGGGGTGGCCGACCCCCAGGGCCAGACCATCGAGCGGTCGCTGCCCCACCTCGGCTTCGAGGGCGTGAGCGGGGTGCGGGTCGGCAAGGCCATCCGCTTCGCCGTGGACGCCACCGACGAGGCCGCCGCCCGCACCGAGGTCACCGACATGTGCGCCCGGTTCCTCACCAACCCGGTGATCGAGGACAGCGAGGTCACCCTGACCGCGGCAGCGACCGTCGCGTGACCCGGGTCGGGGTGGTGCTGTTCCCCGGCTCGAACTGCGAGCAGGACGCGGTTGAGGCGGTCCGCCTGCTCGGCGGCGAGGCCGATCTCCTGTGGCACGGTGACGAGACCGTGGCCGGAGTCGACGCCGTGATCGTGCCCGGCGGGTTCGCCCACGGCGACTACCTGCGCCCCGGGGCCATCGCCCGCTTCTCGCCGGTGATGAAGGCGGTGGAATCGTTCGCCGCGGACGGGGGCCCGGTGGTGGGGATCTGCAACGGCTTCCAGGTGTTGACCGAGGCCGGCCTGCTGCCTGGCGCTCTCCAGAAGAACCGGGGCCTGAAGTTCCTGTGCACCACCGTGCAACTTCGGGTGGAGACCACCGATTCGGTGCTCACATCGGCCGCCCGTCAAGGCGATGTGCTTACCGTGCCCATCAACCACTTCGAGGGCAACTACACGTGCTCGGAGTCCACTCTCGCCGAGCTGCAGGGCGAGAGCCGGGTGGTGTTGCGCTACGTGGAGAACCCGAATGGGTCCGTCGACGACATCGCCGCCATCTGCAACGAAGGCCGCAACGTGGTGGGCCTCATGCCCCACCCCGAACGGGCGTCCTCGGAGCTGTTGGGGTCAGCCGACGGCGTGCCGTTGCTGCGATCGTTGCTGGATTCGGCCCAGCGGCAGGCCGCTTAGCTCCCACCCCTGGTGATGCCGGCCTTCTTCAGGACATCGGCGGGGACACCGGCGTCGCGCCACACCGCGTAGGAGATGCCCTTGCGGCGGCTGTAGCCCTTGGCCGCCTTCACGAAATCGGCCTCGAGGGCACCGAGGTCGACGGTCCTGCCCGAGCTGTCGAGCTCCCGCTGCAGGTCGATGCGCTGCTGGCGGAGGTTCAGGGCGGCCAACGGGTTGGCGCCCTGCAGCTGGTCGTCGATCTTGGCCAGCTGCTTCGAGATGGATTCGGGGGTGCGCTTGCGGCCCCGCTTTGGCCGGCTCGATTCAAGCGCTTTGAGGTAGTTGCTCACCGAACGGCTCTCGTTGCGCCCCTCGGCGAGGGCCGCCTTGTGCTGGTCCGACATCGGTCGCTTCTTCGTAGGCATGGTCACGATTGAACCACACTTCGACCCGATTGCCGATCATCGTGATATTGGCAATGTCGGCGACTCGGCTTGGCCCGGCGGCGTTCCAGCCCGACGAGGGGCTCGGGTACCTTGGCCCGGTGCCCGCCGAGCCCGTCCACCGAGCCCTCGGGCTCACCGACGACGAGGCCGCCGACATCGAGCGCATCCTGGGCCGGGAGCCGAACCACCTCGAGCTGGCCATGTACGCGGTGATGTGGTCCGAGCACTGCTCCTACAAGTCCTCCCGCATCCACCTCAAGCGCCTGCCGACCACCGGGGAGGGCGTGCTCGTGGGGCCCGGGGAGAACGCCGGGGTGATGGACGTGGGCGACGGCATCGCCGCCGCCATCCGCATCGAGAGCCACAACCACCCCAGCTCCATCGAGCCCTACCAGGGCGCGGCCACCGGTGTGGGCGGCATCCTGCGCGACATCTTCACCATGGGCGCCCGGCCCATCGCCTTGATGGATCCGCTGCGGTTCGGCCCGCTCGACGACGCCCGCAGCCGGTGGGTGGCCGAGGGCGTGGTGTCGGGCATCTCCGGCTACGGCAACTCGGTGGGCGTTCCGAACGTCGGCGGCGAGGTGGTGTTCGACGCCTGCTACGCCGGCAACCCGCTCGTGAACGTGCTCTGCCTCGGCCTCCTGCCCACCGAGCGCCTCGTGTTGGGTCAGGCGTCGGGCGTAGGCAACCTCGCCGTGCTGCTGGGCTCGTCCACCGGGCGCGACGGCATCGGCGGCGTCTCGGTGCTGGCCTCGGCCGGCTTCGACGAGGGAGGCGCCGACAAGCGCCCGTCGGTGCAGGTGGGCGACCCGTTCGAGGAGAAGCGGCTGATCGAGGCGTGCCTGGCCCTGCTCGACGCCGGCCTGGTGGTGGGCATCCAGGACCTCGGCGGCGCCGGGCTGACGTGTGCCACCAGCGAGACGGCGTCGCGGGGCGGGGTGGGCATGGACGTCGACGTGTCGGCCGTGCCCCGCCGGGAGCCGGCCATGGAGGCGTTCGAGGTGATGACCAGCGAGTCCCAGGAGCGGATGCTGGCCATCGTCACCCCCGACGACATGGCCGAGGTGCTGCGCCTGTGCGAGCGCTGGGAGGTGACCGCCAGCGTGATCGGCAAGGTCACGCCCGGGCCCGAGCGGGGTGAAGGGGGCGGCGGGCGGCTGCGCATCCTGGAGGGCTTCGACGGCGAGGTGCTGGCCGACGTGCCCGCCGCCAGCCTCCACGAGGACGCCCCCCTCTACGAGCGGCCGATGGAGGAGCCCCTCGGCCGTCGGGCGCGGCTCGGTCGCGACCCCGGCGCCCCGGCGCCCGAGGACTGCGGCGCCGTGCTGGTCGACTCGTTGTGCGACACGTCGTGGGTGTGGTCCCAGTACGACCACCAGCTCTTCCTCAACACCGTCGAGGCGCCCGGGGGCGACGCCGCCGTCCTCCGCCTGAAGCACCCCACCACCGGCGCCGACACCGGCCGGGGCCTGGCCCTGACCACCGACGGCAACCACCGCTGGTGCGCCATCGACCCCCGCCAGGGCACCGCCATGGCGGTTGCCGAAGGGGTGCTGAACCTGGCCTGCGTGGGGGCCCGCCCGATCGCGGTGGTGAACTGCCTGAACTTCGGCAACCCCGAGCACCCCGAGGTGATGTGGCAGCTGTCCGAGGCGGTCGACGGCATGGCCGACGCCTGCCGCAGCCTCGGCCTACCCGTCATCGGCGGCAACGTGAGCCTCTACAACGAGACCGCCGGCGCCGACATCGACCCCACGCCGGTCATCGGCCTGCTCGGCGTGGTCGACCGCCTCGAGCGCCGGCCCCCCGGGGTGGCTCTGGTCGAAGGCCACCGTCTGCTGCTGCTGGGCCACCCCGACCCCACCACGCTGGCCGGCTCGGCGTGGGCCTGGTCGCAAGGTGAGCGGGGCGGCCGCCTGCCCGTCCTCGACCTCCAGCACCACACCCGGGTGGCGTCGGCGGTGCGGGCCCTGGTGGCCGCCGGGGTGCCCTCAGGCGTGCACGACGTGTCCAGCGGCGGCATCGGCCTGGCCCTGGCCGAGATGGCGGTCCGTTCGGGCGTCGGCTTCCGGGTCGAGGGCGTGGACGGCCCCGCCGCCCTGTTCAGCGAGGCACCGTCACGAGTGGTGGTGTGCGTGGCGCCCGATCGGTTGGACGACGTGGCGGCGGCGGCGGCGGAGGCGGCGGTCCCGTGCACGGAGCTCGGGTCCGCCGGCGGTGACCGGTTGGTGGTCGAGGGCCTGGTCGACGTGGGACTGGCCGAGGCGACCCACGTCTGGCGCTCGAAACTCCCCGACGCCCTGGGTGCCGGGGTGGCTCAGGGTTAGGGGAGCCGTCCGGCCACGAGCAGCGACTCAGTGGTGGTAGCTCTTGCGCACGATGGCAGCCAGGGTGCGCGCCGCGATGAGGACGTCCTGCCAAAGCGACCAGCCGTCGATGTAGCGGTTGTCGAGCCGGATGCGGTCCTCGATCGACGTGTCGCCGACGTACCCCATCGTCTGGGCCAGCCCGGTCATACCGCCCCGGACCCGGTGCCGGTCGTTGTAGTCGGGGTGCGCCTCGAGCAACGACGCCACGAAATGGGGCCGTTCGGGTCGGGGCCCGATGAGGGACATCTCCCCTCGCACCACGTTCAACAGCTGGGGCAGCTCGTCGAGGCTGGTACGACGCAAGAATCGGCCGAACCGCAAGGGGCAGTCACCTGGCTGGAGAGAGTGGACCACGTCGAGGTGCTCGACCGGGAACGTCCGGAACTTGAACATCACGAACGTCTTCCCGCCCCGCGCGACTCTCGGCTGGCGGAAGAGAATCGGGCCGGGACTCGACCGTTTCACCCCCACCGCAACCACCGCCATGATGGGCGCCGCCATCACCAACAAGATCGAGGCGACCACCAAATCGACCACCCGCTTCACCACCTGTTGCACCCCGACCGGCGCCGGTCGGGCCAGCTCCACCAGCGGGTGCCCGAGCACCAGCTCGCCGTGCGGCGGCTCGAAGGTGGGCATCACCTCCGACAGACGGGGGGCGACGTGCACCCGAGCGCCAGCGGCGAGCGTTCGGCGGAGGGCGACGGTGCGCTCGGGGCCACCGGACACCTCGGGGCCTACGATCACCCGCCGCACTCCGAGCGCCTCAACCAGCGCCGGCAGGTCCGCCAGCCGGCCGATCTGATGATCCTTGGCGGTGGCGTCGGCGGGATCGGGGCGGGCGCTGATGACCCCCACGAAGCGCACACCGAAGCGAAGGTCGTTGCCCATGAGGCGCATCAAGTAGTGGGAGCCGGCGTCGTCGCCCACGAGCAGGGCGGCCTCCAAGCCCAGCCCGTGGAGCCGCCGCCGGCGCAGCAGGACGTGGGTGACGGTCCGGGCCACGACGACGAAGACGGCGACGATGGCAGCTTGGCCGATCGGCGGACCGGCGTCGGTCAGCAGCAGCAGCGGGATGCCCAGCAGGTAGGCGGTGCCTATGCGCCGGACGAGCCAGGGGATCTGCTCGAGGGTGCTGAGGCTGAGCGTGGGCCGCTGGGGCAGGCCACAGAGGGCAATCAGCGCGAGCCCAGCGATGATCAGCACGGTGGCCAGGGCGGCAGGCCGCAGCAGGTAGGCAAAGGCCGAGCCGCCGACGACGCTCAGGAGGTCGGTGGCGATGAGGGCGGCCGAGAGGTGGCTGTTGCGCCAGCGCTCGGCCAGGGTGGCCGGGCCGATCCAGAGGCGACGGTTCAGGGGGGCGGCTACGGGCACCGTCACTGGTGCCGTCTCCGTTCTCGACGTGATCTCCACCCCCTAAAGCCTCCTACCGCCGGTTGTCAGCTCGGCCCCGCGCCGCCACAGCCTGCAAACGTGCTGGAGGTTAGCCATTTTGTCCGGATCCACGCCGAACCATCAGGTCAAGGTAGACCCAGCGCAGTCGTTCCCCCGAGGTAGGCGGCCACCACCGGGGAGGAAGGGGATGCGGCGCAACTGTGCATTGAGGGCGAAACCCGCCGCCAGGGCGTCGACCCGGCCAGCGAGGGCCCGTCGCCCCATCCAGCACGAATGTGGGCCTCCGGCGCGCGCGGGGCCACGGCGGACCAGCCCCCCGGGGGCTTTCTGCGGACGAGGCGGCCGACCGAGACGATGAGGGGCACGTCGGGGATGGGGCCGAGGTAGCCCCGGAGGTCGCGGTCGCCCATCAGGGCCCACCGACCGACACGTCCGAGTAGATCTCAAGGTACTCGCGCGCCGCCCGCTCCCAGCTGCGGGTCGCCGCCCGCGCTCGTCCGCGCATGACGAGGGTTGCGCGCAGGGCGTCGTCGTCCACGATGCGGTTCAGCGCGCCGGTCCAGGCGTCGACGTCGATGGCGGGCACGAGCAACCCGGCGTCGCCGACTGAATCGGGCAGACCGCCGCCGTCGCTGGAAACGAGCGGTATGCCGCAGGCCATCGCCTCGAGGGCGGTGAAGCCTACCGACTCGTACAGCGAGGGGAGCACCACGGCGCGCGCCCCCGCGTAAAGCGCGGGCAGGTCCTCGTCGGCCACCCGGCCGAGCAGTTGCACGCCGCGGCGCGGAGCCGTCGGCGCGTGCGCGTCGAGCTCGGCGGCGGTTGGTCCCGCCAGCACGAGTGGCGGCAGGCCCGGGGCCTGGCCGTACGCCGTGAGCAGGGTGACCAGGTTCTTGTGCCGCTTGGCGGTGCCGACGTAGAGCAGGTATGGAGCTTGGACGCCGAAGCGGGCCAGGGTGGCGTCGACCACCGCAGGTGGAGGGCGCTGCCAGCGGTGGTGATCGAGGCCGCACTCCACGGTGCGAATCTTGGTCGCGGGCACGCCGAGCACTTCTCTGAGCTCCCGGCTGGCGTACTCGGAGCCGCCGACGACGACGGTGGCCCGGCGCACCGCCATCGGGAACACCGTGCGGTAGTAGCGGCCCGCGGCACGGGAGCGGGCCATGGTCGGATCCTTGTACATGAACAGGTCGTGGACGGTGAGCACGATCGGCACCCGCGCCGCATACGGGACGGCGAGGTGCGGTGAGTGGTGGACGTCGATCCGGTGGCGGCGGAGCAGGCGCGGGACGGTGAGCTGTTCGACCGGTAGCAAGGGGCGCGGCCCCACCGGCACCCTCGGACCGGGGACTTCGTACGCGGCGGCGGCGCCCAGGTGGTCGATGGCAGCGCGCTCGGGGCCGAGCACGACGAGATCAGCTCCCTCCCGGCGCAGGCCATCCCACAGCCCCACGATGAAGCGGCCGATGCCGGCGAACCCGGTGAGCCGGGCATCGAGGCAGACCCGCATCAGGCGCGGTCGTGGGCGGCGTCGTAGCCGGCGACACCGGCGAGCGACCCGGTCGCCTTCGCCAGGGCGCGCCCGGCGACGGCGACGGCGAGGAGAGGCCGCGCCGCGGGCGACGAGCGATCGGCGAAGTAGCGATACATACCGCGGTGGGTCGACGCAATCCATCGCCACGGTGCCCGGCGGATGCTGGCTCCGCCCATGTGCACGACGGACGCTTCCGGGCAGAACCACGCCTGCCAGCCCAGCTCGGCGGCCCGAGCCGTCCAATCGATCCCCTCCCAGTCGAGGCGGAACCGCTCGTCCTGTAGGCCGAGGCGGGCGACGGTCGCTCGCCTGGTGGCGTAGCACGCCTCGCCGCCATGGCCGATCGGTACCTCGGTGGCATGGTCCCAGCCGTGCCACCAGAAGCCCTGCCGGCGGGGGTCGGGCCGGCGTAGCCGCGCTGCCCGCCCGAGGAAGGCCTCACCCAACGTCGGCAGATCGCCGGTGCAGGTCTGCACTCGGCCGTCGGGATGGTGGAGGCCGGCGAACGCGAAAGCGGCTTCGGGCCGGCGGTCGAGGAGGTCGACCAACGCGTCTATGGCGCCTCGGGCGTAGACGACGTCGGGGTTGCTGATGACGAAGTAGTCGCCGGCGGCGGCGAGCATCCCCTGGTTGTTCGCCGCCGCCAGGCCCCGGTTCGACGCATTGGCGATGACCCGGACGTGGGGCGACAGGTCGCGGACGACGTCGACGGTGTCGTCGGCGGACCCGTTGTCGACGATCACCGCCTCCCACGGGAGCGTAGGCGGGCCGTCGATGATGGACTGGATGCAGAGGGGGACGACCCCGGCGCTGTTCCACGTCACGATGATCACCGACACCACCGGGGTCGTGCCGTCGGCCGAGCTCATCCGGCCGCCAATTCCTCGGCGACGATGGCGCGGATCCGCGCTATGTACCGATCTTCGGAGTACTCCTCGCTGTGGGCCACGATGGTGGCGGGATCGAAGCTGCGTTGGCGGAACGCCCGGACCGCGCCCACTACCGCGAGGGGCTCCGCCGTGGCGAAACGGACGCCGGTGACATCGGGGATCACGGTGTCTAGGAAGCCGCCGGCGGCCAGTGCGACGGTCGGTTTGCCGAAGCGGGCTCCCTCCACCGGCGTGAGACCGAAGGGCTCGAACGCCGCGCTGATGACCCCGTCGCAGTTGGCGTAGAGCCACCGCAACAGCCCGTCAGGCGCGGTGGGCAGCAGCGCCACGTTCGGCGGGGCGAGGGCGGCGAGCGCGCCACGTTCGGAGCCGTCGCCGCAGATGACCAGGCGTTCATCAGGGAGATCGGCGAAGGCGCGCAACAGAATGTCGACGTTCTTGTACGGCACCAGGCGCGTCGGGCACAGCCAGAAGCCCGGCTCGATGCCGTTGGCGGGGACCCGTGGATCGGCGGGGTCGAGCGTCGCCGGCAATGGGACTATGTCGGCGTCGACGCCGTAGAGGTCGCGCAACAGCGCTCGCATCGCCGTCCCCTCGGTGACGAAACGCACCGCCGACGCGACGGTGCGCCGATCCCACCACTTGAGGGCAGGGGCCAAGGCCGTGATCGCCACCCGCGCCGCGGCCCCGCGGTTGCGGACGTAGGCGTCGCGCTCGTACAGCCACCGAGAAGGCGCGTAGAAGTACAGGACCTTCCGGCCCTCCGTGCGCACACCCTGGGCCCATCCGCTCGTGCCACAGACGACGACATCGGCGTCGACTCGCATCGCCGAGAATGCCGGCGCGAGCAGCGGTAGGGCGGCGCGGTGATGGCGCCGCAACGGCCCCACGCGGTTGAGGGGCGAGGGGATGATCTCCATGGCGCGGAACTCCGGGTACACGGCCTCCGGCACGTAGAACGAGGTGTACACCGCCGCTCCGGGGAGCGCTTTGCGCATGGACAGAAGACCCCGCTCGCCGCCTGACTGCTGCACGAGGTGGTCCTGGACGATCGCCACCCGCCCGGCGAGGTCGGCGGGCAGCGTCGTGGCGTCAGCGACGTCAACCATGGGCGGCGTCACTGTAGGCCCGGAGGTGGGCGGCGGCGCAGTCCGTCCACCCGGGAGCGGCCGCCGCCCACGCCTGCACCGCGGTCCGGCGTGACGTCCCCTCCTCGGCGAACACGACAGCGAGGGCGTCGGCCACCGACTCGGGCGTGAGGTCGTCGCACCAGACGCCGGCCGGGCCGAGCACCTCGGGCAGGGAACCCACCCTGGCGGCCACCACGGGGGTGCCCGAAGCGCACGCCTCGAGGGCGGGCATGCCGAACCCTTCGTATGCCGTCGGGTAACAGAGGACGGTCGCGCCGGCGAGCACCGCGGCCCAGTCGTCGTCGGGGAGCGGGGCTAGCGCGACGAGTCCCGCCTCTGCCGGCGTCGTGGAACCCCCGACCACCGCGAGCTGCACATCGTGGCCGGCGGTCCGTAGGTGCCGCCATGCCGCGATCGCGGTGCCGTGGTTGCGACGGGCTGCGCCGGCGAGGCAGACCACGTACGGGCGGTCGAGACCGAGGGCGGCGGTCCGTGCCGGGTCCCGGCGGTCAGGGGAGAAGATCGGGTCGACCCCGTTGCGGGCCACCGCGATCCGCTCGGGATCCACGCGATACGTCGCCACGATGTCGGCCTTCACGTGCTCGGAGACGGTGATGATCGAACCCGCAACCTTGGCGGCGTGACGAGCTTGGAGACGGAACGTCGTCAGCTTCGACCGTGGGAACCACTCAGGATGGTGCTCGAAGGTCAGGTCGTGAATGGTCGCCACCCCGGGGACGCGCAGACCGAAGGGCAACCCGTAGAAAGGGCAGTGGAACACGCCGTCGAAGCCGCGGAGCCAGCGGCGGGCGCCGACCTGCAACCACGTCACGCCGCGGCGGCCGACTCCGTGTACGCGATGCTGGGGCAAGGCGCTCGGTGGAGGCGGGCGGCGGGCGTCGGTGAGCAGCTCGACTTCGACGTCGCGGGCGATGAGCGGCAGGACGTTGGCGAGGGCCCGACCTACGCCCCCGAGCGGGTGGTCCTGCAGAGTGCGGGCGTCCACCGCGACCTTCATTCCAGCGCCCGCATGTACGCTTCGATCGTGCCGGCGGCGGTGCGGTGCCATTCGAACTCGCCGGCGCGCGCCCGCCCCCGCTCGATCATGCCAACCCGGAGCGGCGCGTCCCCGATGACTGCCGCGAGCGCCTCGGCCAACGTAGCGGGGTCGCCAGGTGGCACCAGGCGGGCGGCGCCATCGGAGACTTCGCGCACGACCGCGAGGTCGCTGGCGACCACCGGAAGGCCGGCGTCCATCGCCTCCAGCACGGGCAAACCGAACCCCTCGGCCAAGCTCGGGAAGCACAACACCGAGGCCCTGGCGTAGAGCGCGGCGAGCGTGGCATCGTCGACAGCCCCGGTCAGCTCGACCCGTCCGAGGACGCCGAGCTCGGCGGCCCGACGGCGGATCGGCTCGGGGTCGCCGGGGCCGACGATCGCTGCGCCCACGTCCTTGAGCACGGGCCGGGCGAGGGCGGCGAGGAACGTGGCATGATCCTTGCGGGCGGCGAGCTCACCGACGACGAGCACGAACGGGTCAGGGACCCGCAAGCTGATCGGCGCGGGGGCGGGAAATCGTGTGCGCCCGAGGAGCGTCACGACAACTGGGCCGTGGCGGATGCCATGTCGTTCGAGGGCCTCGGCGGTGGTGCGGGAGTTGGTGATCACCACCGCCGCTCGCCGGAGCGAACGTAACTGGGCCCGCTGCTGGGCTACGAGGCGCGGATGGTGGAGGTCGGGACGGTCCAGCGCCAAGGTGTCGTGCACGGTCGCGACGATCGGCCGCCGCGACGCCGGTAGTACGCCGTCGAGGGCGTGCACGAGGTCGACGGGGCCCGTGAGCCACTCGAGGCGGGGCACGCCCGTCCGCCACGACGCGTGCATGACCCGCAATGGCAGCGGCACGCGGCGGGTGCCGGGTGGCGGCTCGTGGCGGCCGCGGCCGATGGCCACGCCGGCGATGTCGACCTCACGTACGAGGAGCGCAGCGTGTAGGTGGCGGGCGTAACGGGCAACGCCGGTGGCGGCGCTGATGGTGGGGGTGAGGTCGAGCGCGATCCGCATGCGTGGCCGATCACGTTTCCGCGCAGTCAGCCCGCGGCCGGATCGGGGCGCAGCACGAAGGCATCGTTGCTGCCCGAGTGCGCACAACACGACCGTAGCGCCTAGGTCGTCCGCCCAGCTCACGCGCCCAGCGGTGCTCGTCGAGCAGTTCGCGCTGCAGGGTCGAGAAGAAGCTTTCGGCCGCCGAGTTGTCATGGGCGTCGCCGACGGTCTGGTGGATCTCAGCACCGAGGCGGTCCACGCCTGGCGGTCGAAGCTCCCCGAGGCGTTGGGCGCCGGTGTGGCTCAGGCCTCAGTGAGGCGTTCGGCCACGAGCGGCGGCTTGTGGACGAACCCCAGCTTGCCGCAGCGGATGTCGAGAGGATGGCTGATCTCCTCGCAGAATTGTTCGAAGGCCTGCTTGGCGCCGGCCCAGGTGGTTGTTTCGGTGCAGTCGTCGGCCACCATGATCCCGCCGGGCAGGAGGCGCTCCCAACAGCCGGCCAGCGCCGCTCGCATGGGCCGGTAGAGATCGACGTCCACCAGCGCGAAGGCGAGCCGAGGGAGAGTGCCGTAGTCGAAGGTCGCCGCGTCGGCCTGGATGATCCGTACCGACCCCTCGAGACCGTGCAGTCGCAGGCTGGCGTCGAGGAGGGTGGGCGAATTGACCCGGAACCAGCCCCCGTAGTCGTACAGTCGACCGTTGGCTCGTTCTACCTCGATGTCCTTGGGCGAAAAGCCCTCGAAGGTGTCGAGGCAGTAATAGGGCGGGAGGGGCACCCCCAAGGACGCCAGGTGGCGATTCAGGAACACGGTCGTGTCGCCGGCCGCGACACCTACCTCCATCAGCGCTCCCCCCAGGCGGGACGTCGAGGCGGCGGCGTCGCAAAGGGCCCACAACTGGGCTGGGGAGAAGGAGTAGCGGTACTGCGCGAGGTTTGCCCGCCGACCCAGTTTGGTCCTGATCAGAGCGGCTGCCCTCAGCGTCCGGAACCGAGCGACGCCGTCGCGGACCCACGCAGGCCGTTCTCCGACCGGGGTATCGACACGCTTCACGACGAAACCCTCCGCGTCACCCGCCCAGGATGTCCACCGTCGTGCTCCAACCGCAAACGGACTCAGCGCCTGCCGGCAGCCTGGGCCGTGGTCGACGGCATAGTGTCGCCAGGTGCCCGGCCTGCCGAGATCTCGGTGCTCACCGATGGCTGCGGGTCGTGCTCCCCGCCCTTCCTGACCTCCCCCTCAAGGCAGAGCGTGCATGGAAAGTCGAGTCCGCTTGAACTGCCCGGCCGGCTGCGACGCCGAGCTCGAGCCGATGGCACGGTGGGCTCCGTACCTCACGTGCCCCGCGTGCGGCACGGGGGTCACCCGGACGGCCGAGGATGAGTCGTACTGGGGCCAACACGTCGAGCCGTCCCCTGCGCAGCTCGCGTTCTGGGGTGGTCGGCACCGGCAGTGGGAGGCGACCGTCGGCGAGGGGCACGGTAGGCGGTTGGTGGACGTCGGGAGCGGTTTCGGCCACTTCGTGCAATGGGCCGATCGCCACGGCTGGGACGCCTGGGGCGTCGAGCCCGACCCGTGGGCCCGGGGCAACTCGATTGCTCCGGACCGCGTCGTGGCCTCGCTGTCCGACGTTCCGGCCCCCTTCGACCACGTCACCCTCTGGGACGTTCTCGAACACGTGCCTCGGCCGATCGAGTTGCTCACCGAGCTGTTGGAGCTGCTTCGGCCCGGCGGCCGGGTCCTGGTGTGCAGCCCCAACTTCGCCAGCATGAAACTGCGCTGGCCGCTCCTTCGGCGGACGCCTTCACGGTTCAATGACGTCATCCAACCGGCGGAGCACTGCACCCAGTTCACCGAGAAGGGCGTGTGCCTGGCCCTACAGCGTGCCGGGTTCGAGGAGCTGGCACGGCTGCGCCCGCCGATGTCCCGGTCGCACGGGCTCGCCGGTCGGGCTCTCGACGTGGCCGTCCGCCTGGCCCCCACCCTTCGTAAGGGCCTCTTCGTCGTGGGGCGCCGGCCCCGACCTTCGGGCGATCAAGGGGCGACGCTGCGGTAGACCTCGGCATGGGCCGACGCACACCGCTGCCATGTGAACGCCTTCGCCCGTTCGGGGCCCCGCGCCACGAGCTCCTTGCGCCAGCCGTCGTCGTCGAGGACTTGTTTCACCTCTCGGACCATCTGGGCGACGTCGTCGTCGGCGACGAGGACCCCCGCGTCGTCGACCACCTCGGTGATGGAGGTGTTGGCGAAGGCGATGACGGGAGTGCCGCATGCCATGGCCTCCAACGCCGGCAGGCCGAAGCCCTCTGCGCTGCTCGTCACGAGCACCGCGTGGGCGCCTTGATACTCCGCCACGAGGTCGTCGACGAACCCGAGCAGATCGATCCGGTCAGGTTTTCCGGCGTTGGCGACGATGTCGGCCACCGGGGCAGCGAGGTGGGGTGCGATGCGGCCAGCAACCCGGATCCGGTGGGGGTAGCCGGCGTCGGCGAGGGCGCTGATCACCGCGAACGCCTTCTCGTATCCCTTCCGGCGCGAGTATTCGCTGACCAGGAGGAGGTAGGGCGGGTCGGCCGTCCCCGTCCCTCCCGGGCGAAAATCGGGGCTGACACCGAGGTGAGCCACGGTGACCCGGCGAGGGTCGAGACCGAGAGCGGCGATGCCCTCCTCGGCGGCGTGACGACTGATGGCGATCACCGCGTCCGCCCGCCGGTATCGAGGGGCCAGGTTTCTCCAGCGCCGACGTTCGTGGGCCAGGGCGGGGTCGTCCGATCGCAATGGGATGACGTCGAAGAGGGTTTGCACCAGCGGTGCCGGCCACCGGGGCGGTGGTTGGGCCGAAGTGCTGTGGCCGACCTCGGCGCCGGCCCGCTTTAGGTCGCGAGGTAGCAACAGGTCGTGTTCCAGGGCCCGGAGCCGGTCGGGTGCCGGTCTCCTCACCCGGCTTCGCCGAACACCACCGGGAAGGTCGGCTGCCGCCAGGGCGAGGGCGGTGACCGCCACCGACGGGTCGAGGGCCAGGGCGCCAAGGAGGTTCCGGACATAGGAGCCCATGCCGCGGTAGCTACCCGCCGTGGACAACACGGTCGCGTCGATGGCGACGTGAGTAGGTACAGCCGGCATCCGCCGTCAATCTACGGCCAAGGCTGCTGGTCGCCCCGCAGGGTCCGAGGGCTCACGCCAAGTAGCGTTCTGGCGTGCAAATGCCGCTGGCGATCGCTTCATACGGGGCGTGATCAAGACGACCTACGGGCCGTCTGGGCGACCGAGGAAGCACCCGACAGGAACCTCGGGGGTGGCAACATCCGCCTCGCCCATCTCGTCGACGCCCTCGCACGGTCGGCGCAGCTCGATCTGGTGATGATCGGCCAACTTGGCGATCCGAACTGCCGTAAGGCGGCGGCCACCGTGGTCGAGCTCCCCAAGCGACCGGCGTGGTGGCCCCGGAACCCCGCCGTCCGGCGCCTTCTGACGTTGTTTCTGCTCATGTTCTGGCCCGAACCGTCAGGCACCTACCTGACGTGGCGGTCCCGGCGGGCGCTCTCCCGAGGCCCTCGCCGCTCGGCCCGGGCCCCATGATCTCGTCCTGGTGGAGCAGGAGGCGATGGTGCCATTGCTCGAACGACGCGACCGGGAAGAGTGGGTCGTCACCCTTCAGCATGTCCTCTCGGTGATGGCTGCCCAGGCGGCCCTCGGGCGGGGACGAAGGCAACGGTGGGCGTGGCGCGTCGAGCGCGTAAAGGCGGAGCGGCTGGAGCGCCGGGCCATGCGCTCCTACGATGTGGTGGTCGTCTGCTCGGACGAAGACGCCGGGCACCTCGAGTAGCTGGCGGGTCCGGGCCACCGGGCGAGGGTGGTGGTTGTTCCCAACGGCGTGGACCTCGACCGGTTTCAGGTCACACCCGTGCCCGCCGCCGCCCGCATCCTCTTCCCCGGAACGTTGTCGTACGGGCCGAACGTGGACGGGGCTAGTTGGTTCTGCCGCGAGGTCCTTCCTCGGGTCCGCGAAGCAGCGCCGGACGTCGAGCTCGATATCGTCGGCCGGGACGCCGTACCGGAGGTGCTGGAGCTGGGGCGGCTTCCGGGCGTGAGGGTCCACAGCGATGTGCCGTCCATGGGCCCCCACTTCTCGGCGGCCCGGGTGGTGGTTGTTCCTCTCCGACTCGGGACGGGAACGAGGCTCAAGGCATTGGAGGCCTTGGCCGCGTCACGGCCGTTGGTGGGCACGTCCATCGGCCTGGAGGGGCTCGGGCTCGTCGACGGGGTCCACGCCCGGGTGGCGGACGGACCGGGCGAGATGACCTCAGCGATCCTCGAATTGCTGGGCGATCGTGCAGTGGCTCAGGGCTTGGCCGTTGCTGGACGGGAGCTGGTCGAGGATCGGTTCGGCTGGGACCGCGTGGGCAAGGACTTCGTCGACGCCATGACGGCTGAGGTCAGGAGGTCGAGCTGACCGGCGTCGAATCGTCGGGCTCGGCCACGGCCTGGACGGTCGCCTCCAGCTCGGCGTCGTCGGCCGAAGTGTCCTCGCCGTACCCGTAGCCGTACCCGTAACCCTGGCCGCCCTTGTTCGCCTGCACCTTGTTGAGCACGATCCCGAAGAGGCGGGTCTGGTTGCGGATGAGGGCGTTCTTGGCTTGTTGAGCGGTATCGGTAGGCGTGCGGTGGGCCTCCACCACCAGCACCGCTCCCGACACGGCCGGTCCGATGACGAGGGTGTCGGCGACGGGGAGCACCGGGGCGGAGTCGATCAGGACGATGTCGGCCTCCTCACGCAGGGCCTCGATGAGAGCGCCCGTTCGCCGCGAGCCGAGCAGTTCGGTGGGGTTCGAGACGCTCGGTCCGGTGCCGAGCAGGTACAGCCCTCGCCCTCCTGTGCGGGCCACTTCGAGGTACTGCATCGACTCGGTGAGTGAACGCCGTTCGAGGATGACGTCGGTGACACCGAAGTCGTTGTGGCCCCCGAGCGCCCGGTACACCGTGGGGTGACGGAGGTCGAGGTCGAGCACGATTACCCTCTTGCCGGCGTAGGCCAACGACCAGGCCAGTTGCCCGCACGTGGCCGTCTTGCCCTCACCTGCCAGAGCGCTGGTGATGACCACGCTGGGCCGCTCGACCTCGCCCAGGCACACCAGGAAGTTGGAGCGCAGTAGGCGCACCGCTTCTCGTTGGCCGACGGCGCTCCGGGCGTGTGAGCGGCCGCGCCCGGTCCGGCGCTTCTTCTCAGGCAAGAGAGCGTTCCGGTGAGGCGGCCCCGTTCACACGAGCGGCGGCGATCGCATCGCGCCCGCCGTGGAGGGGTAGGACACCGAGGACGGGCAGCTCGAGGCGGCGTTCGGCCTCCGACGCGGTCTTGATGGTCACGTCGAGGTACTCCAGCAGGGCGATGATCCCAACCGAGATCACCATGCCGAACAACGCCCCGAGGATGAGGTTGCGGGAGAGGCCGGTGGGTTGTGGCACCACCGGCAGCTTCGCCGGGTCGGTGACCGTGACCGGGATCCCGCCGACCACGACGTCGGGAGCGCTCGGTTGCCCGTCGATGCCGTTGCCCGGGTCGGTGGTTGACGTGGTGGCACTCGACCTGGAGCCACTCGACTCGAGCTCCGATTGCCGGCGTACGAAGGAGGTGGCCAGGGCGTTGGCGAGCCTCTGAGCTCGGCCCGGGTCGGGATCTGTGACACTGACCTTGAGCAGGGTGGTGCCCAGCACCGGTTTCGTCTCGGTGGATCCCACCAATGCCTGTGGCGATACTGGGAGCCCGCTGCTGTTCACGGCATCGGCGGCAAGGGCCTCGGTCTTGATGATCTCTGCGTAGGTCTGCACGAACTGGTTGATGGCGGCCGTCCGATCGTTGGACAACTCGCCCGCTCGAGGGTCGTTATTGACAACCTGCGATCCCACGTAGAGGGTGGCCGTGGCCGTGTACCGCACCGTGCGGGGCGTAGCGAGGTAGGCCGCGAGCAGGCCGAGGAGCACCGACACGAAGATGAGCGGCAACTTGCGACGGACGATTGCGAGGTAACGACGGAGTTCCATGAGGAGGCGGCGGCGTGAGCCCTACGCTCGACGCGTGCGTGGAAACACTACTGGTCGGTTGGCCTCTCCAAACCTCCTGCGGTCGGTGCGCGCCCGAACCCTGCCGGTCGAGGCGCTGGCCTGGTTGGCGCCGGCCGGGGTGTTCGCGGTCGTCCGGTGGTCCCCCCTCCCCTTGCCGCTGCTGCTGGCGGGTGCGCTCGCCGCCTGCCTCGTCCTCGCCCTCTCCCGACGACCGATCGTGCCGCTGGTCGGCCTCATCGCCGGTCTTCCCGTCGGCACCCTCGTCCTGTCATACCTCTACCGGTTGGGTCTTCCCGGCGAGGTGGTGCGTCCCCTCGGGCAGTGGAAGGAGGTGTGCGCCGCCGCCCTCGTCCTCGCGGCGCTGCAGCGGTACAGCCAGGGCCGGCCCCGCCTCGACGTCATAGACAAGCTCGCACTCGGATACATCGCCATCGGCCTCCTTTACCTCGCCGTACCGCAGCTCACCGTTCTCGGTGGGGCCGAACGGACGTTGTCGGAGCGTTGGTTCGGCTTCCGATTCGACGTCCTCTATGTCGGGCTCTTCCTCGCTGCCCGCCACCTTCGCTTCGATGCTCTCCAGCTGAAGTTGGTAGTGCGCGCCGTGCTGGTGGCGGTCGCCTTGGTGGCCGTCGTCGGCGTGTTCGAGTGGACGGCTTCGGACACTTGGAACCGGGTCATCATCGAGGACATCCAGCTCCCCCGCTACCGGGTGGACGTTCTCGGTGTGAGCCCGGTGGCTCGGGGGCAATCGATCGACGACCTCCGCGTCTACGGAAGCGTCGGAGGGCGCGAGATAGTGAGGGTCGGATCGGTGCAACTGGACCCGCTGTCGACCTCCTTCTTCCTGGCGTTCGGGGCGTGTATCGCCGTCGAGTTGGTCATCCGGGGGCGTACCCGGCGATCGGTCGTGATCATCAGTGCAGTGGCGGCCGCAGCTCTGCTGTTCACCCAGACCCGAGCCGGGATATTGGCGGCTGCGGTGGGGGTGGTCCTCGCTCTGGGTCCCACGCGCGGTGGCAGCCAGGTCAACCGCCTTCGCTTCGCCCTGGCGCTCGGAGGTGTCGCCGTCTTCGCCGTGCCTCTCTTGGTCGGCGCCGGGCTGTCAGATCGTCTGGCTGGCGATGAAGCGTCCGATACGTCTCACCGCGAGGCGTTCACCCGGGGTGTCGAGACGATCGTGCAGAACCCGCTCGGACTGGGCCTGGCCACGGCGGCGGGGGCGGGGCAGCGCGTCACGACGGATGTTCCGGTCGTGACGGAGAACCAGTACCTGCAGATCGGTGTGCAGTTGGGAGCGCCGGCCATGGTGCTCTACCTGGGGTTGGTGGTCGGTGTCCCCCGGTTGATCCGCCGTCGCATCACAAGTGCCGGCGACGACGATGAGCCATCCCCGGGTCACGATGACCGCGCCATCGCGGGGGCGGCCCGGACGGGTTTCGTAGGGCTCTGTGTGGGTGGTTTCTTCCTTCAGCCCTTCTTGGAGTTCTCGGTGAGCTGGACCGTGTGGGCGGTGGTGGGTGCGTGCATCGGCCGTCTCGATGACGTGGCTACCCGCGGCGCCCAACGTGGCGATCTAGCCCTTCGTCCGGCATAGGAGGGTGCGGTAGAGCCGGTCGCACTCCTGCACCAGCGGTTGGACTGGCGACGCGTCCAGCAGGGGATCATGGCCACCGACAATCGTCGCCGAAGTCCTCGGTGAGTCAGGACCGGGGACATCCCGCCGCTCGAGTTCGACCATCCACCCCAGGGATATGTTGTGAACTGAGTTCTCTGTCTCGCTGGACAGCAATCGGTTGAACACGGCCCGGGCGCGGGTGGCCGCCAGCCTGCGGTACGCGGCCCATTGTGTCTCGTCAGGTGTTCCCGCTGCCACCGCGGGTCGACGTCAAGGAACCGGCGCAGAACGTGGACGGCGGGAAGCTTGACGTTCGTCGAGGATGAGCAGCCCGCCCACCCGGAGTGTCCGCGCGCCGTAGTGCCAGTCGAGGATCGGTGTGGGAAAGCCGTGGCCTCCGTCGATGAACACGAGGTCCAGCGGTTCCAAGTCGAGCGTGGGCAGCACCTCGTCAGAGAAGCCGACCTCGATCCTCAGCTGGTCGGTTTGTATCCCCTCGCGCGCGCAGTAAGCGAGGAGCCGCCCTGCCTGCTGGCGCACGCTGACGACGCATCGATGGTCTGCACCAAGCGCGGCGAAGAGAGCGGTCGAAATTCCTAGCCGCGTCTCGAGTGTCCGGTCGCCGGACTTCACCGCAGCACAGCAGATCGTAGATGGTGTTGTCGCTCCCCCAAACGCCGATGCGGTCGGACTGCCCCTCGCCGTCGAGTGCGTGGACGGGCGGAGGGTGGCTGAGAATGCGCTGCACTAGGTCGGACCGCGGCGCCCGAGGAATCGACGTCATTCGCGCATTCTGGTGCCCGGCGGGGTCGCCCCCGACGTGGTGGAGTTGCCGCTCGGATTGAGCTGTCCGCCTGACCGGACGTCATCGCTGTGGCCCATGTCGACCGTGTCGCAGGCACCTCCTCGGGCGCGCCATGATGAGCGGACGATGAAGACACTGATCCTTTGCGGCGGTCGGGGCACACGGGCGTACCCCCACACCCTCGAGGTGCCGAAGCCGCTGCTCGAGGTGGGTGATCGCCCGGTGCTGGCGCACCTGATGGAGCTCTTCGCCGCGCAGGAGTACACCGACTTCGTCTTAGCCGGTGGCTTCATGTTGGCGTTGATCGAACAGTTCGCCGCCACCCTTCCCGCCGAGTGGACGGTTGAGGTCGTCGACACGGGCGAGGACACCAACACCGGAGGTCGGGTCGCTCGGTGTGCAGACCGCGTGGGTGACACGTTCTTCGTGACCTACGGCGACGGTCTCGGGAACGTCGACCTCGCGGAGCTGCAGCGGTTCCACCGGAGCCACGGTGGGCTGGCCACACTCACGACGGTCCCATTGCCGTCGCAATACGGCACCATCGATGTCGGCGGCGACGGCCGGGTCCTGGAGTTCAAGGAGAAGCCCAAACTGCTCGACCACCTCATCAACGCCGGGTTCTTCGTGTTCGACCGCACGGCGTTCGACCGCTGGCCCGGTGAGGATCTCGAACGCGACGTGCTCCCTGCATTCGGCCGCGACGGCGAGCTGTTCGCCTACCGCCACCACGGCTTCTGGAAGTCGATGGACACCTACAAGGACGCCCTCGATCTCGGCGCCCTGTGCACCGACCGTCCCGGCCCTTGGCTCGACGTACCCGTGTCCCGACCGCTGCCCAGCCCAGGCTAGGAACGCGACCGACGATGTCGGCCAGCCCTCCTAGACGCGCCCGGGTTCTATGGGTGACCGATGAGCCCCCGGGCCTCGAGCTCGGTGGGGGCAACATCCGCCAGGCCCACCTGCTCCAGGGTCTCGGGCGGGCAGCCGATGTGTGCCTGCTGGTGATGGGCGAGGTGGACAACGACGTCCGGGATGTGGTGCACGACGTCGTCGAGGTGCCGGCTCGGCCGCTCCCGCAGCCGGGGGTCAAGGCGGTCCGGCGCGGCCTCAGCCTGTGGCTCGCCCTCGCTGCGTCCGGCCCCTGGGAGGTGGCGCTCACCACCGGGCGCCGGCGCCGGCTGCGCCGCCTGGTCGAGCGGCTGGCGGCGAACACCGATCTGGTGGTCGTCAGCCACCTGGGCCTGGCCGGTCTGCTGCCCGGCCGGCGCTCGGTGCCCTGGGTGCTCCAGCTCCACCATGTGAGCTCGGCGAAGGCCGCCCAGGAGCAGGCGCTGATCCCCGGCCGGCGCCAGCGGTGGCTGACTACCCGGGAGGTGGCCAAGGCCCGCCGGTTCGAGCGCTGGGCGGTAGGCGCCTTCGACGTGGTCATCACCGTCTCGGACGAGGACGCGGAGGCGCTGGCCGGGGAGGCCGGGGAGACGCCTCCCGGTCGGCTGGTGGTCGTGCCCAACGGTGTGGACACCAGCCGCTACCCATCCGCCCCCCTGCCCGATCGACCGTCGGTGGTGATGACCGGGTCGCTCCACTATGGGCCGAACGTCGACGGGGCGCAGTGGTTCGTGCAGCAGGTGTTCCCTCGGATCCGAGAGCAGGTCCCCGACGCCACCCTCGACCTGGTTGGACGGGCTCCACCGCCTGAGGTGCGCGCCTTGGCCGAGCGGCCTGGCGTGGCGGTTCACGGCGACGTGCCCTCTGTGGCACCGTGGCTGGAGCGCTGCCGCGTGGCGATCGTACCGTTGCGGATCGGCACCGGCACCCGACTGAAGGCCTTAGAGGCCATGGCCGCCGGCCGCCCCGTGGTGGGCACCACCCTCGGCCTCGGGGGCCTCGGACTGGTCGACGGGGTACAAGCGCGGATCGTCGACGACCCGGTGCTCATGGCTGACGCCGTGGTGGAATTGCTGCGTGATGATGCCCAGGCCGCCAAGTTGGCGCACGCGGGCCGGGCGCTGGCCGAGCAGCGCTTCGAGTGGTCGGAGATCGCCGATGCCATGGCGCACCAACTACTCGCCGTACTGGAATCATCTCCGAGCGGCACGGCGAGGGCCAACGGTGATCGGTCGATGGTGCAGGAGGGTCGGACGGAGTGACCGAACAGGCGCCGGTCCAGCGGCGACCGGTCGCGGTCGTCGTGGCGACCAAGGACCGGCCCGCGCTCCTGGCGGACTGCCTGGCATCGATCGCCGCCGATGTCCGCACCGACGATGAGCTCGTGGTCGCCGAGGCGGGGAACAGCGAGGCGGCCGTGGCCCTCGCATGCCTGGATCGAAAGACCGTCCACGTCGAACTGCATGCCGGCGGGAAGAGTCGACAACTCAACGCGGCTCTCGCTCGCTGCTTGGCGCCGATCATCCTGTTCACCGACGACGACTGCCGTATCCCGGCGGGGTGGGCCGACGCCATGACCGCGCCCTTCGAGGACGACCCTGCGGTGGCCATCGCCTTCGGGCCGGTGGTCGGGCTGTCGCACCATCCGGGGAGCACGCCGATGGCGGGACCCCCTCCGGGCGAGGCGCCGCTGGCCACCTGGACCTTCGCCCACGGCGCCGCCATGGCCGTGCGTCGGAGCGCTTTGTCGGCCATCGGCGGCTTCGACGAGCGGTTGGGTCCGGGCGCTCCGGCCCACGGGGAGGAGCACGACGTGCTGCTCCGCCTGCGCGAGCGCGGGTACCGAGCGGTCGTCGCGCCGGCTCCGGCGGTCGAGCACCTCGACTGGCGGGACGAGGAGCAGAACCTGGCCAACGTGATGGTCTACCAGCGGGGGTCAGGCGCCTTCCTGGGCGCGGCGATGCGGCGGGCTCCCCGACCGACTTGGCCCTTGCTCAAGCTGCGCATGAGCTTCCAGCGAGCGATCTTCGGTGGTCGGGGTGGGAAGGATTGGAAGTTCGGAGCCCGCGCCCTGGCCGCTTTCGGCCGCGGGTTCCTGTACGGGCTCCGACTCCGTCCCGGTGGTGGAGCCCGGTGAAGCCGTCGCTATGGAGGGTCTCGAGGTCCGCGCGAGCCAGCCGCCCCGTGTTCATCATCGGGGAAGCGCGCAGCGGTACGAGCCTGCTGTACCGGCTCCTTCAGCAGCATCCGAGCTTCGCTCCGCCAGCGCTCAACCTCGTCGAGAGCGACGCCGTGATCCGCTTGGCAACGTTTCCGAACCTCGACGGCGGGAACTCGGAGAGCCTGCGGAACTACCTCCTCTGGGACGATCAGGCCTGGAATAGATTCCTGCGCCTAGTACGGCCCCTCAGTCTGGCCCGTCCCGTGACGGCGGCGTTGAACCGCCGTCTTGCCGGGCGCCTACCCCGTGTGTGGTGGCTGACCGGAGGAGCGGTGACCCTGCGCGCGTTCTTCACCGTGGCCCGGGAGGCCCGGGCCGTGCCGCGGCTCGTCGACAAGACACCGCAGAACACGCCCTATGCCCGGCACCTGCTCCTGGCGTTCCCGCAAGCACGACTGCTGTACCTCTCCCGCCACCCTGTTGACGTGTACAGCTCCTACCGTCGTCGGAGCACGGTGGACGTGGAGGCGAGCTGGACCCACCTCCCGGTCGACCAGTTCGTCCGCCGTTATCGGTTCATGGCGGAGACGGCCCTGCGCTTAGCGGGTCACCACTCTGGAGCCACCATGTTGGTCCGCTACGACGACCTGACCTGCGACGTTGTGGGAACCTTCGAGCGCATCTGTCGCTTCCTCGGTGAGGCCCCTAATCGCGAGTCGCTCCTCCGCGACACGTCGCAGGAGGGGGGGGTGGCCTTCGATCCCCACCTGTTCGGCGCCGTTGTGGCCAGGACCAAGGAGTGGTCCGACTACGTCTCCCGCGATGAAGCGATCGAGATCGAGAGTCGACTTGCGCCCGTCATGGCCGAACTCGGATATGAGCCGTACGTCGTGGCGAGATCCTTCTTGTCGAGGGAGGTCGACCGGTGAGCACCCCGGACACGGGCCTCGACATCAGCGTGGTGGTTCCCACCTACCGGCGCCCGGACCGACTCAGGCGGTTGATCACCGCGCTGGAGTCGCAAACGCTCGATGCAGGGCGCTTCGAGGTGGTCGTCGTCGATGACTGCTCCGGAGATGCCACCGCGGAGGCACTCGAGGAGCTGGCCCGCAAGGCACGGTTCGAGCTTCGCGGGCTTACCAACCCGATGAATTGGGGTCCTGGCGCCGCCCGCAACCTGGGGTGGCGGGCCGCTCGGTCCGAGTTCGTGGCCTTCATCGACGACGACTGCGTGCCAGAGCCGGGGTGGCTGGCCGCCGGCGTCGCCGCCCTCCGGCGTAACGACCGGCTCGGCGTGGTGCAGGGTCTCACCCTCCCACCGCCGGGTGTAGGGCCAGGCAGCCACTGGGCCATCGTCCGCAGTGTCACCTGGGAGACCCCGTGGTTCGAGGCCTGCAACATCTTCTATCGGCGTGCGGCATTGGCGGACACGTCGGGCTTCGATGAGCGCCTGCCGTGGTGCGGTGAGGACACCGCCGCCGGATGGGCCGTCCTGGAGGCGGGGTGGGAGCGCGACTTCGCCACCGACTCGATCGTCTTCCACGATGTGGAGGAGCGCGGCGTGCGCTGGCGGATGGGGCGGGCCTGGCTCGAGCGGAACCTGGTCGACCTCGCTCTCCGATACCCGGGCCTCCGCCGGGACGCGTTCTGGAAACCCTGGGCCTTCCGTGCTGACGGGGTCGCCCTCGCCGCGGCCTTGGTCGCCCTGGCCGCCGCTCACCGGCACCCGGTGAGCCTGGTCGGTGTGGTGCCCTATCTGGTGATGCGGCGCCGGGAGCTGGGCCGCCCTGGTGTCGCCGCCGGGTCGCTTGTCGTCGACGCCGCCCAGCTCGCCGGCCATCTCGCCTCCTCGGTCCGCCACCGTCGGTTGGTTCTGTGAGCTCGGTCCGTACGCGACCATGCCTTCGGTGAGCGACCACCCCGTTGACGTGAGCGTGGTGGTCCCCACCTACCAGCGCGCTCATCTGATCCGCCGCATGGTGGCGGCCCTCGAGGCTCAGACGCTGGCTCCAGAGCGGTTCGAGGTGCTCATCGTCGACAACGGCTCTGACGACGGGACTTGGGCCGTCCTGCAGCAGCAGGTCGACCGGACCCCGATTCAGCTCCGACCGATCCGCCTGGAGGTGAACCACGGCCCGGCGCCTGCTCGCAACCTCGGGTGGAGCTCCTCTCGGGGGGAGTACGTGGCTTTCACCGACGACGATTGCGTCCCCCGGCCCGACTGGCTGGAGCAGGGACTCCAGTCGTGCCGAGCGTCTCCGGACCTAGGTGTGCTCCAAGGTGCGACCGTACGCCCGGCCGACGCTCCCAAGCTGGGTCCTCGCAGCCTCTACAGGGAGATCGTCGGGCCCAGCCCTTACTTCGAGGGCTGCAACGTGTTCTTCCCACGTCGGGTGTTGGAGCGGACCGGCGGGTTCGACGAGACATTTCCCTTCGGCGGGGAGGACACCGCCGCTGGCTGGGGCGCGATCGAGGCGGGGGGCGAGTGGCTGTTCGACGAGACAACGGTCGTGGCCCACGACGTAGCCGACCGGCCCTTGCGATGGCACCTGATGATGGCGTACCGGGAAGGCAACCTGATCGACGTGGCCCGCCGCCACCCCCGGTTCCGCGAGAGCTTCTGGCGGCCCTGGGCGCACCGACGCACCAACGTGGCGTTCCTGGCCCTCGCCGCCGGCCTGGCGATCGCGCCCCGCTGGCGACCGGCGGCGCTGGCGGCGGTGCCGTGGCTCTGGCTCCGTTGCCCTCGCCTCACTCGACAAGGGGCTCTTTCCACCCTGGCCCGCCGGTTCGCCAACGACGCCGCCGTCTGTGTGGGAATGGCCGCGGGTTCGATCCGCAACCGCACCCTGGTGCTGTAACCGTGGAGATCACCCGGTGTGGGCCGCCTTCTACCATGCAGTCCCAGTGAACCCTCGATCGGGCCCGCCCCCCTCCGCCACGGAGGCCATCGCCTCCGGCGATCCGCGCGCCATCAAGGCGCTTTACACCCACCTCGGTGACCAGCTGTGGGACACCTACGGGCGCGGTGCCGAGGCCACTCCTGTGTTCTCCTTGCCTGAGACCCTGCCTGTCGTGATGGACCAGATGGGTGCTCTCACGGGCCTCATCCTCGACGCCGGATGCGGTCCCAACCCCGCAGCCTCTATCGCGCTGGCCGCTCACCCGGACCGGCGGGTGATCAGCCTCGACTTTGCCCATGGCATCGTCCGGTTGGCCCGCACCGTTGCTGACGCGACCGGCGCATCGATCCTCGGGGTGGTCGGTGATGTGGAGCACCTTCCCTTCCGAGCCGGCGCCTTCGACGGCCTCGTCTGCGATGACACCATCGAGCACCTTCCAGAAGACGGCGTCGGTGTCGCCGAGCTGGCACGCGTGACCCGAGGTGGCGGTCGGCTCGTACTGGCCACACCGAACCGCCACAACGCTCGCATCCTGCGGCGGCGGCTGCGGGACCGCCTGGCCGGTCAGCGCCTGCCGATCGAGGCGTACTTCCTGACCGACTGCCACCTCCGCGAGTACACCTGGCGGGAGTTCACCGGGCTGGTCGCCGCTCACGCCACCGTGGTGGGGCGGGCGGGAGTGGGGTGGACCGGCGGCTGGAAGTCGCGGCTGGCGTCGAGGCTGACCCGCCTGCCGGCCGGTCGACGTCTCGGCGCCATGATCGTTCTCGTGGCCGAGCCGCCGAACTGATCCTGCATTGGGTTGACGTGTCCCTCCATGAGCGGCCATGACGCGCGTGCTCGCGTTGAGCCTTTACTACCCGCCCCACCACGTCGGCGGGTACGAAGTCTCTTGCCGGGACGTGATGGATCGTCTGGCCGACCGCGGCCACGAGGTCACCGTGCTCACGAGCACGCTGCGAACAGCAGGAGTCGACGATCCACCCGATGAACTGACGGCAAAGGTGCCCGTCCGGCGGGAGCTGCGACCGTACTTCCGTGAGGAGAACCTCTACTCGCCGCCGATCCCGGCGCGCTGGACCATGGAGCGCCACAACCAGCGGGCGCTGGGGAGGGCCATCGAAGCGGGGCGTCCCGAGGTCGTTTCGGTGTGGCAGCTCAGCGCCCTGTCCCTGGGCATGCTCACGGTGCTGGCTGAGCGGGGCATCCCCCTCGTGTACTCCATCTGCGACGACTGGCTCAGCTACGGGCCCGTCCTCGATGCCTGGTCTCGCCTTTTTCTCGACCGCCCTCGTCTCGGCCGACGGCTGCGCCCGCTGCTCCGGGTCCCCACGGTCCTCCCCGACATCGGCGCCACGGGGGCCTTCTGCTTCGTGAGCACGATCACCCAGGAGCGCTCAGAACGCTATGGCTGCTGGAGGTACCCCGACGCCGCCGTCGTCTACAGCGGTATCGACCCCGGGCTGTTCCCGGTCAGCGACGGGCCCGTCCAGGACCGGCCGTGGCGGGGGCGCCTGCTCTACGTCGGGCGGTACGACTCGCGCAAAGGCATCGAGACGCTCGTGCGGGCGGTGCCTCTGCTGGGCCCCGGAGCCACTCTCGCCATCCACGGAGGGGGTAGCGGCGGCGAGCGCGCCAGGTTGGAGGCGTTGGCCGCTGAGCTGGGCGCCGCTGACCGGATCACGTTCGGTGGCGCCGTCGAGCGGTCGGCGCTGGCGAAGCTCTACCGTGCGGCCGACGTTTTCGTCTTCCCGAGCGAGTGGGAGGAGCCTTTCGGGCTCGTGCCGCTGGAGGCCATGGCCTGTGACGTTCCCGTTGTGGCCACCGGGGCCGGGGGCTCGGCCGAGTTCTGCATCGACGGGGAGAACTGCCTCCGCTTCCCCGCTGGGGACGCCACTGGGCTCGCCGCCGCCGTGGCCCGCCTGGCCGCCGACCCCCCGTTGCGGCGCCACCTCGTCGCCCAGGGCCGGCGCACGGCCGAGTTCTTCTCGGTCGACCACCTGGCCGATGCCTTCGAAGCCTGGCACACCGGCGCCGCCGACCGGTTCAAGAGCGGCCGACCTCCCAGCCGCACTTTCGAGTTGCCGGCCGGTCAGTAGCGGCGTTGGGTGGTCCAAACTCCATGCGCCACATGCATTGACCGGCGGTTCTCAAGGGGATGTGCGATGGTCGGGTGCTGTTCGTTGGTGTTGGGGCCCAGGCCGGTGGTGACTCACCGGCGACGATGAGCCCGATCTCGACCGTGAGGAGCCGGTGTTAGATGGCGATCCAGGAAGGTGCGTCCACCTCCGCGGCACAGATGTTGGCGGCGATCGATGAGCTGCTCTGGTACCACGTCATCGACGTGGCTCCCGGGGTGACTACCCCAGGGTGGTTCGACCTCCGCCACGCCCTCGACCTGATCCCGTTTCCCGAGGTACGGGGGAAGCGGTGCCTTGACATCGGGACCTGGGACGGCTTCTACGCCTGGGAGCTCGAGCGCCGTGGAGCGGCCGAAGTGGTGGCCGTTGACCTTCCTGACCTCGTGGACATCGACTGGACGCCGGAGGCCTTGGCCAACCCCGAGTTTGACCCGAGCCAGGAGGGAAAGCAGGCCCGCCCGGCAGGGTTCAACCTCATCAAGGAACTCACAGGCTCCAACGTGATCTGGCGGGGTGAGAGTGTCTATGACCTTGATCGCGAGAGCATCGGGACGTTCGACCTCGTGGTCTGCGGCAGCCTCCTCGTGCACCTACGCGATCCCGTCAGGGCGCTTGATGCGGTGCGCCGGGTCACCAGCGGGTCATTCCTCTCGATCGACTACGTGCACGCCCCGCTGAACCTGCTGAACGTCCTGGCCGGCGGCCGCCCGATCTTTGAACTTCGGGGCAAGAGCAGGGACTTCCAGTGGTGGCTGGCCAGTGACGCCGGCTTTCGTCACCTGCTCGATGTCGCTGGCTTCAAAGTGGAGCGGGCGTCCAAGCCGTTCCTGCTGCGTCCCGGTCGGCCTGAGCCGATCGCGGGAGTACGGCCCCGGTTCCGGCAGGCCCTGAACTGGACGTTGACCCGAGACACCACGCCTGGCGGCCACTTGCACCGCGCCTACTTGACGAGCCCGCGGTTCTGACCGATTGGGTCAGCTCAGGCGGAAGCTCGGTAGATCGCTTCCGCCGCAGGGGCCACCGACCCTCGCCAGTCGAAGGCAGCAGCGCTTACCCGGCACGCCTGTGCAGTAGTCGGCATCGACGACAACTCGAGCGCGCGACGGCACGCTTCGGCCAGGCCGGCGACGTCAGCGGGCTGGCACAGCACACCGGTCACCCCTTCATCGACCAGCTCCTTGGGGGCGCCATGGGTCGTCACCACCAAAGGTGTGCCGCAGGCCAACGACTCCACGAGGGCCATGCCGAACGAGTCGTTGGTGGAGGGCAGCACGGTGGCCCACGCCTGGGCGTAACGATCGTGGATGCTCTTCGGCTCACCGAGCTCCAGCAGTTCTGTGCGCTTCCGGGCGGCAGGCGGGGCGGCCGCCAACAGCTCAGCGGGGTCACCCGGGCCGCTGAGCCACAACTGGACGTCGGGCTCGTCCGTCGCGATTAGCGCAACTGCCTCGAGCAAGGCGGCCAGCCCCTTGCGTGGCTCGGTCAGCGCCCCCGAGAAGAGCAACGTGGGACGGGGGTCGCGGTGCTCGACGGGCGTGAAACGACCGAGGTCCACCCCGCCTGGGAGGATCACCCCATCGGTACGGCCGTAGTCGCGAGCGAGGAAGTCCAGCGCGAAGTGGGACATGCACCCATAGGTGTCGATCCCGGCGACGACCCGCTCGACCACCTGCCCTTCCTTGCCTTGGGTCGTCCACCACTCCCTGCTCGGTAGGCCGAGCTCGGTGATCACGGTGTGTCGTGGGCGGACCGAAGCTGCTCGGATGGACGCCAGCGCGTCGTGCCGTCCCATCGAGTGGACGACGTCCCACCGCCCGGTCAGCAGGCGAGGGTAGAGTCGGCGGGCGAAATCGGCCTCGTGGGCGTAGTCGTTTCGGCGGAAGCGCCGGAGCCGCACGGTGCGCACCCCGTCGAGGACGGTGTCGGTGGGCGCCCAGGCCGAGGAGAGGATCGTCACCTCGTGGCCCCGGTCGACCAGGGCCGCTCCGAGCTCCTGGATGTAGCGCTCGGCGCCGCGCCGGACCTCAGGCCAGCAATAGGCATGGGTGAAGGCGATGCGCACGGCCCGGCAGACTAGGTGAGTAGCCGCGGTACGCTCCGCCGCCGTGACGAACGCATCGGCTTCCGCCACAACGGTTGAGGACCTCCAAGCCCGGGTCGACGCTCACCCCTTCTGGTACCACACCATCGACATCGCGCCGGGGGTCTCGACCAAGGGTTGGTTCGACCTGCGCCCCGTGGTCGACGAGATGCCGTGGCCCAACGTGCGGGGCAAGCGCTGCCTCGATGTCGGCACCTTCGACGGCTACCTGGCCTTCGAGCTGGAGCGCCGGGGCGCGGCCGAGGTGGTGGCGGTGGACCTCGAGGATCACCTCCAGTGGGACTGGCCCCCTGACCACCGTGACGCCAGCATTCAGCGCGACGCCGCCTTCTCCGGGCCAGCCAAGGGTGCCGGCTTCCGCCTAGCCGCCGAGCTGATGGGCTCAGCGGTCGACTGGCGGCCGATCAGCGTCTATGACCTCGACCCCGCTGAGATCGGCACGTTCGACGTGGTGGTGTGCGGGAGCCTTCTCCTCCACCTCCGAGATCCACTACGGGCCCTCGAGGCTGTGCGACGCGTCACGAGCGGCATCTTCCTGTCCTCCGAGCAGATCGAACTGTGGTTGACCGTGTTCGGAAGGGGACGACCGCTCTACACCCTCAATGGCAGCGGTGGCGAGTGCCAGTGGTTCAACTTCAACGCCGCCGGCCACCGTCGCCTCCTGTACGCCGCCGGCTTCGAGGTCGAACGGGCGTCACGGCCCTATACCGTGAGGTTCGATCACTACCCGCTCCCCCCGCCGACCGCTCGGAACCGGGTCAACGCCCTGGGGATGCGGGCGCTCACCGGTTCCTGGGAGCCGGGCGTGCTGCACCGGGCACTGCTCGGCCGGCCCCGCGTGTAGGTAGCGGCCGTCCGATCAGAGGGTGACGGAGCGGGCGCGGACGCTGCCGACCACCAGGGCGCCGGCGGTGACCACGTCGATGCCCATCTCCACCGGCAGCAAGGCCAGCCGCCGGCGCCACGGGAGCGGGAAGCGCCGGAGCTCGCGACCTCGCAACGTCACCCACCAGGCGAGGCACCCGAGCACCGCAGGCCTCCGCGGCCGGCCTCTCCCGAGAGCGAGAACCGCCACCAGGCCGTAGACCGGCAGGCGGCTGCGGGGGCCCAGCTCGAAGCGGTGGCGCAGGAGGGTGCGGCGCAGCTCGGGGACCTCGCGCACCATGGCCGGGAAGGCGGCGACCCGCGCCGTGCGGCTCAACATGTCGCGGTAGTCGGGGGCGAAGACGTGGTGCTCGACCACGGCGTCAGGGACGTACCTGACGGCCCCGGTGCGGGCCACCCGCCAGGCGAGGAGGGTGTCCTCCCCGAAGCCGTCACCGCGGGAGCGCTCGTCGGGCCGGAATCCCCAGCGCTGTCCCACGCTGGTGTCGAACCCCCCGGCGCGATCGAACGCGTCGCGCCGGAAGAACAGGTTGCAGGTCGGGTACAGGCCTTCGATGCCCGAGCCCATGCTCCGCTCGAGGGGGAGCATGGGACGAGCCGGCCGCGACCACCCGTTCACCAAGTCGGCCCCCTCCTCGATCGCCCGCACACCCTCCTCCAACCAGGCGGGGAGTGGCCTGCAGTCGCTGTCGGTGAAGGCCAACACCGGCGCCGTGGCCCGCTCGACCCCGAGCGCCCGGGCGGCGACCGCGCCCTGTCCCCCGCCGTCGAGCAACACCACGGGTCGGCCGGCGACAGCGCGCCTGGCCACGTCGGCCGAGCCGTCGGTGGATCCGTCATCGACGACGATGACCTCGAACTGGCGGAGGGTCTGGGCTTCGAGGGCGTCGAGGAGGTCGGTGAGCAACTGTCGCCGGTCCTTGACCGGCACCACCACCGACACCCGGGGTGGCTGGTCGATGGTCTCCTCAACTCGTCCCATCAGGGGGCGATCGTAGGGCCGGGCCCGCCCGAGGGTGGGCGGGGCGACGGCTACGGTGCCCTGCGTGCGCTCGGGCGACCGGATGAGCCGATTCTGGGACGAGCGGGCGCGGGAGAACGCCGCTTGGTACGTCGACACCTCACTCGACTACGACCAGCCCGACATGGAGCGCTTCTTCGAGACCGGCCGCACGGTGGTCCGACAGGCGCTCCACGACGCTCCCGTGGCGCCGGAGCGTCGCGAGGTAGCCCTCGAGATCGGCCCCGGCCTCGGGAGAGTCTGTGCCGCCCTGTCCGAGGAGTTCGAGCAGGTGATCGGCATGGACGTCTCCGCCGAGATGGTCGCCCGGGCGAAGGAGCTCGTGACCGATGACCGGGTGACGTTCCGCGTGGGGGACGGCCTCACGCTGGCGCCCGTGGCGGATGACAGCGTGGACTTCGTCACCAGTTTCACCGTCCTGCAGCACCTGCCTTCCAGGGATCTCGTGCTGGGGTACCTGGCCGAGGCCGGCCGGGTCCTGCGGTCCGGCGGCGTGGCCGCCCTCCAGTGGAACAACCTGCCCCACCCCTCCCTCTGGCGGGCGAGGGCGGCCTGGTGGCGAGCGCGTGGCCGGCTGGGCCTTGGGATGCGCGGCGAGCAGCGCAACGCCCGTGAGTTCGTCGGCACCCGGGTGCCGACGCGTGACGTGACCGGCGCGTTGACCGAGTCCGGCCTCTCGGTAGTCGGCATCCGCGAAGAAGGCACTTTGTTCACCTGGGTGTGGGCGCACAAGTCTTAGGGCCCGCGCCGCTGAAAAAAGGGGACACAGCGCCCGCGTCGGGGCAGCGCCCGCTCGGCTAACGCTGCTGCGTGCGCTGGTAGATGGCCTCTGTGGCGAGGGCGACCGTGCCTCGCCGATCGGATGCCGTGGTGCTCGCCCGGCACGCGCCGGTCGTGCTCGGTGTTTTCGCCAACTCGAAGGCTGGTCGGCACGCTTCGGCGAGGCTGGAGACGTCACCTCGATTGCACAGCACGGCGGTCACTCCTCGTCGACCAGCTCCCTTGCGGCACCATGGGTGGGAGTCATGGGTGGAGGGCAGCACGGTGGTACGGCCCGGCAGCCTGGGTGAGCGGCCGCGGTACGCTCCGCCGCCATGACGAGCGCGTCGACCCCCCCGCCACGACCACGGAGCTCCAGGGCCGCGTCGACGCCCACCTCCTCTGGCCCCACACCCTCGGCATCGCGCCGGGGGTGTTGACCAAGGAGTCGTTCGGCCTGCGCCCCGTGATCGACGAAGTGCCGTGGCCCGGTACGTTCGACGTAGTGATGTGCGGCCGCCTGCTCTTCAACCTGCGCGACCGCTGCGCGCCTTGGAAGCGGTGCGACGGGTGACCGGTGGCGCCTTCTTGTCCTCCGAGCAGGCGGTCCGGTCCGTCACCGGCTCGTCGGAGCGCGGGGTGCTCCACCTCGCCCTGCTCGGGCGCCCGAGGGTCTGAACGATGGCAACCGACGACGCGGCCGGGGCGGCCTTGCGAGAGCGCGTCGCCCAGTTGGCGTGGTACCACACCTTCGAGCTGCCTCATGGGGTCGTCACCCCGGGCACCTACGACCACCGCCGGGTCGCGGGCAAGGTTCCATTTCCACCGCTACAGGGCTTGCGCTGCCTCGACGTGGCATCGAGCGACGGGTTTTGGGCGGTGGAGATGGCCAGGCGGGGCGCCGCCGAGGTCGTGAGCGTGGATCTCGCCGACATGACCAAGCTCGATTGGCAGGGTGCTCCCTCGGCTGTCGACCGTTCGCCTGGCACCGGGCGGGCGGCTGAGGCGTTTGCCATCGTCACCGAGGCGTTGGGCATCGACATCGAGCGGCGAGACCTGTCCGTCTATGACCTGTCGCCGGACGAGGTGGGCCGGTTCGACTTCGTCTTCATGGGCAACGTGCTCTTGCACCTGAGCGACCCCGGCCGGGCCCTCCGTGCGGTGTGCTCGGTGACCACCGGCCGGTTCCTCTCCTACGAGATGATCCAGTTGATCCTCTCGATCATGCGACCTCGCACTCCGCTCGGCCAGCTCTGGCACCTGGATGACGCCCGGTGGTGGACCCCGAATCTGGCCGGGCACCGGCGCCTGGTCGAGGCTGGGGGCTTCACCATCGAGCGCGCCGGAGGCCCCCTGCTCCAGCCATTCGGCGACCACCTTGCGGCCTGGCCACGAAGCCGGGCCGACCTCCGGGGCTTCGGCGTCGGCGCCCAGCTCTCGTACTGGCTGTTCCTCCGCCGGTTCGGGGCGCCTACGTCCTGGGTCCTCGCCCGTCCGGCCGGAAACTGATCGTCGGGCGGACGTGGGATCAGTGCTTGATCGCCACCCTGCCGGTGTAGTCGACTCGGGTCAGCAGCACGGCGGCCGCCTCAGTGTCGAAGTACTCGTCGACCGCTTTACGGCAGCCCTCCCAGTGCCCGTAGTCGTCCACGATCAGCACCCCTCCGGGTGACAAGCGCGGGTAGAGGTGCAGCAGCTCGTGGTGGGTAGAGGCGTACCAGTCCGTGTCGAGCCGCAGGATGGCGGCCCGTTCCGGCGCGGTGGCCGGCAGCGTGTCCTCGATCGGGCCGACCACGAAGTGGATCCGCTCCGCCGGATAATCCGTGGAGGTCAGCAGATCCCGCACCTGGGACACCCCGAACAGCTCCGGACCGAAGAGCCACCCCCAGGCCACACGGCCGGCGTTCGTCGCTTGCGACCAGGTGGCGACAGCCGGCTCCGAGAATAGTGAGGTGTCGTGTTCGGTCGGCGCGGTCATGCCCTCGAAGGTGTCGTACAGGTATAGGTCACGGTCGTTGACGCCGAGTTGTTGGAGCCGGAGGATCATGGCCAGCACCGAGCCGCCTTTCCAGACGCCACACTCGACGAGGGCTCCCGGGACGCCGCGCCGGACGACGTACTCGACGGCGTCAACGGTGGCCATGAGTCGTTCACCGCTGGTCATGGTGTAGGGCCTCACCCGCTGCAACAGCTCCCGGTCGGCGTTGCTCAGCGTGGCTCCGAGGTTGGATCGAGGGCTCTCCGATTGCCCCTGTCGCTGACTCCGCGCACCCTTCACCCACCGAGCGGCGCGGGCGATGTGGGCTGTGCCCTGCGGGAAGGGGCCCGGTGCCCGCACGCTACGATCGCCGCTGTGCCGTGGCTCGCCAGCGCCGGGTCCGCGCCCTCCTCCCCTCAGCGACCGTGAACCCATCCCCTGCTTTCCTGGCCTCACGCCGCTACGACGTGCGATCGACGGCACCGTGGTCGCCCTTCGCGTACATTGCCCGCCAGCTCGACGCCACCGTCGCCGACCTTGCCCGAAGTGCATGCCTGCCCGGCGGCGCTCGGGTGCTCGATCTCGGTTGTGCCGACTTGCATTACCGAGCGCTCCTGCCCGATGGACTGGAGTACGTGGGGGCCGATCTCGCCGGCAACCCCTGGGCGGCTCTCGAGCTGCGCCCCGACGGCACGGTTCCAGCGGCGAACGGCTCTTTCGCGCTGGTGCTGTCCACCCAGGTGCTCGAGCACGTCGAGGATCCCACCGGATACCTCGCTGAGTGCCGGCGGTTGCTGGAGCCCGGCGGGACACTGCTGCTCACCACCCACGGGATCATGTACTACCACCCTGACCCTCGCGACTACTGGCGCTGGACGGGTGCGGGTCTCGCCAAGGTCGTGGAGGAGGCGGGGTTCGCCATCGAGGAGATGCGCGGCCTGATGGGACTGGCGCCGGCGGCCCTCCAGCTCTTCCAGGACGCCACCCTGCGCCGGGTTCCCCGCCTCCTCCGGCGTCCCTACATCGCGGCGATGCAGGCATTCATGGCGTTCACCGACCGCCGATACAGCGATGAGGCCCGCTCGGCCGATGCCCTGGTCTTCGCCGTTCGCGCCGTGAAGCCGGCGTGAGGTGGCGCTCATCTCGTCCTCGCCGCCTGAGGAGGCGCCGGGCCCTCCGACCGATCGCCTCGCCCGAGTGACCGCTGCGGTGAGGGCTCGGCTTCCCTACGACTCCCGGCTCCGCACCATGCTCCGGCAGGCCCATCGGGTGGTACGTCCCCTGCCGCCGGCCGACCCCCTGCGGGCGATCATCGACGAGTTCGCCCGTCGTCACCCTCGCGCCGTCTTCGTCCAGGTCGGCTCGAACGACGGTGAGCAGCTCGACCCCCTGCGTCGCGCCATTCTCGAGCGCCAGTGGTCCGGCGTCATGGTCGAGCCGATCCCCTACGTCTTCGAGCGGTTGAGGCGCAACTACGGCGGCCTCCCGGGCATCGTCCTCGAGAACGCCGCGATCTCCGACCGCGACGGCGTTCGGGAGCTGTACTACCTGCCGGAGGCGAGTGATCCCGAGCTGCCGCAGTGGTACGACGCGTTGGCGTCGTTCCACAAGGACGTGGTGCTCAAGCACAAGAGCTTCATTCCCGACATCGAGGAGCGGGTTCGCGCTCTCGAGGTGCCGTGCCTGACCTTCGATTCGCTGTGCCGGAAGTACGGGATCACCGATGTGGACGTGGTGCAGATCGACACCGAGGGTTACGACTACGAGATCGTCAAACTGCTTGGCCTGGGCCGCCGGCATCCGAGCCTGGTGATGTTCGAGCACCTCCACCTCGACGGCCCGACGCACCGGGAGTGCCTCGCCCACGTCCGTGCCCACGGGTACGAGACCCTGCACAACGGGATGGACACCCTGTGCATCCACATGGCCGGGCTGTCGTCCCGGGATCGCCGGTTGCGGCGCCTGTGGCGGAGGTTGGCGGCTCAGGCGGGCGACAGCGGGTGAGGGCCCGGCTCCGGCGCTCGGCGAGGACCGCCGTGGAGCGGTTGCTCGCTCGCCGGAACTACGGCTTGGCTCCACTCGAGCAGCTCACCGACCGCTACACCCACGATCTTCACGATGCCGCCGTGGCGCTCCCCGATGGCGCCGCTGAGGAGCTGCGATCTGATAGCCCCCGCCTGACCGAGCTGTGCGCGACCTACCGAGAGCTGGGGTGGCCGGTTGGGGGGGCCACCCGCTGGAAGGGCGATTCGCTGAACAGCTGGCTCGACCTGCGGTACTTCCGGGGCGACAACGCGTACATCTGGCACTACCGGGAGACCTTGCAGGTGTCACGGCTCAAGTACTTCGTGTTTCTCCGCTATGTCCAGGGGCGCGACACCCGGTCCTTGATCGAGATGCTGGGCGAGGACGGCGCCTTTGGGTGCTGGAACTACCAGTTCGCCGGCGAGGCACCGTGTAGCCGAGACCTCCTCGACTCGGTCAACGAGCTGTGTTTCCTGGATCGCCGTCTCGGTCTCTTCGCCCGCCCCCACATGCGGATCCTGGACATCGGAGCCGGATACGGCCGACTGGCTCACCGGGCCGCTCAAGCCCTACCCGACCTGGCTGACTACTGCTGCGTCGACGCTGTGGCCGAATCGACCTTCCTTTGCGAGTACTACACGCGGGTGCGGGGGGTGGCTCCGCCGGCGCGGGTCGTGGCGCTGCCCGACGTGCCGGAGCTGTCAGTGGGCGGATTCGATCTCGCCGTCAACGTTCACAGCTTCTCGGAGTGCGACCTGGAGTCGATCGAGTGGTGGACGGCCCAGCTGGACCGACTTCGGGTGCCATACCTCTTCCTCGTGCCCAACGAAGCATCCGGTTTCCTCTCCACCGAGGCGGACGGCGGGCGGTGGGACTACCTGGCGGCGATCGCGGCCGCTGGGTACCGGCTCATCGCCGAGGAGCCGGTGTACGACGACCCGGCCGTGCGCGAGCTGCTCGACGTCCACGACCGGTTCTGCCTGTTCGAGCTGAGCCGGTGACAGGCAACCCGCCCGCTCGCCACCACGTCGCCGTCGCCCTCGACCGCGGTTACCTACCTTGGACGGCCACGACCCTCCAGTCACACCTTCGGCACCATCCAGGAGAACGGCCCTGTTTCCACGTGCTCCACGGCGGTGATCTCAGCGGCAGCGACCGTCACCAGCTGACCGAGATGGTCGAGCAGGGCGGCGGCGAGATGCAGTACCACGTCGTCACGGATCGCCGACTCGAGCGTCTTCCTCCGGTCGGCCGGTTCGGAAGGGTCGTCTGGATGCGGATCCTGTTGCCCGAGCTCCTTCCCGACGTGGCCCGAGTCCTCTACCTCGACTCGGACACTCTCGTGACCGGTTCCCTCGACGACCTTTGGAAGTCAGAGCTCGGAGATGCCCCGCTGGCGGCGGCGGCGAACGTGGTCGAGCCGGCGATGAAGGCTCACGTCGCCGAGCTGGGCATCGACGGACCGGCGCCCTTCCTCAACAGCGGCGTGTTGCTCTTCAACCTCGAGATCATGCGGGCCGAGCGCTCGTTCGAGGCGGTCGTGCGGGCTGTCGATGAGCACAGGGATCACTTGGTGTGGCCCGACCAGGATGCCCTCAACGTCGCCTTCGCCGGTCGTTGGCGACCGCTTCACCCTCGCTGGAACGTCCAGAACAGCCTGTGGGTGTGGCGGGACTGGGCTGTAGAGGTTTTCGGCGAAGTGGCTGTGCGGGAGGCCACCGCCCAGCCATCGATCCGCCACTTCGAAGGGCCGAGCCTATGCAAGCCTTGGCACTATCTCTGCCCGTTCCCACAGCGCAAGGAGTACTTGCAGACCTTGGCGGCGACGCCCTGGTCGGACGTGTCATTGACCGATCGCACGTGGGCCACCGCCTCCCTCCGTTGCCTTCCCCGGGATGCCCGCATTCGGGCCTACCAGGGCCTCCAGCGCTTCCGGAAGCGAGGGTTACGTGCAGGTGGCAGCTGAGCGCCCTCCCGGTCCACCTCCGCACTTCCTGCTCGTCGGTGCGCCACGCTCAGGAACCACCTGGCTCGCCGGCAAACTCGCCGCTCACCCCGATCTGTACGTGCCACTGGCGAAGGAGCTGTACTTCTTCGACGGCCATTGGAACAGGGGCATCGACTGGTACCGCCGTCAGTTCCTCGACGCCGGCGGACGCCTGGCGGGCGAGGCTACGCCGCTGTACCTGGCGGGTGATCGCGCCGCCGAACGCATGGGCCAGGTGGTGCCCGATGCCCGTCTCCTCGCCGTGCTCAGGGAGCCGGTGAGTCGAGCGTGGTCGCATTACTGGCACCGACGAGCCTGGGGGCGTGAGCGGCGCCCGTTCGCCGAAGCCGTGGACGATGAGCTGGCGGGCGTGCCGCTCGATCTCGACGCCCGTTACCTCGCCGTCGGCCGCTACCACGACCAGCTTGAGCGACTGACCCGGCACTTTCCTCGCCAGGCCATCCAGGTTGCGCTATTCGACGACCTCAAGGAACAGCCCGATCAAGTGCTGGAGGACATCTGCGCCTTCCTCGGCGTGGCACTCGCCTGGCCGGCGGACGAGCCGGAGACAAGGAATGCCAGTTACGCGCTCCGCTGGTATGCGTTCCACCACTTCATGTGGCTCAGAGGGATCTACCCGCGCCTGCCCGCCCGCCTGGCGATCCGTTTGCACAAGCTGAACGAGCGAGCTGTACCCCCGCTAGATGTCGAGTTGGGCAGGCGACTCCACGACCTGTTTGCCGAGGACAACGCCAGGCTGGCGTCGTGGTTGGATCGGGAACTGCCCTGGTGACCACCCCGTTCGTAGGCGTAGACCCGGACCGTCAGTCGAGCAGCGGCGACCCATAGTCGCTGCGCAACTCTCCGTCGATGCTGATGGTCGCTTCGAGATCGGCGATGCCGTGTGTGCCGAGACGAGGCGGCATGTGGAAGAGCATTCCCTCGTCGTCAGCGGCAAGGATTTCGCGGCAGGATCTGTCGTAGATCGGAGTGGTGAGGCGATAGGTGCCACCGGCGAGCCGAGGGTGGAAGCGCACTACCACGTCGATCTCCTCGCCAGCTTGCAGGTGCCGCCACGAAGCGCCGATGGTGGTGAACCGCCCGTAGGCGAGCTGTCCGACCTCGTTCATGACGTTGAATGCGAGCTGGGGACTCTCCGTCGGCTGTTCGAATCGCAACCGGACACGGAAGGTGAGCTCCTCGTGGTGGCTGCGTTTCGTGAGGCCGTCGGCACCGACGAGCTCCCGCTTCATGATCGTGACCAAGCGATGGTTGGTCACACCGTCAGGATCGTCGACGGCGCCGGCGTCGACGGCGGCGTCGTGGGCGAGCAGCTCGTGGTGCCGGGCAATCGCCGCCTCGGTGTCACCATCGAACTCCAGATGCCCGTGGCGGAACAGCAGGACTCGCGGGCACAGGAGGCGGACGGCGTTCATCGAGTGGCTGACGAGCACGATGGTGGTGCCCGCCGCCTTCAACTCCCGCATCTTCTCGAAGCACTTGAGCTGGAACGCCATGTCGCCCACGGCGAGGATCTCGTCCACCAGCAGTATCTCGGGTGCCACGTGCACGGCCACCGAGAAGCCGAGGCGCATGAACATGCCCGACGAGTAGAACTTCACCGGCGTGTCGATGAAGTCGGGCAGCTCCGCGAAGGCCACGATGTCCTCGAAGCGCTTCGCCACCTCGGATCGGGTCAGCCCGAGCAGCATGCCGTTCACGTACACGTTCTCCCGGCCTGACATCTCCTGATGGAAGCCGACCCCCACACTGAGCAGCGGGGCCGTGCGCCCCCGCACGGTGACGATGCCCTCGGTGGGCTGGGTCACCCCGGCGAGCAGCCGCAGGAGGGTCGACTTACCCGCCCCGTTGCGACCGAGCATGCCGACCGTCTCGCCGCCATCAACGCTCAGGTGGACGTCGCGTACCGCCCAGAAGTCGGAGCGCTTGGGTCGTGCGAACGGCAGCAGCGAGCGCAGCAGCATGGCCCGCTCCTCCAACTTGGTGTAGCGCTTGCCCACCCCTCGCAGCTCGATGGCGCCGGTCATGGTCAGAGCTGGTCGACGAAGAGCCGGTCGCGTCGGCGGTGGACCTCGACGGCGGCTGCGGTCAGCGCGATGGTGACAACGACCGACACCAGCACCGGGCGCTCCCATTGCGGCTCGCGACCGAGGGCAGCGAGGTGGAACAGGCTGACCACGCCGGTCATCGGGTTGAAGTCGGCGAGTGGCGCCAGCTTCCCTAGAAGGGTCTTGGGATAGATGATGGGCGTGACGTAGAGCCACACCAGCAGGGCGGCCTGGACCAGATAGCGCACGTCGCGGAAGTAGACGTGGAGAGCGGCCAGGACCATGGTCAAGGCGGTCGTGAAGGTGACCAGCAGCAGGGCGGCGGGAAAAATCAGCAGGAGGTGGACGCCGAGCCCCACCCCGAGGATGGGCAGGATCACGAGGAGAGCGGCGAAGGAGATGCCCAGGCCGACCAGGTTGGCGAGCGACGGGACGAAGACCAGCACGGCCCGAGGGAACCACACCTTGTCGGTGAGGCCGGACCCGTCCACGATGGCGGTGGCACCGGTGTTCAACGTCGCCGCGAAGTAGGCCCACATCAAGATGCCGCTCATCACGTACGCCGCGAAGTTGACCCCCGTCTCCACGCGGATCACGCGGCTGAAGACCACCGCCATCACCGCCGCCTGCAGCACCGGAACGACGACGGCCCACAGCACGCCGAAGGTGGCCCGTTTGTAGCGGGTCTGGAAGTCCTTGCGGGCCAGCATGCTCAGGACCTCCCGGTGGGCCCAGAGGTCGGCCATCCACGCCCGCCGTGACGCCGGTCGGTGGTCGAGCCGGAGCACATGGCCGCGGGGAGCGGCGGTCGTCTCAGCCATGGCGCAGCGCCCAGTCGTAGGGGACGTCGTTGTCGAAGGGGTCCATGCGCTCGATCTCGTCGGCCCGGTGCGGCCTGGTGGAGCAGTTGGCCACCAGCGCCGCGCTGGTGCCCGCGCCCTTGAAGCCGTTCCACACCAGGGGCGGGATGGTGACGAGCACGTAGTTGAGCTCACCAACGTGCAGCTCCACCACGTTCCCGTGCGTGGGGGACCCCGGCCGGTCGTCGAAGCAGACGAGCTTGATCATGCCCACCGGCACGGCGTAGTTCAGCGTCATCTCGTGGTGGAGGTGCCACCCCTTGACCACGCCCGGGTAGACGGTGGAGAAGTAGATCTCACCGAAGCGCTCGAAGCCCTCGCTGTCCTCCCGCAGCATGTGGAACACGGCGCCCCGCTCGTCGGGGATCCGCCGCAACGGGGTGACCCTCACCCCTTCGATCTCGCTCAAGTCGGTACCACCTCGGTCAGCGCCGCCCGCCGTTCGAGGCAGAACGCCACCACCTCGTCGACGGCGTCGCCCAACGTGCGGTTCGACCGGAAGCCGGCGGCCGCCAGCCGGTCTGCGGCCACGGAGTACGGCCCGGGAGGATCAGGCTCCGCCTCCGGTGCCACCAACCTCGGCTGCTCGCCCGTCGCCGCCTCCACCCGCTCCTGCACGAGCTCGGCCAACTGGCGCACCGTGCGGGAGCGTCCGCTGGCCAGGTTGTAGGTGCCAGGTGCGACCCCGCCGTCGGCCGCCAGCACCAGTGCGTCGACCACATCGGCCATCGGCACGAAGTCCCGCCACTGGGTCCCCGAAGACTTCAGTGTCATCTTGCCGGTGGTCACGGCCTGGCGGCACAGGTCCAGGGCCACGAGGGACCAGCGGTCCACTCCCGGGTCCGCCGGAGCTCCGACCGCGTTGGTGAGGCGGAAGATCACCGGCTGCGGCCCGCCGGCGGTCGCCTGGGCGGCGAGGAGGTGCTCGCACGCCAGCCGGGTGACGGCGTAGACCGAGCGGGGCTGGGCCAGGACGGCTTCGTCGAGCCGGGCGCCCGGCACCATGGCCCCCCCGTACACGTGCACGGTCGACACGTAGACGAGGCGTCCCACGCCGGCCCGCTGCGCCGCGTCGGCGACCCGGCGGGCGGCCACGACGGTCTCGGCCAGCGCCCGGTCCGGATCCGAGGCGGCCACCAGCTCGTTGTGACCGGCCAAGTGGACCACGGCGTCCACGCCCGTGAGGTCGATCGAGGACCCCCCGGCCCCGGCCAGGTCGACCGGTATCTGGTTGCCCGGCAGCCAGGGGACGACGGTGTTGACGAAGGGGGTGGCCCGCTCCCCGAGGGCGGCCACCAGCCGGCTGCCGACGTACCCGCCTGCCCCGGTGACCGCGATCCCGTTCACGCCGCGCCCTCCAGGTGGTCGCGGTACCAGTCGACGGTGGCCGCCATTGCCTCGTCCATGCTGAACCGGGGCCACCAGCCGAGCACCCGGTGGGCCTTGGCGGCCGAGAGGAACTGCTCATCGATCTCGTGGCTGGCGGTGGCCTGGATGTCCGGCGCCAGATCGGTGCCGGCCGCCTTCTGGATGCGCTCCACCAGCTCGAGCACGGTGAGGGGCATCTCGGTGGAGAAGTTGAACGCCTCGCCCTGTAGGGCGGGATCGTGGGCCATGGCCTCGACCAGCTGGAGGTAGGCGAGGGCACCGTCGACCACGTACAGGTAGTCGCGCACCATGGAGCCGTCGGAGCGGATGATCGGGCGCTCCTCCCGCAGCACCGACCGGATCGTGCCCGGCACCAGGCGGTCCCAGTTGGCGTCGCCCGGGCCGAAGAAGTTGCCGCAGCGGGTGACACAGACCGGCGTCCCGAAGGTGGCGTGGTAGGTCGTCGAGATCAGGTCGGCACAGGCCTTCGACACGTCGTAGGGGTTCACGGCGCGGAGGGGCATGTCCTCGTCGTAGGGCAGTTTCGGCTGGGTGCCGTAGGCCTTGTCGCTGCTGGCCGTGACGACCTGCTCGACCGCGGGGGAGCGGCGGACCGCTTCGAGCACGGCCCACGTGCCCGCCACGTTCGCCTCCAGGGTGGCGACCGGGTTGCGGTTGGCCACCCCCACCTGGCTCTGGGCGGCGAGGTGGAGGACGGTGCGGGCGCGGTACTCGCCGAGCAGCCGTTCGACCACGGTCTGGTCGTCGACGCTCCCCCGCACCTCGCTCACCGCGCCGCTCCACGCCGCCTTGATGGGGGAGTGGGGCACGTCGTCACGGACGAGGATCACCACGTCGGCGCCCAGCTCCACGAGGATCTTCGTGACGTGGGAGCCCAGGAAGCCGGTGGCCCCGGTGACGGCGACCGGGCGGTGCCGCCAGAAGGCAGGGTCGGGCTCCCAGGGGACGGAGCGGCTGGCGGGACCCGGCGTCGGGCGAGCGGTGTCGGTCATGGCGGAAGGTCGAGGACCAGGCGAAAGGTACCTCCACTACGATCCCGCCGATGGCCGATCCGGTGTCCGACCAGCCCGAGGACTTCGGCATCCGGCTGCGCTGGCCCTCGAACGAGCTCGAAGATCAACGCCGTTCGGGGGGTCCGCCACCCGACGACGAGGGTCCCACCCGGCGCCCCGAGCGACCGCCCAACGCCGAGCGGGTCGAGAGCGGCGACGCGGCCGAGGGCCGCAACCTCCCGGCCACGCTCCCGGTCATGGCCGGGCGGCTGGAGACCGTGCACGGGTCCATCGCTACCCTGTCGATGCGCATCGACTCGCTGGCTGGGGCCACCAACGCCTTGCGCTCCCAGCTCACCGACCGGGTCACCGAGTACGCCGAGACCCTGGCCCGGCTGGCTCGCACCCAGGCCACCGACCTCGACGACTACCGCCACACCACCGAGCGCATCACCGGCGAGCTGCGCCGTTCGCTCGGCGACCAGGAGGAGACCCTCGCCAGGGTGGCCAACCGGGTGGAGGAGATCGCCGGCGACGTCACCGGGCTCCAGGAGTCGATGCGCTCCCAGCAGGCCGAGAGCCGTTCGGTCCTGGCTACCGGGGAGCACCTGACCCGCACCGTCACCGAAGGGCTCGACTCCTTCGGCGCCCGGGTGCTCGACCAGCTCGAAGGCGCCGCCACCGCCGCCGACGAGGGCCTCACCGTGGTGCGGGCCGAGGTGGCCGGACTCCGGCGGGACATGGCCGAGCTGCGCCGGGCCCGCATCGACGTCAGCCTTCTCGCCGAGATCCGCAGCGAGGTCGGGCTGCTCAGCGAGACGGTCGGTCAGTGGACCGATCCGGCCGACCCGCTGGCCGCCCTGAGCGCGGAGATGAAGGCCCTGCGCACCGAGGTCACCACCGACGTGACCCAGGGGCTGGACCAGCTCCGCGAGGACCGCAGCACGGTTGAGGAGCTGATACCCGCCATCGAAGCGGTCGGCACCCAGCAGACCGAGGCGCAGGCCGGGTTGACCGAGATCGTCCGTTCCGTGGTGGCCGAGCTGATGGGGGTGGTGGCCGCCATCGAAGCGGTCAGTGCCGACCAGGCCAGCGCGCACGACGCGCTACCCGACGCCTTGCGGCCGGTGGTGAGCGAGGTGGTGGGCCCTGCGCTCGCTGAGCTGAAGGCGGCGTCGCCCTCTTCCGAGCCGGTGTCGGCCGAGGCCTTCGGCGCCGTGGTCGAAGAGGTGATCAGCCGGCGGTTCAACGCCTTTCTCGACGAGCTCTCGTTCTCTGAGGGCCCCGAGGAACCGGCCGAGCCCGCCCCACCGGTGGCCGACGCCGTCCGGGAGGCGCTCGAATCGGCCTTGCCGACCCCTGCCGCCGGCCCGTCGCTCGACGAGGTCCGTGCCGTGGTGGACGACACCCTCGGGCGCCGGCTGGCGTCGTTCGAGGACGCCGCCGCCGCACCGGCGGCCGCCCTCTACCAGGCGGTCGAAGGGCTTCGCCAGGACGTCACCGCCGGGCTGGCCGCCGTTCGGGACACGCCGCCACCAGCGCCGGAGGCCGGCGCCGAGCCCGGCCTCACCAGGGACGACGTGGCTGCGGTCGTGGACGCCGCCGTCGACCGGCTCACCACCGAGCTCACCGCCGCCCGGGCTGCCGCGACCCCGCCCGAGCCGGTTCCGGCCCCCGTCGTGGACACCGAGGCCATCGCCTCCGATGTCCGAGCGGCCATGGCCACCGATCTCGACCCCGTGCGGGAGGAGCTCATCGCGCTCCGACGCCGGCTCGGCGTTCGGGCCAAGCCCGCGCCGCTGACCGAGGAGCAGCTCGCCCAGCTCTCCGACGCCGTCGTCGCCCGGCAGGGATCGGTGGCAGCCGCACCCGCGCTCACCGACGATCAGATCGGCACCCTGGCCGACGTGGTGGTGGCCCGGCTCCAAGGCACCTTCGAGCTGGTCGCAGACCCGGACGGCGGGTGAACCTCCGCCCCGGCCGGGACCGCACCGCCGACGACCGGTCCAGACGGCGGCCATGGCTCATGGCCTTGGGTGGTCTCGCCCTCGTCGTCGGCCTGGTGGGCGGGCTGGCTGCGTATCGCCTCGCCCGGGTGGCGTCGGACCTTCGTTCGGCCCGCGACCTCATCGACACCGCCGGCACCGACCTCGAGGCCGGTCGCCTCGGCGACGCCCGCTCGGGGCTCGACCAGGCCCAGGGCCTGCTCACCGCGGCCAACGGCCGCCTCTACACGAGTCCCGAGATCGACCTCGTGGCCTGGGTTCCCGGCGTGCACCAGAACCTCGAGTCCCTGCGCCAGTCCGTTGGTGTCGCCCTGCGCCTGGTCGACGGCGGCGGGCGCATCCTCGACGCCGCCGCTCCCCTCCAGGGCCCCGACGGTGACCTCGAGGTGCCCATCGCCGACGGTGCCATCCCGCTCGACGCCGTGCGGGCATCGGGCCGCGAGAGCGAGGCGTTGTCCATCGCGCTGCCCACGAGCGCCGACCGCATCCACAGCAGCCTCGTGCTCCCCCAGATCGCCGAGGTGCAGGACCGGGTGTTCGCCGAGGCCGAGCGCCGCCGCGTCCAGCTCACGAACGTGGCGCGGGCCCTTTCGCTCATCACCGAGATGTCGGGCGGCAACGGCGACCGCCGCTACCTCATCGCCGTGGCCAACACCGCCGAGGAACGGGGATCGGGCGGCATGATCCTCTCCTACGGCGAGCTCACGTCCTCCGACGGTGACTTCGAGCTGGGGGACTTCGGCAACGTCGACGAGATCCAACTCGATTCGCCGGTCGACACCCCGCTGCCGGCCGACTACCTCGCCCGGTGGGACGGCTTCGACCCCGAGCTCCGGTGGCGCAACGCCAACCTCGGTGCCGACCTCACCGTGGTCGGCCCGGCCCTGGAGGCCATGTTCACCGAGGCCACCGGCAAGCCCACCGACGGCGTCATCCAGATCGACCCCGCCGGTCTGGCCGCCATCTTGAAGGGCACCGGCCCGGTGCAGGTGCCCACCGTGGGGGAGGTAACCGCCGAGAACGTGGTCGACCTCACCCTCAACCGGGCCTATGTGCTCTTCCCCGACCGCGACGTCCGCCAGGAGGTGCTCGGCGACGTGGCCGAGGCGGTGTTCAACAAGCTGCTCGACGGGGAGTACGAGAGCCTCCGCCCCCTCGGCGAGGCACTGGCCGACACCGTGGCCGAGCGCCACCTGCTCGTCCACTCCTCCCACCCGGGAGCGCAACGGGAGATCGAGTTCTTCGACGCCGACGGCGCCCTGCCGCCCGCCGACGCCCTCGACTGGATGCACCTCACCAGCCAGAACGTCAGCGCCAACAAGCTCGACTACTACCTCGACACCTCCCTCGCCGTTACCGGGACCCGCCGTCCCGGCAAGGCCGGCATGGTCGAGGCGGAGATCTCCCTGGCCAACACCGCTCCGGCCGGCGGATCGCCGCGATACATCTTCGGCCCCAACCTGTCCAACGAGACCGCCGGCCTCTACCGGGGGTTGGTGACGCTCTACCTGCCGACCGGCGCGCAGCTGCTGGGGAAGTCGGGTGCCGTCACCGAGAGCCGCCCCGCGTTCGACACCGAAGCCGGCCGCAGCCTGGTGACCTTCCGCATCGACGTGCCCGCCGGATCCAGTCGTACTGTCACTCTCCGACTGCGACTGCCGCCGCGACCGCCGGGTAGGTACCGCCCCGTGCTCGTCCCCCAGCCCCGGGTCCGCCCCACCAAGGTGAGCCTGGATCTCAACCTGGGCGACGCTCGGCTCCGTAGAACGGTTACGCTCACTCGATCGTACGAGATCACGCCTAGTGGCCGACCTCGTGCGGTGAGTGGCCCCGGTCGAGCCGGGAACCCTTGATATATCGCTGTCGGGCCCGATCGTGTGGGAGAGTGTTGTGGTTCAGTCCTGGGAGGGAAGCATGATCGAGCACCGCCGCAGAGCCAGCCGCGCCGTTGCTCTAGCCGCGGCAGTGCTGCTGACCATGGTGCTGGTGCCGTCGATGGCCTCCGCGCAGACCGACCCCACGGACCCCTACGGCACCACCGAGACCACCGAGCCACCCGTGGTCGGCGCCATCACCTGCCTGTTCGACCTCAACGCCGCCGCCGTCGGCACCGTGGTGACGGCCACCGTCACCGGCAACTTCACCGAGGCCGGCGACGTCCGCATCACCTTCAACGGCAGCACCGTCGCCCGCCAGGCGGTCACCCCAACCGGCAGCGAACAGTCGGTGACCCTGCGGTTCGGCGTGCCGAACCTGCCGCCCGGCACCTACGACATCTCCGCCATCGGCCCAGGCTTCACCGAGCCCTGCGGCAGCGGGAGCTTCACCATCACCGGCGGCACCGGTGGTACCGGCGTGAACCAGGGTGGCGGCGGCGGTGGGTCTGGTGGAGGCAGCCTGGCCCGCACCGGTGCCGACCTCGCCCCGTGGATCCTGGCCGGCCTCGCCCTGCTCGGCCTGGGCGCCTTCCTGGTGCGCCAGTCCCGGCGCCGCCAGCACGCCGCCTGAGCCGACCTTCGGGCGGCCGCCGCCACCGAACCCGGTACAGACCACAGCGGTTACCCAACTCCAGCAAACCCCGGTGCTCTGTGTCGGCGGAGACACCGTACCAACCGTGGAGCCTGCAGTCGTCGACCAGCGGAATCCTTCTGGTACGTTGGCAGTTGCCAACAGCCCAGGAGGAATGATGCCGCCACCGAAGGCGGGTTGCTTCGAGTTCCGCTTTGTCGTCGCCGGCCTCGACTTCGATGACGAAGCGAGCCTGGATCTCCTGCACCGAGATCTTGGGGGCGACGTGTCGGTGAGCTCGACGACGACTGATCTGGTCGAAGTCGTTGTCACCACGCCTGGCGACGACGCACTCGTGGCGGTGAACTCGGCGATCGCCCGCGTCGGGAGCCTTCTCGAGCACGTCGATGTTCTCAGGCTCGACCAAGAGCTTGTTGGCATCTCGGACATCGCCCAGCTCACCGGCAGGACGAGGGAAGCCATCCGTCTCTACGCAGATGGGAAGAGAGGTGCGGGGCACTTTCCCGCACCCATGGGCGTCGTCGGAGACTCGGTTCGTGTGTGGCGTTGGGCAGACGTCGACGCCTGGCTGCGCGAGCATGCCGGATACGACTTTCCGACCACGCCAGTGCCGTCGTGGGTCATCGACCGAGTGAACGTCGCGCTCAGTGCATCTGCGACGCGCCACGGCGGGGCCCGAGGCGGCACGAGCGATCCGTCCGAAGGTCGAGGGTCTTCACTCGAGCGATTCGGGCAGGAAGCCGTCGGCTGAGCGGCCCACAGCTCAGCCGGGATGGGTGGAGAACCGCACCCCGCGTGCGATCATGGCCCGGTGAGCGTGCGGTCCGACCCGGCGGACGACTCCCCCAAGGAGGCCTGCGGGGTCTTCGGGGTGTACGCCCCCGGCCAGCCCGTCGCCCACCTCACCTACCTCGGGCTGTACGCCCTCCAGCACCGCGGCCAGGAGTCGGCCGGCATGGGCGTCAGCGACGGTGACGACATCACCGTGGTCAAGGACATGGGCCTGGTGTCGAACGTCTTCGACGACCGCACCCTCGCCCCCCTCACCGGCCACCTCGCCATCGGCCACACCCGCTACTCCACCACCGGGTCGAGCACGTGGCGCAACGCCCAGCCGGTGTATCGCAGCGTCGGCGACCTCCAGTTCGCCCTCGGCCACAACGGCAACCTGGTCAACACCGAGAAGCTGGCGGCCGAGCTCGGGATGCTGCCCGGCGTGGTCGCCAGCGACAGCGACCTGGTGGCCGAGCTGGTGGAGGCCGAGCTGCACCTCATCGGCGGCGAGCGGGGCGACGACCGCGACCTCGAGGTCGCCCTCGAGCGGGTCCTGCCCCGGCTGGAGGGCGCCTTCTCCTTCGTGTTGATGGACGCCGGCCACGTCATCGGCGTGCGCGACCCCAACGGCCTCCGCCCCCTGTGCCTCGGCCGGCTGGACCACGGCTGGGTGCTGGCCTCGGAGACGCCCGCCCTCGACATCGTCGGCGCCCGCTTCGAGCGGGAGGTCGAACCGGGTGAGGTGGTGGTGATCGACGCCACCGGCGTCCGGTCCCACCGCCCCTTCCCCCCCGAGCGGATCAACCCCACCCTCTGCCTGTTCGAGTTCGTGTACTTCGCCCGCCCCGACAGCCGCCTCTACGGCCAGAGCGTCCACCACGCCCGCGTCCGCCAGGGCGAGGCCCTCGCCGCCCAGGCGCCGGTGGAGGCCGACATGGTGATGGGCGTGCCCGAGTCGGGCGTGCCCGCGGCCGAGGGCTACGCCCGGGCCAGCGGCATCCCCTTCGGCCAGGGCCTGGTGAAGAACCGCTACATCGGCCGCACCTTCATCGCCCCCAGCCAGGAGATGCGGGCCCTCGGCGTGCGCATGAAGTTCAACCCGCTGCGGGACAACATCGAGGGCCGCCGCATCGTGGTGGTCGACGACTCGGTGGTGCGGGGCACCACGCAGCACCAGCTCGTGAAGCTGCTCCGGGAGGCCGGCGCCCTCGAGGTCCACCTGCGGCTCACGTCGCCGCCGGTGCGCTGGCCGTGCTTCTACGGCATGGACTTCGGCGACACCAACGAGCTGCTGGCGGCCAACCGCACCGTCGAGGAGATCCGCGAGTACCTCGGCGTCGACACCCTCGCCTACATCGAGCTCGACCGGCTGCTCGACTCCACCGGCGCCGAGCGGTCCGCCTTCTGCGACGCCTGCTTCACCGGCCGCTACCCCATCGAGGTGCCCGTGGACCTCGGCAAGGGCGTGCTGGAGGGCGACGCCGTGCACACCATCGAGCGGGACCACTCGGCGGCAGCGTCGACCCTCATGGTGGAGGCCTCGCTCCTGCCCGCCGACGACGCCCGCCGCGGCGCCTGACGGCATGACGGCGGGAGGCTGACCGGTGGGCAGCACCTACGAGGACGCCGGGGTGAACATCGCCGCCGGCGAGGCCGCCGTCGAGCGCATCAAGGCCAAGGTGCGCTCCACGTTCCGGCCCGAGGTGATCGGCGACATCGGCGGCTTCGGGGGCCTGTTCGCCTTCCCCGGCCACCGCTACCGCCACCCGGTCCTCGTGTCCTCCACCGACGGGGTCGGCACCAAGGCGCTGGTGGCGCAGGCCGCCGGCCGCTTCGACACCATCGGCGTCGACCTCGTGGCCATGTGCGTCGACGACATCGTCTGCCAGGGCGCCGAGCCGCTGTTCTTCCTCGACTACATCGCCGTCGGCGAGCTCGACCCCGACCACATCGAACAGCTCGTGGAAGGCGTGGCCGAGGGGTGCCGCCAGGCCGGCTGCGCCCTGATCGGCGGGGAGATGGCCGAGCACCCCGGCGCCATGGACCCGGGCGAGTTCGACCTCGTCGGCTTCGCCGTGGGCGTGGCCGAACGGGACCAGATCGTCGACGGCGAGCGGGTCCGCCCCGGTGACGTGGTGATCGGCCTGCCGTCGCCCGGGCTGCGCAGCAACGGCTACTCGCTGGCCCGCAAGGTGTTCTTCGAGCGGGCCGGCCGGTCGCTCGGCGACCCCGCCTACGACGGCGCCCACCACAGCCTGGCCGACGAGCTGCTCGAGCCGTCGGTCATCTACGCCCCGGCGATCATGGCGCTCCTGCGCCAGGTCGAAGTGCGGGCCCTCGCCCACATCACCGGCGGCGGCATCGCCTCGAACCTGGCCCGGGTGCTGCCCAAGGGCGTCGACGCCACCATCGACCGGCGAGCGTGGGAGGTGCCCCGGGTGTTCGGCGAGATCGCCCGCCTCGGCGATGTCGACCAGGACGAGATGGCCCGCGTGTTCAACCTCGGCGTCGGCATGGTGGCGGTGGTCCCGGCCGACGACGCCTACCACGCCCTCGACGTGCTCCGCACGAACGGCCACCGCGCCACCGAGATCGGCTCCATCGCCAAGGGCGACGGCCACGTCCACCTGACCGGCTGACCCAGGGCGCGCTCTGGCTTGGATATCTGGGGCTCCGACCCCACCAATCCAAGCCAGAACGCGGGCTCGGTCAGCGGATGACCGAGGCGATGCCGCTGGCCACGCCCATGCCGCCGATCAGTGCGCCGGCCATCCACACCGTCTGCTGCCGCAGCCGCTCGTGGAGCTCGCTGCGGAGAGCGGCGATCTCGACCCTGACCTCGGCGATCTCGGCACCGAGGTCGGCGCGGACCTCGGCGATCTCGGCCCGCACGAACTCCTTGGCGCGTCTCCTCGTCGGGGCCGGCGATGCCGGGGGAAGCGCCCGAGAGTCTAAGCCCGGCCAGCCCGGGTCGGTAAGGTCCGGGGCCGATGGGCTCCGAGGAATTGCGCCAGCACCTGCTCACCCATGCCGTGCGCCGGGGCGACTTCACCCTGAAGTCCGGCAAGCGCAGCGACTGGTTTCTCGATGCCAAGCAGACGACGTGTCGGCCCGACGGCATGCTGCTCGTGGCCGACGCCCTCCTCGCCGTGCTGCCCGACGACGTGACCGCCCTGGGCGGGCTGACCATGGGCGCCGACGCCGCGGCCTACTGCACCGCCGCGGTGGCCGCCACCCGGGGTCGGCCCCTGAAGGCGTTCGCCGTCCGCAAGGAGGCGAAGGACCACGGCGGCGGCGGGCGCATCGCCGGGGCCCTCGACCCCGGCGACCGGGTGGTCATCACCGAGGACGCCGTCACCCGCGGGGTGTCGATGCTCGAGGCGGCCGACGTCGTCGCCGCCGCCGGTGCCGAGGTCGCCCTGCTCGCCCCCGTGGTCGACCGGGGCGGCACGTGCGAGGCCATGGCCGCCGAGCGGGGCCTGGACTTCCGGGCCCTCGTGACCGCCGAGGACCTGGGCTTCCCCTACGAGCGGGATGCCTGAACCAGCCGAACCGGCCGCCGACCCCACCCGATCCCCATCCGCGCCGGTCCGGAGCCTGCTGGTCGTCGCCGCCATCTTCTTCGTGTACGTCGGGGCGCTCGCCGTCACCTGGCCCTCGGCGTTCCTCGTGTCCGACGAGTCGCTCTACGTCAACCAGGCGGCGCTGTTCGCCGACGGCACCGCCCACTGGAACGTGCCCGACGCCATCTCCACCGATCCCCTGCACATCACCTTCTCGGACTACCCGCCCGGCACGTCGCTGGTCCAAGCCCCGTTCGTGGCCCTCGGCGGCTGGCGGGCGGCGGTGCTGGCGTCGACGCTCGCCCTGTTCGCCACCGTGCTCGTGCTGCGCCGCTGGCTCCAGCGCGAGGGCCGCTCGCCGTGGTTCGCCCTGCTCGTGCTGGCCCACCCCACCGCCCTGGTGATGGGCCGGGTCGGGATGAGCGACGCCCCCAGCATGTTCCTCGCCACCGCCGCCCTCGCCCTGTTCTGGCGGGGCCTGCCGGACGGCGACGGCGTCGACGGTGACGAGGCGCCTGCCGCCCGGCGCTGGTCGTGGCCGGCGGCCGGCGCCCTCGCCGGCCTGTCGCTGCTGTTCCGGGAACCGAACCTCGGCGTGTTCGTGCCGTTCGTGGTCGGCGCCCTGGTGCGCCGGGATGCCTCGGCGTGGCGGCTCCTGGCCGGCGTGGTGGCCGGCGCCGCCCTGCGCCTGGCGGTGGCGGCCGCCGTGTTCGGCGACCCGTTGTACGTGAAGCCACCCGGCGAGTACCACGGCATCGGCACCCAGCTCGCCGCCCTCGGCCTGCTGGTGGCCGCCCTCGTGGTCTTCCTCCCCGGCGGGCTGGTGGCGGTCGCTGCCTACCGGGGGAGGCGCCGCCCCGAGGTGATCGCCACCGTCGGCCTGGTCGTCGTGTTCTTCGCCGTCTACGGGTACTCGGCGTCAGAGAGCGGCGTGGTCGACCGCCTCGTCCTCATCCCCCGCTACGCCCTGCCCCTGCTCCCGCTCTCGGTGTTCGCCATGGCTGAGGCCGTACCCCGTTTGGCGGTCCGGGCTGGTTCTGGCATGCAGAACGGTCGCCAGGGCGACCGGAACGTAGGCCAGAACCAGTTGCTGGCGCGGGTGGCGGTCGGCGCGGTCGTGGCGGTGGCCGTGGTCGGCTCGCTGGTGGTGGCGGTGGCCGTCGACCGCCGGGCCGGCGCCGAGGCCGAGGTGGCCCGCACCATCCAGCGCACCGTGCCCGACGACGCCCGCCTGGTGGTCAACCCGCTCAGCCTCACCAAGCACCTCGGCCCGGTGTTCGGGGACCAGCCGTGGGCCGACCGCACCTACCTGCCCACCACCGTGCTGCCGGCCATGGTCCAGCGGCCCGGACCGGTGTACATCGTCTTCCTCGACCGGGGCGACAGCGCGTTCCGGGACCGCGAGGCGGCCGCCAACCAGGCCTACCTCGACGAGGCCCGCATCTGGAACCGCCTCACCCCTGTGGTCGACCGCCGCATCGGCGACGGCCGGCGCCTGCGCATCCTGAAGGTCGAGCTCCTCTGATCACCGGCTTATAGCGATCTGCGGAGATAATAAGCTCAACCTCTATAACCGCCGCAGATCCATATACTCGGTTCCATGGACAGAGTCCGGAACCCGTTCACGCCAGGCGCTGGAAGCCGTCCGCCTCTGCTTGTCGGTCGAGATCAAGAGCTCGAGACGATGACGGTGGCCGTGAGGCGCCTCGCGCTCGGCCGTTTTGAGCGAAGCATGCTCCTGAAGGGCCTCCGCGGCGTCGGAAAGACGGTGCTTCTGAACGAGTTCGGCCGGATCGCGGAGACCGAGGGATGGCTCCACGCGCATGTTGAGGCGACCGACGACATACGCGTGGCGACCGCGATGGCGAGGATTTCGCGACGGATCCTTCTAGAGCTGAGTTTCACGGCCCGGGCCAAGGAGCGTGCTGGCCGCGCGCTCGGTGCGCTTCGAAGCTTCATCAAGGTCCATGTTCCGGTCGGTGACGCAGGATCGCTCGTGATCGATTTCGAGCCTTGGCCCGGGCCCGCCGACACAGGCGAACTCGATAGCGATCTCAGCGGACTCTTCGTGGAACTTGGTGAAACCGCTGCCGACGCCGGCACTGGAGTCTTGATGACCGTCGACGAGATCCAGTACCTCGACCGGACCGAGCTGTCAGCCCTCATCGTTGGCCTGCACCGGGTGTCGCAGTTGGGCCTTCCCGTTCTGCTGGCAGGCGCTGGCCTTCCTTCCTTGCCCGGCCTCGCCGGTGAAGCGCGGTCCTATGCGGAGCGGCTGTTCAGCTACGTCGACATTGCCTCGCTGAGCGCTGCCGATGCGACGACCGCACTCGTGCAACCAGTACAGACTGAAGGAGCAGGTTGGGCTTCCGAGGCCGTCGACCGCGTGATTTTCGACACCCAGGGCTATCCATACTTCCTGCAGGAGTTCGGCAAGCAGGCGTGGAACGTGGCCGACGGCCCCACGATCACGCTCGCTGATGTCGAAGTGGCCGTCGCCCTGGCTCTTGACGACCTCGACCGCGGGTTCTTCCGGGCGAGGATCGACAAGACGACAGATGCCGAGCGCGATTACCTCAAGGCGATGGCGGCCCTCGGCGGCCCGGGTCCATACCGGTCCGGCGCCGTATCGGCGAAGCTCGGGAAGAGGACGACTCAGACGGGGCCCGTACGCGACAGCTTGATCAAGCGCGGGCTCTGCTATTCGCCCCGCCACGGCGAACTGGCCTTCACCGTCCCCATGTTCGACGGCTTCATTCGCCGCACGCTGGCCGAGGATTAGTGGGTACCGTCGACGTCCCTTCACGCGGTGGCGACCGTATCGGTGTCGCGGCCGGAGCGGACCACGGCGCCGGGCAGCGCGCCGGTGGCCTGACCGTCGACGACCGTGACAGTGCCGTTCACGAACACCCGAACCACGCCGTTCGAGTCCGCGGTGAGGCGGGGGGTGCCGCCGGGCAGATCGTGGACGAGGGTGGCGTGCTCGGCGCCCACGGTGTCCGGGTCGACCACGGCGACGTCGGCGGCGTAACCCTCGGCGATCCGTCCCCTCCCGCGCAGGCCGAACAGCCGGGCCGGCTCGTCGGTCAACATCTGCACCGCCCGTTCCAGGGGGACGAGCTGTCGGCCCCGGATCATGTCGCCCAGGAAACGGGTGGGGTAGGGCGCGCCGCACATGCGGTCGAGGTGGGCGCCGGCGTCGGAGCCGCCGAGCATGGCCCGCGGGTCCTCCCACACCTCCCGGCGCAGGGCCCACGAGGCGTCGTCACCGTCGGGGGGGATGGGCCACAGGACGGTGCGGAGCTCGTCGGCCACGACGATGTCGACCAGCGCGGCGAACGGCTCGGCGCCCCGCTCGCGGGCGACGTCGCCCACCACCCGCCCCTTCAGGCCCTCGTTGGCGGGCGAGAACGTGTCGCCGATGACGTAGTTGGCGAAGTCGGCCAGCCGCTTGAACACGCCCGCCTCGGGAGCGTCGGCCTGCTCGAGCATGCGCCGCTGGGTGGCCGGCTCCTGCAGCTTCGCCATGCGCTCGCGCACCGGCAGGCCCAGCACCTCGCCCCACCCGGGGATGAGGAACAGGCCGCAGTGGGTCAGGAAGCTCATGTTCATGGGCACCTGGACAGGCATGGTCAGGGCGACGACGCGCCCCCCGGCGTCGATGGCGCGGTCGCCGGCCGACAGCTGGCGGGACACCCGGCCCGGTTCCCGCGAGTCCACCGTGAGCACGTTCCAGTTGAGAGGCCGGCGGGCGGCGGCGCTCATGGCGACCAGCAGGTCGATCTCGTCGTCGGCGAACCGGTCGAGGCAGCCGTCGACGATGCCCTCGAGGGTGGTGCCCTCGTGGCGGCCGACGGCCTCGCACAGCGCCAGCAGCTCCTCCCGGCTGGCCCAGCGCGACGCCACCGGCTCGCCGTCGCCGTCGGAGTGGGTCCGCGACAACGTGGTGGAGAACCCGAGGCCGCCGGCCTCGATGGACTCCTCGAGCACCCGCACCATCTCGGCCACCTGCTCCGGCGACGCCTCCGAACCCACCGCTTCGGCACCCATGACGTAGCGGCGCAGGGCGCAGTGGCCGACCAGGAAGCCGGCGTTCACGCCGATGCGCCCGTCGAGGCGGCCGAGGTACTCGCCGAAGCTCCGCCACCCCCAGTCCACGCCGTCCTCGAGGGCGGCGAGGGGCATGCCCTCCACCTTGGCCATCATGCGGCGGGTGTAGTCGGCGTCCTCGGGGCGCAGAGGTGCGAGCGTGAACCCGCAGTTGCCGCCGACCACGGTGGTGACACCGTGGACGTTCGACGGCGTGGCCAGCGGGTCCCAGAACAGCTGGGCGTCGTAGTGGGTGTGCGGGTCGACGAAGCCCGGCGTCACCAGCAGCCCGGTGGCGTCGATGGTCTCGGTCGCCGGCTCGTCGACCTCGCCCACCTCCCCGATGGCGACGATGCGGCCGTCGCGCAGGCCGACGTCGGCCCGGCGGGGAGCCGACCCGGTGCCGTCCACGACGGTGCCGCCGCTGATGAGGTGGTCGAGCATCGCCGTGTCCCTCCTGGGCCGGCCGTGATCTGACGGGTCGTCAGACTAGTGGCGGGCCGGGCTGCCGTCCGTTCTTCGTGCCGCACGTAGAAGGACGAAGGGGAGCGGCCAGAGCGTTCTACGTGTCGATCACGCCCTCGGAGGGCTCGCCGCGCACGGAGAACCGCGATGCGGCGGCGCCGGACGCTTCTTCGTGCCGCACGTAGAAGGGAGCTGGTCCGGCAGCCGCGGAGAGAGGGCTCAGGACTTGGGCGCCTGCATGCGGTGCACCATCCGGCGGATCACCGGTCTCGGGGTGAACCGCACCGAGGAGGCCATCACCTTGTTGGCCAGGCCCACCACCTCGACCGCCTCGCCCCGCTGCATCGCCCGGTAGCCGGCCTTGGCCACCGTCGCCGCGCTGGTGAGGTTGCGCCCCTTCACCAGCTTGGAGTCCTCCATGTCGGCACCGGCCTGGAACCCCGACTCGGTCGGCCCCGGGCACAGCGCGGTCACCGTCACCCCGGTGCCCCGCACCTCCTCGGCCACCGCCTCGCTGAAGGACAGCACGTAGGCCTTGGTGGCGTAGTACACGGCCATGAGCGGGCCCGGTTGGAACGCGGCGGTGGACGCGACGTTGAGCACCCGCCCCGAGCCCCGGGCGACCATGCCCGGCAGGTAGGCGCGGGTCAGCGCGGTCACGGTGACGACGTTGAGCTGGAGCATCGCCGCCGTCTTGGCCTCGTCGGCCTCGGCGAAGGGCCCGAAGTCGCCCACGCCGGCGTTGTTGACGAGCACGTCCACCTCGGGCACGGCCGCCAGCACCTGGTCGACCCCTTCGGGCGACCCGAGATCGGCGGCCACCACCCGGGCCCCACCGAGCTCGGCCGCCAGCGCCTCCAACTTGTCGGCGCTCCGGGCCACGAGGGTGAGGTCGTGGCCGTCGGCGGCGAGCAGGCGGGCCAGCTCGAGGCCGATCCCGCTCGATGCCCCGGTGACGAGAGCGGTGGTCATGGCGAGCTCCTTGTTCGGGGGCGTCAGTCGAGGAGGGAAAGGTCGCCGGGAACGATCGAGCCGGACCGGACCGCGTAGCGGCAGAGGTTGTCCTTGGCGTCGGGACCCTCGAGGCCGGGGACGCCGGCGGCGGCGTACTTCTTCACGACGTCGGCCACGCAGTTCTCGACACGGCTGCGGGACAGGAAGAGCCGGGCCGCCCCCTCGGCGTAGGACGCGGGGCGGGCCCGGTCGCCGCGCGCCACCAGCAGGGGTTCGCACAGGGCGGTGACGATCCGGCGCTCGGCGGGGGTGAACTCGAGCAGGAACTGGGTGGCGGGCCCGTCGAGCTCGCTCGTCGGCGTCCGGTCCACCTCCGGCTCCGGCCCGGAGAGCTCCACCACCACCTCGTGGGTACGGATCCGACCTCGGAACTGGAGGGTGACCTGCTCGGTGGGCAGCGACGCGATCTCGTCCCTGCCCTCCAGCACCCGGGTGGGCCCGACGTCGGGCACCAGGTAGAGCGGTTGGCTGGACGAGTCGTTGCGCACCCAGAGCCGGCCGTCGCGCACCGACACGGTGGCGGCGGTGCGTGAGACGCCGAGGTCCTCAGGTCCCTCGGGCCCGTCGCAGCCGACCCTCACCTCGTTCGTGCTGCTCCGGCCGAGCCGAAGCTGGCCCCCCTCGGTTAGCTCGGCCACCTGCTCGCCGTGGGCGATGCGGGCGACCGTGGTGGACGCGTCCATCCCGCCCATCATCGCACCTCGACCCTGCACCGGTCAGAGGGACAGCAGGGCCCGCAGGGCCTCGGCGATCTCGGCCGCGCCGATCGAGAGCTCCTCCTCGAGGGGCGGGGCGAAGGGGAACGACGGCACGTCCGGGCTGCACAGCCGGCGCACCGGGGCGTCGAGGTCGTAGAAGCCCTCCTCGGCCACGGTGGCGGCGACCTCGGCGCCGACCCCGAAGCTGCGGTTGTCCTCGTGGACCACCAGGCAGCGGCCGGTGCGGGCCACCGAGGCCAGCACGGTGTCGGTGTCGAGCGGCGAGATCGTGCGCAGGTCGACCACCTCCACCTCGCCGACGCCCTCGGCGGCCAGGCGGTCGGCGGCCTCGACGGCGTGGTGGCGGTGCAGCCCGTACGTGATGACGGTGGCGTCGGTGCCGGGGCGGGCGATGGCGGCCACGCCGATCGGGACCCGCCAGCCGGCGTCGTCGGGGACGGGGCCCTTGATGAGCCGGTAGGACTTCTTGTGCTCCAGGAACAGCACCGGATCGGGGTCCTCCACCGCCTCCCGGAGCAGGCCGGCCACGTCGGCCGGGGTGCAGGGGGCTACCACCTTCAGCCCGGGGATGTGGGCGTATGTGGCCTCGATGGACTGCGAGTGGTAGAGCGCTCCGTGCACCCCGCCGCCCCACGGGGCCCGCACCACGAGAGGCACCGAGAAGTCGCCGTTGGAGCGGTAGTGGATGCGGGCGGCCTCGCTGACGAGCTGGTCGAAGCCGGAGTGGATGAAGTCGGCGAACTGGATCTCGGCGATGGGTCGGAGCCCGGCCAGGGCCAGGCCGATCCCGATGCCGATGATCGACGACTCGGCCAGGGGCGTGTCGAGCACGCGGTCCGCGCCGAAGGCGGCGGCCAGGCCGTCGGTGGCCCGGAAGACCCCGCCGCGCGGGCCGACGTCCTCACCCAGGACCATCACCCGGGGGTCGGCCGCCAGCAGGTCGTGCTGGGTCTGGCGGATGGTGTCGACGATGGTGCGCTCGGTGGACGGCCCGGTGGGCTCGGGTGGGGCCGGGCGGGGTTCGACGGCGTCGCCGGTCCCGTCGGGCACGCCCCGCAGCGGCCGCAGCGGTCGGCGAAAGACCTTGGTGTAGGCGCTGGCCGGTTCGGGGAAGGCGGACGCCTCGGCCGTCTTGGCGGCCGCGTCGACCTCGGCCTTCACCTCGGCCTCGATGCGGTCCTCCTCGGCCTCGGGCAGCAGACGCTGCTCGATGAGGTACTGCTTCATCTGGCGCAGCGGGTCCTTCTTGCGCCATGCCTCCACCTCGTCGGTGCTGCGGTAGGTGCGGTCGTCGTCGTCGGAGGTGTGGGCGAGGAAGCGGTACGTCTTGCACTCGACGAGGGTCGGGCCCTCGCCCCGGCGGGCGCGGCGCACGGCGCTGTGCATGGCGCCGTACACGTCGAGGGGGTTGTTGCCGTCGACGATCACGCCCCCGAACCCGTAGCCGTGGGCGCGGTCGGCGACGTCGTCCACCGCCGACTCCCTGGCGAGTGGCACCGAGATGGCGTAGCCGTTGTTCTCGCAGACGAACACGCACGGCAACTGGTGGATGCCGGCGAAGTTGAGGGCCTCGTGGAAGTCCCCCTTGGAGGTGGCGCCCTCGCCGAAGTAGCTGACGACCACCGTGTCGTCCTTGGCCAGCTTGGCCGCGTAGGCCAGCCCGGCGGCGTGGGGGAGCTGGGTGGCGATCGGCGACGAGCCGGTGATGACCCGGAGGCGGGAGCTGCCCCAGTGGTTCGGCATCTGGCGGCCGCCCGAGCTCGGATCCGCGGCCCGGGCGAACACGGCCAGCAGCACCTCTTCCACGGTCATGCCCAGGGTGAGCAGCACGCCGGTGTCGCGGTAGTAGGGGAGGACGACGTCGTGTCCCGCCCGCAGCGCCCACGCCGAACCCACCTGGGCACCCTCGTGGCCCTGGGCGCTCACGACGAAGGGGGCCTTGCCCATCCGGTTGAGACCCCAGATCTTCTGGTCCAGCAGGCGGGCGGTGAGGATCCGGCGGTACATGCCGACGAGGTCCTCGCCGCTGAGGCCGAGCTCGGTGTGGCGGTCGTGCAGGTGCAACGTCGACAGGTCGTCGGTGGTGGGCGCGTGCAGTGTGCGGGCCATTCAGTCCCCCGGGGTCGACGACATGGGGCCGGAGCGGATGCGGCGGACGGCCGACAGCGCCTCGATGCGCTCGGCGGCCACCCGCTCGGCGGCGTCGGCGGGGGTGATGCCGTCGCGGTCGGCCACCGCGAACACCCGGCGGAGGTTGTCGGCCACGCCGGCCACCCGGGCGTAGGCCCGGTCCCGGTCGTACCCACGGCCGTTGCGCTCCTCGGCGATGTTGATCACTCCGCCGGCGCTCACCACGAAATCGGGCGCGTACAGCACACCTGCATCGGCCAACCGCTCACCATCGGCCGCCGTGGCCAGCTGGTTGTTGGCCGATCCGCACACCGCCGCGCAGCGTAGTTCCGGGATGGTGGTGGCGCTGAGCACCGCCCCGAGGGCGCACGGAGCGAACACGTCGCAGTCCACGGCGTGGGCCTTGGCCGGGTCGACCACCTCGACGCCGTAGCGGGCGACGGCGGCATCGACCGCGGCCCGGTCCACGTCGGCCACCGTCACCCGGGCGCCGGCCTCGACGAGGTGGGCGACGAGGACGGCGCCGACCTTTCCCACCCCGGAGACGACGACGTGGCGCTCGGCGAGGGACCCGTCGCCCCACAGCCGCTCGGCCACCGCTCGGAGCGCCCACAACAGCCCCCACGCGGTGGCCGGCGAGGGGTCGCCCGAGCCGCCGAGGGACTCGCTGACGCCGGTCACGAACGGCGTCTCGCGGCGGATGAGGTCCATGTCGGCCTGGGTGGTGCCCACGTCCTCGGCGGTGAGGTAGCGCCCGGCCAGGCCGTCGACGAACCGGCCGTAGGCCCGCAGCAGGGCCTCGGAGCGCAGCCGGCCGGGGTCGCCGAGGATGACGGCCTTGCCGCCGCCGCAGTCGAGGCCGGACACGGCGTGCTTGGCGGTCATCCCCCGGGCCAGGCGGCAGACGTCGGTCACCGCGTCGGCCTCGCTGGCATACGGTCGGAACCGGGTGCCGCCGAGCGCCGGGCCCAGGGCCGTGGAGTGGATGGCGATGATGGCCCGCAGCCCGCTCGACGGGTCGTGGCAGAACACCACCTGCTCGAAGCCCTCGGTGTCGGCGTGGTCGAACACCCCGCCCGATGGCCCGTCGTCGCTCGCCACTGCGCCGAGGGTACCCACGCGGATATGCCCCGAACGGGCCATGTACCGGTCCGAAGACCGGCCGTATGGTGTGAAAGGGACGACTGGGCGACCGCCACGCACGCGATGGAGACGCACTTGACCGCACACGACGAGTTCGGCACGCCGGAGACCCTCCTGACCCCCTCGGAGGTGGCCGCCCTCTTCCGCGTGAACCCGAAGACGGTCACCCGTTGGGCGCGGGCCGGGAAGCTCCACCCCATCCGCACCCTCGGCGGCCACCGCCGGTTCCGGGCCTCGGAGATCCACCGCTGCCTGGAGGAGATGTCCTCGGAGCAGCCCGAGCGCTAGTCCCCGACCGGTAACGTCCGCCGACCCCGCCCGCCGCCCTGAGTGACGGCGCCTCCGGCGCCGATCGATACATTCTTGGCGATGCCTACGCCATCGCCGACCGCGGCGTACTCGGTGCAGCTGCGGGTCCGGTTGGACAACGTCCCCGGATCCCTTGGCCGCCTGGCCGCCGCCATCGGCGGGGCGGGCGGCAACATCGTGGCCCTCGGCGGGTTCGAGGCGCGGGGAGCGGTGCTCGACGAGGACGTGATCGTCAACTGCTCGGATGCCGGCCACATCGAGCGCGTCCGCGAGGCCATCGCCGGACTCGACGGTGTGGAGGTGCTGTCCTCGGCCGACCGCACCTTCGCCATGCACGAGCGGGGCAAGATCGAGGTGGTCAGCCGGATGCCGTTGCGCGACCGCGACGACCTCTCGATGGCCTACACGCCCGGGGTGGCCCGGGTCTGCACCGCCATCGCCACCGAGCCCGACCTCGTCCACTCGCTCACCATCAAGGCGAACATGGTCGCCATCGTCACCGACGGCACCGCCGTGCTCGGCCTGGGCGACATCGGCCCGGCGGCGGCCCTCCCGGTGATGGAGGGCAAGGCCCTCCTGTTCAAGAACTTCGCCGGCGTCGACGCCTTCCCGGTGTGCATCGACACCTCGGCCGAGACCACGCCCGAGGCCAAGGCCGACGCCATCGTCTCCACCGTGGAGCGCATCGCTCCCGTCTTCGGCGGCATCAACCTCGAGGACATCGCCGCGCCCGCCTGCTTCGAGATCGAGGAGCGGCTGCGGTCCAGCCTCGACATCCCCGTGTTCCACGACGACCAGCACGGCACCGCCGTGGTCACCCTCGCTGCGCTCGAGAACGCGCTGAAGATCGTGGGCAAGCACATGAGCGACCTGCGGGTGGTGCTGTCGGGAGCGGGCGCCGCCGGCGTGGCCGTGGCCAAGATCCTGATGGCCGCCGGCGTGCCCGACGTGATCGCCTGCGACAGCCGGGGCGCCATCCATCGCACGCGCACCGACCTCAACGTGGCCAAGCGGGCGTTCTCGGAGATCACCAACCGCGACCAGCTCCACGGCACGCTGGCCGAGGTGCTCGCCGGGGCCGACGTCTTCATCGGGGTCAGCGCCCCAGACCTGCTCGTGGCCGACGACCTCCGCAAGATGGCCACCGACCCGATCGTGTTCGCCATGGCCAACCCCGACCCCGAGATCCGCCCCGAGGCGGCCGAGGGCCTGCCGGCGGTGATGGCCACCGGCCGCTCCGACTACCCGAACCAGATCAACAACGTGCTGGCCTTCCCCGGCATCTTCAGGGGCGCTCTCGACGTCGGGGCCACCACCATCACCGAGGGGATGGAGGTGGCCGCGGCCAAGGCCATCGCCGCCGCCGTGCCCGCCGAGGAGCTGGCCGCCGACTCGATCGTGCCGTCGGTGTTCGACCGCCGGGTGGTGGAGCTGGTGGCGGCGGCCGTGGCCGGCGCCGCCGTCACCGACGGGGTCACCCGGCACCAGCCCTGATGGGTCTGCTCGCCTGATGGGGCGGCCGGCCGCCGTCACCTTCGACTTCTGGAACACCCTCATCCGGGAGGACCGTGGCGCCCGGGACCGTCGCATCGAGGCCTGGCAGGGCCTGCTCGAAGGCGAAGGTGTGGCCCTCGAACGGGAGCGCCTCCACGCCGCCTTCGAGTCCACGTGGTCGACCTTCGACCGCCACTGGCGCGACAACCGGGCCCGGTTCGGCGCGGCGGAGGCCGTCGAGCACGTCCTGGCCGAGCTCGGACAGGAACCGCCGCCGGACGTGCGCCGCGCGCTGGTGGAGGTGATCACCGACCCTCTGCCCGCGCACGACCCGGCACCCACCGACCACGTGGAGGACACCCTGCGCGCTCTGAAGGCGGCCGGTGTGCGCATCGGCATCGTGTGCGACGTGGGCCTGTCGCCGTCGCGCACCCTGCGCCGCTATCTCGACGGCCACGGGCTCCTCGGCCTGTTCGACCACTGGTCGTTCTCCGACGAGGTGGGCGTGTTCAAGCCCGACCCCCGGATCTTCCACCACGCCCTCGCCGGCCTGGGCGTCGACGACCCCGGCGCCGCCGCCCACGTGGGTGACCTGCGCCGCACCGACGTGGCCGGCTCGAAGGCGATGGGGATGACCTCGGTGCGCTACACCGGCGTGTTCGACGACCCTGGCGACGACGACGCCACCGTGGCGGTGGAGGCCGACCACGTGGTCGCCGACCACGCCGACCTCCCCGCCGCGCTGGGCCTGACCTGAACCTGCGCCCGCTCAGCGGTGGGCCAGGAGGACCTCGTGTCGGGCGAAGAGGACGAAGCCCAGGCCGGGGGCATCGGTCTCGAGCACGGCGGTGACCACCGGGCCGTCGGCGTCGAGCCGTTGGATGGTGACCAGGTCCTTCAGCGGCCGCTGGGTCGCGAAGCTGGTGCCTTCCCGCAGCAGCTTCCGAAGGAAGGCAACGTGGGCCTTCGCGCTGTCACCATCGTCGTGCAGGAAGACGAGCACCACCCGGGGCTTGTCGTCGTCGCCGACGGCATCGGCCACCGCCGCGACCCTCCAGTCCGGCAGGTCCTCGGCGGGGCCGAGCATGTCCCCCAGCCGCTCCTGGACCGCCGGGGGCACCCGCGGGCCCAGCGACGCGGTGGGGGCGAACTGCTCGCCGGCGTCGGTGAGCACGGCGCTGAGGACCTTCTCGCCGTCGAGCACCCGGGCGGCGGCGGCCATGTCGTCGTCGTCGGCCAGGCTGTCCCGCTCGCCCTGGTCGGCGTCCAGGGCACCTTCGAGCGGCGCGTCGGCATTAGACCAGCGGGCCACTCCGTCCTCTACCGACAGCCGCCCGCCGACACCCACCGGCCGGACGGGCCCGATGCGGTCGGGGTTCAGCCGGCGTTCGGGCCCCCACCGGTAGTAGGTGCCGCCGCCGTGGTCGGCCCGCTCGAGGTCGTCCTTCCACTCCGGGTCGGTGGTGACCGCCTTCTCCACGCGGTCGGGGTCGATGCGCCCGGTGACGACGGTGACGACGTCGGGCGGCTGCCCTGCGGAGATCTCCTGGTCGGCGTCGACGAGGGAGAAGCCGATCGCCCGGCGGAACTCGTCCACCCGGTTGCCCTGGAGGAAGAGGCTCGGCGACCCCACGTCCACGGGATCCGGCTGGCCCCGGTTCGGCGAGCTGGGGCCGTAGGCCTGGAGCAGCCTGGTGAGCTGGGCGTCGGAGGGATCGGTCGGGGGCTGGTCGATGCCGAGCACCTCCCGGGCCCGGGCGTAGTCGACCACGACCACCTGCTGGCGGTTGGCCGGGGTGTCGGCCACGCGGCCGAGCATCGCCTCCACCGGGCCCCCGTCCGAGCCGCCGCTGACCCCGCAGCCAGTCGTGGCGATGGCGGTCACGACGGCCATGGCGAGGAGGGCGGCGAGGCGACGCATGGCGCCTCGTCTACCCGACGGCTGCGGACGGGAACCGGCCGCCCCCGGTGCTGTTCGCATGTCCCCTCCGACGGGGGAAGCCCGCGGTGGGTTCCTGGTGGGCGGGATGTCGGCCCGCCGTTCGCGCCAGGGTGCCGTCGAAGCCACCATGGACCTGGGCACCGGCTCCTTCTCGGCCGCACCAGTCGATGTCGTCGCCACCTGCGCCAAGCACAGCTGAGAGCAAGTGTCCGTGGTCGACAGGCTCTGGCCGTGGTCAGTCGTGGCCACCTGGTCGTTCGATCGAGGCGGAGCGGCCCTGGCCGACGATGCGGTCCCACATCTCGTGATCAGTGTCACGCTTCGCGACGAAGCGGTTGTCCTCGCCCGCTGTCTGGTCGCCCAAGGCCTTGAACGGGCCGAGCTCGAGGGCGTTGAGGTCGACGTAGGTGCTGCCCTGATCGAGGCGGGTCCCCACCGTGAGGATCGACAGGCGCTTGAGGTCGTCGGCGTCCAGGTCCGGCATCTCGGTGCGGAGCTCTTTGTCGTCGGAGGCCAGGATGCTCTCGTCGACGTGTCCACCTGTGGACTGCGCATCGACAAGATCGGCAGCGAAGTCGTCGTGGTCCTCCTTCGCCTTCGGCCTGGTGGCCTCCTCGCGTCGGACGTCGTGAGTCTGAGCATGGTGGGCATCAGTTCCGCCCTCGTCCGAGTACGGCTGGCGGGCGTCACCCGGGCTGCGGTCGTCGGTTCTTCTGGGCACGCGGTTCTCCCTCGTCACCGGTGGTCTCGGACACAGCTCGCAGTCGCTGACCGACGTCGATCAAGCGTGGTTCACACATGCTGCACGATCCGTCAGCGGCCGGTGCGAGTCCCACATCGGACGGAGCTCCGATGAGTTGCAGACCGTACATCGGCGACCTAGCAGGGAGGAAACGGCGAGGCGCCCGCGTTGCGAGCGGTCGCCAACGCCCTGACTGGTTCTGTGCGGGCCCACATCCCGGCTGACCTGCACCTTTGTGGTGGTCGGGACCGGCGTCGATCCGGTGACCTCGCGCTTTTCAGGCGCGCGCTCTGCCAACTGAGCTACCCGACCGTGTTGCGTGCCCACCCGGCCAGCGGATGGGAGCGGTCCCGACGGGATTTGAACCCGCGACCTCCGGCTTGACAGGCCGGCGTGCACTCCAAACTGCACCACGGGACCTCGGGGTGACAGGGCCGGCAGCGTAGCCGCTGGGCTGCGGCCACCCCCACCGCCAATCGCTAGCGTTCGGCGATGCCAGTCGACGCGGGGGGCTGGGCGCCCGTCATCCCCGAGCTGATCGTCACCGACTTCGCCACCAGCCTCGCCTTCTGGACCGAGTACTGGGATTCGAGGTGATGTACCGGCGAGGGGACCCCGACTTCGTGATGCTCCGCCTCGACAGCGCCCAGGTGATGCTCGAGGCCCTCAACCCATCGAGCTGGGTGACAGGAGAGATGCAGCGCCCGCTTGGTCGCGGAATGAACCTCGAGATCGACCACCCCGATCCCCGCCACCTCGCCGAGCGGTTGGCGACTCACGGGGTGGCGCCGTACCGGCCGCTCCGTGAGACCCGCTACCTCGTGGCCGGCCGGCCCGTCGTGCAGCTGGCCGTGCTGGTCCAGGACCCGGACGGCTACCTGCTGCGCTTCGCCCGGGACCGTCCGCTGACGACGTCGAGCGGAGGCGACCCCTGACTGCGTTGCACCCCCAACGGGATTCGAACCCGCGTTACCGGCTTGAAAGGCCGGCGTCCTGGGCCGCTGGACGATGGGGGCTCGGCCCCGCGGGGCCGGGTCACGGTACCAGGGTGGAGGAGCGGGCCTTACTGTGCGGCGGTGCGCCGAGGCGAGGGTCTGGAGCTGGGCCTGGCCGGGGTCCTCGGGTACCTGGCCGGAACGCTGCCCTCGGCCGACGTGGCCGCCCGGCTGGCCAGCGGCGGCGCCACCGACCTCCGGACCTCCGGTAGCGGGAACCCGGGCGCGGCCAACGCCATCGCCCAGCTCGGACCGCTATGGGGCTACGGCGTGCTCGTCGCCGACGTGGCCAAGGGGGCGGCCGCCTGCGGGATCGGTCGGCGGGTGGCGGGACCGGCCGGCGCCCACCTGGCCGGGACCGCCTCGGTGGTCGGCCACTGCTTCCCCGTCTGGAAGCGGTTCCGGGGCGGCAAGGGCGTGGCCACCAGCGCCGGCCAGTGCCTGGCCACCTTCCCCGCCTACACCCCGATCGACCTGGCCGTGGCCGGCCTCACCGGGATCTCGCCCCGCTGGAAGTCGCGGGCCTACGCCACCACCGCCGTTGCCTCGGCCGGCTGGGTGGGCGCGGCGGTGCTGTGGTGGCGGCGCGGGTGGGCCAACGGGTGGGGGCCACGCCCGACCGCCGCCCTGCCCGTGGCCGCCGCCGCCACCAGCGCCGTGATCTTGTCCCGCTTCGCCGCCGCCGCCCCGTCCGCCGCCCCGTCCTCGTCGCCCTCGGCGCCCGGCCGATGATCGGGCTCGTCGCCGACTCCAACGCCCAGCTCCCCCCGGAGCTGGTGGACCGCTACGACATCGAGGTCGTCCCCCTCACCGTGACGGTGGACGGGGTCGACCACGAAGAGGGCGTCGACCTCGACGCCGACGGCTTCTACGCCCTGTTCGAGGAAGGGGCCACGCCGACGGTGACCACCTCCCAGCCCAGCCCCGGTCGCTTCGCCGAGGCCTACGCCCGGGTGGCCGGGAAGGGCGCGCAGGAGATCCTGTCCATCCACCTCGGCTCGGCGGTGTCGGGCACGCTGAACGCCGCCCGCATCGCCACCGGCGCCAGCCCGGTGCCCGTTCGCCTGGTCGACACGGGCACGGCCAGCTTCGGGGTGGCGTGCTGCGTGTGGGAGGCGGCCGAGGCGCTCGGCCGGGGAGCGTCGCTGGCCGAGGCGGCGGCGGTGGCCGAGACGATGGGCGCCCGGGTCGGCAACGTGTTCGTGGTGCAGGCCCTCGACCTGGCCCGGGCCGGCGGGCGCCTGCGGGTGGGCGTGGAACAGGACGCCACCGCCATCCCCGTCCTCTCCCTGGTCGACGGCGAGATCCGCCCCGTCGGCCGGGCCTCGGACCTGGCCGAAGCGGCCCGGGTGATGGCCGACTACGTGACCCTGGCCGGCGAGTCGCTCAAGGTGGCGGTGGGGATCGCCGACCGGGCCGCGGCCCCGTTCTGGGAGGCGCTCGAGTCCAGCCTGTCGGAGGCCCCCCAGGTGCGGGAGATGGTGCGCTACCGGATCGGCCCGAGCGTGGGCGCCCACACCGGCCCTGGTACGGCAGGGGCGTTCTTCTACTCGGCCACTTGACGCTGCGGGTCAACCCGACAGGGAGAGCACGGTGCGCTCGAGGAGCCAGCCGAGGAAGTCGTAGAGGGCGTAGGCGGGGGCGTCGGGGTGGTCGGGATCGGGCGGGCCGACGTCCTCCTCGGACACGTCGAGGCGGGTGCCCACCACCAGGCGGAGGGCGTTGACCGCCTGCATCCACGCCGTGACCTCCGCCTCGTCGAGGTCGGTGCGGGTGGCGGTGGAGCGCAGGGCCTCGAGCTGGCCCCGGCGGGCGGTTCGCAGGTCGTCGCCCAGCATCGACTCCCACTCGGCCTGGAGGGCGGCGTCCTCGACGTGGGCGGGCGGGGAGAGGCGGCGCAGGCCGGGGTCGGCCGGGGCCTCGGCGAGCAGGGCCTCGAGCTGGTCGGCCAGCGAGGCCAGCAGGCGGCGCTCGTCCTCGCCGAGGTGAAGCTCGTAGCGGCCGTCGCGGCGGCGCTGGAGGAGGGCGGACCGCCGGCGGAACACCACCCGGTCAGCGGTCCTGCTGCATCGTGGCCCAGAGGCCGTGCTCGTGGAGGCGGAACACGTCGAGCTCGGCCTTCTCCCGGGGTCCGGTCGAAACCACGGCCCGGCCCTTGTGGTGCACGTCGAGCATGAGGGCGGTGGCCTTCTCGAGGCTGTAGCCGAAGAGCTTCTGCAGCACGAAGGTGACGTAGGACATCAGGTTGATCGGATCGTTCCAGACCAGCACGATCCACGGGAAGTCCGGCTCGACCGTCGTGTCATCGGTGGGCGACCACGTCTCGACCGGTTCGGTCTCCACCGGCATGGTCGTCCCCCGGGTGGCCATGAACCGATTCTCGCGGACCACCGGCCGGGGCCGACAGCCCGAGGGCGAAGCGGAGCACGGCGATCCACACCAGGCTGGCGCCGAGCACGTGGAGGCCGACGAGCAGGGGCGGGATGCCGGTGAAGTACTGCGTGTAGCCGACGGCGGCCTGGAGCACGAGGACGACGAGCATGGTCTGAGCTCGGGCGAGGGCCCCAGCGGGCGCTCCGTCACGGCGGAGGAGCCAGACCGCCCACAGCGTGGCGGCGAGGAAGGCGATCATGGCCGTGCCGTGGATGCGGGCGGCGTCGTGCACGGCGATGGCGAGGCGGGAGGTCTCGGCGTCGCCGGCGTGGGGCCCGGCACCGGTGACGATCGTGCCGGTGAGGATGACCACGGCGGCCAGCGCCACCAGGCCGGCGGCCAGCCGGCGCAGGGGATCGCCGACGACCGGGCGGGTGGGACCGTCGGGTTGCCCGGCCCGGTGGTGCAGCACCACGGCGTCGGCTATCAGCAGCATGGAGGCCACGAAGTGGGCCTGCACGAGCACCGGGCTGAGCTCGAACAGCACGACCAGCCCGCCGAGGACGATCTGCAGGACGACGCCGGCCACCAGGCCGAGCGACAGCCAGGTGAGGTCCCGCCGGCGGGGGGAGCGGCGCAGCGAGCCGAGCACGGCGAGGGCGACCGCCACCGACACCAGCCCGGTGATCGTCCGGTTCACGAACTCGACCATGGGGTGCAGCTCGAGGGGGGCCACGACCCGACCCTGCTCGCACGTCGGCCAGTCCGAGCAGCCCAGCCCCGAGCCGGTGAGGCGCACCGCCGCCCCGGTCACGGCGATGAACACGAGGAGGCCCAGCGCCGCCGCGGTGATCCGCCGGTACGCCGTCGGCGAGACGGTCGGAAGGGCCACGACCGCCGATCGTACGGCGGCACCCCGCCCCGCCCCCTGCCGGGCGAGCTCCGGCCGAACGTGTGGGTAGATCGGCACCGAAATCGGTCGTTTCTGCCCGATCGTTGGGGCCGGGGTCAGGCAGCGCGCAGCTCGGCCGCGAGCGTGCGGAGCTCGGCGACGACCTCGGCTCGACGCTCCGTGAGGTCGAACCACCCGTAGCGCAGCGGGCGCCACCCCCTCAGGACGGCGAGGTTGTCCCGGGCGTGGTCACGGTCGAAGTCCGCGACCCGGGTGTGCCAGCGGCGGCCGTCGGCTTCGATCAGCACCCGTCCGGCGGGCACGGCGACGTCGACCCGCTGGCGCTCGTTGGTCCGCCACGGCGGGCGGAACTGGCGCACCACCCCGGGCACCCCGGCCTCGACCAGCACCGAGTGCAGCCTGTCCTCCAGCTCGCTCTCGGTGGGGACCCACCCGTCGCCCCGCTCGTCCAGCAGCTCCCGCACCGTTGCCGCGCCGGGCGGCCGGCGGTGGGCGACGGCCACGTACCGCTCGGCCAGTGCCGCCATCTCGAACCGCCCGGCGGCGACCTCGTCGTCGAGTGCCCTGGCCACCAGCTTCACGGGGACCCGGCCGGCGACGTCGAGGATGGTCTGGGCCACGGTGGTCACGGCGATGCTTCCGACCACGGTCGCCTCGACGCACGAGCTGCGCCGCACGATCGCCAACGGGCTGCGGTGCGCGCCGTTGACCGGCACGGTGATCTCCCGTCGGCCCGGACGGAAGCCCGTGAGCTGGTGGAGCGCGGCGGCGGCGGTTCCCGAGACCACCGCCCCCGGAAGGGAGACCTGGGCCGCCTTGAGCTGGCGGTGCCACGTCGGCGGGTTGCCGGGCAGGGCGTACACGGTCGGCGCCAGCTCCAACCACGCGCCGGCGGCCACGCGCCGGCCGATCATCCTCGCCGTCGCCCCGGCGGCGAGGGCCTGGCGGCGGCTGAAGACGCCGTGCTGGGCCCGGGCCAGCCGGACGATTGCCTCGTCCAGGCTCCGCGCCGTCATCGGCCCATGCTCCCAGCGGGGTGTGACAAGCCGGTCCGGCTTCCTCCCACCTGGCCCGGTGTCGGGGTGGGTCCTAGGGTGGCCGCCGTGCACCAGGCCCCGGCGCGGACCACCACCTCGCGCCCGCCGTCGCGTTCGCGCGTGGCCGCCTACGTTGCCCTCACCAAGCCCCGGATCATCGAGCTGTTGCTCGTGACCACGGTGCCGACCCAGGTGGTCGCCGCCCGGGGCCTGCCGTCGGGGTGGCTGGTGCTCTGGACCGTGCTCGGCGGCACCCTCGCCGCCGGCGGGGCCAACGCCATCAACATGTTCGTGGACCGCGACATCGACCGGCTCATGGACCGCACGAAGGGCCGCCCCCTCGTCACCGGCGAGATCGAGCCGGCCCACGCCCTGGCCTTCGCCGTCGGCCTCGAGGTGGTCGCGTTCGCCCTCTTGTGGGGGGCGGTCAACCTGCTGAGCGCCGTGCTCGCCACCTCGGCCTGCCTGTTCTACGTGTTCGTGTACACGCTCTGGCTGAAGCGCACGTCCACCAGCAACATCGTCATCGGCGGGGCCGCCGGCGCCGTGCCCGTGCTCGTGGGGTGGTCGTCGGTGACCGGGCGGCTCGACTGGGCGCCGGTCGTCCTGTTCGTCGTGATCTTCGTGTGGACCCCGCCCCACTTCTGGGCCCTGGCCATCAAGTACTCCGAGGACTACCGCGCCGCCGACGTGCCGATGCTGCCGGCGGTGGCCAGCCTGCACACCACCGCCGTCCGCATCGTGGGCTACACCGTGCTGCTGTGGGTGGCGACGCTGGTGTTCTCGCCGGTGGCGGGCATGGGTCACCTGTACCTGGGAGCGGCGGTGGTGCTGGGTGCGGCCTACCTGTGGATGGCGGTCCGCCTGCTGCGGGACCCCTCCACCAAGGCGGCCATGCGGTTGTTCAGCTGGTCCATCACCTACATCAGCCTGCTCTTCGGGGCCATGGCCCTCGACCAGCTCGTGCGGGGCTGATGAGGGTTTTCCGAGGCGCGAACGGCCGGATGTATCCTCCCGCTCCGAGCCTGCCATGACCGTCACCGACACCCCGCGACCCGGCGCCGTCTCCGCCCGCCAGGACGACCCGGATCCGGCCTCGGCCGCGACGAACGCCGCTCCCGGTGGTCTGGCCGGCGTGGTCGGAACGGGCGACCACAAGGTGGTGGGGCGGCTCTTCATCGGCGGGTCGCTGCTGTTCGTGCTCGTGGCCGGGATGGCCGGGCAGCTCCTGAGCATCGACCGGGTCGACGGCACCCGGGCCGACACCATCCTCACCCGGGACACCTTCGCCCAGGTCTTCACCCTGCACAGCACGGCCGCCGTCTTCCTCTTCCTCCTGCCCCTGCTGCTCGGCGTGGCCCTCTGCGTCGTCCCCCTCCAGGTGGGCTCCACCACCGTCGCCTTCCCCCGGGCGGCCGCCGCCTCGTTCTGGGGATGGCTGGTCGGCGGAGCGCTCCTCGTCGCCGCCTACGTCATCAACGGCGGCCCGGGTGGCGGCAGCGCCGACGGCGTCCGCCTCTGGACCGCAGCGTTCGCCATGGTGCTGGTGGCGCTCGTGCTCGGTGCCCTCTGCGTGGTGACGACGGTGCTGACGCTCCGCGCCCCGGGCATGGACCTCGCCCGGGTGCCCCTCTTCTCGTGGTCGATGCTCGTCGCCGGGGTGCTGTGGCTGTTCACCCTGCCGGTGCTGGTGGGCCTGCTCGTGCTGATCTACGTCGACCACCGCCACGGGCGGGTCGGCTTCGGTGACAACGCCACCATCTACGCCCGGGTCCGTTGGACCTTCTTCCTGCCCCAGGTGTACGCCTTCGCCGTCCCCACCCTCGGCTTCATCGGCGACGTCGTCCCCGTGTCGGCCCGGGCCCGCACCGCCCGCCGCCCGGTGGCCTTCGGGGCCATCGCCGTCTTCGGCGCCCTCGGTTTCGGCGCCTTCGCCCAGACCGCTGTGTACGACGGAGCCGCCAACCAGCCCGTGTACGACGCCATGGCCATCCTGGCCGTGCTTCCCGTCCTCGCCCTCCTGGGCGGTTGGGCCACGACCATCCGGGGGGGCCGGCCCCGCCTGATCAGCCCGCTCCTGTTCGCGGTGGCCGCCCTGCTCATGCTGCTCGTCGCCGTCCTGGCCGGGGCCATCGCCTCGATCGACCGCTTCGACCTCCAGGGCACCCTGTTCGACACCGGTCAGGTGCACTACACGACCCTGGCCGCCGCCATCGCCGGTCTCGGCGCCCTCTGGTACTGGGCCACGAAGATCTTCGGGCGGCCCCTGTCCGAAGGCCTGGGCCGCCTCGCCGCCGTCGTGCTGTTGCTGGGCACCGTCCTCCTCGCCCTCCCCGACCTCCTCTCGGGTGCGTTCGGGAAGGGCCGGGAGGCGGGGGTCGGCATCGAGGCCCTGAACGCGGCGTCCGCCGCCGGCGGCGGGCTGATCATCCTCGGCGTCCTCGTCGCCGTCCTGGGCCTGCTTGGCGGCCTCCGGGGCCGTCGCCGCGAGCGGGGGGTCGACGCCGCCAACGAGGACCCGTGGGACGGCCACACCCTGGAGTGGGCCACCGCCTCGCCCCCGGCGGCGGACAACTTCTCCGAGCCGCCCGAGGTCACCTCGGCCGAGCCGCTGCTCGACCGACGCGAGGCCACCGCCCCCAGCGGGGAGGTGGTCGCCTGATGGCCGCCACCGCGACGGGGACCGGCACGCCCACCGCGGCGCGGGTCGACGCCGTGCCCGCCCTCCCGCCGGCGCCCCGGCCGGTCCGGCCCCGGGTGCTGCTCGTCGGCACCGCGCTCGCCGTCTCGGCCATCGTGATGCTGTTCGCCGGCCTGATCGGCACCTACCTGGCCACCCGGTCGGACGTGCTCGCCTCGGGTCGCGAGTGGCTGCCTGACGGCACCATCCCCCTCACGCCCGGCACCATGGCCTTCATCACCTTCGGGTTGTCGGTCATCACCATGCACTGGGCCGTGTACGCCGTCGGCAACAACGACCGCCAGCACGCCTACCTGGCCCTCGGCCTCACCATCCTCTTCGGGGTGTGCGTCATCAACGCAACGTCGTTCCTCTACACGCAGATGGACCTCGGCGTGGCCTCGAGCTCGGCCGCCGTGCTCATCTACGTGATCACCGGCGCCCATCTGGCCATGGTCATCGCCGCGCTCGTCTACGCCGCCCTCATGACCTTCCGCACCCTCGGCGGCGAGTACGCCGGCCGCGACCGCGAGGGCATCGTCGCCGCCGCCCTGTTCTGGTACGCCACCATCGCCGTGTACGCGGCGATCTGGTACGCGATCTACGTCACGAAGTAGCGAAGGGGTCGAACGTGTTCACCTCCGGTGCCAAGTACTTCTTCGGCCTGGCCATCTTCGCCCTCGTCGCGGCCGCGTTCTACGGCGGCGCCACCGCCGGCCACGAGGTGAACATGGACACGCTGCTCGGCGTCGTCACCCTCGGCTACAAGGGCAGCGTCGGCGACCACCTCGGCTACAGCGTGCTGGTGGGCCTGTTCTTCACCTGCCTGTTCCTCGGTTGCGTGACCGTGGCGTTCCGGGACGCCGACGCCGACGCCGTCGCCCAGGTGGTCCACACCGACGCCGTCCCCGATGCGGCCGTGCCCCAGGGGACGAGCGCCTGGCCCCTGCTCGGAGCGTTCGGGCTCGGGGCGGTGGTGGTCGGCGTCGTGGTGGGGGCGCCGCTGGTGATCCTCGGCGTCGGGGTGCTGGCCGCCGCCACGTTCGAGTGGGCGGCGAAGGCGTGGTCCGAGCGGGCCACCGGCGACCCCGAGGTGAACCGGGCCATCCGCAACCGGGTCATGTACCCCGTCGAGCTCCCGGTGCTCGCGGTCGTGCTGATCGCCACGTTCGTGCTGTCGATCTCCCGCCTTCTGATCGCCCTGCCGAAGTTCGGCGCCTACCTCCTCTTCGGGCTCGTCCCGGCGTTCATCCTGCTCATCGGCTGGCTGATCTCCACCCGGCCGCGCATCAACCCGAACGTGGCTACGGCGGCGCTGCTTCTCGGCGGGATCGTGGTGCTGGCCGGCGGGGTCATCGGCGCGGCGGTGGGTCCGCGCGACATCGAGAAGCACGGCGAGAACCCCGAGGGGCCCGGCGTCGAAGGCGGCACCGGCGTGGTCGATCCAGGGGCGCCGGTCGTGGTGCGGGGGGGCGCGTGAGCGGGCGGGATCAGCCGCCGTCCGAGTTGGCGACGCCACCCGGCCCGCGGGACACTGCGGCCGTGCCTCGCCGAACGCGTCGCCGCCGGTCGCACCCGGTCCGCCTGGTCGGCGTGATCGCCGTTGCCGCCGTGGTGCTCGCCGGGTGCGGCGACGTGTTCGACAGCCACCCGCAGAACACCCTGCACGACACCCGGGGGCCCGAGGCCGACTCGATCGCCAACCTGATCAACCCGGTGTTCGCCGTGGCC